>Ga0335081_10022281_pt1 | contig 10250 bp, 9 predicted proteins | sample Lox_Sample_35_FD_206713 | JGI IMG/M metagenome (GOLD analysis project Ga0335081, IMG submission 206713) | Soil microbial communities from Loxahatchee National Wildlife Refuge, Florida, United States - Lox_Sample_3.5 | ecosystem: Environmental > Terrestrial > Soil > Wetlands | place: USA: Florida...
TCTGAAATGAACGAATCCTCGGATATTATCGAGCCTGACGGAGAGCTCGAGCCGGCCGATCAGACTGAGGCCAATGAAGGGGCTGGATCCAATGGAAGGACAGAACCTGTTAGCTTTGACACCAAACCTTCCACGCAGGAGGAGACCCAAATGAAGAAGGAGGTGGAGGTAAGCAGCGAGATGGCGGCGGTTATGGAGACCCTGACTGCAAGAGAGCGCGCAATTTTACAGGCATTGATTGAGGCGGGAGGCAGAATGACCCAAGCGGATCTGAGATATGAGACAGGCACGCCGAAATCATCTCTTTCTGGCATTTTGCTTTCCTTAGAGCGGCGCAAGATCGTAATCAAGAAAGAATGGGGACGTACTAATGTGATAGAACTATCTGAGTGGTTTTTAGCAAAAAAAGAACGATCATGAACTATTTTGTCCCTCGGGACTGAAGCGTTCGTTCGGCCTCAGCCTTTTGTATCGTTCATTATAGCATTTGCATTGCGGCAGCAGGGAATTGCCGTTTCAAAAATTTGACAAAATGCAAGAGCCAGAGAATGCGAGGTTAGCATGAGAAGAATCAAATTCGAAACTGCCGTGGTTGCGCTGGCCGCCATCTGCCTTATGGTAGCTCCTGCCGTGTCCATGCCATGGGAGAACGGCTACGCAAAAGGAGAGTCCGGCAGACAGCTATTATTGGCGGACAATCTAACCAAGGATAAACTCAACAACATGACCCCAGCGGAGATCAAAGCGCTCGAGAAGAAGGAGATGCAAAAGCTGGACAACATGACTTTGGGCGAGATCGAAAAGCTAAGGCTGCAGAAGTGGCAAGAGCTTAATAAGACTAGCAAGAGCAAGATCGCAGATCAGGGAAAGGTGCAAAAGGGAGGCGAGCTCCAGAAAGGATGCGGATTTCGGACTCATCCGCGAGGATGTTTCGATCATAATCTAGCCAGCCTCAAAGGAAAAGGCGCAATAGCTGAAGAGCCACTCCTGGTCCTGGTCATGGATGATGTGACTAGAGAGAAGCTGAACAATATGACTTTGACCCAGATCAACGATCTCAAGCAAAAGAAGATACAAGAGCTGGACAATATGACATTGGGTCAGATCAAGCAGCTAGCGCAGAAAAAAGCTCAAGAGAGAAATAATATGACCCTCGCTGAGCTTAAAAAGCAGAACAAAAATCAGCATGAAATTGTCGCCCTGCTCATGGGAGCCGGACCCGAACACAGATATGATGCCGGGCATGGATGGCAAATGCGATGCAATAGCACATCCCCAGATAGGGGACCAAAACACGGAGATTCAAAGGCGAAAGCTGCAAAACCGTAAGATGATACATCCCCTCCTGCAGAAACAAAGGATGGTCGGCGGTGCAGAATCCGTCGATCATCCCATCTCTATTTGTTGCTCAACAGAGCAGGCATAGTAGAAAAATGAAATTCGCAACAAGGAAGCAATTACCAAAAGGCAATTATAATGGAGCAATATCCGAAATCTGAGATGGAATGGGCTCATCGAGGCGAATCGAATGATACACACTGAAAGAAGATCTTTGTATGTGGGTCTGATGGTGCTGGTGTTCTTCAGCTTTATCGGAACGGGCTTTTCACAACCGCCGGACCAGGCCCCAAAAGAACCTGGATACAATGGACAAATGGGCCACGATGAGCGAATGGATCAAAATAGACCTGATGAACGCATGATGGGATCCCCGCCTTGCCAAACTCTTGGGTTGCCTGTCGATGTGATCCATAGCGGAAGCGGCTTTGCCCTTCTGGGAAATGAGTCCCATATGCTCAGGCTGAATGTGGAGGCTTTGATGCCGCTGGAGCCCATGTACATCAGAAAGCTGTTGGCCTCCAACAAGACCCTGGCCGAGATAAGAGATGAGATAGAAGCCAATGAGGGAGAGACAACCTATAGAGGAAGCATAAGGCTCGATAGGGATATCTATCCTCTTATCAATTTGAGGTTAGAAAACCCTTCAAACAACACCACCACGATGGCGGCGGATGTGGCGGGCCCTGGAATTGGCATGAGCCCTGATAACGAGACGAGAATCGTGGGCATGATTAATGTGACTATTTCGCCTTCTGACGGGGGCATGATCGGCAAGGGTGAGCTGGAACTGAAGGGCAAAGGAAAGTACAATGTCTTGCTCGCTATGCAGCCTCACATGTGGGAGAGGTGCAAGAATAGAACAGAAAATGAGAGCATAAGGTCTTGAGCCCTTAGTCTTCGGCTTTAAGAAGAGGAGGATTTTAGTTATGGGTCCTGTCGGCAAGGCCTGTTTGCTCACCATTCTGCTCACGGCTCTGCTCTTGGTCGCACCAGTTCAGAGTGCGAGCGAGAACCGATCGCTTTTTCTGAACATCTATGTGGGCGATGTGGCAACACAGAAGGCGCTTGTCGTTGGCTACGATAACAATCCGGAGGGTTTGCCTTTCTTCAACGCCACGGGAAACCTGTATGAGAATGGACAACTGTATGCTGTCACGGATTCCCTTCTCTCCCGCAATGACCAGGATTGGAGGCTTGATTTCCCTGTAAAGGGTTACTACGATGAATATCACGCAGTCTTCTACATTCCAGGCGGCTTTGAGATCACTGAGATCAACTGCTCCAAAGGAATCGAGCTTCTCTCCTCAACCTACGATGGATCCCCCGTTCTGGATCTTCAGGGGTACGATCTGACTGATCCCAAGGTCTCGTTGGATTATAGGTCTTCCTGAGATTTGCAGCGGCTATTTATACCCCAATCCAGGACAGATTGATCGTTCCGAATTCTGCAGTTTCTATTCAAGCCTCGCTCTCCTCCAGTATTATACGATTTTTGAGAATGCAGATCGCGTGAGAGCTTCGACCTTCTATCTCCGGTCATTCTCTCTTGATTCTGGCAATGTGGCCTGCCGGCCCTGAGAGAGCTACAGGCAATCGTGCATATTGATGTCCGAAGGCCTGCATCAAGGCGTCAAATTATAAATCCTATGAGAGATATGTAAGTCTGTGAGATTATGAACGCTACTGATGTAAAGATCATTAAGGCAATTCACAAGGTGTCGCCGAAGTCCTTCATCAGCCCTGTCAAGGTCAATGAGGTTCTCAAGCTTGACCCAACTCAACTGGGAGACCGTTTGATGCTTTTGAAGAAATCTGGCCACGTGGACATCATGACTAGCGAATATCCATCGAGTCTAACCCTTCCCAATGCCATTTCAAGAGTCCACCTTACAGATCTGGGACGTCAGGCCATGAAAAAGAAATAATCCACAGTAACGGCTCATTTCAGCTTTAATGCTCAGCTGTGAGCCGATTTCCAGGATGAAATGCACAGCTTATATGGATAAGTTAATCGAGATCCAAGTACCACATCCTGTATCGAAGGGCTTATAACCGCGGGCTTCTGAATCAGGAGAGTATGATGATTTGCACAAGGAATGCGGTCTTGTTTCTGGTGCTGATGTCATCGGCCTTCATCAGTATTCCACACGCCTCTGGATGTGGTGGCGGGTGCGTGGTATCAGGCGGCGGAGGTGGAGGCGGGGAGGCTTCTTACAATTTTATGGGCGATCGAGCAGTCGATATGGACATGTCAAGCTTTGATGAGTTTGCCAGGGACAACCTCGGAAACCATCAAACGACATTGCGTGCGATACCCCTCTCGCATGAGATTATGCGGAAGGCGAATTCATCCATAAACCTGACCTGCAACCGCAATATGAGTCAAAACTGCTCTGCGGTCTGCAGCGTGAGCAATGGCCCGGGAAATACAATGTCCGATAATAAGACAGTCAAACTGGGAGCCGCAGGTATACAGGACAATAGAGTCTCATCTATGGTTTTTGCGGCTTTCAATAACAATATGCTTTGAGGCAATAACAGGGGAGCGGTACCTCGACCTAGATGTGAGGAGAACCAATCCCCCATACTTATGCCTCACTTCCGGCTTCTTCCACATTGATGCTGCTCTTACCTTCAACTCCGGCCACGGATAGAGTCACATCTCCCGTGTGCTCCGGATGGGCTGGCTCTGTCGCGAAGGGCTGGGGAGCGTTAGGTATCACTCGCTCGTGGGCGGTTGGCAGCCTTCAGAGTCTCGAAACTGCGGCCTGGAGGGAGACACGATGCTGAGTAGCAGCTGCCCAGGCAGGATGGCTCATCCTGTGGCCGCATCGTAATTGTTGCATTCCCGTGAAAGGACTGCACGATTACTGTTTCAAGAATCGAAGCTTTGATCATCAAGAGTGAAAGAACAAGTCGATGTTTTTGAACGAACTTCTGAAATCCAGATGCAAGGAGATCCTGGAATAGCTGCCAAGCATGCGCCCGGAAATGCGCTGGTCTATGATCAATAGCCTGCGGGGAGGCGGACGAGGCAAACGATGTCGATGTAGATCTGCTTGTGGAATTCTCGCCCGGAACTATACTTGTGAACCATGCTGCAATGATCCTGGTGCCTTGGTTGTTTCATAATTATTATTACTGAAAATTATTTTTTAATCCAGAGTGAAAGATATTTATACTTGATAGTTGAGCCATATGAGATTGTTGTATAAGTATAAGGGTGTCTGGCGGCCGTTCTATCCGAGATGCCCTAAGAGAGGAAGGATTTCCAATGAAAAAGCTTAAAATGAACTCCATTCCAGCAAATATAATTCCCAGAATTTTTTCGTTACTTATCTTCATGCTTTTCGTGTTGCTTTGTGTGAGCGCTCTCACTGCCAATGGTTCTGTGGATTTAGGAGTTTCTCCTTCAAACACCAATGGCGGATTTGCTTCTTCAATCATTCTTGGAGTCGTTATAATAATAGTCGGAGTTCCTTTTGGCATCCTACCTCTTTACAAGGGCCTTAGAGTATTAACCGATGTCCAAATAGAATCAACTGGCCAGACAGCTGAAGAAAAGGAGAAGATCTTTAAGAACGCCATAATTAAAGGAGCAATCCTGGCAACATTTGGGGCCGTAATTGTTATATCATGTCTCTCTCTGCTAAGCTATATCTTGAACCTGTATATGAATCAGGGAATCATTCTGGCTGGAGCACAAAACAACACGGCTACTGCATCACTCGGCGGCATTTTCGCCGTAATCGTCCCCGTGCTGTTGGGGCTTCTGATTTTCGGCGCAGTGCTGTTGATGTGCTTCTTGCACAAAGTCATCAAAGATACGGAACCGGGAGCCATGAGAAAGACTATAGCTGGTATCCTGGTTATAGGATTGGTCGCTGTTATCCTTTTCGCCCTTACTGCTGGCAGCATCGAAAACAAGGATATAGTGACCCAGTATATCCAACTGGTTGGAGTGATAATCGCCTTCTATTTCGGGTCCAGGGTGGCAGGCGATGCTGCCGAAAAATTGCCTAAAGCCATGGGCAGCGATCCATCTGTCGCAGGCAAAGGCTCCGAAGATGGCGTTGTCATTGGACCCGAAAGCCATAAAGAGAGTGAGGATGTAACCATCGAAAAAGTAACGATCAACACAACAGATAAAAAAATGCGCATTAAACTTTCCAATCGGTGGGGAAAAAGCTTGAATATTATAAAGGTTATATTGGAAGACGAGGCAAAAAAACAAATTTTCGAAAGAGGAGTGGTAATTCCTCTCAAATCAACTCAAAAAGATATGGAAATCCCTGTTGAAATTGGGCCGGAGATAGATGATGCGGCAAAGTTCGATTACGGAAAGAAATATAATATCGTAGTGGCGACCGATTCAACGCCGGTGACGTGTCTGTGTCAAATTGAGAAGATTGAACCATAAGCGGTCCAGAGTCCTTAGGACGCTTTAATTTATACTTTTAGCACTTTCTCTTTTCCGATACTCTCATAGTCCTTTATCTCCGTCTCTGAGTAGTTCACCATCTTGTCCGTCTCCAGGCACTTGACCATGTCCCAGACATTGACTAGTGCTGCTGCCAACCATGTCAAAGCCTTCCTTTCCACCCCGTCTTTCCGAACGAGGTCACGATGACCGCGCCCGCCCTGGTTTCTCTTCAGCAGGAAGTCCGAATCGAGAGCTGCGAGGGGAGTGAGGTGACACATCGGGATCTGCCGGACGGCGTTGAGGATGTCCTTCTTCACCCAGTCTGCTCCCATGGCTGATGCTATCTACCTTGTGGCTCTCTGGCCCCATCATGCCCACATGCTAGTGGTTTCCTGGCCACACGAAAAACTCGGCCCCTTGCGGATGCCCATGTCTGCCACCTCGGCCTCAATCCCGCTTCCCTAGCCTACGCCTTACCGACTCCGCGTGCGCCTTCAGCCCCTCGGCCTCGGCTAGCGTCGTCACAGTCTCCTCAAGAATCCGCAAGCCGTCCTCTGTGATCATCTGCACTGTCATCTTCTTGGTGAAATGGTCTACGTTCAGCCCCGAGAAGTGGCGGGCGTAGCCAGACGTCGGAAGCACGTGATTCGTTCCGCTCGCATAGTCGCCTGCTGCTACTGGCGTGTACTTTCCAAGGAAAACGCTTCCCGCGTGGCGCACCGACCGCAGCGTCTCCATCGGGTCAAGCGTCAGGATCTCCAGGTGCTCCGGCGCGAAGGTGTTGGCGAAGTCCACCGCCTCGTCTAGGCTCCCTGCCACGAGGACTGCGCTGTGGTCCAGGCTCTGCAGGATGATCTCGCTTCGCTCTGCGCCCTGCGCCTGGATCTTCAGCTCATCCTCGACTGCGGAGGCCACAAGCTCGTCCGTCGTCACCAGCACTGCCAGCGAGTGCGGGTCATGCTCCGCCTGGGCGATCATGTCCGAGGCGATGATGCCGGGGTCTGCGGTTCGGTCTGCGACGATCAGCACCTCGCTCGGGCCTGCCGGGAAGTCGATCTCGACGCTGCCGCGCATAAGCATCTTCGCTGCCGTGACGTAGATGTTTCCAGGCCCCACGATCTTGCTTACTCTCGGCACCGTCTCCGTCCCGAGGGCCAAGGCTGCCACGGCCTGAGCGCCGCCGAGCTTGTAGATCTCGTCAGCACCCGCCATGTCCGCAGCCACAATGGTCAGAGGCGTGACAGAGCCGTCCGCCCTCGGGGGGGTGCAGACCACGATGCGCGGAACCTCCGCGACCCTCGCGGGAATCACGCTCATCAGGGCCGAGCTGGGGTAGGCGGCACGCCCGCCGGGCACGTAGGCCCCCACGGAATCCAGAGGCACGACCTTCTGGCCAACAGCCACGCCCGGCGTCACCTCTGTCATCCAGAGATCGCGCTCCCTCTGCTCATCGTGGAAGGCGAAGATGTTCTCGGCGGCCTGCGCCAGGGCTTCGAGAAGCTTCTCATCCACGGCGTCATAGGCAGCGTGAATCTCCTCTCTCGACACCTTCAGGCCCTCTTGGTCGAGCTTTGCTCCATCGAACTTCTCAGTGAACTTCAGAAGGGCCTCGTCGCCCTTCGACCCCACCTCCATCAGGATGTCGTTCACGCTCGGCAGAACATCCTGAAGGCCCGTCTCCCGCGAAAGAAGAGCGCGCAGGTCATTGTCATTAAGCTCCCTCAGCCACTTGAATATCATTACAAAACCTCGCAAACTATTTTAATGGATGTTGGTTATCTTATCTTTGGTTATCGTATCTCTTGTGATTTAACTAATTTTTCTTTAATTGAATATATATTATTTTTGATGCCGGTAAATCTCTTTTTGATTTTCATTTCGAATCAACGGATTTTTGCCTCGCGGAAGTGCCCCTGCCCCTCTGCATATTGTAAAGCGAGACCACCCTCTCCAGGGTGTCAGCCTCCTCCAGGGATTTGTCGTCCCGGACCCTGACCAGCCGAGGGAACCGCAGGGCGAACCCCGAGGAGTAGTTCGGGCTCTTCTGGATCTCCTCATAGGCCACCTCGAAGATCACCGCTGGTTTCAGCTCCATCTCCATCCCCTTCTCGACCACTATGAGGTCCTTGAAGACTCCTGTCAGATCGGCCAGCGCCTCGTCCGTCAGCCCTGTGGCCACCCAGCCCACGTCCAGGAGCCTGCCGGTTTCCGGATCGACGCACCCCAGCCGGTAAGAGCCAAGGAAGCTTGCCCTCCTGCCCTCGCCCCACCTCGCTCCGATCACCGCCAGATCCAGAGTCTCCATCACGGGCTTGATCTTCAGCCAGTTCTTCCCCCGCTTCCCCGGCGTGTAGGCTGAGGAGGGATTCTTGAGCATGATTCCCTCGTGCCCGGCGTCCAGTGCCTCTTTGTAGATCCTCTCCGCCACCTCTTCCTCGTCCGAGAGGGCCTGCTTGGCCACGAGCGACGGGTCGGCGATCTCAACCAGAAGCGCCCTTCGCTCCGAGAGGGGCAGGTCTATCACACTCTTGCCGTCCAGATAAATCAGGTCGAAGAGGAAAAGCCGCAGAGGGATCTCCGCCGCGAGCTTCTCCACGTTGTACTTGCGCCTGAACCTCTTCAGGATCTCCTGGAAGGCCATGGGCCGCCTGTCTTCGCCAATGGCCACTGCCTCGCCATCAAGAATAGCCGATTTGGCGTGAATCTTCTGCGCCGCGGCCCGGACGATATCGGGGAGGGAGGCAGTCACATTCTCAAGACGCCGCGAGAAGATGCGAACCTTCTCTCCATCCTTGTGAATCTGAACTCGGGCGCCGTCGTACTTCCACTCGATGGCCGCTGCATTCATCTCCTTGAGAGCTTCAGGTATCCCCTCTCCGAGCTGAGCCAGCATCATCTTGATAGGATGGTTGAGCATGACGCTCAGCTCCGAAAGGGTGCCATTTTTGGCGCTCACAGCCACAAGGCCCATGTCGTTGGTGAGGTTGTACCCGCGCTCGACCGCCTCAGCGGTTCTGCTGAAGGCCTTCGCCAGGGCATTCCTCACGCCCCCCTCGCCCACGCCGATCCTCATATCCTCGATGGCGAGCCTCGCGATGTACAGGGCCTCCAGCGCCGATGCCTGGCTAAAGAGGAACTGCAGGTTCTTGACCTTCACATCCTGGCTCCTCTTTCCTGCGGCCTTCGCTGCAGCCAGGAACCTCCTGTAGACACCGGAGATGGAGAGCTCCTCTCGATCGGTGAAGGCTGCGAAGTTCTGCGGTCTGCGCTTCTCAACGATCTTCGATGCGACAAGTCCCGCGTCGCCCGTGGCCCTCAGCATCTCCTGGATCTGCGTATTGGGACAGCCGCATGCTCTCGCCAGCGCCTCGTAGAGGATGCTGGGACCTACCCCCATGACCAGGTCGGAGCCTGGCGGGAAGACTGTTCCCATGACGAAGTTCGATGAGATGGCCAGATCCACCTCGTCGAGACCTGAAAGGAATGCTGCGACTAGGTCGATCTTCTCCAGGGTGCTGCTAACTTCCTCCACCCTGTGGCAAAGATCTGCGAACGAGAGAAAGCTGGTCATGCTCCTATCAAAATATCGCGTCGATGCGCTTGGTCCTGTAGATGCTGATAATGTCCGTCAGGATGGCGGACGCGGTCTCGATGGACCCGGCGCCTAGACCCGTGACCGTGATGGTTCCCGAGAGGTCAGTGTAGATGGCAGCCGAGTTCAGGGTTCCTGCCACAGCGATCGGGCTGCCTGTCGGCACAAGCATCGGCCTGACTGTCAGACCGGGAACGTCCCCAATGAGCTTGATCACATAGCCACGCTTCTTTGCCAGCGCCAGCGCCTCGGGGGTGATGCCTGTGATTCCAGTCACATCGACATCGCTGTATTTGATGTTCATGTCGAAGAGGGAGTTGGCAAGGATCACGACCTTTCCTGCCGTATCCACTCCTTCCACGTCGTAGCTGGCGTCAGCCTCCGCGATCCCCAGGTCCTGCGCCTCGCTCAGGGCATGGGCGTAGGGAATGTTCTCCTCTGCCATCCGCGTGAGGATGTAGTTGCAGGTACCGTTGAAGATGCCCCTGATGCCGTAAATGGTGTTGCCCTCCAGTGTTCGCTCAACGAGGCTTATGAGCGGCATCGTTCCGCCCACCGTCGCCTCGAACTTCAGCAGTACACCATTGTCCTCGGCCAGCTTCTTGAGCCTGCTGTAGGCCACAACCAGCGGACCTTTGTTCGAGGTCACCACATGCTTACCCGTCGAGAGAGCCGCCTCCATGTGCCCAAGGCCGGGCTGGCCGTGAACTATGTTCGTGGGGGTCACCTCAATCACCAGGTCCGAGTCGATTGCTCCGATCGCCTCCTTGCCCTTCATGTTAGAGGTGGCCACGTTTTGCAGCGTCCTCTCCCCAAGAATCTTCCCTGAGTCAACTCCATCTTCGGCGATGACTGTACCCGTATGATCAGTGACACTTATCAGCTTTAGGTTCA
>Ga0335081_10022282_pt1 | contig 10250 bp, 7 predicted proteins | sample Lox_Sample_35_FD_206713 | JGI IMG/M metagenome (GOLD analysis project Ga0335081, IMG submission 206713) | Soil microbial communities from Loxahatchee National Wildlife Refuge, Florida, United States - Lox_Sample_3.5 | ecosystem: Environmental > Terrestrial > Soil > Wetlands | place: USA: Florida...
GCGCGAACCTGCTCCTCGATGAACCGGTCGAAGAGCACCGTGCGCGCCACCCAGGCCCAGGTCGCCTTGTCCGAGAACGGCATCGAGGCCGCGATCTCTTCGCCGCGCGCCCCGGCCAGCCGCCGCGCGTGAGGATCGCGGAAGAGGGCGTCGGGACGTTCCGTCTCGCGCGCGCGGTACACGGCGACCCAGAGCGCCGTGTCCGACACGCTTCGGACGAGGGGGCCGGTCTCGCTCACGTCAGCCTCGCCGCAGGAAGATAGCGTGACTCGCTCCGGCGCGCCATGCAGGTGCTTCAGTGCGCGCTCCGCGGGTCATGACCCAATAATCGCCTCCAACGATGCGGGAGAACCTCGTCGATCTCATCGGAGAGAGCGTGCGGCGGAACTGGACGCGCCCGGCGCTCGCGGACTGGGAAGGCCGGACGATGACCTACGGGGAGGTGGCAGACGAGATCGTCCGGCTCCACGAGGTCTTCCGGATCTGCCGCGTCTCTCCCGGCGACAAGGTCGCCCTCCTCGGGCGGAACGCGGCCGGCTGGGCGGTCGTCTGGCTGGCGACCGTCACGTACGGCGCCGTCGTCGTCCCGATCCTTCCGGACTTCCGCCCGGACGACGTGCATCACATCGTGAACCACTCCGACGCCGTGCTCCTCTTCGCCGCGGAGTCTCTGTTCCCGTCTCTCGACGCGGACAAGCTGCGCGACGTCGCGGCCGTCTTCTCGCTGACGGAATTCCGGGTTCTTCACTGCCGGAAGGAGAGCCTCGCGCGAAGCCTCGCCGACGTCCTCTGGCCGACCCGCGACGCGCCTCGCCAGCCGCAGCCAGCCGAGCGCTTCCGGCTCCCGGCCGTCGAGGACGACCAGCTCGCCGCGATCGTCTACACGTCGGGAACGACCGGATTCTCCAAGGGAGTGATGCTCCCGCACCGGAGCCTCCTCGCGAACGTCGTCTTCGCCCGGGAGAACATGCCCCTCGAGCCCGGGGACACGATCGTCTCCTTTCTCCCGCTCGCGCACGCGTTCGGCTGCGCCTTCGAGTTCCTGTTTCCGTTCGCGTCCGGCTGCGCGATCACGTTTCTCGCGCAGACGCCTTCTCCCCAGGTCATTCTCGAGGCGTTCTCGAAGGTCCGCCCGCGGCTCATACTCTCGGTGCCGCTCGTAATCGAGAAGATCTACGCGAAGAGGCTGCGGCCGGCCCTCGAGAAGGAGACGACGAAGATCCTGATGAAGATCCCGCCGGTCCGGCGGATCCTGCACCGGAAGATCCGCGAAAAGCTCGTCGCGGTCTTCGGGGGGCGGTTCCGGGAGATCGTCATCGGCGGTGCCGCGCTGAACGGCGACGTGGAGCGCTTCTTTCTCACGATCGGCTTTCCCTTCACGTGCGGCTACGGAATGACCGAGTGCGGGCCGCTGATCAGCTACTCGGGATGGCGCGATCACGAGCCGGGCGGCGTCGGGCGGAAGGTCGACACCCTCGAGGTGCGCATCGATTCGGCCGACTCCCGGCACGTTCCCGGCGAGATTCTCGTCCGCGGGGTCAACGTGATGGCCGGGTACTACAAGAACCCCGAGGCCACGGCGGCGGCGATCGACGCGGACGGCTGGCTCCACACGGGCGACCTCGGCGTCGTCGACGCGGGAGGGACGATCTTCATCCGCGGGCGCTCGAAGACGATGTTCCTCGGGCCGTCCGGGCAGAACATCTATCCCGAGGAGATCGAGGCGAGGCTGAACAGCATGCCCTTCGTCGGGGAGTCCCTCGTGATCGAGCGGAACGGGAAGCTCTACGCGCTCGTCTACCCCGACCTCGAGCGGGTCGACCAGCTCCGGCTGGACGAGAGCGAGCTCGTCCGGCGGATGGAGAAGAACCGCCTCGCGCTGAACCGGATCCTTCCCCCGTACGCCTCGATCGCGAAGATCGACGTCTTTTCGGAAGAGTTCCAGAAGACCCCGACGAGGAAGATCAAGCGGTTCCTGTACTCGGGCCCGGCGTGAGAACCGGTCGACGATCGACTCAGGGCCCGATCGGCGGCTCGCCTGCCTGACGCAGCTTCGCGTTCAGCGCCGCGAGGCTCCCCGCCTTCAGGGCCTCCCACGAGGCGAGCGTCTTCGTGAGCACGGCGTCGAGCGCGGCGAATCCCGCCTGGGCGTCCGGAGTCGGATCCGCATCCGCGCCGTCCACGGACGAAGCCACTTTCGCGAGGGCGCCCTCGAGAAAGCGCAGGCTGGAAAGGCTCTTCGGGGGCGAGGGGACGGAGCGCGGCCCCGGCTCCTCGTACTCGGAGATCGCCTGCGCCTCGACGTCGAGCCCCTCCATCGCACGGGACAAGGGGCTCTCCGGCGGCGTGCCGGCGGTTCGTGTGACGAACTTCTTGTGCAGAGTCTCGGCCTCGTTCATCGCGGCGGCGGCCGCTTCGCGGGCCCGCTCCACGCGCCGCGCCAGCGCGAACTCCCGCCCGTAGGCCTCGGGTGGAAGCGCCACGCGGGGATCGGGCTCGACGACGAGCGGCCGCCTGAGGCGCTGTCCGTCCACGCCCAGCTCCACGATGTAGCGGCCCGGCGGCGCCCAGACGCCGTCCGCGAACGTGTTTCCCTTGGAAAGCGCCGGCGGCGCCGGGTAGCGAAGCGGCCAGACGAAGCGGTGCGCCCCCGGAGTCGCGGGAAGAACGACCGGCGGCTCGAGCCATTCCGGAGCGAGGCGGCGCTCCTCGCGGCTCAGCGCCGGAAGCGTGTCGGTGCTGGCGTACCGGCGCACGAGATCGCCCTTCTCGTCGAGGATGGTGAGCGTCACGGGCCCTGACGGCACGCGGCCCAGTACGTAGTCGAGCGTCGCGCCGAGCGGCGGATTCTCCGCCCGCGGCTCGTCCAGGGGCATCGGCGTGCCCGTGAAGCCGGCCGGCCGCACGCGCACCGCGGCCCGGGGAGTGAAGAGCCAGGCCTCTTCGCGCGCGAGCGCGGCGTCGGCCTGCCGGAGCGGCGTGACGTCGTCCAGGATCCAGAGCGCGCGGCCGTGGGTGGCGATCACCACGTCGTCTCCGTGCACGTCGACGTCGCGCACCGAGGTGACCGGAAGATTGAGCTGGAGAGACTGCCAGGAGTCGCCGCCGTCGAACGAGACGAACATGCCCTTCTCGGTGCCGGCGTAGAGGAGGTCCGGGCGAACGGGGTCCTCGCGCACCGCGTTGACGAAGCTGCCGCGGGGAATGCCGGAGACCGAAAGCGTCCAGCTCCTGCCGCCGTCCCGCGTGCGATAGACGTAGGGCGCGAAGTCGTCGAGGCGGTGCCGATCCACGGCGGCCCAGGCGGTGTCCCGCTCCGTGTGCGAGACCTCGAGCATGGTGACCTTCGACCACGCGCCGAGAGCCTGGGGCGTGACGTCGGACCAGTGGGCGCCCTCGTCGCGGCTGCGCCAGACGAGGCCGTCGTCCGTGCCGGCCCAGATGTCCCCGTCGGCCACGCGCGACGGCGCGACCGTGTAGACGACGCCCCGCCGTCTGCCGGTCCCGCCGTCCCAGGCGGCCGTGGCGGGGTCGAGGTTCGGCGGGACGCCCGCGTCCTCGCGCGTGAGATCCGGGCTGATCGCGCTCCAGCTCCGGCCGCCGTCCGCGGTGCGGAAGAGCCGCTCGTCGGCGAAGTAGAGGACGTGCGGGTCGCGCCTCGAGAAGACGAGCGGCAGGGTCCAGACCGAGCGGTGGCGTCCGGGAAACGCCAGGGTCGGATCGAGAAGATGGGTCTGCCGGGTACGGAGGTCGGACTTTTCGACGCGGCCTCCGAAGACGAGGTCCGGGTCCAACGGATCGGGAGCGAGCGAGTCGTTCTCTCCGCCGGCCGCGATCGTCCGGAAATGCATCAGGTCGATCCCGTCGCGTTCGGTCGTGCGGCTGGGAACGGCGGCCGCGCCCGAGTCCTGCTGCGAGCCGTACACCGCGTAGGGAAAGCGGTTGTCCGTCGCGATGCGGTAGAACTGCCCGGTCGGCTGGTTGTACCAGGAGCTCCAGGTCTCGCCGCCGTTCAGGGAGACGAGCGCTCCCTGGTCGACGCCCAGCATGCGGCGTTCGGGGTGCTCGGGGTCGATCCAGAGCTCGTGGTAATCGTCCCCGCCGGGAGCGCCCTTGACCGGCGCGAACGTGCGGCCGCCGTCCTGCGAGCGGTAGACGGAGGTGTTGCACGCGTAGACGACGTCGGCGTCGCGCGGCTCGACCGCGATCCCGCCGAAGTACCAGCCGCGTCCCCAGATGCGCGGATCGTCGCTCGTGAGCGTCCAGCTCGCGCCGTCGTCGTCCGAGCGGTAGACCCCTCCGCGCTCGGCGTCCACGATGGCGTAGATGCGGTCTGGCCGGCTCGGCGAGACGGCGAGTCCGATGCGGCCCGGCGCGGCCGGAAAGCCGCGACCCCGCATCTCCGTCCAGGTGCCGCCGCCGTCCGTCGACCGGTACAGGCCGCTGCCGGGCCCGTGGGACGGCGGATAGACGTCCCAGGGCGGCCGGCGCGTCTGCCAGAGGGCCGCGTACACGACGCGCGGATCCCCCGGCTTGAACGCGAGATCGATGGCGCCCGTGTTCTCGTCGCGATAGAGCACGCGTTGCCAGATCCGGCCCCCGTCGTTGGAGAGATAGACGCCGCGCTCGGTGTTGGGACCGTAGGGGTGGCCGAGCGCCGCGACCAGGACCCGGTCCGCGTCGCGCGGGTCGACCAGGATTCTCCCGATCTGCTGCGAGTCGCCGAGCCCGATGTGAGAGAAGCTCTTCCCGCCGTCTACGGACTTGTACATCCCGTCGCCCTGGGCGATGTCGGAGCGCATGTCGGCCTCGCCGGTGCCCACGTAGATCACCTTCGGGTTCGAAGGCGCCAGGGCGAGCGCGCCGATGGAGCCGATGGGCTGGGCGTCGAAGATCGGCCGCCAGGTCCGCCCGGCGTCGTTCGTCTCCCACACGCCGCCGTTCACGCTCCCGAAGTAGAAGTGCGGCATGTCGCCCGGCACACCGGCCACGGCCAGGACGCGGCCTCCTCGATACGGGCCGATCGAGCGCCAGCGGAGCGCGGAAAAGAGCGCGGGATCGACGGCGCCTGCCGGTGGAGCCGAATCGGACGCTGCGGCGGGCAACGGCGCGGCGAGGCCGAGGGCCAGACAAAGAGCCGGGATCTTTCCCATGAGGCGAGGACCTCCACGCACCCTCACGCGAAGGTGTCAGGTTCGTTTCGGGGGCGGATTCTAGTCCCTTCGCCTCTCACCGAGAGACTCGTGCGATACAGTCGACGCATGACGATCGCCAAGGCGTTCCTCGCCGGGTTTCTCTCGACGCTCGTCTTCCACCAGGGCGTTCTCGCGATCCTCCACGGCGCGGGCGCGACGGCGTACAAGGCGTGGGTGACGACGCCCGTCCCGCCGCTCGGAATCCCGTCCGTGCTTTCGCTCGCCTTCTGGGGCGGCCTCTGGGGAGTCGCGCTGTGGATGATGACCCGCGGCTCGGCGGGGTCGAAATACTGGCTGCTCGCCGTCGTCCTCGGCGCGATTCTGCCCAGTCTCGTCGCGTTCCTCGTCGTCTTCCCGCTGAAGGGCCTTCCCGTCGGCGGCGGCTGGAAGCCGGACCTTCTCGTCGGCGCGCTGCTTCTGAACGGCGCCTGGGGATTCGGCGTCGCGCTCTTCATGAGGATGATGGGAGGGGCGCGCGGGCGCTGAGCCCGAACGGGACTACGGACTACTTCGCCGCCTGGAGCTCCGCGAGGTCCTTCAGAACGTCCGCGCTGTGCGTCACCGGGTTCACCTTCACGTAGACCTTCCGGATGACTCCCGAAGGGTCGATCAGGAACGTGTTCCGCGCGGCGTACTTCGTGCCGTCGTAAGTGGCCTCCGAGCCGTACGCCTTCGTGACCGCACCCTCCGTGTCGGCGAGGAGCTTGAAGTTCAGGCCCTCTTTCGCGCAGAAGCCCTTGTGCGAGTCGACGGAATCGAGGCTGACTCCGAGGATGACCGCGCTCGCCTTCTGGTACTTCGCGAGATCGCGCTGGAAGTTGTGCGCCTCGACGGTGCAGCCGGACGTGAAGTCCTTCGGGTAGAAGTAGAGGACGACCCACTTCCCCCTGTTCCCGTCGAGGGTGATCGTCCGGCCCTCCTGGCTCGGGAGCGAGACGGCGGGGGCCTTCGTGCCGACGGCCGGAAGCTGGGCGGAGGCGGGCCGTGACACGGCGACGATCAGGAGGGCCGGCACGAGGGCTCGGAGGATGCTCCTCATGCGGGCAGCCTAGCAGAATGAGACGCCGTCTCGGATGTCGCGGATCAGGCGAGCGGCGACGTTCGGCGACACCTTTTCCTCCGGGGTGCGTACTCTGACCGAAGGAAACCCACCGCACGCGATGAGAACGGCCGCCTTTCGCGTTCCTCCGCATTCATCTCTTTCGCTCGTCGTCCGCGTCGGCCTCGTCACGCTCCTGACGGCTCTCCCCGGGCCCTGCGGGGCCGACGACGACCTCGAGGTCCCGTCGCCCGGGCTTCGCGAGGCCGAGAGGGCGTCGCACGACGGCCGCTTCGAGGACGCCCGCCCGCTCCTCGAGGCGATCGTCACCTCGCCGTCGTCTCGGCGCGAGGACCGCGACGCGGCCGCACAGGAGCTGGCCCGCATCGCGTGGCGGATCGACGGGAAGCCCGATACCGCCCGCGAACGTCTGGAAGAGATCGCCCGGAGCGCCCGCAGGAAAGTCCCGCCGCTCCTTCTGCTCTCGCGCATGGAGCGGACGGTCGGACGTTTCGAGGCGGCCCGGGATGCCGCGCGGCGGGCGCTCGGCGCCGCGGGGACGGATTCCGAACGGCGGAGCGCCACGATCGCGCTGTCCTCCTCTCTCGTCGAGGAGGAGGTCGAAGCCGCCCGCCTCGGCAAGCGAGACGCCTTCGGGGACGAAGGCCGGCGGAGGCTGATCGAGGCTCTCGGCCTTCTGGCGCCGCTCGTCCGCGACGAACCGGGTCTGCTGGAGCCTTCGAAGACGGCGCTCGACGCGGCCCTCCTCCTGGACGACGGTCCGGCCGCGCTGGCCGCGTGGCGGTCTTACTACCTCGCGGCGGGAGCGGCCGATTCAACCCTTCTCGCAGGCCCACGGTCCGTCCTGTCGGAGCGCTTGCCCGGCTGGAAGGGTCCGGCGGCCGGACTCGCGGACCGCGAGGCGGTCGTCGAAGCGCTCGCCGACTCGCGGTTCTTCACGGAGACGGTGATCCTCGTGAAGGACCCGCGCATCCCGCGTGAGGCCCGCGTCGACCGGCTCCCCCGCGTCAGGGACGTCGTCCTCTACGAGTCCTTCATCCGCGATGTCCGCGGGACGACCGACCTCCATTACCGCGACGTGGCGCGCGGAACTTCGGATCCTCGGACCTGGACGAGGAAGCTGCGGCAAAGAGCGGAGCGCCTGTGGAGAGGCCTCTCCTGGCCTTCGGGACGGCCGGCCTTCGACGAGAAGGTCCTCGAGCGCTTCGGCGACACCGAGCTCGGGACGCGCTTCGGAACGGCCGGGGGGGTCGGGACGACCGCAGGATTCCGGGACCTCCACATGGGGCATCGCGTCGTCGACGAAAGGCGCGTCGCGGACCAGTACGGCCGTCGGGCGGAAATCCGGTTCATGGCGCTCGACGCGATCGTCTCGAACGGCTACGAGACCTGGATGTGGGATGGCCAGGGCGCGCACGGCGGCTGGGGAGGCGTCGGGTTCGTGGTTCAGGTCCGGCCGGCTTACGCGGAAGGCGGCGTGCGGAAGTGGCAGGAGCTGACCGATCCCGAGCGGCGCGCGAAGGCTCTCGCGAGGATGGCGGAGGAGACGGAACGCGACCGCGAGCGCGCCGCGAGGGACCCGTACGCGTACCTCCCCGGTCTCTCCCGGCGGCTCCTGGACCAGGGCCTTCTGAGGATCCTCGACGAGGAGAAGGCCCGGGGGCTCTCGGGCGGCGCCCTGCGCGCCGCCTTCGTGTCTGCGACCGACCGGGCGGTCATCGAGTCTTCGATCTTCGCGCACGAAGGCCGGCACGCCATCGACGCCCAGTTCGAGGACGTGAAGGACCCCGCCGCGCGCGAGTACCGGGCCAAGCTCTCCGAGATCGCGTTCGCGCCGGCTCCTCGCCTCGCCTTCGACGGAATCCTGACCGACGGCATCGGCAACCCGACTCCCCACGGCCAGGCGAACCTGAAGCTCATGAAGGGGCTCGTGGCCTGGATGGACGCACACCGGGCTGCGATCGCCGGGCTCGACGCCGGCGCGCCGCTCCTCCCTCAGCTCGACAGGCTCACGGACGAGCAACTCCGCGCAGCCGCCCGCTCGCTCGATCCGATGGCAGCGACGGCCTCCGCCGACTGACTCGCGACCGCCGCTCAGTCCCCCGTCACATCCCCGGATCGTCCGCCGAGGGCCCGTAGATCGAAGGCACCTTCGCGCCCATGGGGCGGAGGTACGTCGAGAGCTGGCCGCGGTGGTGGATGCCGTCGAAGAGGAAGCCCCACATCATGTCGCCGAGCGAGGTCTCCCACGCGACCTTTCCGTCCACGAGGAACCGGGCCTTCTTCTTCCACGCGGCGTCCTTCACCTTCGCGAGGCGCCTCTTGAGCGCCGCCGCGTTCTTCTCGTAGGCGGCCACGGACTCTGCCAGCGCCGGAGCCGGCCTCTGGACGTACGCGACCTGGCCCTTGTCGACGACCGCGCACGCGTCGCGGAGCTCGCTGGCGAGCAGCCAGACGAGATCACCCGCCGACATCGAGCGCGGGTGCGGCCGGTAGGCGGCCTGGTCCTGAGGCACGGCCCTCAGGACGCGGACGAACTTCGGGACCTCGGCCTTGAAGCACTCCTTGTAGTACTCGCGCGTGTTCATCGTTCTCCTTCCTTTCTTGTCAGGTGCTCCTTGAACGCTTGGTTAACCATTCCAAGAATTCTCAAATATATTCCACTCGGAGGCCCCATGAACCCGCTGAAACCCACTCCCCCCGGCTGGCCCCGCATCTCCTCGTCCCTCTACTACGACGACGCCGCCAAGGCGATCGACTGGCTCTGCGACGCCTTCGGCTTCGCGTTGCGCCTCAAGGTCGAGGGCGAGGGCGGGCGCATCGAGCACTCCGAGCTCGTCTTCGGCGACGGCGTCGTCATGGCCGCCGGCGCGGACAAGGCGGACAAGTTCCCGCAGATCAGGAGCCCGCGACAGGTCGGCGGCGCGAACACGCAGAACATGTTCATCTACGTGGACGACGTCGACGCGCATTGCGCGAGGGCGCGCGCGAAGGGCGCGCGGATCGTCACGGAGCCGAAAGTCTCGGACTACGGCGAGGAGTACTGGTCGGACAAGAGCTACGAGTGCGTGGACGTCGGCGGCCACCACTGGTGGTTCGCCGAGCGGCTGCGGAGCGCGAAGCCGAAATCTTGACCGGGCTCGACGAGACGCAGGCGTGGGCGGGTTTCTCTAGCGCCCGCGGGCCTCTTCCACGGCCTTCAGCCTCACCGCCTCGAACTCGTCCCCCGCTCTCCAGCGCGGCAGCTCCGGCGCGTCGGCCAGGCGGCACCCGAGCCAGAAGGCGAGCTGCACGTCCTCGGCCGCGCCGGAGAAATCCCAGGTCTCGCGGAACTTGTCCGACGGCTGGTGGTAGTCGGACTTCTCGTAGCTCTCCTCCTGCTCCCTGCCGAAGCCCGCGGGCTTCCCGATCACGTCCGTGCCCTTCTTCAGGTACGCCGCGGGCACGCCGACCCTCGCGAAGCTGAACTGGTCGGAGCGGTAGAACATGCCGCGATCCGGAAACTGGTCGCCCTCCACGCGCCGGCCCTGCATCCTCGCGACCGCCCTCACGTCCTCGTCGAGCGAGGACTTGCCGAGGCCGATCAGGACGACGTCGCGCGTCCTTCCGTACCAGCCGATGATGTCGATGTTGATGTCGGCCGCGATCCGGCCTGCCGGAACTGGCGGGTGCTTCGCGAGGAACTCCGACCCGAGGAGGCCCTGCTCCTCGCCCGCCACGAGCGCGAAATACGTCGAGCGCGCGGGCGCGGCCCTGAGGCTCGCGAACGCCTTCGCGACGGAGAGGATCGCGGCCACGCCGGAGGCGTTGTCGAGAGCCCCGTTGTAGATCGCGTCGGAGCCGGGTCTGGCGCCCGGCTGGATCCCGAAGTGATCGTGATGCGCGGTGTAGATCACGGCCTCGCCGGCGCGCCGCGGATCGGACCCCTTGAGAACGCCGATGACGTTGCCGGACTCCTTCCGGCCGATCGCGTTCGTGAGCGCGAGAGAGACCGT
>Ga0335081_10022283_pt1 | contig 10250 bp, 6 predicted proteins | sample Lox_Sample_35_FD_206713 | JGI IMG/M metagenome (GOLD analysis project Ga0335081, IMG submission 206713) | Soil microbial communities from Loxahatchee National Wildlife Refuge, Florida, United States - Lox_Sample_3.5 | ecosystem: Environmental > Terrestrial > Soil > Wetlands | place: USA: Florida...
GATTTTTATGAACGTCGGCTGGCCGATGCTCTGGCAATCCAGCCTGTTGATCGCCGCCTTGTTCACGATTGACATTTTATTCCGGCGCAAAATCCGCGCTTCCATCCGTTATGCGCTCTGGCTGGTGGTGCTCGTGAAACTTTGCCTGCCACCGGCGCTGGCGCTGCCGACCGGCCCGGCCTGGTGGCTGTTTCCATCCAAAGCCGCCGACCGGACGCGGCCGGTCACAAAATACGTCGTCACCTACGACACAACCGCGGCAAACGAAGCCGTTCAACAAACCGTTCCGACATTCGTGCCCCGGCCGACGAAATTGGATGCTGCCGGCTGGACCTTGCTCGGATGTGGATTGGTGAGCGTCGGTTTGTTGCTGTGGCTGGCGTTTCGTTGGTGGCAGATTTCACGGAACGTCAGTTGCGCAACGGCGTCGGCAGAGCAGTCCGGGTTGCTTGAGGAAATCCAGAGCCGGGCCGGTTTGCGTTTGCCGCTGCGATTGAAACTGGTTGACGGCCAGATGTCGCCAGCGGTTTGCGGGTTATTGCGCCCGGTCATTCTTTTGCCGCGGGTGCTGGCGGAGCAACTGTCCGCCGAACAATTACGCGCGGTGTTGTTGCACGAAGCATTTCATCTCCGGCGCAAAGATGTCTGGGTGAACTGCGCGCAGGCGCTGCTGCAGATCGTTTATTGGTGGCATCCCCTGCTCTGGCTGGCCAATGCGCGGATTCGCCGTTTGCGCGAGGAAGCGGTGGACGACGCAGTGATGCTGGCGCTGCGGGATAAAGCGGAAAGTTACGCACCGACGCTGCTGGCCGTAGCGAAACTCGCGTTCAGCCGTCCGCTGATGAGCCTGGGACTGGTTGGCATCATGGAATCGCGCAGCGCGCTGCGGAAACGCATCGAACGGCTGGTCAATTTCACCGCGCCGCGCAAAGCCGGCCTGACGTTTTTATCGCTCTGTGGAATTTTCATTTTCAGCGCGGTGGCTTTGCCGATGGGACCGGCGCCGGTTTCGGCGCCCGAGTCATTCCCGGGGGACGCAGCTTCAGTCGAAACGACCCTGACGGTGAAGGTGGATCCCGAGGTGTTCATCCGGAATGTGAAGGCGCACGCCGATTGGACAATTTCGACCGGCACCAACGATTATACAGAAATCCTGCTGGGCCTCTTGCACAGTGAAGGCGTAAACTGCAATCCGCCGCATGGCATTGCTTTCAACACGAAGACCGGCGAAATGACCATGCAGAACACGCCCGAACAGTTGGAGGTTTTTCGCCGTGTCATCGAACAGTTAAATCGGGCCGACGGGAAAGCCGAGCTGCCTTTGCGCGATTCGCCGATTCACCGGCAAAGCATTTTGATCGAAGGGCGTTTCTTTTGGATATCATCGGATGATTTTGACCGATTGATTCAAGGTTTACATGCTTACGCCGGCTGGCACGGAGGTGCTCCCTGGTGGTCGGTGGCGCCGGAAACAATCGGTGAATTCAATAACCGGATAAAGTCACTCGGTTTGAAACCGTTCACCTCGCCGCGAGTGCAAACCCTGCTCGGCATCGAGGCTGAAATGTTTTGCGGCACCCAAACCAACGGCGTGGAATTCGACTGCCGACCCATGGCGATTCAGGGTGGGATCGACCTGGCTTTCAGAATGCAGATAACCGACGATCCAACGTTCAAGAACCATACGCTGGTCGGAATCAACCAATATCAAATGCACGGAATGGCGTCGGCCGAAGACTGCGGAGGCATTGTCCTGCGGGCTGACCAGCCGAACGGGTCGGGCGCCGATCTCGTACTGGTGGTTCAACTGCAATCCGTCACCAATAACCCGCCGCCGCACTTCGCGCAGCGGCTTCAAGCCATCATTATCCGATCAAACAACGCAATTGCCACTCCGGAAAGCAGTAGCCCGACGCAGGGTGCAACCGCAAATCCAGCCGGATTTGCCGAGCGGGTGCAGGTGGCCATTCCCGACAACGCGACGTCGGCAGACGATTCGGTCCGAGACGCCAAGGTGCTTTATGAGATGGGCAAACTCGACGAGGCGGAAACGAAATTAAAGGCGGCCCTGGCGTTGAATCCCGGCAACGCCGCGGCACGTTATTACGCCGATTTGGTCGCAGAAGCAAAATCTGGACAGCCGTCGCGTGCCACCGGAACGGAGCGAAGAGCCGCGGTTCTGAAATTGAGCCGGCTGCGCCTGGAAAATGTTTCTTTTCAAGCTACGCCGCTGGGTGAAGTGCTTCGTCAGTTGGCGGAACAAGCCAGGGCGAACGACCCGGAAGGGGCTGTCGTAAATCTTCGGACAGATAATGGTGCCGGGAACGCCGGCAATCAACCGACCATCGACCCGAACTCCGGCTTGCCGGTGGCACAAGACGACAGCGCCGATATTAATTCCGTTCCAATCACAATCGATCCACCGTTGCAGAATACGCTGCTGGTTGACGCGTTGGATGCCATCGTGAAGGGCGCCCGTCACCCGATCAGATATGGCGTTCAATCAGACGGCAGCGTGGTATTTTCAGCTCTGACTTCGCAACTCATTACCCGGACGTTTAGAATTGATCCCAATACCTTCTTAGCCGGCTTACGACGGCAGGTTCCCTCCACCGGCACCGGCTCTCAGGAAGTGTTTAAAGCATTGAAACAGCTATTTTCCGATGCCGGAGTGGACCTGCAATCACCCAAGGCTGTCTTTTACAACGACCGCCTGGGCATGATTTTTGTGCGAGCGACGGCCGATGATTTGGACAAAATTGAATCCATCATCGCCAGGCTCAATACCATGCCAGCACAAATCCACATCAAAGCCTGGTTTATGGAAGTGCCCAAACAGGGTTTTGTTTGGCCGGTGGCGGAAACGAGTGGCCAGATCAGCGAGGCAACGGGAATCCTGAATGCTGAACAGGCGCAGAGAGTCAGGAAAATGTTGGCGGCCAAGGCCGGGTTCGAGATTCTCGCCGAACCTGAAGGGATCACCGGCAATGGAGGACACATGCAGATGCGGGCGACGCAGATAATGAACATCGTCACCAATTTCACCTTCTGGGAAACTGCAACCCATGCGGCAATGGCTCCTGAAACGGGAAACGTGGAAACCGGTTCCGTTTTGGACACGGTTACCCATCTTCTGCCCGACGGTTACACGATTGACTTAAAGACCACAGCGTTGGTGACGACCTTTTGGGGTTACGCTGACTCGACTAATATCAGCCCGTACCTGGTGACAAATTCCGCCGGTGAAAAAATCGCCCTGCCGGTCGTCCTGCCCGCCGTCCAAATAGAGAGGGAGTCGGCACGGGTGAAATTGTATGACGGCCAGACCTTGGTGCTATCGGGGCTTCAGCCGGAACACGTGCTGTTTTCGAAGCCGGATCGTGAACGTGACCAGCGGATCGCCGAGCACATCCAACAAGCTGAAGCCACGAGCAAGAGCGAGATGCTTGTTGTCTTGGTCACGGCAACGCTGGTCGAACCCGCTGGAAACCGTGTGCATACAGACGACGAAATGCCGTTCGCCCAGAAAGGAGTTCCGCCTCAGGCATATTGAATTTCGTGGCTCCTCGATTTCTACAGCAGGTGAATTGGGCGTCAGTTTCGTTTTCATTCGCCTTGCCTGCATGAACCCAAAGATGGTGGAATCCACGCCTCACCCCGGCCCTCTCCCCATCGGCTCCGCAGGCTCCGCCGACGCAGAGAGGGAGAAACAAATGCCGCGTCGTGAAGAATCGCACGACGGGATTCGCTGCAGTAACATTCGAAAAGACAAGGCTACCGACTGTTGTTCCCTCTCCCCGAGGGAGAGGGTCAGGGTGAGGGGTGAACGGCGCAAACCCCATCCGTGAATTCCTCCGTGCCTGCAAGCAGCGTCTAACAACAAGTTTCGTCGCCATTACGTCACCGGGCTTTAACCGTGCCGCCATTGTAACCGGCTCAGAACCAGCTACCCTGGCAAACATGGTTCCGCGTATTCTGGTCGTGGATGACGAAGCGGATTTCATTGAATTGGTGAAATTCCGCCTGGCCGGTTTGGGCTGCGAATTTCTCGTGGCCACCGACGGCGTTCAGGCGTTGACTCAGGCCCGGCAACTTAAACCGGATTTGATCCTGCTCGATATTTTGCTGCCCGACCTCGACGGCCTGTCTGTCTGCGAAATACTGCGCCGCCAGCCAGCTACCAAAAAAATCCCCGTCATCTTCATGAGCGCATTGTCCGGTGACGTGACCAAGCGCACCGCCTCAATGCACGCCGAGGATTTTTTTACCAAGCCGCTCGACTTGCTGCGACTCGAACGCCGTATCATGGATTTGCTGCACTGCGAGCCGGCGGCAAAATCATAAGTCCGGGAGGGTCATCGCGCCGGGGACCAGGCTCATTCAGGACGGCGACACGCCGTCCCTCCCAAACGAGTTGGTAGTGTCCCAAATTGAAAACCGAATAGCTGAAACGGAGCGCGAGTTGTCCCAACTCGCAGCATCCTTGACCAGTCTAGCCCCTGCGGATTGGGGACAATCCGCGCTCCAGTCAAATTGGGACACTGCCAATGAGTTGCTTCGCTTGACACGTCCGCGTTTCACCTTCATTTTCGGGTCAGATTGAAGGAATTAAATGACCGACAAACTTCCCGATGGGCAGCAACCTTAAAATCGTCCCGCTCACGCGCAAACCGTCCGACGTGCTCCGCTTCCTGAAGGTCAGCTACGGCATTTATCGCGATGACCCGTACTGGGTGGCGCCGTTGCTGATGGACTTGAAGAAGGTTTTCACCGACGCGAACCCGCTGTTCGGACACGCGGAGATGGCACTGTGGGTGGCGGTGCGGAACGGGCAGGACGTGGGACGAATCGCCGGCATCCTCGACCGGAACCATAATCAAACGCAGGCGGACAACGCTGCGTTCTTCGGCTTTTTCGAATCCGTGAATGACGCGGAGGTGAGCCGGCTGCTATTCGACGCAGTGTTCGGCTGGGCACGGCAACAGGGTGTGCGGCGCCTGCTGGGTCCGATGAATCCGACGACGAATGACGAGTGCGGCCTGCTGGTGGACGGGTTCGATTCGTCGCCGGTGTTCATGATGACTTACAATCCGCGCTACTACCTTGACCTCGTGGCGGCGGCCGGTTTTCGCAAGGCGAAGGATTTGCTGGCATACCATGTTGACGTTGCCCGGGCGCCGCTGGACCGGCTGGCGCGCGTCGCCGGGAAAGTCCGGCGGCGATTTCCGGAACTGACTTTCACCCCGGTTCGCAAAGCGACGCTGGCGCGTGACCTGGTCAAAATCAAGGAGGTCTATAACTCAGCGTGGCAGGCGAACTGGGGATTTGTGCCCATGACGGATGCGGAAATTGATTTTATGGCGAACCGGCTGAAACCGCTCCTGCTGGAAGGGCTGATCTGGGTGGCGGAAACGCCAGCGGAACCGGTAGGATTCATGCTGGCCTTGCCGGACTACAACGTTGCCCTCAAGCCGCTGCGCGGCCGCTTGTGCACGCCGAAGCTGCTCGGTTTCCTGCCCTGCCTGTTCGGTTGGAAATACCCGACCTGGTGCCGCACGGTCACGTTGGGCATGAAAGAAAAATACCGCAACCACGGTCTCGAAGCCGTGATGCTCACGGAAGGTTTCAAGACGGGCCTCAAGGTCGGGTTCACGGACTCGGAAGCATCGTGGATTCTTGAAGACAATGTGATGATGTGTCGGCTGATGGAGATTTTCGGCGGCCAGGTTTACAAACGATACCGCATCTACGAGCGGCAAGTACCCTGAACACCAAAGTTTGCATTCCGATTCATACCTAATTGCGTTCAAAATAGCGCGAGCTATCAACCCACCCCTCACCCGCCCTGGGCACCCTCTCCCCCGTTGCCAACGGGGGAGAGGGATGGGGCGAGGGGGCGCGTTACCGGAATGTTTGATTTCCGCCGAGATTTTTGTCGCAGTTTGATTGGACATCAATCTCAGAATGCGAACGCTGTCGTAGTCACCGTGAAACAGTCGGGTGGAATTTGAAGAAGAGACGATTTCCGAGCGGAATCAGCAGGGCGGCCATCAGCCCCCCCGCCACCACGTCCACCACGTAATGGTAACGCCCATAAACCGTGGCCAGACAGAGCAGCACGACGATGGTCAGATGCACCCAGCGGATGGGCCTTAAGTAAAGGAACGAGAAATAAACTGTGCAGACGGCTATGGCGACGTGGCTGCTGGGAAAGGCCGCGCCGGGAGTCTCGAAGTGATCGTAGATCCAGGTCATGATTTGATAGAACAAACCGTTCGCCACCGATTCGGGCGTGACGGGCGGGGTTGACGGCACCACGTCCGGCGGCAGCGGCATAGCGATGACGCCGCGGCACGCGACGCGCGGGCCGACCACAGGCGTGAATATGTAAATCAGGTAACAAACGTAAAACACGAACGAAACCACCGACACGAAATGCGCGAATTGACGGCGGTTGCGCAGCAGCAGGGCCAGGCCGACCCCGCCGATCATCAGGTAATAGGAAAAGTAAGAGGCATAGAGAATCTCGCTCACCCAGAGTGAAGGAAACCGGTCCATCAACTCCAGACCCGGTTGCCAGCCAAACAACCATCGTTCCAATCGCAAAAAATACGCATCCAGGTAACCCGTGTAGAGCATCTGGTTGAGCTGGCCGGTTTCGTAGTAAAACACGGCATAAGCCAAAATCGGATAGCAGCGTCGGAGAAAGTCGAGCAGCAGATTGGCGGGGCGGCGGGCATGGAACTGAATGAGGAAGTGAATCAGGACGAGACCGGCGCCGTGCGCAGCCAGGATCATCGGCCATGACGGTACCCGTGCGCTGTGGCCGAACAGGATGATGAGTCCAACCAGCGCAATGTAACCCTGCGTCGCGTAGTCAACGAAAACGTAGTGGGCCAGGAGCGGGGCACGGCGGTCGGCGAAAGCCGGCCGACCCGGCTCCGCGATTTCTGCTCGCGCTTCCCGGTGGTCACTCATAACCAGCCGTGCTGCCGATACCACGTCAGAGTTTCGGCCAGGCCCGCCCGGAGTCCGGTCGGGCACTCAATGCCCAGTTCCTGTCGCAAGCGGGCGGGATCACACACCCAGCCGGGTGCGGTCAACTCGACATATTTCTGCCCGCTCAGGACACTTGGCCGGCCGGTCACCCGCGAAATCGCTTCTTGCAACTGACAGACCGGCCACAACGCCGCGTTCGGCAACGGAATCTTGAGCGTCCATTTCCCTGTTAGTGCAGCCATCTCGTCCGCCATCGCGTGCGCATTCGTGATTTCAGGCGAAGCGGCGTAGAACGTTTTCCCCACGGCAGCCGGAGGTGTCAAACAACCGGCGACCGCTTCCGCGAGGTCCTTGACAAAAACCAGACTCAGCGCGAGCGGGCTGCTCCCCACGCGGAGCTGGATATGCGCTTTGATGGCCCTGAAGAACGGCAGAAACGCTTCGTCGCGCGGACCGTAAACCGCCGGCGGCCGCAGGATCACGTAATCGGATTTGCACTGCCGCACTTCCTGCTCACCGGCGAACTTGCTCTTGCCGTATTCCGAAATCGGATGCGGCGGGTCGTCTTCGCGGGCAGGCCGGTCGGGGGTGGCCGGTCCCCCGACGGCCAGACTGGAAATGTGAACGAGCCGCTGGATTTGCCCCGGCCGCCGGTGGATCGCTTCCACCACGTTGCGGGTGCCGATGTGGTTGACTTCGTAAAACTCCGGAAGGCGCAACACCCTGACGCAGCCGGCACAGTGAATGACGTGGGTGACATCGCTCAGCGCTGCATCGAGGCTTTGGCGGTCGCTGATTGACCCGGTGCGGATGGCGAGCTGTGGCAGATGCGCTTCAATGAAACGCTTGTTGCTGGTGGGACGGAGCAACACCACCGTGTAAATCCCCCGGGCGCGGAGGCTGTCCAGAATATGGCTGCCGACAAACCCGCTGGCGCCTGTGAGCAGTACCTTCATCGGCCCGCTGGCGGAAAACGCTGCATCCGTGACCGTGACCCGATTCCAGGCGACGGTTCAACGCCGTTCATAATACACCCAGCTCCCGGCCAACCTTGCCGAGCTTGTCCAACGCGAAATCAATCTGGCTGTCCGAATGTGTCGCCATCAGGCTGATGCGAATCAGTTCGTGACCGGGTTGCACTGCCGGGGGGACCACCGGATTGACGAACACGCCTTCCTCCTGCAGCCGCTTGCACACCTTGAAGGCCGTCAGCAGACCACGGCAATACACCGGAAGGATCGGCGTTTCCGATGCGCCCAGGTCGAAGCCCAATGAGATCAGCCCCTGCTTCATGCGTTCCGTGTTGCGCCAGAGCTGCGCAATGCGTTCGGGCTCGGAGAGCATGATGTCCAGCGCCGCCATGACTGCGGCCACGTTCGCTGGACTCATGCTGCAACTGAAAATGAGCTCCCGCGAATTGTGCTTGAGATAGTCGATCGTTTGCGCGTCCGACGCAATGAAACCGCCCAGGCTCGCCAGCGACTTGCTGAACGTGCCCATGATCAGTTGCACTTGATCGGTCAGGCCGAAATGACTGGCCGTCCCCGCCCCTTTCTCACCCAGCACCCCGATCCCGTGGGCGTCGTCCACCATCACAGCGGCCCCGTATTGCTTGGCCAGACGGCACACCTCCGGCAGCCGGATTATGTCGCCCTCCATGCTGAACACGCCGTCCACGACGATAAGCTTGCCGGCGGCGGGGTCAATTTTGGTGAGCTGGTTTTCCAGCGCCGTCATATCGTTATGGGCGAACCGGACAAACTGGCCGTGACAGAGCTGACAACCGTCAACGATGCTGGCGTGGTCGCTCTTGTCCGCAATGACAAAATCGCCTTTACCGACCAGCGCGCTGATGACACCGAGGTTGACCTGAAAGCCCGTGCTGTAAAGCAACGCCGCTTCCTTGTGGACCAGCTCGGCGAGCCGGCGCTCGAGTTCGAGGTGGATGTCCAGTGTGCCGTTGAGGAAGCGCGAACCGGCGCAGCCCGTGCCGTACCGGGTGACGGCGGCCCTGGCCGCTTCCATGATTTTCGGGTGGTTCGTCAGCCCGAGATAGCTGTTCGAACCCAACATGAGCACCTTGCGCCCGTTCATGATGACCTCGCTGTCCTGAACGGAAGAAATCGTGCGGAAGTAAGGATACAACCCCAGCGCGCGCACCTTCTCCGCACTCCGGAAATTGCGGACTTTGTTGAACAGTGCCAACGGCCCGGCCTCGATGTTGAGCGACCGCTTGTGGTTGTTGGCCAAGGGCAGGAAAGACCACTTTCTCCAAAAACGGCCTTCGAACTCCCGCGGAAACTTGTCGAGTTTCTCGCGCCAAAATGACTTCTTTAGCACCCGACCGGGCGAAGAGGCGTGCGCCTTGCCCGACTGCGTCGGCTTCAGACGCTCGTCATTCCTGCTTTGTTTAAGCGTTGGCATCTGTTCTGGGGACCGCATCTTGCGCGATTGGCGGTTGGAATCCAAGTACTAATTACCGGGTAATTCCGAAGCGTCCCGCCGGTCAGCAATCCCGTTGCCCACCGGGACTCGCCGCACGGTCGTTCGCTCCGACGCCGGCCTCAGGCAGTGCCCGAATTTGGTGGCGGCGGTGTTGCTGCACCGCCGTGCGCTGCGGTAACGGCGCAGCCACGACTTGAAATCAGGGCACTACCAGGCCTTACCCATGCTTGACGATCCGTCACACAACGTCCAATGTAACTTGCCTCCGGGCCGACTGATTCGGCGGGAACGATGTGATATGAGCGACGCGCCTGACTTGTTTGACACATTCCGGAAATTCGATCTTGGAAACAGCCGGCAAGGCCGGTTTTATTCGTTGCCGCAATTGGAAAAATCCGGCGTCGGCCCGGTTTCCCGGCTGCCGGTTTCCATCCGGCTCGTCCTCGAATCCATGCTGCGCAATTGCGACGGCAAGAAAGTCAGTCAACAAAATGTCCGCGAACTCGCCAATTGGCAGCCGACGGCAACGCGGACGGCGGAAATACCTTTCATTGTTGCGCGGATTATCTTGCAGGATTTTACCGGCGTGCCGTTGCTCGTGGATTTGGCGGCGATGCGCTCCGCCGCCGCGCACATGGGAAAAAATCCCAAAATCATCGAACCGCTGGTGCCGGTGGATCTGGTGGTGGACCATTCGGTGCAGGTGGATTTCGCCGGTTCAGCCGACGCACTGAAAAAAAATCTGGAGATGGAATTCCAGCGCAACCGCGAGCGTTATCAGTTTTTAAAATGGGGCATGCAGGCAT
>Ga0335081_10022284_pt1 | contig 10250 bp, 6 predicted proteins | sample Lox_Sample_35_FD_206713 | JGI IMG/M metagenome (GOLD analysis project Ga0335081, IMG submission 206713) | Soil microbial communities from Loxahatchee National Wildlife Refuge, Florida, United States - Lox_Sample_3.5 | ecosystem: Environmental > Terrestrial > Soil > Wetlands | place: USA: Florida...
CCGGTGTGGCCCGATCGGACCGTTCAGAGAGCTCCTCGGGGCCAGGTGCAGCAGCGACCGCATCGCCGCCGCACCGGTCGCCGTTTGCAGCGCGAGCTCGGCGGTGTCGCGCGGACCGCGGATGGCCCTGCCGGCCGCGGCGAGGGCGTCGACGGGCGTTGCCAGTCGCCGCGCGAACGGCTGCACGATCAGATGGCCCGCCGATGGCTCGCGCGCGGGCATCCACGGCGGCGCCGGGGCTCGCTCCGGCTCTCGATCACGGTCGAGCATGACCGACAGCAGGTCGGTCGCGGATACCCCGTCGACCATGCAGTGGTGAACCTTTGACACGAGCGCCCACCGGCCGCCGCCGAGACCCTCGGTGATCCACATCTCCCACAGCGGCTTGGCGCGGTCCAACTGTTGAGACATGATCCGCCCGACGAGCGCGCGCAGCTCGTCCTCGCCACCAGGACTGGCGAGCGCGGTGCGCCTGACGTGGTAGTCGATGTTGAAGTGACGGTCGTCGATCCACACCGGCCGTCCGACGTGCAGCGGGGGGTAGCGCACCTTCTGGCGGTAGCGGGGGACGAGATGAAGCTTGCTTTCGACACTGCGGACGAGCTCGTCGCGCGACGGCACCGGGCCCTCGTAGATCCCGGCTCCACCGATGTGCATGTGGCTGACGTCGTCCTCGACGTCCAGAAACGACGCGTCCTGCGAGCTCAGCGAATCCATCTCGAAGTCCTCCCTCATTGGGTGTCGCCCGGAGAGCATTACAGGATGGGACCTGCGAGGCGGGGGCGATATGCGCCGCCGGGGAGCATCAGCGCCCACTGCACGGCGGCTTGCGTTACCACCGCGATCCCGATGGCGGCGTCGGGACATGTGTCGAGCCCACTCAAGTTCCGCCACGGGGTGAACGATGCCGCAAAGGCGATCAGTCGCCTTGCGCGTGTCGCGGTCGCACAGAGGGCCAGCATCCGCGCAGGATCGACTGCTGGGAGGGGTCGGCGCCGACCTCTACCGAGTGCTCACCGTCAGCCTCCACGCGCTCGGTTGTGAGCGGCTTGCCTTCTGGCTGTCGGACGACGGCGCCGTCGAGGTCCTTCGCGGCGACCCTCGTTGGTTTGACTTCGATCTGGTGCTGACCACGCCCGACGGGCGGTTGGTCAATCGCGGCGAACCGCTGCCATGGGCGCTGGCTCTGCAACGGGCCTACGCGCGCACGCCGCTGGCGGTGACGCTCGTCGAGTCGGTGGCGCCGCGCGCGGCGGCGGATCGCCCCCAGCCCCGAACGTCGGCGGGGCGCACCCTCGTCCGGGCGCTCGGCGCAGCGGTGATCTGCACCGTCGCCGTGCTCGGGGCGTGCTTGACGTTCGCCGCGGGCAACGTCGCCCCGAGCATCGCGCGCAGTGAGACGTTCACGCTCGCGTCGGCGCAGCGCTCGGGCGGTCGCTGGGCCGCGCAGCCGCCCGACGTCGTGCCCGGAGCGCCGGCACTGCGATCCCCGCTCGCACATGCCGTAGGGCAGGGAATGATGGAGCTCGCCGGCCTCTCGCAGGCCTCGAGCATAGTCAGCTGGGATCCGAGCACGGGGCTCTGGGGAGCGCACAGCCCCTGGGGCGCTTCCCAGTCGCCCGCGTGGTGGCAGTCGGCGCTTGCGATCTGGGCGCTGGCCCGCTACCTGCGGGCCACCGACAGCACCGACCGGCGCTACCAGCGAGTACTCGATCAGACGTTCGAGCTCGACGTCGCAAGGCCCGGAACCCACATGCCCGTGAACTTCGCCAACCAGTTCATGGACGATACGGGCTGGTGGGGACTTGCGTGGCTTGCGGCCGCCCGCTACGAGCTCGACGTGCGTCACGATGACGCGGAGGCTGCCCGCTTCCTCGCCGTGTCGGAGTCGGACGCCGGCTACATCGCCGCGCAGCCGCGCAGCTGCGGAGGGATCGTCTGGAAGCTCGGCACACAGCCCGACACGGTCGCGAACGCCGAGTTCATCGCGCTGACCGCGCAGCTCTACAGCGTTCGCCATGCGTCGGGCGCCTTCCACGACGACAAGCTGGCTTCGGAGTGGCTGGCCGATGCCGACTGGGTGCTCGGCTGGCTGAAGAGCAGTGGGCTCGTGGACATGGCGAACGGGACGGTGCTCGACAGGCTTGACGCCCTCTGCGATGCGCAGGACGGCCCCTTGACTTACACCGAGGGTGAGGTCGCAGACGCGCTCATCCAGCTCGGCTCGGCCACCGGCGACCCCTCGTACTTCGGCGCGGCGCGCGCGTTTCTCGGCTACACGCTGAGTCCGCAAAGCGGGATGGTCTCAACGGACGGCGTGCTGCAGGAGTGGTGCGAAACGCGCCCGAACCGCTGCCGGGGCGTGGGCGAGTTCAACAGCGCTTCGTTCAAGGGCATCTTCGTGCAGGCCGTGGCGGATTACGACCAGGCGACCGACAGCGGCACCTACGCCGGCTACCTGGCGGCGCAGGCGCAGGCCATCCTCCGGGACGACGTTTCCGACGGTCAAGGCTCGCGAGAGCGCTGCGATTCTCCGCACGACTGCCAGTTCGGCTTCTACTGGTCGACGGCGGTGGATCCGGCGTCGGCGCCCGTCGGCGTCAGTCTCGCGACTCAGATCTCTGCGCTCGACGCGCTCACCGCCGCGCTAAGCGCAGAATAGATTTGGGCTCTCAGGATCGGCAACGCAAGCCGTTTGCGCGCAGCCGGCCAGGGTTCGACGGTCACCGTCGACTTCGTTGCGCTCGTTGCAGCGGACTTCGATCCGCTACGGTTGTGTCCCGTGCGAGCCGCTGGCGCGCGACAGTCGCCGACAGGGTCAGCGATGCGACCTCTTGTCGCCGACGGCAGCGCTGCGCGGGGGCGTGGCGGCCCGCCGCCGGCGGCACAGCGCTTGGCGCTGCCCGTTGCATTGGCGCGGCGGACACGCGCCCGCTGCGGGCTGGCGGCGCTGCTCGCCGCATTGCTCGTCGGTGCGCTGGCGACGGCGGCTCGTGGCGCGACCTGGACGGTCAACACGGCGGCCGATGCGCCGGCGCCGGGCTGTCAAGCGACGGGCGCAGAGTGTTCGATCCGCCAGGCGCTGGCTCGCGCGAGAGCCGGCGACACGATCGTGATTCCTGCGAGCGCGAGCCACTACCTGTTGAGCCTCGGTCCGCTCGCGCTCACCGTGCCGGTGAGCATCGTCGGTGGCGGAGCGGCGAGCACCGTGATCGACGCAGGCGGGCACAGCCAGGTGATATCGGTGAGCGCGCCTGCGGGGACGACCACCAGCATCTCCGCGCTGACGATCACCGGCGGCTCACTGACGAACGCGGCCACGTCAGCGGGCGGCGGCGGGATCGCCGTTGACAGTGGCGGGCTGGCTCTCGATGGGGTGTCGGTCCAGGCCAACTCGGTGACGGCCGGCGAGGGCGGTGGCGGCGTGTTCGACAACGGCGGCGGGGCGCTGACGCTCGCGGGCAGTACCGTCGGCTCCAATCGCGTCTCGCTCACCGCAGGCGGGGCGGGTGGCGGCGGGATCCTCGACCTCGGGGGTTCCCTCGTTCTCACCGACAGCAGCGTCGACGGCAACTCGCTGACGCTGTCGGGCGGGAGCACGGGCACCGAGGGCGGGGGCGGCGTATATGACGCGGCGACGTCCACCACGATCACGGGATCGACGATCGCGGAGAACACGGCAACGATCAACGCTGCCGGTGGGTTCGACGGGGGCGGCGGAATCTATGACGGGGGCGGGCCAAGCGTCTATCTGAACGACACGCTGAGCGACAACTCCGCGACGGTGGCTTCCGCTGGGGCCGACAATGGGGGCGGTGCGTTGTTCCACGACGGCTCGGCGGGCTCGATCAGCGACGTGACGATCGCCGAGAATTTCACCAGCGCCAACGGGGGCGGGATCTTCAACGGTGAAGGCGCCTACACGGTCAAGAACACGATCGTCGCCGATAACGGCAGCGCTTGCGCGGGCCCTGCCACGATCGCTTCCGCGGGGTTCAACCTCCAGGGCTCCGACACCTGCCCGATGTCGATGCCAACCGACATTACCAGTACAGACCCGCGGCTCGGGCCGCTCGTCGGCAACGGCGGCCCCACGCTGACGCAGGCGCTGACGCCGGGTAGCCCGGCGATCGACGCCGGCTCGTGCACCGACGCGTTGGGCAATCCGGTCACCACCGACGGGCGTGGGGTCACGCGCCCTCAGCCGGCCGCAGGCAAGTGTGACATCGGCGCGTACGAGTTCGTGCCGGCGTCGCCGCGGCCGGACTTCGTCGGCGGTGCCAGGCCCAAGGTCCTCGGCAGCACGAGCGCGATGTTCTCCGCGGTCGTCAATCCAGACGGGGAGCCGACCGCCGTACGCTTCCAGTACGGGCTGGACTCCCGCTACCTGCCGCCCGGCACGACGCGCACGGTGTTCAACCAGTCGACGCAGGTTGTGCAGCTCGCGGCCGGCTATCGACCGGCGACGATCTCGGCGTCGGTGGCGATGCTCGTGCCGGCGGCCCTCTACCACGTCAGGCTCGTCGCCGCCAGTCCGGCGGGCACGGTGCTCGGCCCTGATCAGCCGTTTGTCACCGCGACTGATCCCGCGCCGCCACGACCGCTGCTCGGTGAGGACGTGAACGCGGCGCCGGCCGGCGGGCGCGTGCGCGCGCTGATCGCAGGGAGGTTCGTGCCGCTGACCGAGTCGCGCCGGCTGCCGGTGGGGAGCGAGTTCGACGCCCGGGAGGGATTTGTGCACGTGACAGCCGCGGGCATCAAGGGCGCGATGCTGACTGCCAGCTTCAGCGGCGCTGTGTTCAGGCTCTCGCAGAGCGACGAGCGATCGGCCAAGGGGATCGTCAGCGCCTCGTTGCTCGACGGTGCTCTCGCCGGCACGCCCTCCTACGCCCGCTGTCAGAGGCTCTCGACGAAGGTCTTGCAGACGCTGCACGCCAGCGTCAACGGCCAGTTCCAGGTCCGCGGTCGCTACAGTGCTGCAACGGCCGCCGGCGGCCAGTGGGCGACCACCGACCGGTGCGACGGAACGCGATCGATCGTGCGCCGCGGGACTGTCTCGGTCACCCCTGTCGGGCACCGCAAGACGCTTGCCGTGCGCGCCGGCCACAGCTTTCTGGCCACGCCACCGATGCGGCGACCCGCTCGCCGGACGGCTTGACGGGTACGGGATCCTCACGGACCCTGGCCCTCCACCTTACCCGGCGGGCCTCCAAGCGACGCGATCAGCGCTGAGAAGCTGCGGCCCTCCGCGCTGGGGATGTTGTCCTCATCATCGCGAGGGTTCCATTCTCCCATCCGGGCCGCATAAGTCTTGGTGCCAATGCCGGCGCTCCAGCCGAGCTCGATCCCGGTCGGATAACCCGGGATGATGGTCGCGAGCGCTTGCCCCGCGCGGACCGCCAGCCCCACGCGCAGTCCTCGTGCCGCGGTGACGCCCTCGGCGTAATACACGTAGCAGCCCCGGTCGGGCCCTACTGAGAGCCGGTACTCGATGAACGCTCCAGGCCACCCGGTGCCGGCCGTGGCGAGCGACGAGACGGTGCCGCTGCCGATTGCCACGAGCGTCCCCCTTCCGGCGTAATCGACGCCCTGGTCGATGCGCTCCGGAGTCACGGTTGCGCTGACCAGCGGGTCGACGTAACCGGTCGCCGTGATCACGTGATGGCATCCTCGCACGGCCGTCATTCGGCTGGCTCTGGTGCTCGAGGCCGTGTGGCGCGAGCCAACGGTGCCCGACCGGGCGCCGCTCACCGAGGTTCGCGCGCCACCGCCCGCGAAGGTGCCCTCGACGACGCCGGCCAGCAGCATCAGCCCGCTGATGATCGCGACCGCGTAGCGGCGTGTTACTGGTGGCCGCGGTGGGCGCCGACGCGCGATCGGCTTGCGCACCGACTCGTCGGCGAGGGGCAAGCGTCGCTCCGGCGGCGCTTGAGGCTGCAGCGTTGATTGAGTCCGAATGCCCCGGCGCTCGAGCGATCGCTCCAGCGACTCTTTCCACGGCTCGGCCCGCGCCAGATCGCGCACGGTCAGACCAAGACCTCCTCGTGAGACGACTCGAGAGCCTGCGGAGTTAGCTGACGGGCTCGCGCGATTGGCTATGCCGAACTGACGACAATTCGCCCCGGCGACCGGACTCGATCGCTGTGGTTCCCCCGTTCCCCGGGCACGGATGCTCCGGTGACTCGGCTCTTTATTATGTTGCCGGGGAACCTAGCACGCCGCCCGGCGGATCAGACACCGAGCGGAGGGCTGCTCGCCTGCAGGTAGGTTGTCAGATGCGACCGTTGTCAGGCGTGAGAGGGGCGTCGAGAACAGAAAGCCTTGTCCTGCGTGGCAATGCAACGAACGTAGCGTTCGAGTTGGCGGGGGTGCTCAGGGCGCGTTCAAGAATTAGCGCTCGGAACTGACGAGTGGCTGGGCGTGTCTGGTGGCGCCGGCTCGCGCTCAGGTACTTCCGAGCCGCCGGTGCATGACGGCGACGGCCTCGGGATTTGAGTCGATCAGCACGTAGTGTCGTTTCAGCGCCCGGGCGACGACTCCCAACGTGCCGCTTCCGGCAAAGAAGTCCAGGCACCAATCCGCCGGCCGTGTCGAGGCCCGGACGATGCGTCGCAAGACGCCCTCTGGCTTTTGCGTCGGGTATCCGGTCTTCTCGCGCCCGGTCGGAGACACGATCGTGTGCCACCACACATCGGTGGGGAGCTTGCCTCTCGCCGCCTTCTCCGGCGTCACCAATCCGGGCGCCATGTACTGCTCGCGGTCCACCTCGTCCGCGTTGAAGAAGTACGTGCGCGGGTCCTTGACATACACGAGGATCGTGTCGTGCTTGGCAGGCCAGCGGCTTGTCGAGCGTGCGCCGTAGTCGTAGGCCCAGATGATCTCGTTGAGAAAGCAGCTGCGGCCGAACACCTCGTCGAGGAGGATCTTGCAGTAGTGCGCCTCCCGATAATCGATGTGGAAGTAGAAGGTCCCCGACGGTGTGAGCAGCCGACGGGCCTCGTGGAAACGCGGTTCGAGGAAAGAGAGATAGTCGTCGAAGATGTCGCGGTAGGACGACTGCGCGAGCACGCTCGTGCGATACCGCCTGCCGTTGAAGCCGACCCGGTCCCCATGCGCATCGGGAACGGTCGAAAGCGTTCTGCGTCGCTGCTGCCTGCCGGTGTTGAACGGCGGGTCGATGTAGATCAGCTGAAAGCACGCGTCGGCGAACGTTCGCAGCACCGGTAGGTTGTCGGCGAGGATGACCTGATCGTCGGTGGGCAGGCGCCGGCCGTCGCGGCCGCTGCTGGTAGTCGACGGCGGTGTCTGCATGGCCCCAGGCGGCGGCGGTCTGTCTAGCGAGCTCTCCGGCGTGGCAACGCGATCGCCGGCGACGAGCTCCCGCCCCGCCCGCGGACGAGGATACCGACAAGCTGCGATCCGACTCTGATCTTGGTGGTCGCTCACGCTCGCGCAGCATGCAGGCGCGGCGCGTCAGCGAAAGCAAGGCTTGTTGCGACCGGCTGCAATCGTTCGGGCGTGGCCGATGGACGTCTGATCCTCGTAGCCGGTGCGTTGCTGGCCGCTGGACTGGTGGCGTCGTTCGTGGCCGAGCGTCTGCGGGTGCCGAGCCTCGTGTTGTTCCTCGGCGTCGGGATGCTCGTCGGCTCCGACGCACTTGGGTGGATCGCGTTCGATAACTACCGGCTGGCGCGCACGATCGGCGTGATCTCGCTGGCCCTGATTCTGTTCGAGGGCGGCCTCACCAGCGGTCTGCTGCACCTGCGGCCTGTGCTCGGCGCTGCGACCGCGCTGGCGACCGTGGGTACGGCCGTCACCGCCTTGGTGGTCGGGTCGTTTGCGGCCGCCCTGTTGGGGCTCTCGATCAAGGAAGGTCTGCTTCTGGGCGCGATCTTGTCATCCACCGACGGTGCGGCGATCTTCGCGCTGCTTCGCGGCTCAACGCTGTCACGCAAGCTGGCGCAGACGCTCGAGGGGGAGTCCGGCCTCAACGATCCGGTCGCAGTGCTGCTCGTGCTCGGTTTCATCGACCTGCTCACCAAGCCGGGTTATGGCGCCGCGGACATGGTCGTGCTGTTCGTTCGCGAGCTGGGGATCGGCCTGCTGATCGGGATCCTCGTCGGATCGCTCGCCGTGTACGTGCTCGACCGGGTGCGGCTCGCGACCGCGGGTCTATATCCCGTCGCGTCGCTGACGGTCGCCGCGCTCGCTTACGGTGGGGCGGACACGCTGCACGGCTCCGGTTTCCTCGCGGTATACATTGCCGGATTGATGCTCGGCTCCGCAACGATTCCGGCCGAGCGGACGATCGTCAGCTTTCACCAGGGCCTCGGCTGGGTTTGCCAGGTGTCGATGTTCCTGAGCCTTGGATTGCTGGTGTTCCCATCACAGCTGCACTTGGTGGCGCTGAAGAGCACGCTGCTCGCGCTCGCGCTCGTCGCCCTGGCCCGCCCTGTCGCGGTGGCGGTGGCGACGCTCCCGTTCGCCTACAGCTGGCGCGAGCGGGTAATCCTGGGGTGGGCCGGTCTAAGGGGTGCGGTGCCGGTGGTGCTCGCGACCTTCCCGGTGATCGAGCGCGTTCCGCGTAGCTTGCAGTTCTTCAACATCGTGTTCTTTGCCGTGCTGGTCTCAACCGTCGTGCAGGGCTCGACGTTCGAGGGGGTCGCCCGCCGGCTGCGCCTGACCACCAGCGAGCCGGCGTTGCCGCGGCCGCTCTCGGAGTCCCGGACGATCGGAGGGCTGGGAGCCGAAGTGCTCGAGTACACGGTCGCACCGGCAGACGCGATCGCGGGCGCGCACGTGCGAGACCTCGGGCTGCCGCGAGATGCCCTGGTCAGCGTCATCGTGCGGGGCGAGAGGGCAATCCCTCCCCGCGGATCGACCCGCCTGGTCGCCGGCGACGAGCTTCACCTGCTGACCAGCAAAGAGTCCACACGCCTCGTTCGCGCCCTCGTCAACCGCTGGCAGACAGGGCCGGTCGGGCCGCCGCCGCGGCCGCCCCGGCGTCCAACCGGGCGCCGGCCGATCTTCTCCGCTTGGTCGTGGAACAATGACCGTGATGGAGAGCTCTCACGCCCGCGCGCGGTCGCCGGCCAGCTCGTAATCGAGCAGCTACGGATCCGCCGCGACCAGCCCGGCGGCCTCTGGGTGCTTGCGGACGGTCGCTACGCCGTGGTCGGTGCGGTTGCGGCGGTCGGCTCTCGACGCGACGTTGCGCAATGGGCACGACGAAGAATGCGCAGTGCGGCCGATGACGAGCGGGCATGGCTGCAAAACGTCGTCGGCGCGCTCGCCGCTGACAGACCGGAAGCCTCGCCCCGCCAGGCTGCTCCCGCAAGTGGAGCTCTCAATCGTCGTGGCGGGTAGCCGCGCGCCCGCCGCTCCGGGATGTTGACCGCGCCCGAAGTTCGACGCGATCACGGCGAGGCCCTCGGCTGTGGGGAGCCCGAGCACGGGCACCGGCCGCGGCTGTCCGGTTCGGGCTCCCGTCGTCGTCAGCAACACCACCGGGATTCCGGACAGCAGACTGCAAGGGTGTGGCGTCCGCGAGTCAGTCGATAGGTCGGCGCGTCGATCCGGTGCAACGCACGGGCCAACAGCCACGATCCCGGCCGGCTGGTCGCAACGCTCCGCAACACCTTCTGGACCGAATTCGCGCGCTCGAATGCGCAAGTGTCGATCACACGCAGGCTATTCGCGATCTCCACCGCCGAGGTGGAGGGTCTTCTTCGGGGTCGGGATTGGCTGGTGGGGAGCGTGCTCGCGCCGTGACGTGCGCGGACGCGGGTCTCGGCGCTCTCGACTGCGCGTACGGCGCCGAGGTGCGATTGAGTGTGCCAGCGGCCGACCGCTGACACCGCCCCCAGATGGCGGTGTGGGCGGTGGCTCAGCCCCTCGCCGGCCGCCGTCAAACCCACCGTCAGAATCTCCGGTCGCCTCGGCCGGGTTTACGCGGTAGGCGTAGACGAGGAGCCCGCCGAGCGCCACGAGATGCGGAATGACGAGAAGAAGATAGAACATCGCGCCGAAAGTGAGCGAACCCTAACTCAATCAGCGCGCTCCTGCTGGTCTTGCGTGCGATCGCGTGAAACGGATTCATGCGGCGCGGCGCTCATCACCGGACGGAAGTTACGGACCCTTGGGCCCCTATGCCCTTAGGGTGCGTAGGAGAATTAGTTGCGGAATTTGACGAGTGGCTGGGCGTGTCTGACGCCACCGGCCGGCCGCGAGAATACCGGGCGTATTTGAGG
>Ga0335081_10022285_pt1 | contig 10249 bp, 7 predicted proteins | sample Lox_Sample_35_FD_206713 | JGI IMG/M metagenome (GOLD analysis project Ga0335081, IMG submission 206713) | Soil microbial communities from Loxahatchee National Wildlife Refuge, Florida, United States - Lox_Sample_3.5 | ecosystem: Environmental > Terrestrial > Soil > Wetlands | place: USA: Florida...
GTTCCGGAGCTGGGATCGTAAGTCTCCCAGTTCTTGCCGCTCGAGCTATAATCGAATACATAAGCATCCACGTCCAGCAGCTTGCCGCCGGGCAAAAGGGTGAGACCTTCTTCGTCGTAGACATCGAACTTGCCGGAGCCGGTCGAGGTCCAGGTCAGGCTTGAGGCATTCAACAGCGCGGTCTTGGGCGGGGTGTCGCAGCAGGAGCCGAGCAGGAAGGTCCCATTCGCCAGGACGGAAGCGGCGGCGTCGCCAATTCGGCTCCAACCGCTGGGCGGATTGACGCTCGTCCAGCTATTGGCGACCGGGTCGTAGATGGCCCCCAGGTTAGTCCAGGAGCCATTGCCAAAGTTATACTCGCCGCCTTCGGCGATGTAGCGTCCGTCGGGCAGGACGGCGGAAGCAAAATACAGAGGGCCGTAGTTCGCAGGCATGGTTGCCACCTGCGTCCACGTGCCGGTGGCATAATTACCATTGGCATCCGGCGTCAGAGTCCACCAGTTTCCCCAGGTCCCATTATTGCCGCTTTCATCGTGAACCAGAACCCGGCCATCGGTCAGCAGCGCTATGGCGCCCGCTCCGATGTTGGGTACGTTTTGTACAGGTGTCCACTGGGACTGCGCGGTGGCAGCAGTGGCGGCGCACATGGCAATCGTGGCGATTCCAAGCAGTCGCAAAAGCTTCATTTTTCTCCTCAATTTTCAGTTGTGGCAGATTTCGGTTGTTGCCTGAAAGGCGGGTTTCGATGCAGACCGTCGGCAGTCAAGCAGGGTTGCCGCAGTTGTACATCTCGACTCAGCAACGGCTTCGGAAATCTACTCTGGAATGTTGCGAGAAGTCAATCCTGAGCTGGAAATACTATAGCTGTAGTTCCTGGTGAAGCCGCGCAAAGGAAAAAATGCTGGCGAGCGGTTTACTACTGTCTTGCGGCAACCCTTTACTTCACAACTACCTGCGAAAGGGCATGTGGGGAATGATGTCCGGCGTGCGGAGCGCCCGTCCGAAAATGGTGACAAAACTTTTACAACTGCCGGCGCGCCGCGCTGTCCCCCGGTCCGGTTCCCTGGCCCGCGGAATTCCCGGCCACGAAGGCGGCTTGGCCAATAATAGTACCTTTTTGGTACTATATGTATCGAATCAAGTGGAACGGTTATATCTGTGATTCGCATAGCCAAGTTGACGGATTACGGCCTTGTCCTGATGACGGTGATGGCCCGCGACGGCTCGCTGCCGGTGCTCACTGCGCGTGACCTGGCATCCCTGTCGCGCCTGCCGTTCCCCACGGTCAGCAAGCTTCTGAAGCTGCTCCTCCAGGGAGGGTTGCTGGTCTCGCACCGGGGCATCCGCGGCGGTTACAGCCTGGCGAAGGAGCCTGCCGAGATTTCCGTGGCCGAGGTCATAGCCTCCATCGAGGGGCCCATCGCGCTGACCGAGTGCAGCACCGATATCTCGGGACTCTGCGATCTGGAACGTTCCTGTCCCATCCGGCGCAACCAGCGGGTCATCAGTCAGGTGGTGCGCGGGGCGCTGGAGAAAGTAACGATTTCCGATCTGATCCAGCCGCTGCAGCTGACCGCGATCAAGGGCGCCGACGGAAAACTGGTAACGACCATCGGTCATTCACCGGGGAGAGTGCAATGAGTTCGAATGTGAACGCAATTCGGGATCTGGCGGAGCGCGAGTACAAGTGGGGTTTCATTACTCCGATCGAGGAAGAACGCGTTCCGAAGGGGCTGAATGAAGACACAATCCGCCTGATCTCGGCCAAGAAGAACGAGCCCGATTTCATGCTGCAGTGGCGGCTGAAGGCGTATCGCTACTGGGCCGCGCAGGAGGCGAAGCAGGCTGAGCCGAAGTGGGCGAACATCAAGTATCCGCCGATCGACTATCAGGCGATCACGTACTACTCGGCGCCGAAGACGAAGCCGAAGCTCGAAAACCTGGACCAGCTCGATCCCGAGATTCTGCGCACCTACGAGAAACTGGGAATTCCCCTGGCCGAGCAGAAGATGCTGGCCGGCGTCGCGGTGGATGCGGTCTTCGACAGCGTTTCGGTCGCGACCACGTTCAAGGAGAAGCTGTCGGAGCTGGGCATCATCTTCTGTTCGTTCTCGGAGGCGGTGCAGAAGCACCCGGAGCTGGTACAGAAGTGGCTCGGCTCGGTCGTGCCCTACACCGACAATTTCTTCGCGGCGCTGAATGCGGCCGTGTTCAGCGACGGCTCGTTCGTCTATGTGCCGAAGGGCGTGCGCTGCCCGATGGAGCTCTCGACCTACTTCCGCATCAACGCCGCCGAAACGGGACAGTTCGAGCGCACGCTGATCGTGGCCGACGAAGGCTCGTACGTCAGCTATCTGGAAGGCTGCACCGCGCCGATTCGCGACGAGAACCAGCTTCACGCCGCCGTGGTCGAACTGGTGGCGCTCGACAACGCGCAGATCAAGTATTCGACGGTGCAGAACTGGTATCCCGGCGACAAGGAAGGAAGGGGCGGGATCTACAACTTCGTTACCAAGCGTGGCAAGTGCCAGGGCGTGAACTCGAAGATCTCGTGGACACAGGTGGAGACCGGCTCGGCCATCACCTGGAAGTATCCCGGCTGCATTCTGCAGGGCGACAACTCGGTGGGCGAGTTCTACTCGGTGGCACTGACCAACAACTATCAGCAGGCTGATACCGGCACCAAGATGATCCACATCGGCAAGAACACCCGCAGCACTGTGGTGTCAAAGGGGATTTCAGCCGGACACGGGCAGAACACCTACCGCGGACTGGTGAAGATCCTGAAGGGAGCAACCGGGGCACGCAATTACACGCAGTGCGATTCGCTGCTGATCGGCGACCGGTGCGGGGCGCACACGTTTCCTTATATAGAGGTCAGAAATGCGACTGCCCGGATGGAGCACGAGGCTTCGACGTCGAAGATCGGCGAGGACCAGCTCTTCTATCTCCGCCAGCGCGGGCTCAAGGCTGAAGATGCGGTCTCGATGATCGTGAACGGCTTCTGCAAGCGCGTCTTCCGCGAGCTGCCGATGGAGTTCGCCGTAGAAGCGCAGAAGCTGCTGAGCGTGAGCCTGGAAGGCAGCGTGGGGTAAGGTATGAAGGGGCGCAGCTTTAGCTGCGACGCCAACGACGCTCTATGTGTTGGTGTAAAAAACAGCGGTCTTTGAAAGGGCACGGCTTCAGCCGTGCCGCAAGGTGGAATTCTGGCGGGCTTTAGCCCCGGAGGAGACTCGTTGTCCTTTGAGCGGCGAGAGCTGAAGCCGCTCTTCAAAACATTGCGAAACGGCACGGCTGAAGCCGTGCCCCTTCAAATCAGGATTAATCGAACAAATCAGGACGAATCGAACGCATGAGCTTACTGGAAATCAAGAACCTGCACGTCAAGGTTGACAACCACGAAATCCTCAGGGGAATTGACCTGAAGGTGAGCCCGGGCGAGGTGCACTCCATCATGGGGCCGAACGGCTCCGGCAAGAGTACGCTGGCGCAGGTGCTGGCGCGCCGCGAAAGTTACGACGTGACCGGGGGCGAAATCACCTTCGCCGGCAGGGACCTGCTGGAGATGAAGGCCGAAGACGCCGCCTGCGAGGGCATCTTCATGGCCTTCCAGTACCCAGTGGAGGTTCCCGGCATCAGCAACGCGTACTTCCTGCGTTCGGCGCTGAATGCGGTGCGCAAATATCACGGGCTGGACGAGATGGACGCGATGGACTTCCTGCCCCTGTTCCGCGAGAAGCTGAAGCTGCTGGAGATGGACGAGAAGATGATGAACCGCTCGGTGAACGAGGGCTTCTCCGGTGGCGAGAAGAAGCGCAACGAGATTTTGCAGATGGCGGTGCTGCAGCCGAGGCTGGCCATCCTGGATGAGACCGACTCGGGGCTGGACATTGACGCGTTGAAGATTGTCGCCAAAGGCGTAAACGCCATGCGCAGCCCGGAGCGGGCATTTGTTGTCGTGACCCATTACCAGCGCCTGCTGAACTACATCGTGCCGGACTTCGTGCACGTGCTGATGAACGGCCGAATCGTGCGCTCCGGCGGTCCCGAGCTGGCGCTGGAGCTGGAGGAAACGGGTTACGGAACGCTGGAAGCCGAGACGCGGGAGACGGCTCGGGCATAAGTGATGACGACGCATGTGCCTGTAGATTTCTGTACAGCACAGTGACTTCGTAATTCGGATATTGGTACGAGGAAATACCGCAATCGTGATTACCACGGTCCCACAACTGGAAAGTTATCTGGAAGCATTCAGCGAGCTCCAGAAGAGCGCCGCTGGACGCGATCCGGGCTGGCTGAGGAAGGTGTGCGAAGATGCCTTCGCCCGATTCTGTGAGGTTGGTTTTCCCACCACACACGACGAGGACTGGCGCTTCACCAACGTTTCGGCGATTGCGAAGACGCCGTTCAGGCTTGCCGCAAGCGCAGGCACCCGGCTGCCTGGCTCCGGTCTGGATCGCTATCGGCTTCCCGACTCGTGCTGTCAGCTCGTTTTCGTGGATGGCCGCTTCAGCCGCGAATTGTCCTCGGCCGGCGATCTGCCGGCAGGGGTGCGCGTCAACAGCCTCGCCGGCGAGATCAGCAGTAATCCCGCGGCGCTGGAGCCATATCTCGGCCGTTATCTGAATACCGGTCGCGATGCCTTCGCCGCGCTGAACACCGCCTTTCTTGACGACGGGGGTTTCGTTCATGTTCGCAAGGGCTCGGTGCTGGAACAGCCGATTCATCTGCTGTTCGTGTCCACGGGCGGCGATGTGCCGGTGATGACCCATCCGCGCAATCTGATCGTCGCCGAGGAGGAGTCCCAGATCGCGGTCGTGGAAGATTATGTCTCCCTTGGCGGCGGCGTGGCTTTCTGCAATACGGCGACGGAGCTTGTTGCCGCCGGGAGCGCGGTGGTTGCGCACTACATGGTCGAGCGGGAAGATACGGGTGCGTTCAATGTCTCCACGCTGCGCATCCAGCAGGCGAGAAGCGCGAATGTTGCCACCCATTCCGTGCTGCTGGGCGGTGGCCTGGTGCGCAACAACGTGCATCCGGTTCTCGCCGGCGAAGGGGCCGAGTGCCTGATCAACGGGCTGTTCATCGGCTCAGAGCACCAGCATCTGGACAATTACATGCTGGTGGAGCACGCCAGCCCGCACTGCGACAGCCGCCAGTTCTACAACGGCATTCTCGACGGCAGCGCGCACGGCGTCTTCCACGGCAGAATCATCGTGCACAAGGACGCGCAGAAGACCGACGCCAAGCAAACCAACCGCAACCTGCTGCTGTCCGACGACGCCCAGATCGACACCAAGCCGCAGCTCGAGATCTACGCCGACGACGTGAAGTGCACCCACGGCGCAACCATCGGGCAGATCGAGGAGAATGCGCTGTTTTACCTGCGCTCGCGCGGCATCGACGAAGCCTCGGCGCGGAAGCTGCTGCTGCTTGCTTTCGCCAACGAGTGCCTCGATCGCATGAAAGAGGAAGGCGTGCGGAGCCATCTGCAGGAGCTGATCAACGGCCATCTGTTCGGGATGGCGGCAGCACCGCCAGTGCCGAAAGGCGAAGGCGAGGACAGGGGAAGGAACTGGGAGGGGGTCGGATGAACGCGCTGGCGAACAGCATGCCCCAGGAATTTTATCCGCCAATGGCAGACGCCACGGCCGCGAACTATCGCGTGGAGGAGGTTCGGCGCGATTTTCCCATCCTGCAGCAGCAGGTCCACGGGCATCCGCTCGTCTATCTGGACAACGCCGCCACCTCGCAGAAGCCGAGGGCCGTCATCGATACGGTTTCACGTTATTACGAGAGCGGAAATGCGAATATCCATCGCGGAGTGCACTTCCTTTCGGAGCACGCGACCGAAGAGCATGAGGCGGCGCGGCGCACGGTGCAGCACTTCCTGAACGCGGCGGACAAGCGCGAGATCATCTTTGTCCGCAGCGCCACAGAGGGCGTGAACCTGGTCGCACAGACCTGGGGTCGGACGCACGTGGGCGCCGGCGACGAGGTGCTGATCAGCGCCATGGAACACCACTCCAATATTGTTCCGTGGCAGATTCTGTGCGAGGAGAAGGACGCGCACCTGCGCGTGATCCCCATCAACGACCGTGGCGAGCTGCTGATAGAGGAGCTGCCGAAGCTGCTCACACCGCGCACGAAGCTGCTGGCCGTAACGCACGTCTCGAATGCGCTGGGCACCATCAATCCCCTGCGGCAGATCGTGGCCCTCGCGCATGGCCGCAATGTCCCCGTTCTGGTCGATGGAGCACAGGCCGTTCCGCACATCCGGGTGGACGTGCAGGAGCTGGATTCTGACTTCTACGTGTTCTCGGGACACAAGGTATACGGGCCGACGGGAATCGGCGTGCTGTACGGCAAGCTGGCGCTGCTGGAGGCCATGCCGCCCTATCAGGGCGGCGGGGACATGATCCGCTCAGTGACCTTCGACAAGACCCTGTACAACGATCTGCCGTACAGATTTGAGGCCGGCACTCCGAACATCGGAGGCGCGATCGGTCTCGGCGCCGCTCTCGATTATGTGAACCATCTGGGAATCGACCGTATCGCTGCCCATGAGCACGATCTGCTGAGGTACGCGACCGAAGCCCTGCTGGCCGTACCCGAAGTCCGTTTGATCGGTACGGCGGCGGAAAAAGCAGCCGTCATTTCGTTCCTCATTGAAGGCATTCATCCCCACGATATCGGCACCATTCTGGACCGCGAAGGAATTGCGATCCGCACCGGCCACCATTGCGCGCAGCCGGTGATGCAGCGCTTCCGCATTCCGGCGACGGCCCGGGCCTCGTTCGCGCTGTACAACACGCGGGCGGAGATCGATGCGCTGGTGGAGGGCATTCACAAGGTGAAGGAGGTCTTCGCCTGATGTCCGACCTGCGCGAGCTCTATCAGGACGTGATCCTGGAGCACAGCAAAGCGCCACGAAACTACCGCGAGTTGGCGGGCGCGAACCACAAGGCCGAGGGTTACAACCCGCTCTGCGGGGATCACTTCACCGTGTACATCGATCTGGAGGGCGACTCCATCCGCGATATCAGCTTCCAGGGATCGGGCTGCGCGATCTCGAAGGCCTCGGCTTCGATGATGACGCAGATCGTGAAGGGCAAGAGCCGGGAAGAGGCCGCGAAGCTGTTCGAGCAGTTTCACCAGCTCGTCACCGGCCATGCCAACGGCAACAGGGATGAACTGGGTAAGCTGACCGTCTTTGGCGGCGTCTCGGAATTTCCGGTTCGCGTGAAGTGTGCGACCCTGGCGTGGCATACGCTGCAGGCGGCACTGGAAGGCAAACAGGAGTCGGTTTCGACGGAGTAGACCGGACCCTAACGGATGTGTTCCGGATTCGGCCTTCCAGACCAGGTGCCGATTTTCGGTGCCGACACGCTCAGGACTCCGCTCGCCATCTTCGGGCAAGACTCACCGCACAGCCGAAGCGCCGCCTGGATCTTTCTCACATCTCCAGTCACCCGGGCAGCGACTCTGCCTACTGTGTAAGGCGATAGCAGTAGATGTGGTCCGTGATCACGGGAGGAGTGGTCATGGGAATGTCTGTCACGAGCACCTGCTGCAGTCCAGCGGGAACCGTGTCCTGCAATCTGTCGTTGGAGAGCAGATATCCGCCCGGTCTCAGCATGGCAGCCACATTGGTCCGGGCCAGGGACTGCTCGAAGGGGCCGTAATAGAGAAAGATATTGGTCCCGATGATCAGATCGAAACGCTCTTCGGGAGCGAGCACCAGGCGCTGATAAACGATGTTCATGTCCACCGGCGTGACCAGCCTGACAATGCTGGGGCGAACTCTGATCGCCCGGGTGGCATAGCCCTTCGCGGCTTCAGGGACCGGAATCGCTGCCACCGGCTCTCCAATCTTCATTCCCAGATGCTGCCAGTACTGGTTGAAGCCGGCGCGGAAATCGTCTGTCCATCGTCCATCGGCGTACCAGGGAAGTTGCAGAGTGTAAGGGCGTCCTGCGCCGGCATTCTTTCTGGCGTCCTGGATGTGCAGGTTCACACGCGAGCTGATGTCGAGGGTCTGGAGCTGGACGTCAGGGTGCGCCAGACCCAGGCGGAATAGCGAATCCAGCACAGCAAAGGGCTGGGTGCTCTGTGGCGGATAGAAATCTACTCCTTGCTGCTTGTTGACGAAGTCGAGACCCGGGCCGACAACTGCCACCCTCCGGATGCTGCCCGGTTTCAACATGCCATTGTCGAGCATGCGCTGCAGGTGCTGATGCAGGTCATAGTCAGGGAAGAGATTGGTGTCCAGGGATATGCCGCGGTTCTGAAACATGTGCGCGGGGTCTGTCTTTGCCTCCTGCCGTGCCTGCAGGAGGTCATCTCGCATCCGCGCAAGATTGGCCAGCAGCCAGGCTTTCAGCTTTTTGCGACCAGCAGCGGAGTTGAGCGAAAAACCTTTCTTCTCGACGAACGCCCGCATTTCTGTGAAACCCTTGTTGGCGCTGGGTGAGGCCAAGGCTTTGATCAGGTCGTTGGCCCGTTTCTGTGCAAACGAATCGACCAGACTGCTTTCGCCGTAGCGGACCAGATATTCGTCGTCTATCCGGTACTCCTTCGTAAAGGTGACGCCAAAACGCAGCAGGTTGGTGAGGCTGTCCTCTTCGCCGGCGTCCAGGCGCTGGCGAACGGCGGCATCTGACTTCTGCTGCCATGCCAACCAGTCCGCAGCGCGAATATCAGGACGCGGATATTGCCCCGAGACGGCGCTCATCTTCTCAAGCACCGGCCTCGCCGACTCCAGAGACATGAATTCGGCTGTAGGAATGCCCGATCCTGCGATGAGGAATGCGCAACCCAGAAATACTGCAAGTATCGGAAGCTTTCGCCGTGAGTGTTGCATGCCTAGAGAAGTCGTATCACCACTGCACATGGCCTGCCACGATGGCCGAACGCTATGACGAATGACGGTTGTTGGTATTCAGCAACTTACGCCAGCTCAAAAATGGGGGCACTGCCGACACGTATGGGGCGGACGCGCGTTACTCCACAGGCTCCAGGTCATTTGGCGCGGGCGCTCAAAGCACTTCGACGCGAGAAACTCTAATGTGAGGACATCTCCTCCCTCGAAACTGCCAGTATTTTGGCATCAAAGGTGCAAATATCTGGGTCGAGTCGACTCCCAAGGCATCTGACCCTCGTCTCTCCGTAAAATCGGCGGCGCTCGTTCGGGTGGGAAAACAGAAGCAATGGCCAGCACGCCAGCCGACCACATCGAGGTTCAAAGGTCGAGCGCAGCGGATTCCGATGCGCAATGCCCGGAGCCCGGCGAGAAATGGTGAAACCGAAGTCACGTCTTTCCGCATTTTGGCTGACGCTGGCCTGTTTGCTGCTGGCCATCCTGGCTGCCTACCTGCTTCTGCATGGAAAACGCGGAATAGGCTACTCCGTCATTGGCGCAATCGTCATTGTGGTTGAGTGGTTCCGGCTGCGGCAAACCGTCTCTGCCTGGACACTGCTGCCGGCAGCGTTTCTGGTGGCCTTTTACGCCAGCAGAGTCCACCTGCTGGCCGAGGCGGCGCCGATCCGGCAATCATCGACGTTCGACATTTACGCGCTCTACGTCGACGGAAGTTTCGGCTTTCAGCCGAGCATCTGGGTACATCACCTGATCGCAAAGGCCGCGGTGGCTGAAGGTTTCTTTCAGGCGGTGTACGAGGCGCTGCCGGTTGCCATCGCCGCGGCTTATGCCCTGAATCTGGCCAGTGGCCGCCGCTGGAAGGTTTTCGCCATGATGGTGCTGGTCGCCGTCATCGGCGTCCAGTGTTACCGGCTGCTCCCCATCTGCGGTCCTGCCTATCTCCCGTTCGGCAACGAGTGTTTCTACTATCACGGGAGTTGCTCGCTGTCGTCGTTCTTCAGCGGTGTTCCCTACATGATCAGCATCGACGATGAATGGTCGCGCAACGGCATGCCTTCGCTTCACATGGCGTGGGCTCTGCTTGCGTGGTGGGCCTGCCGCAACCGTCCGCGCTTGCGATGGATCATCTTGGCGTTTGCTCTGCTGACGGCGATCGCGACTCTTGCGTACGGGGAACACTATCTCACCGATCTGGCGGCGGCATGCCCGTTCTCGGTGGCGATCTGGTTTCTCTGTATGGAGGACAGGCCTTTCTCCGAACCAGCGCGAATTTTCCCCATCATCGGAGGCGCACTCGGATATCTGGCATGGATCTGGACCATCCGCTTTGCGCCGCAGGTGTTTCACGTGTCGATTGCGCTTCCCTGG
>Ga0335081_10022288_pt1 | contig 10249 bp, 7 predicted proteins | sample Lox_Sample_35_FD_206713 | JGI IMG/M metagenome (GOLD analysis project Ga0335081, IMG submission 206713) | Soil microbial communities from Loxahatchee National Wildlife Refuge, Florida, United States - Lox_Sample_3.5 | ecosystem: Environmental > Terrestrial > Soil > Wetlands | place: USA: Florida...
CGGCGCTGGCGGATTTCAAGAAGTTGCGCAGCACCATGCTTGAATATGTGCGTACGACAGATGACGACCTGCGAGGCCACTCCTTTGGTCAACAGGAAGCCATCGACTGCTGGCAGTGGATGCTGGAGATCTCCACCCACGCACAACGGCACATTCTGCAGATTCGAGAGATCAAAGCGGACGCGAATTTTCCGCGAAAGTAGGCCGAGGAGCAGCTTTGCGCGACGCGCCGAGTGGCCTCGGATGATGATGGGATCGGCAAGTCTTCAACCCGCCGTTTCAGTGGGCGGAATCTCGCTCGGGACGGCTAGTTCAGATACCGGCAACGGCTCGGCCGGCTGAGGGGATGCGCCATCGCGGCGGCCGCGCCGGCGGATGGAGATTAACGCCTGCAACGCCTGGCGCCGCACTTGTTGTTCCTCGTCCTTCAGTAAGCCCTCCAGAACCGGTACGTAGATGGCATCCATGATCCGGCCCATAGCAAAGGCGGCTGCCGCTCGCGCGACGGGGTCGGGGGCGCGGGTGATTTTCTCGAGTCCCGCCCTCAAGTCCACGCTTGTGTCACCGACGTAATGAAGGCCGAGCAGAGCATTGACCTGGACTCGATGATCGGGGTCCAGCGCGGCCTCCTTGAACACTGCGCCGGCGCCGGCGATCTTCGTTTCCCAAAGGCCCTCCACGGCGTTCGCCCGTACGCGCACATCCGGGTCGCCCAACATTTTGCTGACCCATTCCGGATTGTCGCTCGCCCGAGCGTACATCAGGGCTGCCTTGGATCGCACGTTGGGGTCTGCACTGCGGAGTAGCTTTGCCAGGGGTTGGAGCACATGGCGATTGGGTGGCAATTTGGCTACGATCTCGAGGGCGCGCTTCGATTCCACGGATTCGGCCACCGATTCCTCATCGTTTTCCCGAGAGGGGAATCCGATCGCCAGGAGCTTAATGTCCAGCATCGGATCAAAGGCTACCCAGCGCCTGGCAAATGCGATGGCTGTGGGCAAGGGCAGCATGGCTGGATCGATCAGGCTGCCGAGCAGCACCGGGCTCGCCCATAACAGATCCAGCATGGCCGCCACTCCCGGCCTTCCCGAGCGAACTTTTAGAATGCGGCACGCCGACTGGAGAAAACCACGCGGGTCCTTTTCGAGCATCCGCCGCATATCGCGCTTCAGCACCGCCGAACTCGACACCCCATCATCCACCAAGCGCTGCAGGCAGGGGTCTACCTCTGGGTCGGCAGCACTTACGATGGCCTCATGCCAAAAATCGACTAGCAGTTCCTGAACGGTTGTGTCCATCGTCGAAGGTCCACCATTCATATCGGCGTAATGGCGGCCAGACTTGAGCCGCAGGCCCGAGCGAAGCCGGCCGCTGGAGCTTAGGCCATCACTCTGCACACGATGGTAGTCAACCCGCCGATAGCCTAGGGAAAATCGATTACCCGAAGTTGCTGAGAAGTCTCCACACAAATAACCACTCAGATTCGGAACGATCCGTCAGCTCTGTGGAAACAAGAACCGAGACAGCGCTCGCGGGCTAACGGCCTGCCCGTCGGCCTGGGCGGAATTGAGAACGGACTGCCATGGCGATGGAAGATAAAGAGATCATTCGGGAATTCCTGATTGAGAGCAACGAAAACCTGGCGCGCCTGGACCAGGACATGGTGGAGCTCGAGCAGCGTCCCAAGGACCCCGGGTTGCTGGCCAGCGTATTTCGCACCATCCATACCATCAAGGGAACGTGCGGCCTGCTGGCCTTTAACAAGCTGGAAGCGATCACGCACCTGGCGGAGGACATTCTCAGCCAACTGCGCGATGGGCATCGCGAGCTGACGCCGCAGCTGGTCACGGTCATTCTGGAGTCGGTGGACGCCATCAAGAAGATCCTGGTGTCGATCGAGACCACAGGAGCCGAGGGGCCAGACACTCACGGCGCTTTGCGGGACCGGCTGGAGGCAGCCCGCCGCCGGTCGCCGGCCGTTGCCCTGACGCCGCCGGCGAATCCCACAGCCACCGGGCCGAATCCCCCGGCGAATCCCCCGGCCACCGTGCCGGAGCCCCCTGCGGATGCGCCGCCCTCCACCCCGGCCGCCGAGGCCGAGAACCAAGCCGTTCAGAAGGCCTCTTCGGTGGCTGAGTCGAGCATTCGGGTGGACGTGGGACTGCTCGACAAGCTGATGAACCTGGTGGGCGAACTGGTGCTGACCCGCAACCAGATTCTGCAGTTCAATGCTCAACAGGAAGACACCACCCTCAACGTGACTTCGCAGCGACTGAATCTGATTACCACCGAACTGCAGGAAGGCGTCATGAAGACCCGGATGCAGCCTATCGGCGTGGTTTGGAACAAACTGCCGCGGCTGGTGCGGGACCTGGCGTCGTCATTCGGCAAACAGATCCACCTGGAGATGGACGGCGCCGGCACGGAGCTGGATAAGACCATTATCGAGGCCATCAAAGATCCCCTCACCCACATCGTGCGCAACTGCTGCGACCACGGAATCGAGTCCCCGGAGTTGCGAACCGCCAACGGCAAGCCCCCCCACGGCAGAGTGATGCTGCGAGCGTTCCACGAAGGCGGCCAGGTCAATATCGAGATCGCAGATGACGGCGCGGGCATCAACCTCGCAAGAATCAAAGAGAAGGCCGTGCAAAAGGGCCTGTTGCGGCCTGACCAGGCCGAGCGCATTAGCGACCGCGAGTTAATCAATCTCGCCTTCCTGCCCGGCATGTCGACCGCCGACAAGGTCACCAGTGTTTCCGGCCGCGGCGTGGGCATGGACGTGGTCAAGAGCAACATCGAGAAGATAGGCGGCACGGTGGATCTGTTGAGCCGGGCCGGCCAGGGGACCACCCTTAAAGTCAAGATCCCACTCACTCTGGCCATCATTCCCGGTTTGATCGTCACGACCGCGGAGCGGAGGACCAATCCGCGCGCCCAGCGAGCCGTCGGCGAGCGCTTCGTGATTCCCCAAGTCAGTCTGCTGGAACTGATTCGTCTCGAAGGCGACTCCGGCAGGCAGCAGATCGAGCGCATCCATGGAACCCCGGTCTACCGCCGCCGGGGTCAGCTCCTGCCCATCGTTTACCTGAACGAAGTGTTGGAGATGGGGGAAACGTTGGATTCCGGTGTGGTGAATATTGTGGTGTTGCAAGCCGAAGACCGGCAGTTCGGGCTGGTGGTGGACGGAATCAGCGACACGCAGGAAATTGTGGTCAAGCCGCTCGGAAAGCAATTCAAAGGCCTGAGCTGTTATGCCGGCGCCACCATCATGGGCGACGGGCAGGTGGCATTGATTCTGGATGTACTGGGGATCGGGCAGCGCTCCGGTGTCGTGCAGGAGGCGCGGGATCAAACCAAGACCGATGCGGAACATAACCAGCAGGCCGGCAGTAACCGGCAGACGTTTCTCCTGTTCCGGGCGGGCTCGTTCGAGAGGGTGGCGGTCCCGCTGTCCCTCGTCGCTCGCCTGGAGGAGTTTCCGCAATCCAAAATCGAACACGCCGGCGGCCGGCGAGTGGTGCAATACCGCGAGCGGATCCTGCCTCTGGCATCGTTGGGCACCATTTTGGATGCGGGCGCGGCCGACACCGCGGGTTCGCAGGATCCGGCGCAGGTCATCGTCTTCACTGAGGGTGAGCGCAGCATCGGCATCCTGGTGGACCAGATACTCGACATTGTGGAAGAGAACATTTCCGTGCGCCGGTCCACGGAGCGCAAGGGGTTGCTGGGGTCGGCCGTGATTGCCAAAAAGGTCGCCGACCTTCTCGACCTGCACGCGGTGATCGAGGCGGCGGATGACCAGTGGTTTGGCAACCACGACCAGGAGTCCCCCGAAGGGGTCACGGTGATGGTCGCCGAACCCTCCGCTTTCTCGCGCGGTCTGGTGCGGAACTGCCTCGAAATGGCCGGCTATCGCGTGGTGGAAGCGGCGGACGTTCAAGAGGCGCTGCGCGTGCTGGACAAGCGCAAGATCGATGTGCTGGTGGCGTCGCTGGATCTTCCCTCCGAGGGTGGCTTCGCCCTGCTCGAAAAGATGCACAGCGTATCCAAACTTGCGGGTATTCCGGCGCTGGCCCTGGCGGACACGGCGGAGGAAACCACTTCGCACGGGGAGCACGCGCGCGAGTTTGAGGATTACCAGTTGAAGTTCGATCGCGCGGCGATGCTGCGATCGGTGGCAAAACTCGCCGCTGCCGTAACAGCGGAGCCAGCCCCGGAGCTGGTTGAAGAGAAGGGGTGAAGGATATGGTGATGCAGGAAACCGCGGGACCGCCCGCGGGCCAAGGGGCGCAAACCAACCGGCAGTATGCAACCTTCTTCGTCGACGGTCTTTTCTTCGGCGTGGAAGTCTTGCAGGTGCAGGAGGTGCTGCGGTATCAGCAGATGACGCCCGTACCTCTGGCGCCGGAGGTGATCGAAGGACTGATCAATCTGCGCGGCCAGATTGTCACCGCCGTGGACATGCGCCGGCGATTAAAGCTGAAGCCGCGCCCCGAAGGGCAAACGCCCATGAACACCGTGGTCCGCACGGCGGAAGGCGCCGTCAGCCTGCTGGTGGACGAGATTGGCGATGTCCTGGAGGTGGAAGGGTCGACCTTTGAAGCCTCGCCGGACAACGTCGACCCGGCGGCCCGCGAGCTGCTCCGCGGAGTCTACAAGCTCAAGGACCGCCTGCTGCTGATTCTCGATACGGAGAAGACCATCGACTTGGCCGCGGGCAAGGGAAACTAATGCCGGCGCCGCGCCAGTACGCCGAGAAATCCTAACGATGGCGTTCACTTTCTTCTTCCGCGACCAACAAGTGCTCGAGCGCGTGGTGGAACGGATCCTCCCCAGCCTGGCGGGCCGCAGCCATCCCCGCATCTGGGACGCCGGTGTGGCGATGGGGCAGGAGCCCTACACGCTTTGCATCATGTTCGCCGATCGAATGAACCACTTCGCCTTCAACAACCTCCGCATCGACGCCACCGATGTGGAAAGCACCGGCCAGTTTGCCCAAGTGATCGAGGCCGGCCTGTACCCGCAGGAGGAGCTGTCGCGGTTGCCCGCGGGCATCCTGGAGAAGTATTTCGAACCCAACGATAAACCCGGGTTCTTTCGCGTGATCGAGAAGGTCCGGCAGCGGGTGGTTTATCAGCGGCACGATCTTCTGTCGTTCCAGGAGATCGGTAACGGATATTCGCTGGTCTTGTGCAAGAACGTGCTGCTCCACTTCCAGCCGCCGGAGAGGATCGAAGTGCTCCGCATGTTCCACCGTGCGCTCGGGCCCGGCGGCCTGTTCGCCAGCGAGCAAACCCAGGAGATGCCGCGGGAACTCGATTCCCTGTTCCAGCGCGTGATTCCCGACGGGCAGGTGTACCGCAAATTGGAGGGCGGCCCATGCGGATCGTGATCCTGGAGAATAGCGGCCAGCTCTATACCTGCCAGGTTTACCTGGTGCTCGGCGCCGCCAGCCGGCTGGAAGATGTCAATACGCTGGTGGACGTGGGCCAGGATCCGGCCATCCTGGCGAGCCTGGAACGGGCGCCCACCGGGGTGGGCAAATGGGCCGTGGAACAGGTGGTGCTGACGCACAGCCATTCCGATCACTGCGCGCTGCTGCCGCGGATCCGTGAGGCGTTTCATCCCAAGGTGTGCGCGTTTTCTCCACACGTCGATGGCGTCGATTGTCGGCTGCGCGATGGAGACACGATCCGAATGGGCGACCAGAATTTCGAGGTGATCCACATGCCCGGTCACAGCAGCGATTCCATCTGCCTTTACAACGAGGCGGAGGGTGTACTGTTTGCCGGCGATTCCCCCTTGCTGATCACGTCGCCGACGGGAACGTATGAGGCTGGGTTTCTGGCGGCATTGGAAAAGATATGCGCACGCGATGTCCGGCGGATCTACTTTGGGCACGGTGCTCCGCTGATGGACGGCTGCAATGAGAGGTTGCGTGAATCCCTGAATATGGCAGCCGCCAGCCCCCCTGCGGGAGCGCAGGATCGGATCAAGAACCAGGCGCCGGTGACGGCGTAGTGAATCACGAAACAGGAATACAAAGGAGCATGAACAATGGCAAGACAAGCAAGTGACGACCGGCGAGTTCCTCCCGGCCGAAGCTCTTCCAGCGGCGCCGCCGTTTTAGACCGTCCGGCATCTGACGCGCTGGAAACGCATTCCAAGGATCTGCTTCAGCAAGAAATACTCCGCTTGGTGGAAGCCTCGCGCGCCGGCCGCCTCAGCGAGCGCGGGAGAGCAGACCAGTTCGAAGGAGGCGACCGCACGCTGGTCGAGGGCGTGAACGAGATGCTCGACGCGATTCTGCTGCCCATCGGCGAGGGCAATCGTGTGCTGGCGCAAATCAGCGCGGGCAAGATCGACGAGTTGATCACACAGACCTACCGTGGCGATCACGAGAAAATGAAGGAAGCAGTCAACAACGTGGCCGCCGTGCTGCAAGGGTTGCAGAAGGAAATGGGGCGGCTCACGGAAGCTTCCAAAGAAGGGCAACTTTCCGAACGCGGCAAACCCGACCAGTTCCAGGGTGCCTACGCGGGCATCGTGAAGGGCGTCAACGAAATGCTGGACGCCATCCTGCTGCCCATCGGCGAAGGCAATCGCATTCTGGCCCAGATCTCCAATGGCAGGATCGACGAGCTGATTGCGCAAACCTACAAGGGCGATCACGAGAAGATGAAGCAGGCGGTCAACAACGTGGCGGCGAAGCTGCAAAGCATGACCGAGGACGTCAACATGCTGGTGAAGGCGGCGGTGGAAGGCAAACTGGCCACCCGCGCCGACGCCGGCAAGCACCAGGGCGACTACCGCAAGATTGTCGAAGGCGTCAACCAGACGCTCGACGCGGTGATCAAACCATTGAATGTGTCCGCCGAATACGTGGACCGGATCTCGAAAGGCGACATTCCGCCGAAGATCACCGACAGCTACAACGGCGACTTCAACGAGATCAAGAACAATCTGAACAATTGCATCGATAACATCAACGCGCTGGTGACCGAGACCGGACTGCTGGAGAAGGCGGCGGTGGAGGGCAAACTCGCCACCCGCGCCGACGCCGGCAAGCACCAGGGCGACTACCGCAAGATTGTCGAAGGCGTCAACCAGACGCTCGATGCGGTGATCAAGCCGCTGAACGTCTCCGCCGAATATGTGGACCGCATCTCGAAGGGCGACATCCCGCCGAAGATCACCGACAACTACAGCGGCGATTTCAACGAAATCAAGAACAATCTGAACAACTGCATCGACAACATCAACGCGCTGGTGGCCGAGACCGGCAAGCTGATCCAGGCGTCGGCGGCAGGCATGTTGTCCGTCCGCGGCGACGCGTCCAAGCATCAGGGCGATTACCGCAAGATCGTCGACGGAGTCAACCAGATGCTGGACGCCATCCTGCTGCCCATCGGTGAAGGCAACCGGATCCTGGCGCAGGTCTCGGCGGGCAAGATCGACGAGCTGATTGCGCAAACGTACAAAGGCGACCACGAGAAGATGAAGCAGGCGGTCAACAACGTGGCCGTCGTGCTGCAAGGCCTGCAAAAGGAACTTGCGCGGCTCACCGTCGCCTCGCGGGAAGGACAACTTTCAGAGCGCGGCAAGCCTGACCAGTTCCAGGGGGCCTACGCCGACATCCTCAAAGGCGTGAATGACATGCTGGACGCCATCCTGCTGCCCATCGGCGAAGGCAACCGCATTCTGGCGCAGATCTCGGCGGGCAAAATCGACGAGCTGATTGCACAAACGTACAAAGGCGACCACGAAAAGATGAAGCAGGCGGTCAACAACGTGGCCACCGTGCTGCAAGGCCTGCAAAGAGAGTTGGCGCGTCTCACAGATGCTTCGCACCAGGGGCAGCTCTCCGAGCGCGGCAAAGCGGACCAGTTCCAGGGAGCTTACGCCGGCATCGTCAAGGGCGTGAATGACATGCTGGACGCCATCCTGCTGCCCATCGGCGAAGGCAACCGGGTTCTCGGCTTGATCCGAGGCGGCAGCCTGCGGGAAAAGGTCGAGATTGCCTGCAAAGGTGATCACGAGAAAATGAAGAATTCCATCAACGGCGTTCACGCCTGGTTGACCGATCTGATCGCCTATGTGACCAAGATCGCCAACGGCGATATGACCGCAACCATGGGTAAGGCGTCGGATCAGGACCAGATCCACGAATGGTTGGTGATGCTGAAGAACAACACCAACGCCCTGGCGGATGACGTTGCCATGCTCGCTAAGGCGGCGGTGGATGGCAAACTGGCGATCCGCGCCAACGCCAGCAAACATCAGGGGGAATTTCGCAAGATCGTGGAAGGGTTCAATAATACTCTGGACACGGTGGTCGAGCCGCTGAAATTCGCCGCCAACCAGGCCTCGTCATTGGCGTCCTCGGCCGAGGAACTGACGGCGGTGAGCGGCCAGATGGCCAGCAACGCGGAAGAAACCGCAACCCAAGCCAATGTGGTGTCCGCGGCCAGCGAACAGGTGTCAAAAAACGTCTCAGTGGTGGCTGCCGGCAGCGAGCAGATGCAGACCTCGATCCGTGAGATTGCTAAAAGTTCCAACGAGGCGGCCAAGGTGGCCAAAACCGCGGTCGGTGTGGCCGAAACCACCAACAGCACCATCGCCAAGCTGGGGGAATCCAGTATCGAGATCGGCAAGGTGATCAAAGTCATCACCTCCATCGCGCAGCAGACCAACCTGCTGGCCTTGAACGCCACCATCGAGGCGGCGCGGGCCGGGGAGGCCGGCAAGGGCTTCGCCGTCGTGGCCAATGAGGTCAAGGAGCTGGCGAAGGAAACGGCCAAGGCGACCGAAGAGATCGGCCAGAAGATCGAAGCCATCCAGGGCGACACCAAGGGCGCGGTGCAAGCCATTGGCGAGATCAGCGCCATCATCAATCAGATCAATGACATTTCCAACAACATCGCCTCCGCGGTCGAAGAACAGACCGTGACGACTAATGAAATCGGCCGCAACGTGGGAGAGGCGGCCAAGGGCACAGGCGAGATCGCCAAGAACATCGGCGGCGTCGCGATGGCGGCCCAGAACACCACCAAGGGGGCCGGCGATACGCAAAAGGCGGCCCAGGCGTTGAGCGCCATGGCCGCGCAACTGCAGGGATTGGTCTCGAAGTTCACGTTCTGACAGTCAAGCGCGCCGGGCGGGGCAAATCGCAGGCTGCCCCGCCCGGGTCGCCGCGCGCAGAAGCAGGCAAGGGATAACGATGTCGAAAGCCATGATCGTCGACGACTCTAAGGCCATGCGGATGTTCCTGTCGAAGACTCTCGAAGAGGTTGGCTACGAGGTCTGTGTGGCGGCAAACGGCAAGGAGGCCCTTTCCGTCTTCGAGCGGGAGAAGGCGGGGATCTCGCTGGTTCTGGTGGACTGGAACATGCCCGAGATGAACGGCCTTGAGTTCGTCCAGGCGTTTCGCTCGGATCCAGGCCACTCTTCGGTCATGTTGATGATGGTTACCACCGAGACGGAGATGGAACAGATGGTCAAGGCTCTGGAGGCGGGGGCCAACGAGTACGTGATGAAGCCGTTCACAAAAGAAATTATTGCCGACAAACTGCGCTTGATGGGCGCTCTCCAGTAAAGGACGTTGATTTGGCCGCCGTTTTAAGAAAAGCGATCTTGCCGGGGAACCGGATCCGTGTGCTGATAGTGGATGATTCGGTGGTCATCCGGCGACTGGTGACCCACGCGCTGGAACAGGACCCCGCGCTGGAGGTGGTGGGCTTCGCCTCCGACGGCAGCATTGCCCTCGCGCGCATCCCTCAATTGAACCCGGATGTCATCACGCTGGACATCGAGATGCCGGAGATGGACGGGCTCCAACTGCTGCGTCATGTCCGAAAGCAGTACCCGCAAATCCGGGTGGTCATGTTCAGCACGTTGACGGAGAGGGGCGCCTCTGCGACTTTCGAAGCGCTGGCGCTCGGAGCCGATGATTACGTGGCCAAGGCGTCCAACGCCGGATCGCTTGACCGGTCCATGGCGGCTCTCCAGGCCGAACTGATTCCGAAAATCAAGCAGTTCTTCCGCATGCTGGCGACCGACGCGCCGCCTTCAGGGCCTCCGCCGACCGAATCGCCCATCACTCCGGTCCCGCCGCTCTCTCCAACGCGGGAGCGAAAGGTCCTCGCGGTTGGCGTTTCCACGGGTGGCCCGATCGCGCTCGGCGTCCTCATGCCCTTGTTCCCTGCCGACTTCCCGCTGCCTGTCGTGATTGTGCAGCACATGCCGC
>Ga0335081_10022289_pt1 | contig 10249 bp, 8 predicted proteins | sample Lox_Sample_35_FD_206713 | JGI IMG/M metagenome (GOLD analysis project Ga0335081, IMG submission 206713) | Soil microbial communities from Loxahatchee National Wildlife Refuge, Florida, United States - Lox_Sample_3.5 | ecosystem: Environmental > Terrestrial > Soil > Wetlands | place: USA: Florida...
TCGGCAGGTCGGCCTGCGGCCGCAGCGTGATCAGCGGGCAGGTGATGCTGTGGTCGATCCGCAGCTCGTTGCTGAACGCCAGGTCGAAGCCGGCATCCATGCCCTGGCGCAGCAGGTAGGCCGAGAGGTCCTCGTCGCCGGGCAGGAACATCCGCGGCAGGCCGAACTCGCGCTCCTCGTTGTAGTAGTTGGCGTCGTAGTACGGCGCCTTGCCGACCAGGAACTGCGGCATGTTGTCCAGCCAGAGCTGGTGGAAGTGGTCGCTGCCGATCATCACGAGCACGTCGGCCCTGGCTCTGGTGAGCGTCTCGCGGAACGCCTCGATCTTGGCCACCCACTCGTCGGCGAAGGGCGGCCGGTCCGCGCCCGACGATGTGCTCGCGCGGTAGTAGAACGGATGGTGGGTGGACGCGATGACCGCGGCGACGGTCGCCATGGCGGCTCCTCAGCTGATCTGCGGGGGTGGCGGTGCGGTTTCCGGGTGAGGCGGCGGAAGGTAGTCGGCATGGTGCTCGACGGTCAGGTACACGTCCATGCCGATCGGCCGGCGCCGCTCCTCGGCGAGGTGGCCGAGCAGGCCGGCGGTCCTGGCCAGCAGCGCGAACCCGCGCAGCAGGTCGGCAGGAAGGCCGAGGTCGGCCAGCGTGGCGCCGCAGGTCCCGGCGCCGTTCAGCGGCAGGGTGCGGCCGAGCACCCGGGGGTGCACCCGGCCGATCGCCTCGAGCAGCCGCAGGTGCGGGCCGTAGAGACCCTCGGCCCGCGCGATCGAGATCAGCACCGGGGTGCGCGGGTCGGTGACCTTGTGCACCGGGTGGCCGAGCCCGGGCACCAGCTGGCCGGCCTGCCTGGTCCGCCTGACCGCGTCGAGCGCGATCGCGTCCCAGCCCGCGTCGTCGGTCGGCAGCGGGCTGGCGGCGCCGGCCAGCGTCTCGGCGAGGTAACGCCCGGTGTCCTCGGTGACGCCGAGGAAGCGCGAGCCGCCGCCGAGCAGCCCGGCAGCGATCGCGCCTTGCACCGAGTCTGGCGCGCTGAGGTAGGTCAGCCTGGCCGCGATCGCGGTGGGGGTGAATCCGTGGTCGGCCAGCGCCACGAGCACGGCCTCGAAGACCCGTACCTGCGGCGGCGTCGGGCGCTGCTGGGTGACCAGCCAGAGTGCGAGCTCGCCGAAGCCCACCTTGCCCATCAGGTCGGCCGCCAGGTCCTGGCCGAGCAGCGTGATGGTCTGCGGGTCCGAGGTGCCGATCGAGGTGGGGAACGACGGTACCTGGGCCTGGTCGTTCATCGTGCACCCCCGCTCTCCTGGTCCGCGAGCCACCGCCTGATCTGGTCGCCGTGCTCGTCGAGCCGTGGCGGCGGCAGGTCGTAGCGCGGCGGGGTGCCGGAGAAGGTCAGCGGGTGCCTGATCGTGGCGATCGCGGCGTCCCCGTCCCCGGCGGTCACCACCGGGTCGATGCCGATCCTGGTGGCGAAGGCGATGCCGGCGTCCACGGTGTTGATCGGCCCGCACGGCACGCCAACGGCTACCAGCGCGGCGAACCACTCGTCGGCCGGGCGCTTGGCGAGCCGCTCAACGAGCAGCGGCCTGAGCTGATCACGGTGGGCGGTGCGCCCTTCGTTGTGCGCGAATCGGGGGTCCGCGGCAAGTTCGGGCGCACCGAGCACCTCGCACAGCCTGCCGAACTGGGCGTCGTTGCCCGCGGTCACGATCAGCTCGCCGTCGCCGGTCGGCAGCGGCTCGTAAGGGAAAAGGCTGGGGTGCGAGTTGCCCATCCGGAACGGCACCACTCCCCCGGCGACGTAGGCGCCGGTCTGGTTCACCATCCCTGACATGGCCGAGGCCATGAGGCTGGCCAGCACGTGCTGGCCCTGGCCGGTGCGCGTCCTGTGGTGCAGCGCGGCCAGGATGCCGAACGCCGTGTGCAGCCCGGACATCACGTCGAAGACGGCGACGCCGGCCCGGTACGGCGGCCCTTCCGGGTCGCCGGTGAGGCTCATCAGGCCGGAGATCGCCTGCACCATCAGGTCGTAGCCGGGCAGGTCGCGCCCGCCGCTCGTGCCGAAGCCGCTGATCGAGGCGTAGATGATGGCCGGGTTGGCGGCGCTCACCGACGCGTAGTCGAGGCCGAACCTGTCAAGGCCGCCCGGTTTGAAGTTCTCCACGAGCACGTCGGCCCGGCGGGCAAGCTCGCGGGCCGCGGCCAGGTCGGCAGGGTCGTTCAGGTCGAGCGCGACCGACCGCTTATTCCTGTTGACCGACAGGTAGTAGGTCGCGGTGCCGTTATCGGTGACCGGCGGCGCCCAGCGCCTGGTGTCGTCGCCCGCCGGGCTCTCCACCTTGATCACGTCCGCGCCGAGGTCGCCGAGCAGCATGGTCGCGTACGGGCCGGCGAGGACCCGGGAGAAGTCGGCGACGAGCAGGCCTGACAGCGGCCCCTTGCTGGCTGCGGGCTGGCTCATGAACGGTGCCGTGTCCTTCTGATCCAGGGTACGAGAAGCATGTCTCTGTCCGTCAAACGGACACTCGTCCGGAACGCAGCAGCAAGTGTCGTGCTGGCCAGGCGCACTGTCAAGATATGCCCGCGGCCAGGGGCACGGTGACGGCCGGTGCCGACTGGCAGGCCGCCCAGTCCGCGCTGATCGCGCCGGCCGCGGCGAGCAGCAGCGGCAGGTAATCGCCGGTCAGCACCTCCACGGGCGTCTCGGCCGCGTGCACGGTGACGTTGAGCGCGGCGATCACCCTGCCGTTGCCGTCGCGCAGCGGCGCGGCGACCGACCTGATGCCGAGCGCGAGCTGCTCGTCGGTCAGCGCCCAGCCGCGGGCCCTGACCTCCCTGAGTGAGGCCTCGCGCTCGGCGGCGTCCGGTTGCCAGCGGGCCGCGATGCCCGACCGGCTCGGCTCGGCGATCACCCGCTCGACCTGGTCCGGCGGCAGGCCGGCCAGCAGCACCTTGCCGAGCGAGGTCTGCATTGCGGGAAACCGGGTGCCGATGGTGACCGCGAGCGTGATGATCTTGGGCACCGCCACCCTGGCCACGTAGACGATGTCGGAGCCGTCGAGCTGCGCGATCGACGACGACTCGTGCGTGCGGGCGACCAGCGCCTCCATGTGCGGGCGGGCCACCTCCCACAGGTTGCGGGACAGCACGTAGCACATGCCGAGGTCGAGCACCCGGGGCGTGAGCTCGAAGCCGCCGTCGGCCGCGCGGACGTAGCCGAGCTCGCCGAGGGTGAGCAGGATTCGCCGGGCGGTGGGCCTGGCCAGGTTCGCCGCTGCCGCGACGGCGGCCAGCGACATGACCGGCTGGCGCGGCTGGAACGCCCGGATCACGTCGAGACCGCGTGCCAGCGCCTCGATGAAATCAGGGCTGGTGTCTGGGCGTGCCATCGGGTCTCCGAGTCGGTGCGGGCAGGGCCCTCGGCCAGGCATGGACTGAGCGTTCGGGCCGGGTATGACTGACTGTAGCGTGGCCGCTGGCACCTTGTCCGCATAGCGGACTCCGCTTCTTCACGCAGGCTACCAAGTCGGACTATTGTGCCTCTTGACAGCGGCAGGCAAACCGACGACGCTTCCGCTCAAGTCATGCGCAACCGTGATACGGACACATGTCCGCTATGCCAGATAGTCGCCAGTCCGATGGGAGCCAGCTATGACAGCACCGAGCAACGGCCAGCCGCTGGTCTTCCGCAACGCCACGGTGCTTACGATGGACGACTCCCACCGTGTCGAGCACGGTGCCGACGTGCTGATCGAGGGCGACGCGATCAGCACGATCGGGGCCGGCCTCGCGGTGCCCGACGGCACCGCGGAGATCGACGCCACCGGCGGGATCCTGATGCCCGGCATGATCGACACGCACCGGCACATGTGGCAGACGGCCATGCGCGGCTACGGCGCCGACTGGACGCTGACCCAGTACTTCGTGTGGAACTACCTGCAGTGGGGCAAGTCGTTCCGGCCGCAGGACATCTACGCGGGGAACCTGCTCAGCGCGATCGAGGCCATCGACGCCGGGGTGACGACGTCGGTGGACTGGTCGCACAACCTGCACACCATCGACCACGCCGAAGCGGCCGCCGATGCGCTGTCCGAGGTGCCTGGGCGGTTCGTGCTTGCGTTCGGCAACATCCAGGCGGCCCCGTGGGAGTGGTCGGTGGCGCCCGAGTTCCGCGACTTCGTGGCCAGGCGCTTCCCCGGCGGCGGCTCGGACATGCTCGGCTTCCAGATGGCCTTCGACGTGCCGCCGGCCGGACCGGAGTTCCCCGAGAAGGCGGCCTTTGAGGTGGCGCGCGACCTGAACGTGCCGGTCACCACGCACGCCGGGGTGTGGAAGGTCACCACCGACGAGGGCATCAGGCTGATGCACGAGCACGGCTTCATGACTGAGCGGAGCATCTACGTGCACGCGGCCACCCTGTCGACCGACTCCTACCACAGGATCGCGGCGACCGGCGGGCACGCGTCGCTGTCTACCGAGAGCGAGTGCAGCGCCGGGCAGGGCTACCCGCCCACCTGGAAGCTGCGCGAGCACGGCATCGGCATCTCGCTCTCCATGGACACCAGCGTCTGGTGGAGCGCCGACCTGTTCTCCGCGATGCGCGCCACGCTCAGCGCCGACCGGGCACGCGAGCACCTGGAGGCGCATGCCAGGGACGAGACCGTGACCCACCACAAGCTGCGGGCCGAGCAGGTGGTGGACTGGGCCACCAGGGGCGGAGCCCGGGCGCTCGGGCTGGACTCGGTGACCGGGAGCCTGGAGCCCGGCAAGAAGGCCGATGTCGTGCTAATCAAGAATGACGCCTCGCCGGTGATGTTCCCGCTGCTCAACCCCTACGGCCACGTCGTGTTCCAGGCGCAGCGCGGCGACGTGCACACCGTCGTGGTGAACGGCCGGGTGGTCAAGTACGAGCATCGCCTCACCGGCGACGGCCTGGCCCGAGCGCGCGAGGCCGTGGGGCAGACCGTCGACTACCTCCAGGGCGTGCTCGGACCCGAGGCCTGGGCCGACGGCATGCACCCGGAGATCCCGGAGACGCGCGTGCTCGACAACCCCTACACCTACACCTACGAGCAGGAATGACGATGCAGGCGGCCGTGCTGCGCCGTCACGGAGCGCCCCCGGAGTTCGGGCCACGCCCCGAGCCGCACCGCGGCGCCGGGCAGGCCCTGGTCCGGGTGACGGCCGCCCCGATCAACCCGCTGGACCTGCTGTGCGCCTCCGGCACGTCGTACTTCGGCGCGCCGGCCCTGCCGTACGTGCCCGGCACCCAGGGCGTCGGCGTGGTGCAGGACGCGGACGGGCTGGCCGCCGGGCAGCGGGTCTGGTTCAGCTGCGAGGCCGGCATGCGGCCCGGTGACGGGTCGCTGGCCCAGTTCTGCGCGATCGCCGAGTCGGCGGCGCTGCCGCTGGACGGCGCGGTGGCCGACGACCTGGCCGCCGCGCTCGGCCTCTCGGCGGTCGCTGCCTGGACGGCGCTGTCCTGGCGGGGCGACCTCAAGCCCGGCGAGCACGTGCTCGTGCTCGGCGCGAGCGGCACCGTCGGTCAGGTCGCGGTGCAGGCCGCCAGGCTGCTCGGGGCCGGCCGGGTGATCGCGGCCTGCCGCGACCCGCACGGGCGGGCCAGGGCAGCCGAACTCGGCGCCGACGCGGTCGCCGACCTGACCGCGCCGCGGGGCGGCGACGAGGTGGCAGTGCTCGCCGATCGCCTCGCCGATGCCTGCGGCGGCACCGTCGACCTGGTGCTCGACCCGGTCTGGGGACCGCCGGCGCAGGCCGCGCTCCGGGTGATGTCGCCGGGCGGCAGGCTGGTGAACCTCGGCTCGTCGGCAGCGGCCGATGCCGTGATCGGCTCGGCCGGGCTGCGCAGCGGCATGCTCAGCCTGATCGGCTACACCAACAACGCGCTGAGCCCCGAGCGCAAGGCCGCCGCCTTCGCGACGGTCCTCAGCCACGCCGCCGCCGGGCGGCTCGACGCCGACCGGGAGGTGCTGCCGCTCGGCCAGGTGGCCGACGGCTGGTCCCGGTGCGGCACCGCACCGCACCGGCGGGCAGTCATGATCCCGCCCTGACAGCGGCGGCGACGGCGCCGCCGACGCAAAACCGGTGAGCCGGGCGGCCACCCGACTCACCGGTCCAACCACTAACCCACCATCCAGTGAGTGAGCACAAAGGAGTCTAGCCGTGGCATCACGACTGACACGCGACAACGTCCCCTGGCTGACCCGCACCGCCGCGCTCGCCGCGGTGGCCGCGGCCAGCCTCGCACTGGCCGCCTGCAGCAGCGGCGGCTCGTCGACGTCCAGCACGCCGGCGGCCTCGTCCTCGACCTCAGCCAAGCCGCTGACCATCGCGTACCTGTCCTTCGCCGTGGAGAACAGCTACGACGCGCCGATGCTGGCCGCGGCCGAGGCCGTGGCGGCCGACAACAACGCGACGCTGAAGGTGTTCGACGCCAACAACAACCCCCAGACCCAGTACTCCCAGCTTCAGGACGTCATCAGCTCGGGCCAGTACCAGGGCATCATCGTGCAGCCGATCTTCGGGACCGGCCTGATCAGCCTGGTCAAGCAGGCCATCGCCAAGGGGATCAAGGTCGTGAACATGGACCAGATACTCGGCGCCAACCTGTCCACCGACCAGCCGCAGGTACCCGGCCTGGCCGCGAACGTCACGTTCGTGCCGACCGAGATCGGCACCAAGCTCGGCGACCTCGTGGTGCAGGCCTGCACGTCCAGGCACCTGTCGCCGTGCAAGGTCGGCTACCTCTACGACATCAAGGCCTCCGCGCTCGACGTCGCGATCAGCGGAGCGTTCAACAAGGCCATTGCCGCCGACCCGGCGGTCAAGGTGGTCGCTCAGGGCCAGAGCTTCTTCAGCCCGACCGACGGCCTGACCGCAGTGCAGAACATGCTGCAGGCCCAGCCCGGCCTGAACCTGATCGTCGGCTCTGACCAGGGCATCGAGGGCGGCGCACAGGCCCTGCAGGCCGCGCACAAGACCGGCAAGGTCATCCCGGTCGGCTACGGCGCCAGCGCCGCGGCCCTGGCCGGCGTGGCATCCGGCGCGTGGTACGCGGACGTGGCTCAGGCACCAGCGAGCGAGGGCCGGCTGGCCGTGCTCGCGATGATCAAGGCGCTGCGGACTGGCAAGGACAGCGGCGGCATCGACCCGGTTGCGACACTGCCCGACGGCGGCGTGGTGACCAAGTCGAACGTCAGCCAGTTCACCGCGCAGTGGCCGGGCTGACCGGGACCGGCGCGCCCGATCAACCGGGTCCTCCGGACGCGCACGTGGAGCTGAGGGACATCGCCAAGTCCTTCGGCGGCGTGCGCGCCCTGGAGGGCGTCAGCCTGCGGATCGCGCGCGGGTCGATCCACGCCCTGGTCGGCGAGAACGGCGCGGGCAAGTCCACGCTCGGGAAGATCATCTCCGGCGTGATCCCGCCCGACCGCGGCGAGCTTGCGGTCAACGGCCGGATCGTGCACTTCCACTCGCCCCGGGCCGCCATGGCCAGCGGGATCGTGCACATCGCGCAGGAGCTCTCGATCGTGCCCGCGCTCTCGGTCGCCGAGAACGTGCTGCTCGGCACCGAGCCGCGCCGGGCCGGGTTCCTGCGCCGACGCGAGCTGCGCAGCAGGTACGCGGCGCTGACCAGGCGGGTGGGCTTCGAGCTGCCGGACGCCGCGAGCGCGGGCCGGCTGCGGACCGCCGACCAGCAGAAGGTCGAGATCCTGCGCGCGCTCAACAGGGACGCCGAGCTGATCGTGATGGATGAGCCGACCGCGGCGCTCGGCCGGCCTGACGTCGCGACGCTGCACGGCATCATCAGGTCGCTGGCCAGATCGGGCACCACGATCGTGCTGGTCTCGCACTTCCTCGGCGAGGTGCTCGAGCTCGCCGACGACGTGACGGTACTGCGGGACGGCCACGTGGTGCGCACCGGGCAGGCGGCCGGGCAGACCGAGGAGTCCCTGCTCGGCGCCATGCTCGGCCGGTCGGTCGGCGCGGCGTTCCCGGCGCGCAGGCCGGTGCCCGATGGCTCCCCGGTGCTGCTGTCGGTCGACCATCTGGTCGCGCCCGGCGTGGCCGGCGTGTCGCTGCAGGTGCGCGGCGGCGAGATCGTCGGCCTGGCCGGCCTGGTCGGGGCCGGGCGCACCGAGCTGGCAAGGGCCATCTACGCGGCACCGCGGTCCGCGCTGCAATCAGGCATCGCGATGATCCCCGAGTCGCGCAAGGAGCAGGGGCTGCTGCTCGGCAGGAGTGTCGCCGAGAACGTGAGCCTGGCGAGCCTGCGCCAGGTCAGCCGCGGTGTCCTGATCGCGCGGGGACGGGAGCGGCGGGCGGTCGGCACGATCTTGTCCAGGCTCGACATCAGGACGGCGGGCCAGGCCGGCCCGGCGGGCGCGCTGTCCGGCGGCAACCAGCAGAAGCTGCTGTTCGCCAGGGTGCTGCTGACCCAGCCGCGGGTGCTGCTGGCCGACGAGCCGACCAGGGGCGTTGACGTGGGTGCCAAGCGTGCCATCTATGAGCTGCTCACCGACCTGGCCGCCCGCGGTGTCGGGGTGCTGCTGATCTCCTCCGACATCGAGGAGGTGCTCGGCCTGGCTCACCGGGTGCTCGTGATGCGGGCCGGGCGGATCGTCGCGGAGCTGAGCGGCGAGGCGGCTACCGAGGCCGCCGTGCTCGCCGCGGCGTTCGGCTCAGCCGGCAAGGAGGCGTCATGACCAACCTCACGCAGGCCGCCGCGGCCGCCGAGCCCGAGGACGTCGGCCCGACCAGCCCGGGCCTTCAGGCGGTGCTGCTCGCCAGGCTGCGCCGCGGTGGGATCGTGATCCCGTTCGCCGCGCTGTTCATCGTGCTGTCGATCACCAGCGAGCCGTTCCTGACTAGGGTCAACCTGCTGGACATCCTTGACCAGCAGGCGTCCACCCTGATCATCGCGGCGGCCGGCACCCTGGTCCTGGTGGCCGGCGGCATCGACCTGTCGGTCGGCGCGATCTACGCACTCGCCGGGGTGACCGCAGCGCACCTGGCGCTCACGATGTCGCCGCTGGTGGCGATCGCGGCGGGGGTCGCGGTCGGCCTGGTCGTCGGCGCGGTCAACGGCGTGATCGCCACGTACTTCCGGATCAACTCGCTGATCGCCACCCTGGCCATGTCGTTCGTGGTCAGTGGCCTGGCCAGCCTCGTGACCAGCGGGAACCTGATCATCGACTACAGCAGGCCGTCGTTCAGCGACCTGGCGCGCTGGTCCTTCCTCGGCGTTTACACCTCGACCTGGACCATGGTGGTCGCGGTGGTGGCCCTGGCCGTCGTGCTGTCGCGGACCACGGCGGGCCGGTACATGTACGCGGCGGGCAGCAATGCCGAGGCGGCCAGGCTGGCGGGCGTGCGGGTGCAGCAGGTCAGGTTGCTCACGTTCGTGCTGAGCGGCGGCGCGGCGGCCCTGGGCGGCGTGATCGACGCCTCCCGGGTGCTGAGCGCCCAGGCCTCCAACGGGCAGACCACGCTGACGTTCACGGTGCTCGCCGGCATCGTGGTCGGCGGCACGTCGATACTCGGCGGCGACGGGGCGATCTGGCGCACGGTGGTGGGCGTCCTGTTCATCGCGCTGATCGGCAACGGCTCCGACCTGCTCGGGCTGAACCCGCTCTACGACCAGATCGCGCTGGGCGTGATCCTGCTGCTGGCCGTCGGCACCGACGCCTGGTCCCGGCTGCGCGGCCCGACCTGAGCGCGGGGCCCGGCGCGGGGGGCGGCCGCGGGTGATCTGCGCGCGCATGGTAGAACGCGTTACAGTTTTCTGGCACGGGCACGGTCGGGACGGAGGCGCGGGGTTGCATTCATGGGACGTCGAGGCCGACGTGGTGGTGGTGGGCTTCGGCGCCGCTGGGGCCTGCGCGGCGCTTGAGGCGGCGGCGGCCGGGGCCGACGTGCTGGTGCTCGACCGGTTCGGCGGCGGCGGTGCCACCGCGCTGTCCGGCGGGATCGTGTACGCGGGCGGCGGCACGGCGCAGCAGATCGCGGCCGGGGTGCAGGACACCGCCGAGGCGATGATCGGCTACCTGGGCGTCGAGGTCGGCGACAGCGTGTCCCCGGCCACCCTGCGGGAGTTCTGCGAGGGCAGCGCGGACATGCTGGCCTGGCTGTCCTTTCACGGCGTGCCGTTCGAGGGCAGCCTCTGCCCGGACAAGACCTCCTACCCGACCAACCGGCACTACCTGTACTACTCGGGCAGCGAGCGGTCGTTC
>Ga0335081_10022290_pt1 | contig 10249 bp, 7 predicted proteins | sample Lox_Sample_35_FD_206713 | JGI IMG/M metagenome (GOLD analysis project Ga0335081, IMG submission 206713) | Soil microbial communities from Loxahatchee National Wildlife Refuge, Florida, United States - Lox_Sample_3.5 | ecosystem: Environmental > Terrestrial > Soil > Wetlands | place: USA: Florida...
GGTTGGACAAACTCAGCGGCATTCCCAGTAACCCCTCGGTGATTGGCGAAGATCGGCCTCAACGATTCTTCCACCGCAATTCCGCTCGAATCGACCCACATTTCCGCTCCGCAGAGCCGGACGGGATAAGGCCGAGCTTGTCGGCGCGGCGGCGCCCGCGGGGTACAAGGCGAACGGTTCTGCTGGCTGAGCCACGGGTCGAATTCTTGCCCACGCCGCCCTGCCGCCGGTATTCACCCGCCTTCAGTCCCTACCTCATGTTGTCAGCATCCCCGTTTTGCGAGGTTTAGGAGTATCTCGAGCCGAGAGTATTGGTGGTCGGAGCTGGTCAACGACGGCCACCGCAACGCCTGGCCGATCCCACGGAATCGGCACGGCGCGCTCTCAGACGAGACAGCCGTCGGTAACTCACGGCGGCAACTCCTGTCGGACCTCGATGGCATGCTCGCTCACATGTTCGAATCCTATTGCGCGTCGCGGCCCACGCCGCAAGCGGCGGCGCTGGTGGATCGGATCTGCGCGGCCTCGCGGGCCGAGAACCGGGCGGCGGCTGAGCAGCGGGTCGCGATCGGGGAATTGTTCGCCCACCTACGCGGTCGTTTTGCGGCGAAGTCATGCAGCCGAAGTTCGTTTACCGTTCGTAACGTTCATTGCTGACGGTGCAGGTTCGCGCGAATATATTTGTCATCCCGGTCGGGTCGATAATGCAACGTAGGAGGGCAGAAATGCCGTTCGTGATCGCGGCGCCGGAGCCAATGACGGCGGCGGCAACGGATTTGGCCAATATAGGCTCGGCGCTCAACGTGGCCAACGCGGACGCAGCGGCCCCGACGACGGGGATTGTGGCAGCGGCCGAGGATGAGGTGTCGGCGGCGATCGCATCGCTGTTTTCTGGCCACGGCCAGGCTTTTCAGGCGCTGAGTGCTCAGGCGGCGGCGTTTCACAACGAGTTTGTGGAGGCGTTGAGCGGGGCGGACAGCGCCTATGTGGTCGCGGAGGCAGCTAATGCTTCGCCGCTAGCGGCGGTGGTGCAGGGCATTCAGGGCCTGGCGGTGTTTTCACCCGTGAAGGACCTGACGGGGCGCCCGCTGATCGGCAACGGCGCCAACGGGGCCCCGGGGACCGGGAAAAACGGCGCGCCCGGCGGGTGGCTGTACGGCAACGGCGGGGCCGGCGGCTCCGGCGGGGTGGGCCAACAGGGCGGCAATGGCGGCGCTGCTGGGATGGTCGGGTCCGGCGGCGCCGGCAGCTCCGGCGGGATCGGCTTGCTCGGCAGCAACGGCGGCAACGGCGGAACCGGCGGGCTGCTGTTCGGTGCCGGCGGTGCGGGCGGGCCCGGCGGGCAAGGCACGATCGGGGCCGGTGGTGTCGGTGGGGCCGGCGGTGCGGCCATGCTCTTCGGTGCCGGTGGGGCCGGCGGGACGGGCGCCCCCGGCGCCGCCACCGGCGGGGCCGGCGGGACGGGCGGGAACGGCGGGCTGCTTTTCGGTGCCGGCGGGGCCGGCGGGGTCGGCGGGTTCAGCACCGGCGGGACCGGTGGTGTCGGTGGGTCCGGCGGCAACGCCGGCCCGTTGTCCTTCTCCAGCGGCGGCGCCGGCGGCGTCGGCGGGAACGGCAACATCGGACCCGGTGGGGACGCGGGAGCTGGCGGCAACGCCGGCCTGCTGTTCGGCGACGGCGGGGCCGGCGGCGTCGGCGGGCTCGGCGACACTGACGGCGGTAACGGCGGTCACGGCGGCAAGGGCGGGCTGATCATCGGCAACGGCGGCGCTGGCGGCGCTGGCGGGTCCGGCTTACTCAGCACCGGCGGTAACGGCGGTCACGGCGGCAAGGGCGGGCTGATCATCGGCAACGGCGGTGATGGCGGCAACGCCGGTACTGGTACGCCAGTGGGCACCGCCGGCACCGGCGGCACCGGCGGCCTGCTCGGCTTACCCGGGAATGACGGGATGAAATAACGCGCGGCGTCGATGGGGGTGGCGCCGATTACCCATCGGCCTTGACGACCAGACGGGATGAGGCCGATGATCCAGGTCCGCGGGCGGCATGCCGGCCCCCGAAGCCGACCCACCACTCGAGCACTGCGCCCAGCGGACCGCGATGATGCCCAAACGCAGCCGCACCCGCGCCCAAGAACTTGCCTACCGAATCGCCACCGAACGCCAAGCCAACCATCAAGCCCGCCTGGCCCACCAAGCTGAACTCGCCGGCCCAGCCCCACCCGACGACGACCCGCCGCCGTTCTGATCTGGAACAGCCCCGCGAGGCCCTCAGGACGTGGGTCCCAACGCTGGTAACTTGCCCCGACCAGGGTGAGTGAGTACTCTCTCACCGTGCTCGATGAGCCTCGTGGCGGGCGTGGTCGGCTGCTGGCCGCGGCGCTGCACCTGTTTGCCGCCAAGGGGTATGCGGCGACGTCGGTGGCCGACATCCAACGGGCGTCCGGCCTGGCGCCGGGGTCGGGCGCGCTCTACAAGCACTTCGACTCCAAGCGCGAGCTCCTAGAGGCCGCGGTTGCGCACCGGACCGACAGCATTGTGGCCGCGCGGGAACAGTACGACGCCGTGGAGCCGGGCAGCGTCGAGCAGGCGGTGCGCACCGCGGGCGAGCTGATCTGGAACAACCTGACCCAGAGCGAGGATCTGCTCAAAGTGATGCTGCGCGAACCCAGCGAGCTCGGGGACCTCGACGAGAAGACATGGCAGGTCATCACCGACAACGCCTATCAGCGGTTCGCCGACGAACTGGCCGCCTCCAATCGCTCCGGCCGCACGTGCATCCCGGATCCCCAGGCGGCCGCGGCCGTGGCGATCGGGTCGCTGTCCTACGCTGCGACGCTGCAGGCGCTGACCGGCCGCTCTCCCGGCAACATCGACGACGACCGCTACTTCGAGGCGTGGGTCAACCAAACGGTTAGCGTCCTCGCGCATTACACCAACCACAGGCCATCCCCGAAAAGCTGAAGCCACCAACTAGTTTCAGGAGTAACAGCTATGACCTTTTCACTGCAACTCAGCGACGACGTCATCGAGGTTCGCGATTGGGTGCACCAGTTCGCGGCCGAAGTCATCCGGCCCGCCGCGGCCGAATGGGACGAACGCGAGGAAACTCCGTGGCCCGTGATCCAGGAGGCCGCGAAGGTGGGCCTCTACTCCGCCGACTTCTTCGCGCAGCAGGCGGCCGAGCCGACGGGGCTGGGCATGCTCACCGCGTTCGAGGAGATGTTCTGGGGCGACGCGGGAATCGCGTTGTCCATCATGGGCACCGCGCTGGCTGCGGCGGCGTTGGCGGGCAACGGAACTCCCGAACAGATCGGCCGCTGGCTGCCCGACATGTTCGGCACACCCGGCGACCCCAAGCTCGGCGCGTTCTGCTCCTCGGAACCCGACGCGGGCTCTGACGTCGGCGCCATCCGCACTCGCGCCGGCTACGATGAGTCGGCGCGCGAGTGGGTTCTCAACGGCACCAAGACCTGGGCAACCAACGGCGGAATCGCCAACGTGCACATCGTGGTGGCATCGATCTATCCCGAACTCGGAGCCCGCGGGCAGGCAACTTTCCTCATCCCGCCGGACACCAAAGGCCTCTCTCAGGGGCAGAAATTCAAGAAGCACGGGATTCGCGCATCGCACACGGCCGAGGTGGTGCTCGACAATGTCCGCCTACCCGAAGACCTGATCCTCGGCGGCAGAGAGAAGTTCGAGGCACGAATCGCTCGGGTCAAGTCCGGTGTCTCTGCCGGTGGCCAGGCGGCGATGAGGACCTTTGAGCGCACCCGGCCCGGCGTCGGGGCGATGGCCGTTGGCGTGGCACGCGCCGCCTATGAGTATGCGCTCGAATATGCCTGCCAGCGTGAGCAATTCGGCCGCAAGATTGGTGAATTCCAGGCGGTGGCGTTCAAGCTGGCGGACATGAAGAGCCGTATCGACGCGGCTCGCCTGCTGGTGTGGCGGGCCGGCTGGATGGCACGCAACAACCAGAGCTTCGACTCGGCGGAAGGCTCGATGGCCAAGCTGGTGGCAAGCGAGACCGCGGTCTATGTCACCGACGAGGCCATCCAGATCCTGGGCGGCAACGGGTACACCCGCGACTACCCCGTGGAGCGGATGCACCGCGACGCAAAGATCTTCACCATCTTCGAAGGCACCAGCGAGATCCAGCGCCTGGTGATCTCGCGCGCGCTGACCGGCCTGCCCATCCGCTGACTCGGGCTGCGCGACATGATGGCCGCATGAGCACCGAGATCCGCGTTCTCGGCAGCGAGGACGACCTCATAGCTGCGGTCAACGTCTTTCGCAGCGCCATGGTCGGGTTCCCACCCCTGCCGAACCTGCCGCCCGGCCAGGTCACCAAGCTGTTCGAACCCGGCCGTACAGTCGGCGCGTTCGCCGCGGGACAACTCGTCGGCACCGCCGCCGCCGAGACCAGCGGACTGACACTTCCCGGCGGGGCGATCGTGGGCCACGCGGCCGTGACACGCATCGGGGTCCTGCCGTCGTTCACACGAAAAGGCATCGCCACCGACCTGATTCGCCATCAGCTGCACGACTTCGCCGCACGCGGTGAGGTGGTCGCCACGTTGCGGGCGTCGGAGGCGACGATCTATGAGCGCTATGGCTACGGCGTCGCGAGTTCGTCGCAAACCGTAGAGGTTCAGACGGCACGGGCGGCGCTGCGTCCGGATGTCGGAGCCGGCGGTCCGGTGCGACTGCTGGACGCGGACGAAGCGTGGGATGTCCTTCCCCGGATCTGTGCGGCGAATCGTCCGTCGCGGCAGGGAACCGTCGATCGCCCGGCGGTGTGGTGGCAAGGCCTGCGGCTGCGCACCGAATCGTTCTCGGGGGCTTCGTATGTCGCGGTGCACGGCGAACCCGGATCCGAATCGGGATTCGCCCGCTACCGCCCCATCGACACCGAAACATGGTTCGTGAGCGATCAGCGCACCATCGTGATCGAGGACTTCTTCGCCCCCACCACGGACGCCTACCTCGGGCTGATGCGCTTCCTGCTCCGGCTCGATCTCGTCGATCGGGTGACGTTCTGGATGCTGCCCGTCGACGATCCGCTGCCCTGGTTGCTTCTCGATCGGCGGGCCGCGCGGGTTACCGCGGTGCACGACGAAACCTGGCTTCGCGTCATCGACGCCCAGCAGGCGCTGACGGCGCGCCGATACCAGGGCGAAGGCGCGGTCACCATCGCCGTCAATGACCCACTGTTGCCGAACAATTCAGCCAGCTTCAGCATCGCGGCCGACGGCGCGGACAAGACGGACCGGCGCGCCCAAGTCCACGTCGACATCGAGGGACTCGGCGCCGTTCTGCTCGGTGGCACCACCTGGCGCAGCCTCGCCGTTGCCGGGCTGGCACGGACCGACGACCCGGCGGCGCTGGCCGTGGCCGACCGGCTCTTCGCGGTGCCCGACGCACCGCACGCCGGGTTCTACTTCTGATAGCGGGGTGAAGCGCCCGTGATTGTCGTCATCGGCGCGGGCATATGTGGGCTCGCGGCCGCCCACGAGCTGTCGCGGCGCGGGGAGCGCGTCATGGTGTTCGAGCGCGGCGAGCCATTCGCCGAGCAATCCGCCGGACTGGCACGGATCTTCCGCGTCGCACACCGGCGCCCGACGTTGTGCCGGCTCGCGTTGAAGGCCCGCGCCGGCTGGCAGCGCTGGGAGGCTGAGTTTGGCGCGGGGCGGCTGCTTGGCTCCGAGGGCTTCATCGCCGTCGGCGCCAACGATGACATCGCGGCCATCGCGGCAGCGATGACGGATGCCGGCGCCGCGTTCTCCCGGCTCGACCGGTCTGAGATCGTCGCACGGATCCCGTTTTTGGCTCCGCCGTGGGAGACCGGAGTATTCGATCCACTCGGTGGCAGCCTGCGCATCCGCCGCGCGCTCAGCTCCTTGGCGCGGCAGGCCGCCATCTTCCGCGCCGAGGTCGTATCGGTCGCCGATGACGGCTCGGCAACGCTTGCGGACGGCAGCGTCGTACGGGGCGACCGCGTACTGATCTGCGCGGGGGTTGAGACGCCCACGCTGTTCGGCCCGCTCGGCGTCGAATTCGCCCCGCACACTCGCATCACCTACGAGGGCGCCTTCGACAAGGCATGCGCAAAAGGCGCCGCATGCCTGTCGGCGCCCGAGGGCTATGGGTTGCCGCTTGGCAGCACGGGTCGCTGGGCCTTCGGGCAAGAGGTGCCGGACCCGGCGACCGTGCACGCGCTATTCCCGTCACTCTCGCCAGTAGGCCAGGTCGACTGCGTCACGGCTCGCGCATCATGGCTCGACGCCGGCGGGGATGGGTGGACCGTGGCGCGCCGCGGCCGCGTCGTCGCGTTCGTCGGCAGCAACCTCATGAAGTTCGGGCCGCTGCTCGGCGAACTGCTCGCTCAGGCCGTGTCCAGCGACGAGCTGCCCGGCGACCTCATCAGTCTGGATGGATGACCCTGGCGAGTTCTTCGGAGACCGTCCACGGCCACCGCCGCAGGCTACGGCGGTGAGTTGACCGACAACGTGACCGAGGTCGCCCTAGACGACCCGGCGGCGTCGCCGACAGTAGGGTTGCAGACGATAGTGATAGCCGCCGTCAGAACCCCCGCTAGAACCCCTAGCCCATCAAAATCTGACCGACATCGACGCCGGGAGAACAACCATGAGCGCCCAGCAGCCGACCATCTTCTACACACTGACCGACGAGGCACCGATGCTGGCGACCTATGCCTTTCTGCCGATAGTGCGTGCCTTTACCGAGCCGGCAGGCATTCAGGTCAAATCCAGTGACATCTCCCTGGCGGGACGCATCCTCGCCGAGTTTTCCGATCACCTGACCGAAGCGCAGCGCGTCCCGGACAACCTCGCCGAACTCGGCGAGCTGACGCAGCACCCAGAAGCCAACATCATCAAGCTGCCGAACATCAGCGCTTCCGTGCCGCAGCTCGTGGCGGCCGTCAAGGAACTACAAGGCAAGGGCTACAAGCTTCCCGACTTTCCGGCGGACCCGAAGACCGACGAGGAAAAGAAGATCCGGACGCGCTACGCAAAATGCCTGGGCAGTGCGGTGAATCCGGTACTGCGCGAAGGCAATTCGGACCGCCGCGCGCCCAAGGCGGTCAAGGAGTACGCACGCAAGCACCCGCACAGCATGGGCGAGTGGTCGATGGCGTCGCGCACCCACGTCGCGCACATGCGGCACGGCGACTTCTACGCCGGCGAGAAGTCCATGACTCTGGACCGCGCGCGCGACGTGAGGATGGAACTGGTCATCAGGGGCGGCGAGACGATTGTGCTCAAGCCCAAGGTGTCGCTGGATGACGGCGACGTGATCGACAGCATGTTCATGAGCAAGAAAGCTCTGTACGAGTTCTACGAAGAGCAGATGGAGGACGCCTACGAGACCGGCGTGATGTTCTCCCTGCACGTCAAGGCGACGATGATGAAGGTCAGCCACCCCATCGTCTTCGGCCACGCGGTCAAGATCTTCTACAAGGACGCCTTCGCCAAGCACCAGAAGCTGTTCGACGAGTTGGGCGTCAACGTCAACAACGGCCTGTCCGATCTCTACAGCAAGATCGAATCACTGCCGGCGTCGCAACACGACGAAATCATTGAGGACCTGCACCGGTGCCACGAACACCGCCCCGAGCTGGCCATGGTGGATTCGGCCAGGGGAATCACCAACTTCCATTCCCCGAGCGATGTGATCGTGGACGCGTCGATGCCCGCGATGATCCGCGCGGGCGGCAAGATGTATGGCGCCGACGGAAAGCTCAAGGACACCAAGGCCGTCAACCCGGAGTCCACCTTCTCCCGCATCTACCAGGAAATCATCAACTTCTGTAAGACGAACGGCCAGTTTGATCCGACAACCATGGGCACCGTCCCCAACGTTGGCCTCATGGCGCAGCAGGCGGAGGAGTACGGCTCGCACGACAAGACGTTCGAGATTTCCGAGGACGGCGTCGCCAACATCGTGGACCTCGCCACCGGCGAAGTGCTGCTGACGCAGAACGTGGAAACCGGCGATATCTGGCGCATGTGCATAGTCAAGGACGCGCCGATCCGCGACTGGGTCAAGCTGGCCGTCACCCGCGCGCGCAACTCCGGCATGCCGGTGTTGTTCTGGTTGGACCCGTACCGTCCGCATGAGAACGAGCTGATCAAGAAGGTCAAGAAGTACCTCGAGGATCACGACACCGAAGGGCTCGACATCCAGGTCATGTCGCAAGTGCGTTCCATGCGTTACACGCTGGAGCGCCTGATCCGTGGGCTGGACACCATCGCCGCGACCGGCAACATCCTGCGCGACTACCTCACCGACCTGTTCCCCATCTTGGAGCTGGGCACCAGCGCCAAGATGCTGTCCATCGTGCCGCTGATGGCCGGCGGCGGAATGTACGAAACGGGGGCGGGCGGTTCGGCGCCCAAGCACGTCAAGCAACTGGTGGAGGAGAATCACCTGCGCTGGGACTCGCTCGGCGAATTCCTGGCGCTGGGGGCCAGCCTGGAAGACATGGGCATCAAGACCGGCACCGAGCGCCCCAAGATCCTGGCCAAGACGCTGGATGCCGCTATCGGCAAACTGCTGGACAACAACAAGAGCCCGTCGCGCAAGACTGGTGAGCTCGACAATCGGGGTAGCCAGTTCTACCTCGCCCTGTACTGGGCGCAAGAACTTTCCGCGCAGACTCAGGACCAGGAGCTGCGGAAACACTTCGCCCCGCTGGCTGAAGCGTTGGCCGAGAACGAAGAAACGATCGTGGCCGAACTCAACCAGGCACAGGGCGAGGAGGCCGACATCGGCGGCTACTACGCACCGGACAGCGAGAAGGCCGCGGCGGTGATGCGGCCGAGCAAAACCTTCAATGCCGCACTGGAGGCCGCGCAGGGCTGACGTCGGCCCGCAACGCAGGATGACCAGCCATGACCGACATCGTCGTCGTCAAGGTCAAGCCGGGCAGTCGCAAGGGGCCCCTTGTCCAGGTCGGTTCCAACGGTGAGCTGACAATTTATGTGCGCGAGCCGGCGGCCGACGGTAAGGCCAACGATGCGGTCGCCCGCTTGTTGGCGGCCCACCTCCAATTGCCAAGAAGCCGCGTCGAATTGGTGTCCGGAGCAACGTCTCGCCACAAGCGCTTCCGTGTTAGCCGCTGAGCCCGCGGGCAAAGTATGTTGGTGGTCGCTTTTCGAGCCGACTGCCACTTTGTGAATGTCGCGGTAGGCCTTTGGGGACTGACAGCGCTAGCCTCATCGCTGCACCACGCGCAGGAGAGAACAATGCTGCATGACTTCTGGCATAACTTCACCCATAACCTGTTCAAGCCGCTCCTGTTGTTCTTCTACTTCGGGTTCCTGATCCCGATCCTGAGAGTGCGTTTCGAGTTCCCGCAGGTCATTTACCAGGCCCTGACCATGTATCTGCTGATAGCGATCGGCTGGCGGGGGGGCGAGCAGCTCGCCGCGATCAAGCCGGTGAACATCGGCGCGATCGCCGGTTTCATGGTCCTGGGGTTCGTCTTGAACTTCGCTATCGGCGTCGTCACCTACGTGGCGCTGAGCTGGCTGAGTGCCATGCGGCGCGTGGACAGGGCGATGGTCGCGGGCTACTACGGCTCGGATTCGGCCGGGACCTTTGCCACCTGCGTGGCCGTGCTGAGCAGCTTGGGCATCGCGTTCAACGGCTACATGCCAGTCATGCTCGCCCTCATGGAAATTCCCGGCTGCCTGGTCGCGCTGTACCTGACCGCACGACTGCGGAACCGGGGCATGGACCCGGCGGGGAACATGCCCGATGAGCCCGGATACACCGCACCGGCAACCGTTTCAGGCGAGCCCGGCACGGCCACGCGGCGCGTCTACGGCCAGAACCTGGCCGCCCCGGGCGAACGTGAGATCGCTTTGGAGAAGGAAGAATATCTCGAGCCGCCCGAGCCGCCCCCTCCAGTCGCTGGCGTGAACCGGCGCGTCTCCAAAACCGCGCTGCTCAACGAGGTCTTGCTCAACCCCGGGCTCTGCCTTCTCGTCGGCGCGATCGTCATTGGCTTCATCAGTGGGCTACAGGGCCAGAAGGTTATTCACGACGACAACGCTTTCTTTGTATCGGCCTTCCAGGGAGCACTGTGTCTGTTCCTCCTCGAAATGGGCATGGCTGCCTCTCGCAAGCTGAAGGACCTGCGATCGGCGGGGCCGGGCTTCATCCTCTTCGGTCTGGTTGCGCCCAACGTCTTTGCGACACTGGGGATCATCGCCGCTCAC
>Ga0335081_10022292_pt1 | contig 10249 bp, 11 predicted proteins | sample Lox_Sample_35_FD_206713 | JGI IMG/M metagenome (GOLD analysis project Ga0335081, IMG submission 206713) | Soil microbial communities from Loxahatchee National Wildlife Refuge, Florida, United States - Lox_Sample_3.5 | ecosystem: Environmental > Terrestrial > Soil > Wetlands | place: USA...
TCCGAAGGCCAGGGCGTGAAGCGCTATCCGGTGATGTACAACGATTTCGTGCTGATCGGGCCGAAGAGCGACCCGGCCGGCGTCAAAGGCATGAAGGACGTGGCGAAAGCCTTCCAGACCATCAAGGCCAAGCAGGCTTCCTTCATCTCGCGCGGCGACCGTTCCGGCACTAACATCGCCGAGCTCAAGCTCTGGAAGGACGCCGGCATCGACATCGATAAGGACAAAGGCCCCTGGTACAAGGCGATCGGACAGGGCATGGGCGCGGCGCTCAACACCGCCGGCGCCGGCAATGCCTATGTGCTGTCGGATCGCGGCACCTGGATCCACTTCAAGAACAAGGGCAACCTCGAGATCGTGGTCGAAGGCGACAAGCGCATGTTCAATCAATACGGCGTCATGCTGGTGAACCCGGCGAAGCACCCGAACGTGAAGAAGGACCTCGGCCAGCAGTTCATCGACTACCTGATCTCGCCGCAAGGGCAGAAGGACATCGCCAATTACAAGATCAACGGCGAGCAATTGTTCTATCCGAACGCGAATGATGCCGGGGCGTAACTCTTTTTTTCACCTCCCCCGCTTGCGGGGGAGGTCGGCGAGCCATAAGCGCATTTGCGCGCGTCTTCGACGCGCTATGGCGAGCCGGGAGGTGGCTCTCGATCAGGCACGCACCCCTGCCCCGACCCTCCCCCGCAAGCGGGGGAGGGGGAAGAAAGCAAGCGCGCTGACATTCGCGTTCCTCGTACTGTTCACCCCCGTCATGGCCCGCGCCGACACCGTCACGCTCTTCGCCGCCGGCAGCCTGAAGGGCGCGCTCACCGAGATGGCCAAGGCCTACGAAAGCAAAAGCGGCCATAAAGTCGCGATGAAATTCGGCCCCTCCGGGCTGCTCAAAAATGAAATCGCCGACGGCGGCAAGGCTGACGTTTTCGCCTCCGCCAATATGGAGCACCCGGAGGCGCTGTTCGACGACGGCACCGGCGGCCCTGTGGTGCGCTTCGCGCGCAACAAGATGTGCGCGCTGGTCAAGCCGGGGCTCGACGTCACCGGCGACACTCTGCTCGCGCGCATGCTGGACCCCAAAGTCAAGCTCGGCACCTCGACGCCCCGCGTCGATCCTTCCGGTGACTATGCGGTGCAGGTCTTCACCAAGGCCGAGGCGCTCAAGCCGGGCGCGCAGGATCTGCTGGAAAAGAAAGCGTTGCAGCTGACCGGCGGAAAATCGAGCGCCGCGCCGCCCGCCGGCCGCGTCGTCTACGGCTGGCACGTCGACGAGGGCCGCGCCGATATTTTCCTCACCTACTGCACCAATGCGCAGGCGGCGCAGAAGCAATATCCCGCGCAGCAAATGGTCGAGCTGCCCGAAGCGTTGTCGGTCGCCGCCGACTATGGGCTGACCGTGATCAGCGGCGCGCCGACCGCCGCGCAGGAGTTCGTCGAATTCATTTTGTCGGCGGACGGACAGAAGATCCTGGCCAGCTACGGCTTTGCGCCGGGAGACTGAGCGGGCATGCCTCTCACGCGCCGCGCATTGCTTGCCACCGCCTCCGCAACGCTACTGGCGCCGCGGGTGGCGCGCGCGACGACGGTGACCGACGACGCCGGCCGCAGCGTCACGATCCCGGATACTGTCCATCACGTGTTTCCCGCCGGCTTGCCGGCGGCGATTCTGCTCTACACGCTGGCGCCCGAGCGGCTGCTGGGCTGGCCGCGCGCCAACCGGCCGGAAGCCTGCACTTATTTGCTGCCAACAACTTGCGTCAAGCCTGAGCTCGGAAGCCTGACCGGCCGCGACAATCGCGTCGATCTTGGCAGCGTGACCGCGCGCAAGCCCGATCTCATTCTCGACGTCGGCTCGACCGGCCCGCGCTACGCCGCGCTCGCCGAGTCTGTGCAAAAACAGACCGGCATTCCTTACGCGCTGCTCGACGGCCGCGTGCTGTCGCTGTCGACCAGCTACGAGAAACTGGGCCAGCTGATCGGCCGCCAGGCCGAAGGCGCCGATTTCGCCGACTACTGCAACCAGACGCTTGCCGTCGCAACCAACAGCATCGCCTTCGTGACCGCGGATAAGCGCCCGAAGGTTTATTACGCTCGCGGGCCGAACGGATTGACGACCGGGCTTGGCGGCGCGAGCCAGGTCGAGAGCATCGAGTTGCTGGCGCGCAATGCCGCCGGCGGCAATCAGGGCGGGCTTGCCGAAGTCACGTTCGATCAGGTGCGGCAATGGGAACCCGATGTCATCATGGCCACCGATCCGGATTTCGCGGCCCGCGCGCACAGCGATCCGGCGTGGGCACAGGTTAAGGCTGTGCGCGACGGCCGCGTGCATCTGATGCCGCGATTTCCGTTCGGCTGGGTCGACGCGCCGCCTTCGGCCAATCGCCTCATGGGACTGTGGTGGATCGGAAAGCTTCTTTATCCCGACCACTTCAAGGAAGACATCCGCGAAACGACGCGCGACTTCTACAAAAAGTTCTATCACGTGACGCCCACCGACGCGCAGATCGAGCGCGTGCTGGCGGGGCGGCATTGACATCCATTGTCATTCCGGGGGCGGCCGAAGGCTGGAACCCGGAATCCAGATGCGAACTCATAATCTGTTTCAGGATCCCGGATTCGCTCGCCATAGCGCGTCGAAGACGTGCGTGAACGCGCTTATGGCTCGCGCCCTGGGATGACCGCTACGCGGTCATTTCGCCGGCACCACCAGCGAGTAGCGTTCGTCGGCGGCGGGGACGCGCGCCTCCTTAACGCCGAGCTCCTTGCGCACGATGTTGGTGCCGAGCGTAATGGCGACCGCCTTGTAGAAGGCGTGGCGGCGGCTCATGCCTTCACGGCCCATGCCGCAGTCGGTCGAGACCATCAGCCGCTCGGCCGGAATGTATTTGAGCGCGGCGCGGATCGACGCCGCCACCTGCTCAGGGCTCTCGACCTGCAGCGTGTGATGGTCGATAACGCCGATGCAGATTTTCTTCTCGGTGATGGTCTTGCCGATCGCCTCGATGTCCATGCCGCCGGAGCTGGCCGCTTCGAAGGTGATGACGTCGGCATCCACCGTGTTGTAGGCCTCCAGCGACGGCTTGTAGCTGATGTCGGCTGCGAACATTTTTTGCTGCGACGGGTTGCCCCAGCAGGAATGCGCCCAGACTTCGGTCTTGGCGCGCAGGCCTTTGACCGTGCGGTTGAACACGTCGACGATGAATTTCGGCGTGATCACACTGTCCTGAACCTTGCGCGCCGCGATCATATGGATTTGCGGCTCCTCGATCTGGATCACCGGGCAGCCGGCGTCGGCGAGCTCGTGGTACTCCTCGTTGAAGGCGTCGGCGATGGCGTACATGCGCTCCGGTATGCTTTTGTAATATTTGTCCTGCAGCGCGAAGGTGACGATCTCCGCCGAAACCGCGCCGAATTTCACCGGCTTCTCGGTGAAGCGCTGCGCCGCCTTCCACATCGCGGTATATTGCAGATTGCCGCGGCCGATCGGGCCGGTGATCACCGGCATCACGCGCGACTCGAGATAGTCGTGCAGGATGTGGCCGCGCGGGAACCAGATGCCGCCGCGGCCGGCCGGCGTCGGCACCGGATTGTCGCGCGTGAGCCCGCTCATGTGGTTGGGCGGATAGGCGGTCCAGCTCTGGCCGCCGACGTCATCGTCGAAGCGGCAGTCGCCGTCGGACAGGATATCGAGACCGGCGAGCTCCTGGTCGCGCAGATAGCAGGTCAGCGCGTCCTCATACTGCTCGCGGAAGCGGCGGGTGACCATCGCCTCGAGGAAATGCCGGTTGCCGAGATTTTCCGTGTACCAGCTCGGCCGCGGCAGCGAGCCGGTGATCGTGGTCGGCAGAATGATGTCTTTGGTGGCGCGGTACACGGCGGGCGTCTCCCGAAACGTGGCTGAGCCTTGGCTTGGCTCGTTGTCGTTGCCATCTATATTAAGGCGAGCGCGCGCCGCAGGGAACTGCGACATTTAGATTGGCTCGATATGACGGGGCGAAAATGCCCACCCGGGTGGGCAAGCTTGGGCCGGATAATTCTGGTATCATTGGACAATGAGCGAAGACCGTGAAGACTACATCATACGTCCCGATCCCGCCGACCCGCGCCTAACCGAGCGCGTCAGCGGCATCGACCAGACCGGCGCGAAGATCGAAACCTCGGTGACGGTCGAGCGCGCGCTGACGATCTTCCTCAATTCGCAGGAGATCGTCACCGCCATGACCATCGGCGATTACCCCGAATATCTGGCGATCGGCTATCTGCTCAACCAGCACATGCTGCTGCCGGACGACGACGTCACCGGCGTCGATTACGACGAAGAGCTGTCGGTCGTCGTCGTGCGCACCAAACGCAAGACCAATTACGAGAAGAAGCTGAAGAAGAAAGTGCAGACCTCCGGCTGCGCGCAGGGCACCGTGTTCGGCGATCTGATGGAAGCGCTGGAGAACGTCTCGCTGCCGAAGGCGACCTTGCGCACCTCGTGGCTCTACGCGCTCACGCACAAGATCAACACCACGCCGTCGCTTTATCTCGAGGCCGGCGCTATTCATGGCTGCGTGCTGGCGCAGCAGGACCGGCCGCTCGTCTATATGGAGGACGTCGGCCGCCACAACGCGGTCGACAAGATCGCCGGCTGGATGTTCAAGGAGAAGGTCAAGCCGGCCGACAAGATTTTCTACACCACCGGAAGGCTCACCTCGGAAATGGTAATCAAGTGCGTGCGCATGGGCATTCCGATTTTGATCTCGCGCTCGGGCTTCACCGCCTGGGGCGTCGAGCTGGCGCGCAAGGCGAACCTGACGCTGGTCGGCCGCGCGCGCGGCAAGCGTTTCGTGGCGCTGGCCGGCGAGGACCGCATCGTGTTCGACCAGGACCTCGCCGCGGTCGAGGAAGAAAGTTCCAAGCACCGGCGCAAGGCGGCGGTGGGGGATGAGTGAGAACTACGGTCATTCGAATCAAATGGCCAGCGTCGCTGAAATTGTCGCATATTGGAGTCGGCACGAAGATGAATCCGGCTTAGCGGTGGATTGGGCAGAGGCTCATAAATGCTGTTGGGCCTGCGGAAGAAAAAAGGGAAAAAGAAATTTTGATCGATGTCACATTGTTCCGCGAGCACTGGGCGGGCCAGATAGTGCTGCCAATCTCGTCTTGTTGTGCCAGCGATGTCACAAACAAGCTCCCAATGTAAACGACCCGTCATTTATGTGGTTTTGGCTGAGATCTCGTGCGGTGCCCTTTTATGACACCGAATGGATAATCAGTGGGTTAGAAGAATATCAAAGGTTATTTGGAAAGAGACCGTTTAGCGGTCCAAATCCCATAGATGTTTCCGAATTGAAGCGCATGATTAAGAAGTTTAGAGAACAGGCGATCATTCATTTCGGTGAAGGTAGACCTAACCCATCAACACTAGCGTGGGTGATCGCCAAAATAGAAGATGAAGCGGCTGTGCATCCTGCTTCACCCTCCCCTGGAGGGGGAGGGTCGGCGCACAAAGTGCTCCGGGGTGTGGTGAGCAACGCTACATCAAGATTCACCCCCACCCAATCGCGCTTCGCGCGATTGACCTCCCCCCTCCAGGGGGAGGTGAAGAAAGCCTGAGCTGATGACCGTTCCCGTCCCCCCCACCCTCGGCCTGGTGCTCGCCGGCGGGCTGGCGCGCCGCATGGGCGGCGGCGACAAGGCGCGCATCGAGATCGGCGGCGCATCGATCCTCGACCGCGTGCTGGCGACCCTTTCTGGGCAATGCACCGACATCATCATCAATGCCAACGGCGACCCAGAACGTTTCGCCGACACCGGCTGCGTCGTGGTGCCCGACAACGTGCCGGACCATCCTGGCCCGCTCGCCGGCATCCTGGCCGGGCTCGACTGGCTGGCAGCGCAGGACAACGGCGTCGAATGGATCGTCAGCGTGCCGGGCGACTGCCCGTTCCTGCCCGACGATCTGGTCGAGAAGCTGCATCAGGCGCGGCGCAAAATGGGCGCCGGCGTGCCGCTCGCCTGCGCGCGCTCGGGCCAATGGCGCCATCCGGTGGTCGGCCTGTGGCCGCTGGCGCTGCGCGCGGATCTGCGCAAGGCGCTGGTTACGGAAGATTTACGTAAGATCGAGGTGTGGACCGCGCGCCACGGCGTCGCCATCGCCGATTGGCCGGATCAGCCGATCGACCCGTTCTTCAACGTCAACACGCCCGAGGACGCCGAGCGCGCCAAGCGCATTGCGCTGCAACATGCGGCGAATTGACGTGGATCATCTCGCCCGGTTCGGCCGTTTGCTATACAAATAACCGTGGGATCTCGGAGAGGAGCCAATTGTCATGAAAGCGTTTGTCGTTGCTTGCCTTGCGGCCGTCGTTATCGCGGCCATCGGCGTGATCGCGCTCAACAGCGTGCAGCAGCCGGTGGATAAAGCGTTCACCACGCCTTACGCGCGGCTGGGGGCTTAACAAGCTCGCTAATCAGCCGATGAGCGCCGCGTAGGAGAGAAAGCCGACGCGGGTGCCCGGCTCGATTGCCGTCACATCCTCGGGAAATTCCAGCAGGCCGTCGGTCTCGGTCAGCGACGTCAATATGCCGGCGCCGTCCTGCGGGTGCTTGACGGCCTCGATCTCGCCATCGGCAGCTTTGCGCAACGCCACGCGCACGTATTCGCGGCGGTCTTTCTTCTTCCTGTAGGCGAAAGCGGCACGCACCGGCAGCGCCATGAGCTTCTGCGGCCGCGCGCCGGAGAGTTGGCGCAGCAGCGGCTTCACCACGCGCACGAAGGTGACGAAGACGGCGACCGGATTGCCCGGCATGCCGACAAAAGCCGCGCCGTGGCCCTTGCTGCCGCGGATGACGCCCATCGCCACCGGCCGGCCCGGCTTGATGGCGACGCGCCAGAACACCAGATTGCCGATGCGCTCGACCGCGCTGCGCACATGATCGGCTTCGCCGGTGGAGACGCCGCCCGAGGTGAGCACCAGGTCGTGGTGCGCCGAGGCCTTCTCGAGCGCGCGCGCAAGCGTCGCGGGCTCGTCGGCGAGGATGCCGAGATCGGTCACCAGCACGCCGAGGCGCTCCAGCAATTCGACCAGCAGGAAGCGGTTGGAATCGTAGATCGCCGCCTTGCCAAGCGGCGCGCCCGGTTCCACCACCTCATCGCCGGTGGAGAAGATCGCAACTTTCAGCCGCCGCCGCACGACGAGTTCGGTCAATCCTAGCGCCGCTGCGAGCGCGACGTGCTGCGCTTCCAGCACCGTGCCGGCCGCCAGCACGACATGACCGATGGTCACGTCTTCGCCGGCGAGCCGCCGGTTGGCCCCGAACTTCAGGCCTTTCGGCACCACCACATGATCGCCCTCGACCTGCACGTCTTCCTGCATGAAGACCGTGTCGGCGCCTTTGGGCATGGCGGCACCGGTAAAAATCCGGATGGCCTCGCTCGGCTTGAGCGCAAGTTCGGCCCGCGCGCCGGCGGCGAGCCGGCCGGCAACGGTGAGCTTGGTGTCGCCGTCGGTGTGCAAGTCGGCATGGCGTACGGCGTAGCCATCCACCGCCGAATTGTCGAAGGGCGGGAGATCGACCGGCGCTTTCACGTCGAGAGCCAGCACGCGGCCGCGCGCGCCGTGCAGCGGCACCCGCTCGATCTCGGCGACCGGTTTGACGCGCTCGCCGATCAGCCGCTCCATGTCGTCGAGCCGCAGCAAAGGGCCGGAAAACGCGAAACAGTCGTCGGTCAGTTGCGCCATTTACGCGCTCCGCATGGCGGGGGCGTCCGCGATCGGAACGGCATGCTTTAGCAGCAGGTCGGCGATCGCCTCGATGTCGTTGAGATCGATCACCGGCACCTTGGCGGCCGGCAAGGGCGTATCGGCGGCGATGGCGACGACGTGCGGGTCGTCCGGATGGATCAGCGGCTTGCCATTGGCGGCGCGGTGGATCTCCAGCTTGGGGAAGGCATCGCGCTTGTAGCCCTCGACCAGCACCAGATCGACCGGCGACATCTTGGCGACCAGGTCGGGCAGGTCCCATTCCGCCTCTTCGCGCAGTTCATGCAAAATGGCGAAGCGCTTGGCCGAGGAGATGATCACTTCGGTGGCGCCGGCGGTGCGGTGAAAGAAGCTGTCCTTGCCGGGCTGGTCGAGATCGAAGCCGTGATGGGCGTGTTTGAGCGTGGACACCGTCAGGCCGCGCGCGAGCAGGCGCGGGATGACCTTGGTGATCAACGTGGTTTTGCCCGACCCGCTCCAGCCGGCGAGACCGATAATGCGCATGGGCTCTTTCATGGCCCCCTTATAGCAAAACGCCCGGCCGCGAGGCCGGGCGTGTCGCATTCCGCAAAGCCTATACTATTCGGCCGGTCGCATGGCGCCGCGCGCGCGGGCGCGGCCGCTGCCCATTTCTTCTTCGAGCCAGAGGCTGTGGTGCTCCTTGGCCCAGTTGATATCGACATTGCCGTCGCTCATGGCCTCGAAGGCGCCTTCCATGCCGATGGTGCCGAGATAAATGTGGGCGATCATCAGCGCCACGAACAGCACGCCGACCACGCCGTGGAACACCTCGGCCAGCTCCATATTGCCGACGTTGAGCCCGCCGTAGAACGGGAACATCAGCATGAAGCCGCTGATCATCATCGCCACGCTGGCGAGGATGACGAGCCAGTACAGCAGCTTTTGACCGGCGTTGAACTTCCAGGCCGGCGCGTGCGTCGCGTCGTCCTTGTCGAACATGCCGCCGCCTTCTTTCACCCATTCGGCGTCGGCCGCGGTCGGGAAATTCTCGCCGACCCACATCAGGAACATCAGCACCACGCCGATGGTGAAGGCGAAGCTGATGTAATTATGCGAGTATTTCGCCCATTCCGACCAGGTGCTGAACGATTCCGCGCCCATCCACGGCAGCAGCAGGCTGCGGCCGAAGGTGATGTTGAGGCCGGTGACGCCGAGGATGACGTAGCTCACCGCGGTGAGCCAGTGCACGAAGCGCTCGAAGGCGTTGAAGCGCAGAATCGTGGTGCCCGAATAGCCGGCCCGCACCTTCATGCTGCCGCGCCACAGATAGAAGATCGCGAGCAGCGCGATCATGCCGAGGATGGCGATGCCGCCGATCCACTTCAGCGTGACGGTATGGAATTCGCGCCACTCGCGGCCGGCCGGATGCTCGAGCACGTAGGATTTCACGTCTGGGATGGTGCCGAGACCTTTGATCATCTTGAGCTGATCGAGCAGCTGCTGCTCTTTAACGGCGCTGGCGTTCGGATCGACTTGCGCAGAGACCGGCACAGGCACCGCCGCCGCGACGATGAATGCGAGCGCGAGCGCGCCGGCGATGATACGGATACGCGCGAAAAGCGTCGCCATGGCAATCTCTCCCTTTCCAAACCGCAGTTTTCTTGTAGAGCGCCGGCGCGCGCGACCGCGCACCGGTGTTCCCGATCAGGTCGCGATCGTCTCGCGATAGGCGGTCTGCCAGCCCCAGACGCCGGAGCCGTAGCCGCGCTTGGAGACGCGTTCCTTGTAGATCTGCGCGATGACGTCGCCATCACCGGCCAAGAGCGCCTTGGTCGAGCACATCTCGGCGCACAGCGGCAGCTTGCCTTCGGCCAGCCGGTTGGCGCCGTATTTCTCGTACTCGGCCTTGCTGCCGTCGGCTTCGGGACCGCCGGCGCAATAGGTGCACTTGTCCATCTTGCCGCGCGAACCGAAGTTGCCGACCTTCGGATATTGCGGCGCGCCGAACGGACAGGCGTAGAAGCAGTAACCGCAACCGATGCACAGATCCTTGCTGTGCAGCACGACGGCGTCCGCGGTGGTGTAGAAGCAGTTCACCGGGCAGACCGCCGCGCAAGGCGCGTCGGTGCAGTGCATGCAGGCCATCGAGATCGAGCGCTCGCCCGGCTTGCCGTCATTGAGCGTGACGACGCGCCGGCGATTGATTCCCCACGGTACCTCGTTCTCGTTCTTGCAGGCGGTGACGCAAGCGTTGCACTCGATGCAACGGTCGGCGTCGCAAAGGAATTTCATTCGAGCCATGGTCCCGCCTCCTTAAGCCGCTGTGATCTGGCACAGGGTGACTTTGGGTTCCTGCATGCCAGTCGCAGGATCGTAGCCGTAGGTCGTGATCGTGTTGGCGCTTTCGCCGAGCACTACCGGATCGGTGCCCGCCGGATAGTTCGCCCGCAGATCCTGGCCTCCGAACCAGCCGCCGAAATGGAAGGGCATCCAGGCGACGCCCTTGCCGACGCGCTCGGTGACGAGCGCCGTGA
>Ga0335081_10022293_pt1 | contig 10249 bp, 7 predicted proteins | sample Lox_Sample_35_FD_206713 | JGI IMG/M metagenome (GOLD analysis project Ga0335081, IMG submission 206713) | Soil microbial communities from Loxahatchee National Wildlife Refuge, Florida, United States - Lox_Sample_3.5 | ecosystem: Environmental > Terrestrial > Soil > Wetlands | place: USA: Florida...
CACGCGCTGACCCAAAGGTCGATCCCTGGCGCGAGAACGAGCCCGCCGCAAACAACCAGGAAAGCCGCGACGAACCAGACGGGGCGCCAGGAGCGCCCGCTAGCGGGCGCGCGCGAAACGTCGGCGGATCTCAGCGGCGGCGTGCGCGGTATCGTCAGGCGGGACATAGCTCCAGGTTTCGATCTTGCCGGCAAAGATTCGGGTAATTCCCGACTCGCGCATCGCTTGGTGGAAGCGCGCGAATTTCGCCGAGCCGCCATCGAGCTCCGCAATATAAACCGGTTTGCCGGTTGCCGCCGCCTCGCTGATCATCGACACCGAGTCGGCGGTGACGATGATCGCATCGGCAATGCCAAGCATGGCGAAATAGGGGTTGTCGCCGTGCCCATCCCAAAGATAGGCGGCCGCGCCCTTGATCCGCTCCCGGAGCAGCGCCAGCCGCTCGGGCGCGGTGCGGCGCGATGGTGTGATCGCGAGGCGGAAACCCTGACCGGCCAACGCTGCGAGCTGCTCGCACAGCGTCCGGAAGCGCCGATCGGTCATCCGGTAGGCGCCATTATCGCCACCAATGAGCACGCTCACCAAAGGCCGCGGCAGACCGGCAAAGAGCGGTGCAAAGCGCCGTGTCTCCGCCGCGATCTTGGTTGCCGTGACGCGATGGACGGCTCCCAAGGTCGCGAACACATTCTCGCCGGCGATGCGGTCATGCGCCGGTACGACGACCAGATCGGCGGCGCTGCGGCCGAAGCCGGGATCTTGCACTTGTACCCAGAAGCTCCAGCCGGCGCTACGCCGCTTGATGGCTCGCGCCAAGGCGACCGTGTTGCGGCCGCAGGCGATGAGGATGTCCGGCCAGGGCGGCGCCAAAGCGTCGCTTTCAGGGCCGAGCGCCCAAAACGGGCAGAACCACATTTCCGGCGTGAGGAAGCTCCAGGGCCGCCTGATCGTCAGGCGTTTTTCGGCGAACGGCCATTCGAGCGCCTCGGCCAGGCCGATGACTTGGTTGGCCATGCCGATCTTTCCGTCATGCAACGCCCAGACGGTCGGTGCTTGGCCGACTTCCTTCATCCCCTAATCCTACCCTCGGTCAGAACGGGGTTGCTGTTAGCGGTCGAGGCGGGCAGGGGCAAGAACGGCGCGAGGGTGTTCTTGAAATATTATTGCGCCAGCTTAGGATAGGTAATGATCGTTCGTAGCGCTGAAGCTGATGGGAATTTTCGATGCGGCGCAGCAAGCTCGACAAGATCGACCGGCGGATTCTGCGTGATCTGCAGGCCGATGGTCGAATCACCAATGTCGATCTCGCGCATCGCGCGGGGATCTCGGCGCCGCCTTGCTTGCGGCGGGTGCGGGCGCTCGAAGAGGCCGGGCTGATCCGCGGCTACCACGCGGAGATCAATCCCGAAGCGCTCGGCTTTGGCGTGACCGTCTTCGCCCAGGTCGGGTTGGCAAGCCAGGCGGAGAGCGACTTAAAGGCCTTCGAGCAGCTGGTCGCTTCCTGGCCCGAAGTGCGCGAGGCCCATATGCTGGCCGGCGAGACGGATTTCCTGCTGAAGATCGTGGCATCGGATTGGGACAGCTATCAGCGCTTCCTGACAACGAGGCTCACCGCCGCGCCCAATGTCACGCAAGTGCGCTCATCGCTCGCGATTCGCGCCTCGAAATTCGAGCCCGGCGTGCCGATTGCCGCCGATTGACGGCGAGAGCGCTTTATTTGAACTGGACTTTGACGATTTCGTAGGAGCGCGCGCCGCGCGGCGTCGACACCTCGACATTGTCGCCGATGGTCTTGCTGATCAGAGCCCGCGCAAGGGGCGAAGTAACCGAGAGCCGGCCCTTTGAAATATCGGCCTCGTCTTCACCGACAATTTGGTAGACGACCTTTTCTTCGGTCTCTTCGTCTTCGAGGGTGACGGTTGCGCCGAATTTGACTGCCTTGCCGGACAGTTTCGACACGTCGATGACTTCGGCGCGCGCGATCTTGTCTTCGAGCTCCATCACCCGTCCTTCGATGAAGCCCTGGCGCTCGCGGGCCGCGTGGTATTCGGCATTTTCGGCGATGTCGCCCTGCTCGCGTGCTTCCGAGATCGCCCGGATAATCGCCGGGCGGTCGATCGATTTCAGCTTTTTGAGCTCCTCTTGCAGCCGATTAAAGCCAGTCGAGGTCATCGGTATCTTCGTCATGCGGGTAGCTTAATCCCCGTGGCGTTCGTAATCGAAAAAGCTTAAGGAAACATGGTGTCAGAACGGTCCTTCAAAATAGGACTGCACTGGCGCGACTGCAAGGCTACCGGTCTTCAGCGCAATGATCGCTTGAACGGCGGCACGTGCTCCCGCAATGGTTGTGTAATACGGAATCTCATTGGTCAGCGCGGTGCGACGCAGGCTGAAACTGTCGGCAATCGCCTGGGTTCCTTCGGTCGTGTTGAAGACGAGTTGAACCTCGCCTGACAGCATGTGATCGACGATATGCGGCCGGCCCTCGGCGACCTTGTTGACGGTCTCGACGGGCAAGCCGGCTTGGCGCAGGACCTCGGCGGTGCCATGCGTGGCCATCAGCGCGAAACCCATCTCGGCGAGACGCCGGCAGGGCTCGACGACCGCCGCCTTGTCGTGGTCGCGCACCGACACGAAGACTCGGCCCGCGAGGGGCAGGTCGACGCCACTGCCGAGCTGCGATTTGGCAAAAGCGCGGCCGAAATCGGCGTCGAGCCCCATCACCTCGCCGGTCGATTTCATCTCCGGCCCGAGAATGAGATCGACGCCGGGGAAGCGCGCGAAGGGGAACACGGCCTCCTTGACGGCGACGTGAGGCCCGCGTGCCTTGGCGCCGAGGGTGAAACGCGAAAGGCGCTCCCCCGCCATCACCCGCGCAGCAATCTTGGCGATCGGCACGCCGGTCGCCTTGGCGACGAAGGGCACGGTGCGCGACGCCCGCGGATTGACTTCGAGCACATAGACCGTCCCGCCCTTCACCGCATATTGCACATTCATGAGGCCGACAACGCCAAGGGCGCGGGCGAGATCGCTGGTCTGACGCTCGATCTCGGCGACGATATCGGGTGGCAGAGAATAGGGTGGCAGCGAGCAGGCGCTGTCGCCCGAATGAATGCCCGCTTCCTCGATATGCTCCATGATGCCGGCGATGTGGACAGCATTGCCATCCGCCAAGGCGTCGACATCGACCTCGATCGCATCCTGCAAATAGCGATCGATCAGCACCGGATTCTTGCCCGAGACCTTGACCGCATGGGCCATGTAACGCGCGAGCCCCGCCTTCTCGTGCACGATCTCCATCGCGCGCCCGCCGAGCACATAGGAGGGACGGATCACGACGGGAAAACCGATCTGCTCGGCCACGGCTTGCGCTTCCTCGGCCGAGGTCGCGGTGCCGTTCTCGGGCTGCTTCAATTGCAGCTGATGAAGCAACTTCTGAAAGCGTTGCCGGTCTTCCGCCAGATCAATCGCGTCGGGCGAGGTGCCGAGGATGGGGATGCGCGCTTCCTCGAGCGCCGCCGCCAGCTTCAGCGGCGTTTGCCCGCCGAGCTGCACGATCACGCCTTTGACCTGGCCCTTCCTTTGCTCGACCCGCACGAGCTCGATCACGTCTTCGGCAGTCAAGGGCTCGAAATAGAGCCGGTCCGATGTGTCGTAATCGGTCGAGACGGTCTCGGGATTGCAGTTGACCATGATCGTCTCGATGCCGGCCTCTTTGAGGCTGTAGGCGGCATGGACGCAGCAATAGTCGAACTCGATGCCCTGGCCGATGCGGTTGGGCCCGCCGCCCAGGATCACGACCTTGTCGCGCGCGCTTGGATCGGCCTCGCATTCGGGGGCGAGAACGCCATCGCCCTCGTAGCTCGAATACATATAAGGCGTCAGCGAGGGGAACTCGGCGGCGCAAGTATCGATGCGCTTATAGACGGGATGAACTCCCAGCCGGGCGCGGATCGCGGCGATTCCGCTTTCGCTCATGCCCGCGAGCTCGGCGAGGCGCGCATCGGAAAACCCCATGCCCTTGAGCTTCAGGAGCCCGCTTGCATCCTCGGGCAGGCCGTTGCGCTTGATGCCCTCCTCGGCCGCGACGATCTTGCGGATTTCCTCGAGGAACCACGGGTCGTATTTGCAGGCGGCGTGAATCTCGGGCGTCGAGAGCCCTTCGCGATAGGCCTGCGCGATCAGCAGCAGGCGGTCGGGCGTCGGCAGGGTGAGCGCCGCGCGCACGGCGTCCTTGCCTGTCACTGTGGTCTCGTTGAATCCAGTCAGCCCGGTCTCCATCGAGCGCAGCGCCTTCTGCACCGATTCGGCAAAGCTGCGCCCGATCGCCATCGCCTCGCCGACCGATTTCATCGAGGTGGTCAGCAGCGGCTCTGCGCCGGGGAATTTCTCGAAGGTGAAGCGCGGCATCTTCGTGACGACATAATCGATCGTCGGCTCGAAGGAAGCCGGCGTCACGCGCGTGATCTCGTTCTTCAATTCGTCGAGCGTGTAGCCGACCGCGAGCTTCGCTGCGATCTTCGCGATCGGGAAGCCGGTGGCTTTCGAGGCGAGCGCCGAGGAGCGCGACACGCGCGGGTTCATTTCGATGATGACGAGCCGGCCATCGGTGGGGTTGACCGCGAATTGCACGTTGGAGCCGCCGGTATCGACCCCGATCTCGCGGAGCACCGCGATCGAGGCGTTGCGCATCCTCTGATATTCCTTGTCGGTCAAGGTGAGCGCCGGCGCGACGGTAACGCTGTCGCCGGTGTGCACGCCCATCGGATCGATATTCTCGATCGAGCAGATGATGATGCAATTATCGGCGCGGTCGCGCACCACCTCCATCTCGAACTCCTTCCAGCCGAGGACGGATTCCTCGACCAGAACCTCATGGACGGGCGACGCGCGCAAGGCGCCGCGGACGAGCTCTTCGAATTCCTCTTTGTTGTAGGCGATGCCGCCGCCGGTTCCGCCGAGGGTGAAAGAGGGGCGGATGATCGCCGGCAAGCCCACGATCTCGACGGCGGCGTTCGCTTCTTCGGCGTTGCGGACGAGCCGGCTCTTGGGCGATTGCAGCCCGATCTTGTCCATCGCCTCGCGGAAGAGCAGCCGATCCTCGGCCTTGGCGATGGCGGTCTCGGAGGCGCCGATCAGCTCGACCCCGTGCCGTTTCAGCGCGCCGCTCTTGGCGAGGGCCATCGCGGTGTTGAGTGCCGTCTGCCCGCCCATCGTCGGCAAGAGCGCGTCGGGCTTTTCCTGGGCGATGATGCGCTCGACCATGTCGGGCGTGATCGGCTCGATATAGGTGGCATCGGCCAAGCCGGGATCGGTCATGATCGTCGCCGGATTGGAATTGACGAGGACGACGCGATAGCCCTCTTCTTTGAGCGCCTTCACTGCCTGCGCACCGGAATAGTCGAACTCGCAGGCCTGGCCGATCACGATCGGCCCCGCACCGATGATGAGAATGGAGCGGATGTCGGTGCGCTTCGGCACGGCTAGGCGCGCTCCTTCATCAGCGCCGTGAAGCGCTCGAAGAGATAGCGGCTGTCCTGCGGGCCGGGGCTCGCTTCGGGATGGTACTGGACGGAGAAGACGGGCCGGTCCTTGACCTTCAGCCCTTCATTCGAGCCATCGAAGAGCGAGACATGCGTGACTGCGACATGCCGCGGCAGCGATTCGGGGATGACGCAGAAACCGTGATTCTGGCTGGTGATCTCGACCTTGCCAGTCGCGAGATCCTTGACCGGATGATTGGCGCCGCGATGGCCGATCGCCATCTTGCGCGTTTGTCCGCCCAGCGCGCGTGCCAGGAGCTGGTGCCCAAGGCAGATGCCAAAGAGCGGCTTGCCGCTGTCGATCAGCTTTTGAATGACCGGAACGGCATACTCGCCCGTGGCGGCGGGGTCGCCGGGGCCGTTCGATAAAAAGATGCCGTCCGGCTCGTGGCGGAGGATTTCCTCGGCGGTCGCCATTGCCGGCACCACCGTCACATCGCAGCCTTCGGTGGCGAGGCGTCGCAAGATGTTGCGTTTGGCGCCGTAATCGACTGCGACCACGCGATGGCGCGGGCTCGTCAGCTTGCCATAGCCCAAGCCAGGCACCCAGGCGGTCTCGTCCCAGCGATAGGTCTGGCGACAGGTGACCTCTTTGGCGAGGTCCATCCCCTCGAGTCCCGGCCAGGCCCGCGCCTTGGCGCGCAAGTCCAGAATGTTGATCGCTCCATCGGGCGTATAAGCGAGCGTCCCGTTGGGCGGTCCGCCATCGCGGATTCGCCGCGTCAGCCGCCGCGTATCGATGCCGCTGACGCCGGTCAGGCCATGCGATTTGAGCCAGGTATCGAAATGCCGCTGCGCGCGATAATTCGAGGGATCCGTGATGTCGGCGCGCAGCACCAGCCCGCGCGCTGCCGGGGTGACGGTCTCGATATCCTCGGTGTTGGCGCCGACATTGCCGATATGGGGGAAGGTGAAGGTGATGATCTGCCCGGCATAGGAGGGATCGGTCATGATCTCCTGATAGCCGGTCATGCTGGTGTTGAAGCAGATTTCGCCGGTGGCAATGCCCGGCGCGCCCAAACCGCGACCCCAAAAAACACTGCCATCGGCCAAGACCAGAGCGGCGTTTGAGCCGGGGGGGCGCGCTGGCAGCGGGGGCGCGTCAGTCATATTCGAGAGGAGGCCTCGTCGCTGGTGGCCGATGCGCGTCAAAGCGCGCCGCTCGGGAGAGGGCCGGCGGCGCGGCAGGACAGTGATCGGGTCAGAAGCGTCACTTAGTCCGCGCCCCCGCTTTCGTCAAGCACGGCGCCACGCTAATTTCCGCGAATTCGAGACGGAGGCCCCGCGATGCTGCGCGACCAATTCAACGACGCCTTGAAGCAAGCGATGAAGGACAAGGAGGCGCTCGCGGTCTCGACGGTGCGATTGATCATGGCGCGACTCAAGGAGCGCGATATCGAAGCGCGCCCCAAAGGTAATGCCGCCGGAATTTCCGATCCCGAGATCCAGCAGATGATGCAAGGCATGATCAAGCAGCGGCGCGAATCGATCGAGCTCTACGAGAAAGGCGGGCGGCCCGAGCTCGCCGAAAAGGAGCGCGGTGAGATCGCGGTCATCGAGCGCTTTCTGCCCAAGGCGCTGTCCGACGCCGAGACCGAGGCGGCCATTAAAGAGGTGATCGCCGCTTCGGGCGCCGCGAGCGTCAAGGACATGGGCAAGGTGATGGCGGTGCTGCGCGAGAAATATGCGGGCCGGCTCGATCCCGCCAAAGCGAGTCAGATGGTGAAGAAGCTGCTTGGGTAGAAGCTTCCAGCGCGCAGCGGTCAGCCCTCGGCCGTCTTTGACGCAGCAACTCCGCGCGTTACTATCGGCTTCGCCGTCAGGCCGACGGCTGATAGCTGACAGCTGAAAGCTGAGAGCTTCATGGCCTTTCCGCCCCGCTTCCTCGACGAGTTGCGCCAGCGTATCTCGCTCGCCGAAATCGTTGGGCGGCGCGTGAAGCTCATACGGCGCGGTCGCGAATTCATCGGCCTTTGCCCGTTCCACAAAGAAAAGACGCCTTCTTTCAGCGCCGTCGAGGACAAGGGCTTCTTTCACTGCTTCGGCTGCGGCGCGCATGGCGATGTCATCGGTTTCGTCATGCAGACGGAGAGCCTCAGCTTTCCCGAGGCGGTCGAGCAGCTCGCGCGGTTGGCTGGACTCGAGGTGCCGCAAGACTCGCCCGAGGAGCGTCGCCGGGCCGAGCGTCAAGCGACCCTCCACGGCGCGATCGACGCGGCTTGCGCGTTTTTCGAGCGCATGCTGCACGGGCGCGAGGGCCAGGCGGCGCGAGCCTATCTTCAAGGACGTGGGCTCGATGACGGGACGATTCGCCGGTTTCGTCTTGGTTATGCGCCCGACGGGCGCGATCACCTGAAGCGCAGCCTCGCCGCGGCATTCCCCGAGGCGCTGCTGGTCGAGGCCGGGCTCTTGCGCAAGCCCGAAGGCGGCGGCGAGACCTACGATTATTTTCGCGACCGCGTCATTTTTCCGATCGGCGATCGGCGCGGGCGTCTCATCGCCTTTGGCGGACGGGTCATGGGCGACGGCCAGCCCAAATATCTGAATTCGCCGGAGACGCCGCTCTTCCAAAAAGGCCGGGTGCTCTATGGCTGGGCCCTGGCGCGTGCCGCGCTGTCGGATGCCAGTCGCGGACAAAGCGAGACGAGCCCGGCGGACGTGAGCCGCGGGAGTGGCGAAGCGATGTCTGGCGGGCGTGCCGACGTGATCGCGGTCGAAGGCTATATGGACGTGATTGCGCTTCACCGCGCCGGGTTTGCGCGGGCGGTCGCGCCGCTTGGCACGGCCTTGACGGAAGACCAGGTTGAAGAGCTCTGGCGCTTGGCGCCGGAGCCGATCCTTTGCTTCGACGGCGATACGGCGGGGCAGCGCGCAGCGGGCCGCGCGCTGCAGCGTGCCTTGCCGATTTTGAAGCCGGGTTTGAGCCTGCGCTTTGCCTCGCTTCCCGCGGGCGAGGATCCCGATTCGCTGATCCGCCACCATGGCGAAGCGGCGATGGTGGAAATCCTCGAGCGTGCGCGGCCCTTGGCCGAGATTCTCTGGCGCTTCGAGACTGCCAAGCCAGTCGACACGCCGGAGCGCCGGGCGGCGCTCGAAAAACGCCTGGAACAGCAAGTGCGTCTTATCGCCGAACGCAGCGTCCAGGAGCATTACCGCAGCTTCTTCCGCGAGAAGCTGGCCGAGATTTTCAATGCGCGGCGCGGGCCGATGGGCGGCCGGCTCGGTTATGCGCCGGCGATGGAAAGCCGCCGCTTCGGCCGGCCGAGGAATCCGGGCTTTGCCGCCTCGGTCGCGCTTCGCGAGGGGGCTCCCGCGCGCGATCCCGCTTTGCTGATCCGGCGGCGCGAAGAAGTTGCCATCGCCTTAATTCTTAACCATCCGTTTCTTTTGAACGAGATGGACGAGGAATTGGCGGCGTTGACGCTGCGGAGTGCGGACCTTGACAGGCTTTCGCGCGCGATCCTAAAAGCCCATGCGCAACAGCCCGATCTTGACGCTGAGGCGCTGAAGAGCCACCTGAGAGCCAATGGATTTGCTGAGATCGTCGAGCGGATCCTATCGCCAGCAGTCCTCGTCCACGCGAAATTTGCGCGAGCGGAGGCCGATATCGAGACGGCGCGGAGCGGGTGGCGACATATGAAATCGCAATTTCAGCAACGGCTTTCCCAGACGGAAATCGGCTCCGCGGTCGCGGACTGCGCGGCCGATCCGACGCCCGAGAATTGGGGCCGGGTGGAGCAGTTGCATCGGGCCGAACTGGCAAGTAAAGACCAGGACGAGGAAGCACTTTGAGGAGGAAAAGCCCGGCAAGGGCCGATTTGTGGAACCGGGGGTCGATGCGGCGGCAGAAGCAGGTTTAACCGAGTGTGAAGCGATGTGGGAGCATCCTCCCGCGTCGTCTGCATTCATTGCTCGAAGGCATTTCACGGCGGGACGGACATGGCGGGTAAGTCGGCAAGCACGGCGGAAAGTGCGGAAGGGCGCGAAGAGGCGGCCGAAGCGCCGTTGCTCGATGCGGTGGCGGCATCGATCAAGAAGATGGTCGCCCGCGGCAAGGAACGCGGCTATGTCACGTATGACGAGCTGAACGCGGCCTTGCCCGCCGACCAAGTGTCCTCGGAGCAAATCGAGGACACGATGACGATGCTGTCGGAGCTCGGCATCAACCTCGTCGAGAGCGAGGATGCCGAGGACGCCGGATCCGACGAGGAGGAGGATGGCGACGGCCGCGCCAGCGGCAATCTCGATGACGAGGATATCGGCCGCACCGACGATCCGGTGCGCATGTATCTGCGGGAGATGGGCTCGGTCGAGCTCTTGTCGCGCGAGGGCGAGATCGCCATCGCGAAGCGGATCGAGGCCGGCCGCGAAATGATGATCGGGGGGATCTGCGAGAGCCCGCTGACGATGCGCGCCCTCATCGGCTGGCGCGACGCGCTGATGGAAAACCGCATGTTGCTGCGCGACGTGGTCGATCTCGATGCGACCTATGGCAACAATGCCTTCGAGAACGAGGAGGCGGCCAAGGCCGCCAATGGCGGGGTCGAGGGCCAGGACGAAGAGGCCGAAGCGGAGCCAGAGGTCTCGCCCGATGGCGAAGAAGGCGACGCCGAAGAGGCGGCGATCTCCCTCGCCGCGATGGAAGCCGAGCTGAAGCCGGGCGTGCTCGCGATCCTCGACGAGATCGCGGCGCTTTATAAGAAGCTGCA
>Ga0335081_10022294_pt1 | contig 10248 bp, 15 predicted proteins | sample Lox_Sample_35_FD_206713 | JGI IMG/M metagenome (GOLD analysis project Ga0335081, IMG submission 206713) | Soil microbial communities from Loxahatchee National Wildlife Refuge, Florida, United States - Lox_Sample_3.5 | ecosystem: Environmental > Terrestrial > Soil > Wetlands | place: USA...
GCAACGACCTGTCGTTCCTGATGCAGCGGCCCTACCTGCTGTCCTACCAGGCGACAGCGCAGACCGGGTTCTCGCAGAACACCTACCACCCGGTCACCATGGACACCGTCGCCGGCCTCATCCACGGCTCGACGGGGGACAACTACGGCGGCTGGTCCTCGGCGAACCACTGGTACGTGGCCCCGGTGCCGGGCTGGTACCTGGTTGTCGGCGAAATGTCGCTGACGGTGCCGACGTCTACGTCGACGTGCGCGATCGGCGGCTGCGTGTACTGCCCCACCTCCGGCGGCGTCTCAGGGGCGAACTCGCCGGACGGGTTCACCCAGTACTTCCCGCCCACCAGCGGGAACCCGCCGGCGGCGACGGTCGTCGGCGTGTACTACCTGAACACCGGCGAGTACGTCTACCCGGGGGTGATCGGGCGGAACTACGCGTCCGGCTCGTTCGGCACGTCGGTGACCGGATTCAACTCCACGTTCGGGGTGTGCTGGCTGAGCGAATAGCGATTTATGCCGGTTTGTCGGTTTTCAGCTTTGCCCGATAGCGGCGCTGGCTGGCTCGCATGCACTCCCTGGAAGCGTTCACATCGCCCGCCGGGTCATTTAGTGCGCCTATTCTAGCAGGTCATAAGCACTTTTCCGCGTACTTGAGCGGTTCGCCACTGCGATCTTCGCCATCGTTGGCGGCATCTGGCTATCAGAATGATCACCATTCCGGGGGAGGCGCAGGCACTGGTGAGGCAGTCATGAGCAGCGCCGCAACTGACCTGTGGATAGCTGCGGCGCCGACGCTCGTCGGAGCGGCCGGCATGGGCACCGCCATGGTCGTCAAGATGACCCGTTTGGTCGTCGCCGTCGAAATGCTCGGCAAAAACCTCGAAACGATCATCGCTAAGGTCGGGGACCACGAGGGCAGGATCACCCGGCTCGAATCGTCGGAATGAGACGCGGCCTGTGGCGGCACCACCCGCACGTCGCCAACGACCTCACCACCGGCGAACGCGCCGCAGACCACCTCAAGCACTGGTTCGGGACATGGTCGGCGCTGTTCGGCGTCGGCGCCGCGATCGGCGTGTGGATCACGCTGCAGCGCACCGGCCTGCGGTGGGACGTTTACCCGTTCATCCTGCTCAACCTGTGCCTGTCCTGTCTCGCCGCGGTGCAGGGCATCATCCTGCAAATCTCCGCGAACCGCAGCGACCGCATCTCCAGCGAGGTCGCGCTGCACACCCAGTCGAACACGGACACGCTCATGGAAATCAACCGGATGCAACTGGCGATCCTCGAGGAGATGCGGCAGCTCCGGGGCGCACTGGAGAAGGGCGGCACGGCATGAGCCTGTACGACCACGTCCCGCACCCGCGCATCCACGCGCGTAAGGAACACGGCCCGGCCACCGTCGCTCACCAAAGATTCGCCGGCAAAAGCACCCTCGGCCGGGTCAACGCGCTGATCGGCCTGAAAATAACCCTCATCGTCGGGACGATGGGCTGCGCCTACCTGTTCGCCGCCATTGCCCTGACGAGCCTGCCGTCGGCGGTCAAAACCCACGACGTCATCGTCATCGTGTCCTGGGTCGCGCAAACCTTCTTCCAGCTCATCCTCCTGCCGATCATCATCGTGGGCCAGAACATCCAGGGCAAAGCCGCCGACGCACGCGCCGAGCAGACATTCCGCGACGCCGAAGCGATCCTCCACGAATGTCTCGAGCTGCAGCACCACCTCGCCGCGCAGGACGCCAAACTCGTCGAAGCGCTGCCACCGAAACGGCTACGGGCCGCCGCCAGGCCGCAGGCCGGAGACCCGCTGAAGCTGGCCAAGCCCAAGACCGGCAGGGGAGCCTGACCGTGGCGAACTTGACAATGTTCGACTCAATTGATGTTGCCGCACTTCCTAGCAACGGAACGTATTTCGCGGGCTACGTGAACGGCGCGTGGCCCACCTATCCCACGCTGCTGGGCAGGTTCCCGCACGCCCGGGTGCTGTCGATCGCCGTGGACGCCGAGGCCAACGCGGAATGCCTCGACGTCGAATCCGGTGACGCGGTCCCGTCGCAGGTCCCAGCGTGGATAAAACGGCAGCAGGCCCGCAGCGTGTACCGGCCGGTCATCTACACGTCGGCGTCGAACCTGAACGCAGTCCTGTACGCCATCCAGGCCGCGAAGATCCCCCGCGCCGGGGTGCGGCTATGGTCCGCGCACTATGGCGCGGGCAGGCACATCTGCGGGCCCGGCTCGTGCGGCTACATCGGCCCTGACGGGAAGGCCGTCCCGGCGTGCGACGGCACCCAGTGGACCGATCAGGCGCTCGGCCGGAACCTGGACGAGTCCGTCCTGCTCGGCGATTTCTTCGATACCTCACCGCCACCTGAGCCCAAGCCTGCGGAGGCTGACATGCCCGGCATCTGGAAGCAGATCATTACGGTTACGCCGACGTTCGCCGGCGGTGTCATCGGCGGCTGGACCGTGGTGGGCATCGGCGAGGACGGGGATCTGTGGACGGTGTCGAAGCAGGGCGGCACGTGGGCAAAGCCTGAGCGTATCGACAGCATCGACATCCGCGCCTGAACGTATCGACAGCAATCTGAGTCCGCGTCTGACCTGCGGTTTTAAAGTTTCCGGCAGTTTTCTGTAATTCGGTGCCCTCAAATGTTAGGGAAGTTAAACATGCCCCGAGGAATGTACGGGCGGCGACCGCCGAAGCGCGCTCCCGCTCTCCAGCTGTCCACGTATCTCACCGGGGTCGTCCCTGTCGTTCCGGCAGGAGAGGACTACATCGGCGCGCTCGGCGGCGGCTGGCAGATGCTCGGCAACGACACCGAAGGCGACTGCGTAGCGGTCTGGTGGGCCAACGGTCGCCGCCTGATCACCGCCACGCTGACCTCGGTGACGGACTATCCGTCGCTGGCGCAGGTCAACCAGGTGTACGCCACGCAGAACCCGGACGGCTCCGACAACGGCATGGACATCCAGACGCTGCTGGAGTACCTGGTGTCCACCGGCGGCCCGGACGGTGTCAAGGCTCTCGGTTTCGCTGCCGTGGATTACACCAACCCGGCCGAGGTCGCCGCGGCGATCGCCATCTTCGGGTCGGTGTGTTTCGGCTGCAACGTGCAGCAGGCGCAGGAAACCCAGTTCGACGAGGGACAGCCGTGGGATTACGTGCCCGGTTCGCCGGTCGTCGGCGGCCACTGCATGCTCGGCGGCGGGTACGGGGCTGGCGGCACGGGGGTCCTTGCGGGTAGCCGCCGTGGTGTCACCTGGGCGGAAGAGGTGTCCTACACGGATGCGTTCTGGGGGGACGAGGTTGACGAGTGCTGGGTGGTGATCTGGCCGGAGCATTTGGGGAGCGAGGCGTTCCTGGCGGGGGTGGACCTGGCGCAGTTCGCCGCAGACTACACGGAGATCACGGGGCAGCCTTTCCCGGCTCCCGTGCCCACTCCAACCCCCACGCCGACCCCGACCCCCACGCCGACGCCGACGCCCACTCCAACCCCAACTCCGACGCCAACCCCGACACCCACGCCGACGCCGACACCCACGCCGACGCCGACTCCGACGCCTACGCCGACGCCTGACGGTCCGCCGCCGCCGCCCAACCTGTCCCACTGGTGGAGCGAGGTCGTCGCCTGGATCGAATCCACCCAGGCGTCCCGCACCGCGCGATCCGAAGAACTGCTCGCCAAACTCGCCGCGCACATCCGCGACGTGGCAGCGTCAGCGGAGAAAGACGTCACCGAGGTCGCCGCGTTCCTCACGGAGCACGGCCTGTGAGAACGTTCCCCCCGCCCGGTGTGGTCCGTTACGTCAAGACGGAGCCGGTGCTGGCCGCAGCCGCGGCGCAGGCGGTGCTGTCGCTGCTGCTCGGTCTCGGGCTGAGCCTCACGGCAGGGCAGGCCGGTGCGGTCGAGGCTACGGCCAGTGCGGGTCTCGGCGCGGCGGTGGCGCTCGGCGTGCGGCCCGTCAGCGTTCCCGCGTTTACCGGGCTGGCATGCGCGGTGGTGACGCTGCTGGTCGCGTTCGGCGTCGGGCACGTGACTGCGGGTGATGTGTCGGCGGCCAGCGCTGCCGTGGCCGCCGGGCTCGCGTTGTTCCGCAGCCACGTCACCCCGCTGATCAGTAAACGCCTAGCCGGTGCGCCCGTGCCGCAGGTGCCCGCATACCCGCCGCCGCCTGTAGGGTAGGTACCGGCTTCCCACAGAAGTCTCACTGTTTCAGCAAAAGAACCCCGGTCCGCCCTGGTGGCGGCCCGGGGTTCTTTTTGCGTGCCCGCGTCAAGCCCCCAGGGGTGAACTGTTCACCTGCTGCGCGGGCAGGTTTTGCTGCCGCCTGGAACTGTTCACACCCTGGCGTCCCTGTGCGTAGCGTCAGCCACAGCAGGCACCTACATAGAAGGGGAGTTGATGGAGATGCAGCCACCGGCAGTCACCGGACGGTGGGAAAGCGGAGATGCGAGCGCGAACCATCTTGAGATAGCGGCGACAGAACGCCCGGACGTGTTCGCGATGCGAGACTCGTTCGACCCTGGCCGGCAGGTGTACGCGACCGAGGGGCAGATCCTGAAGTTCGCCGACACTGTGCAGCGAGGTCAGCTACGTGGCCTGCTGCCCCGGTCGCCGGGCGGCACGTGACCCCGCACGTCGCCGCCTCTGCGTGGTCTAGGGGCAGGTTAGGGGCCCGGCCCGTGCCTTGCTTTCCCATGTGCGGGCCGGGCCCCTTTCCGGCTGCCCGGCTAGCGCATCTGCCGCAAAGCCATCGCCGGCCTGCCCGCTGGAGGGCGAGCGATGTGCGGCAGGTGTGGCATCGGATGCCGCCGTAGCCCAGGAACCGGAACAGCCGTGCCAGCATGCCGGGCCTCCTGCCTTCACCTGGTGTTTACCCGGTAGACATGGAAACGGCACCTGGGGGTCCCCGCCTCCCAGGTGCCGTTTCTGTGACTATGCCGTTACCTGACGAGTGGCGCCGGGTCGAACGGGCGGAGCGGGCCACGCAGCCCGGGACGGCCAGGGCCGACGAGGCACTCACCGGTGCCCGGGTCCACATACAGCAGGCGCGGTCCGCCGACCAGCGTGAACCACGGGTTCGCCACCTGGTAGTAGGACACGCCGGACAGGGTCACCTCGTAGCCGCGGGTGATCGTGTACGGGTACAGCACGGTCGAGGTGGTGCCGCAGCCGCAGGACGTCTCGGTGACGGTCACCGGCAGGACCGGGGTCACCGGCTTCGGCAGCACCGGCAGGGACACGCCGCAGCCGCAGGACGTCGCGGCGACGGCCAGGCGCAGCCTGGGCTTGGCCACGCGGAGCCGCACGGCGACGGCCGGGTGGGCGTAGCGGACGAGCCGGCCGCCGGTCAGGGACAGGCACTCACCCTTGGCGGACACGTAGAGGAGCCGTGGCCGGCCGGCCCGGAACCATGGGTTGGCGACCTCGGTGTAGCGGACGCCGCGGAACCGGACAGCGACACCCTTGGTGATCGTGTACGGGTAGACCACGGTGGCGGAGCAGCCGCAGGTGGTGGCGGTCACCGGCAGGACCGGCCGGGGCAGCCGCGGCAGCACCGGGTGCACCGGCAGCACAGGGTGCACTGGAAGGACCGGCTTCACCGGCTTCACAGGAAGGACGGGCTTACCTTGGCACTGGGCGAGCGTCGGCGCGGTACAGGACGGCGCGGCCGAAGCCGCCAGCGCCGGGCCGGCGATCGCGGCAGTCCCCGCCACAGCCGCCACCGCCAGCCCGGCAGTCACGAACCTCTTCAAGCTCAACATTCGGATACTCCTCGTTCCCGGGGTTGAAGGGATAAAGGGGGCGTTCAGTGGTGGCGGATCCGGTGGCACACCCGGACCCACTCGACGTGATGATGCCTGTGGACCTTCTCCCAGTGGCACACCAGCCTCGGCGGCTTCGGTCCGCCAGGGTGATGGGCGGGCGACGCCGACGCCGGCAGCGCCGCGCCCACAGCCAGCCCGGCCGCGATCACCGCGACGGCGGCCCACTTACTCAGATGACGCAAAACTTCTCCCTACCTTGTTCCGATCCCATGCGACCGTCGGGTCACATGGTGTGACATAGCAACGACGCGTAGTACCGGCGAAACGTTTACACCAGCCCTACGCGCAATGTGCTAGCGGACCACGGGCAGTATTGCAGCGCACCGGGCAGCATGTGACACTCGCCGCCCAGGTAACGCTCAGGTAACAGCGAATCAGGGGTGTGGCCCTTTGCGGCCACCAGCATCCGCCGGACGCCCTAAAGGGGCACACGGGGTCAGGCGTCGTACAGGTACGTCTCCCCCCACGTCGTCACGACCTTCACCTCAGCCATATGGTGGCCACCCTTACTTGTCACCTCGCACCGGGCGACCAGATGACCCAGCACAGCCCGCTGGCTCGCGGGTGGCAACGTCGGCCAATCCCGCAACAGCCCAGCCGCCACCCGCACCGGCGCTCCCGGCATCCGGTCGTCGTCCGCCGCCACCCGCTCTAGCGCGGCCCGCGCCGCGTCCCGCCTCTCCGCCAGGTCATCACGGGCGGCCGCGTACGCGCCCGGCGGCACCAACTCCTGGGCGAGCTGGACGGTGAGCCGGGTCAGCGCGTTCTCGTACCGGGTCACCTCGGCCGCGAGCCGCCGCGACGCCCCAGCCGACGCCTTCCGCGCCCGCACCCTCCCCCGCTCCACCTTCGCCGCCTCATCAACATCCGAGGCGACCGTCCGCAGCCACGCCAGCACCGCCGCCTCGACCCGGTGCCGGGTGATCCACGTCCCCGCGCACGCCCGCGCCTTCTTATACGCGGCGCACTGGTACAGGTAGCCGCGCCGGTACCCGGACTTGGTCAGGCCGCCGTGCGCGCTCATCGGCCCCCCGCAGGCCCCGCAGAACACCAGCCCCGCCAGCGGGTACACCGGCTGCTCCACCCGCGGCGGCAGCCTGCGCCGAGCCGCCCGCTGCCGCAGGTACGCCTCCCACACGTCTGCGTCGATGAGCGGCTCGTGCGCGCCCGGCTGGTGAACCTTCCGGGCGCAGCCCTGCGCGTTCCCGCACCCGCACACCGGGTCGTGGACCCGGAGCAGCCCGGCGGCGAACCCGGAGTCCATGTAACGGCGCACCGACCGCTGATCCCACAAATGCCCGCCGTCCGCATAGGCGCCGCGGCCCGGTGCCCGCAGCCCGCGCCCGTTCAAATCCACGGCGATCTTCAGCACCGACATGCCTGAGACGTACGCCTGGTACATCCACGCCGCGTCGCGGCCCGTCTCCGCGTCCGGCACGTACCCGGTCACGCAGGCGCCCGGTTTGCAGCCCTGCGGGCACGGGCGGCTCTCCGTCCCCGCCCTGTGATACACGTAGCCGAACCTCGGCTGACCATGATGCGGAAGGCCGTCACGCCGTCTCTTGGCGTGCGCCTCCTGCCACTGCTCCCCGATCAGATTTGAGTAAAACTCGTCTAGCTGCCATAGCATCCCCCGGGTGAGCTTCCCCACCGCCGTCCGCGCATCCACCTCCTCCGTCGCGGAGATCAGCCTGCCGGCGGCTTCCTCGACCCGCATCGCCGCGACCCCAGTCAGCGTCGCGTTCCGCCCGAACCGGCTGTACTTGTAGACGTAGATGATCTGCCGGGCGCCGGACTCGATCCGCTCGATCGCCTGTTGCACGCCTTTGCGGCCGAAGCCGCGGCCGGAGATGTCGAGTTCCTCGATCCACTCGGCGACCGGCACACCGTCCCGTTGCGCTTTGGCTTCGATCCCGGCGCGCTGAATCTGCGGGGAGATCATTTCTTCGCGGGCGGTGGACACCCTGATATAGCCGACCGCCGACACGGGGTCGCGCGGAGAGGCGTCAGCCATTCGTCAGGGACCTCCGGAACGCCGCCCGAAGGCGTTGGATAATCACTGTTATCCTACGCACATGGACATGTCAGCAGTCCTCGTTCCACCCGGATCCCCCAAGATCGCCCTGGCCGGTGACGCCCGCAGCGCCGAGACGCTCACCGAAATCTGGCTCCGGTCGTTCCGGTCCGAGCACACCCGCGTCAACTACCGCCGCGACCTCACCGCCTGGCTCACATGGTGTGAGCAATGCCGCACCACGCCCAGCGACGCCCGCGTCGCCCACGTAGACGCCTGGATCGCGCACCAGCGCACCCGCGGTGCCGCCGAGCGCAGCATCGCCCGCCGCGTCTCCGCCGTCTCATCCTGGTACGAATACCTGATCATCAACACGGCGCAGGACCCCGCGCCGCTCGCGGCGCACAACCCGGCCAAGACGAAAGCGCGGCCACGCCCAGACCGGGACCAGTCCCCCACCACCAGCCTCAGCCGCGCCGAAGCGGACCACCTGATCGAAGCCGCCGAAGCGCACTCCCTCACCGCCGCCGCGCTCATCCGGCTCCTGCTCACCGAAGGGCTCCGCATCGGCTCCGCGCTCGGCGCCCGCATCGAAGACCTCGGCCACGACGCCGGGCACCAGGTCATCACCCTCCGGCTGAAGGGCGGCAAGACGCGGCGGAAACCGCTGCCGGTGCCGGTGTTCAACGCGATCGGCGCGATGCTCGCCGAACGCGGCTACCCGGCCGAGGGCTGGCTGTTCACCACCCGCCGCGGGCAGCAGATGTACCCGGTCGCCGCATGGCGGCTCATCCGCAAACTCGCCGCCTGCTCCCCCCACGGGCTGCGCGCGACCGCGATCACGGAACTGCTGCGCGCCGGGGTCCCGCTGCACGCGGTGCAGGACTTCGCCGACCATGCCGATCCGAGGACGACGCAGATTTACAACAAGAACCGGCACAACCTAGACAGCCACGGCTCCTACGTGCTCGCCACCCGGTTCGGGGCCACCGCATCGCCTGATGAAAGGACACCTTGACCGATGAACGACGCGGCCACGCTAGAAGCGCGAGGCATCCTCGCCGAGTTCACGTAGCAGTTTCGCCCAGCGTCGTAGATCCGCCTGCACGCCAACCCCGCGGCCAGAGCCCTTCCGCGCATCGTCCATGTCGAACCAGTCGGCCAGCAGATCCAGCTTGGCTGGGTCGATCTCACGGAGGTCCTCACGCAAGCCGTCCGTGTAGTCCCGCAGCTCTCGCTGCTGCGGGCGCATCTCTCTGACTTCAGCCAGGACGGCGTGCACGTCTGCCCGGAAGTCAGGGTCGTACCAGATTGGGTCGTCGCCGGCGTCCAGTGTTTCGAGGTATGACGCAATGACACCGTCAAGGACACGCCGCTCAGCCATCGGTTCCCGTTCCCTTGAAAGGACCGATCTCGTTAGAGATCACGAGGGCTAAACCGTAACGCCGGGATGGTTCTTGGCCGCAGCGAGAAGTGCGACCCGGTCGCGCTCGTGCCATACCAGGCAGAGATCACACAGCACAAAATATGCGCCGATCATCTCATCGTCCTGGGTTACCGATCTGACACGCTTCGGCATCGTCGCTGGCGTGGCTGACCTGCGCCACCCTGCGCAGTGCTCAACGCATAGCGGCATCCAAAAGTTAGCTTGCGTGAGCCACATGTAGTCAGCTTCGGCGGCAGGCTTCACGCCCAGTTCGTGGCTTTTGGCGATGCACTTCATTGGCCGGTTCCCTGGTTTTCGGCGTCAGTCATCGCGATCTTCTCCTTCGCTGCGGGCGGGAAAGTTAGCGATCAGAAGCCCCCGCACCTCGGAATGCGAACGGCCAGCCAGATCCGCGATCGCGTGATAACCCCACCCCTCCGCATACAAGACAGCCATCATCGCCTGCATGTCCGCCTCTGTCGTATCCGGATGACCCCGGATATCAGGGCGGCCTTGGGTGCAGGACTCGTCACAGCGTCCCCCAGCCGGCCTCACGCTGTTCGTCACTGGCTGTCCCTTCCGTCGTTCCCGGCCTTGTCGCGGCAGAGCTGCCAGGCGGCACCCTCTGTCGCGGCGGTACCGATGGTCTCCCCGTCGCTCCGCGCCAGCCATAAAGCCAAACCCGTCCCGGCTACTTGGGTCACGTCGTAGCCGAGTTCGCGGAGACGGTCCTCCGGCAAGAACGAGAACTGACACTCCCCGCTGGCAGGGTCCCGCCGTGCGGACGGCCAGCCTCCGTCCGGCTCGTCCGTGAAGCAGCGGGGCTCCTCCCAGCAGCCGAACGTGCACGTCCCTCCGGGCAGACCCCGGAAGTATGGGCACGGAGCAAGGTCGATCACTTGCTCGGCAGGGATGTCACTCATGCCTCATACCTCCGCATCGGCATGCCCTCTATGGGCGGCCCAGGTGTCTTCGGCGAG
>Ga0335081_10022295_pt1 | contig 10248 bp, 8 predicted proteins | sample Lox_Sample_35_FD_206713 | JGI IMG/M metagenome (GOLD analysis project Ga0335081, IMG submission 206713) | Soil microbial communities from Loxahatchee National Wildlife Refuge, Florida, United States - Lox_Sample_3.5 | ecosystem: Environmental > Terrestrial > Soil > Wetlands | place: USA: Florida...
CCTAACCGAATGACGATACGGGCATCGTTACCTTTGCCGGAAGACGTAATTTTGTTTTCTGACCTATTCAGCTCCGGTTATCATATTCTGTATAAGGCACCGATGGATAAAACAGCAGACATCGTGATCATCGGAGGCGGTATTATCGGCCTGAGCATTGCTTACTATCTTGCCGTGAAAAAGGTGGGGAAGATTGTTCTCTTCGAGAAGGGGCAATTGGGAGAAGGTTCCACGAGCCGTTGTGCGGGAGGGATTCGAACCCAATTTTCCACAGAGATTAACATTCGATTCTCACTCGAATCATTGAAGACCTTCGAGCAATTTGAAGAAGAATTCGGAGTCAATCCAGAATTTAAAAAAATTGGGTATCTTTTTTTGGCGGCCACGGATCAGGAGATCGGGGTCTTCAAGGAGAATGTGGCACTCCAAAGAAAATTTAACATTCCTGTCGAATTTTTGAGTCCTGGCGAGATCAGGTCGCGCTGGCCCCACTTGAGAACTGACGACATCCTGGGAGGAACATTCTGCTCCTGGGATGGGTATGCAGGTCCTAATGAAATCCTGTCCGGGTTCGTTAGTGGCGCAAAGAGAGCAGGGGTTAAAATTTACGAAGGAATGGAGATCGTCCGGATCTCCCTAACGAAAGGGAAGATCCAAAGTGTCAAGACAAAGGACGAAGAGATTTTTGCTCCCGTGGTGGTCAATGCCGGAGGACCTTATGCTGCTTCTATAGGAGAAATGGTAGGTATCAAAATTCCCGTCAAACCTTTAAGAAGGCAGATTTTTGTTACGGCCCCTTTCCATCTCACCGACCACCCTGTTCCATTGACCATTGATTTTCACCGGGGATGGTATTTCCGCCAGGAAGGGAATGGATTGCTGCTATCCGGCCCCGTGGACCCGAAGCCGAGTTTTAACCTCAACGTCGATTACGAAGCCATGGCCGAGACTTCGGAGAATGCCATATACCGTGTCCCGACTCTCGAAAAAGCTCGCATCGCCAGGGGATGGGCAGGGCTTTACGAGATCTCTCCAGATCATCATGCCGTTCTTGGGAAAGTTCCTGAGGTTGAAGGACTTATCCTCGCCAACGGTTTTAGTGGACACGGATTTCAGCATAGCCCTGTGGTGGGAAAAGTGATCTCGGAATTGATCGGAGATGGAAAGGCCAGCACGCTCGACATCTCCTCCCTTCACATAGAACGCTTTGGAAAGGGAGAACTATTGGAAGAACCAATGACCGCGTTTAAAGAGTGAACCCCGTTAGAAATTCCAGTCCCGCGGTAACGGGAGTCGACCGAGCGGGACATTGAACCCTAAGGGATTCATTTTGAAATGTAACCCTGCCGTATAGCTGCGGGGCATTGTTCCTAATGGGGTGAATCTCCAATGGATCTCCCCCTTACTAAGACAATCCCCCGGCAAGGCTTTTCTTCAATATTTTTAAAATGTTAACTCATGGATGCCAATGCAAAATCGCGTCAATAAATGTCAAGTCATGTCACAAAAAAGAATGAAATCCCGGGAAGTTGCACTCCGATTCAGTGTTTTTGATATTGAGTTTTTTCCAAAGTCTATATATAATTACTATAGATTTTTGAACGAGTTTATCTCCGGTTGGAAGGTTCGGTGGCCAAAATGGAATGGGGTCGTTTTGAAATTGAAAACGATAGAAGGTCCTTAGACTCTGCTTCAGTTGAGGATCGAACAGGATCCATCAAATCTAAATTAGATTTTCTGTCAAACGAACAAAATGTCCCCTTTTTGTCAACCTACTTTATTGAGTTAGTTCAAGGCATCAAGAGTAGTCTTAGCTCCATTAAGAATTATACGCAAGTCTCCCGGGGAAAGTTTAGAGACAGAGAATTCGGTGAATATTATTATCGGGCGGTGAACGAGGATATCGAGAAGATGAATATGGTGCTGAATAGTCTTCTCGATTACATTAAGGTCCACACGCCAATCAGAAAAATCAACACGGTTCACAATATTGTGGAGGAAGTGTTGAAGAAGTACCAGGCTAAATTGGAAGAGAAAGGGATCAAGGTATTCAAAAAATTGGAAAAAGATCTCCCCGAAACCGTTGTTCCTGATGAACAGTTGAAGTATATTCTGAGTTCTGTGCTTCAATATGCCATGGCCTTGACACCTCCCAATTGGAACCTTGGCCTCTCAACGAGATCTTTTATCCTTGATAAGGAGGCTGAAGGTGAAGGTTTATTCAAGAGGGATGGAAGGCATATTGAGATTTTGGTGGCTTTCCCGGGGCGCCAGAGACCGAGTGAGCCGGGGTCGGGAATCGCCGCAACCCAAAAAGAGGGGGCACCAGATATTATCCTTCGTTTTGTTAAGGAGGTGGTGCTGCACAATCACGGGATGATGAAGGTTGAAGCCGACGAAAAGAAAACGAAGGCATTGGTCTCTGTAAGATTCCCTGTCGAGAGAAGAAAGATAGTCTATTATCAAGCACTAAATTAGTAGCTATAACCCCTCTTAAATTAAGGGAGGAATAGAAGGGGTTATAGACTCTCCTTGCAATTTTCGTCGAGTTAGGTTATTTTGGTCTGAGTTAATCACGAGGTTTAATCATGGCAAAAGTCTGTGATATCTGCGGGAAGGGGCCGGTCTTTGGACATAATGTAAGTCACGCCAATAACAAGACTCGAAAAATCTGGTACCCAAACCTCCATAAAATTAAGACCCTCAAAGCGGGAAGGACCATCCATATGAAGGTCTGTTCCCGATGCCTTCGCTCCGGGCTGATCACCAAAGCCGCCTAATTCAATGCGCATAGGGCTAAGAGCATAGTGCATAGCGTAAAGACTTTTTATGCTGTGCCCTTTGCGCTATGCGCCCTGCGATCTGTTAGGATTCAGCCTGCGTCTCCACCCTCATTCTTTCTACCTGATGGACTCCCTTAATCTTCCCGAGAGCCCTGATCACCTTGTTGAGATGGTTTAAATCCCGGATCTCCACCTCGAATGTGCTAACGGCGTTTTTATCCTCTGTCGTATCCACCATGGCGTTCTTAATGTTGGCTTCGTTCGAAGAGATCGACTTGCTAATCTCGGCCAACAGCCCTTTCTTGTCTTCAGAATAGATTCGGATTCGTACGGGATAACTGTATTCCTTCGTCGAATCCCATTCCACTTCCACCTTGCGGTGAGGGTCGTCGTCAAGCACATTCTGGCAATCGGCAGTATGGATCGTCACCCCTCGGCCCCGAGTGATGAATCCCACTACTTTATCACCTGGGACGGGATTGCAGCACCCCGCATAGCGCACCATCACATTGTCAATTCCTTTGATCAGAAGAGCGTCCTTAGGTGCACGGGTGATTTTTTGAATGAGGTGCTTAAAACGTCCCTCCTCCAATTCTTCTTTCTGTTGTTCCAATTTTTCCTGGGGAAGGATCTTCCCAATGATCTGATTGGCGGTGACCTTCCCGTAACCCACTGCTGCGATGAGGTCCTCGACTCCCTGGTAACTGAATTCATTGGCTACCTTGGCCAAATCGCCCGATTTAATTAGTTTGGCCTGCTGGAGGTCATATTTTTGAAGTTCTTTCTCCAAGATTTCTTTTCCAAGGGTGATCGATTTTGCCCTCTCTTCCACCGTAAACCATTGGCGAATTTTTGCTTTGGCCCGTGAGGTCTTGACCAGTTTGAGCCAATCCTTGCTCGGTTTCTGATTGGGGGAGGTGAGGATTTCGATGGTATCCCCACTTCGCAGTTCATATCTCAGAGGGACGATCTTACTGTTTACCTTGGCCCCCACACAATGGTTCCCGACGTCGGAGTGGATGCTATATGCAAAATCGATAGGTGTTGAACCAATGGGGAACTGTTTGACCTCGCCTTTTGGGGTGAAGATGTAGACTTCATTCGGAAAGAGATCCACCTTGACACTTTCAATGAATTCTCGATTATCCTTTAGATCTTGCTGCCACTCTAAGAGTTGTCTCAGCCAGGTGAAACGTTTGTCCTCCGCCTCTTCAACCACTTTCCCCCCTTTGTATTTCCAATGGGCGGCAATACCTTCCTCGGCGATTTTATGCATTTCATGTGTTCGAATCTGGATCTCGATCCGCTCCCCATAGGGTCCGATCACGGTGGTATGAAGGGATTGATACATATTCTCCTTGGGAAGGCCGATGTAATCCTTGAATTTCCCTGGAATGGGTTTCCAGATGGAATGGATGATGCCCAGCACGTCATAGCATTCCTTAATGGAATTGACGATGACCCGGAAAGCGGTGATGTCATAGACCTGATCAAAATCGATGTTCTGTTCTTTCATTTTCAAGTAGATGCTGTAAATCTGTTTTAATCGGCCGGTCACCTCGCCCTGGGTATGGTTTTCATAAAGCTTCTTCATTAAGGTACGCTTCACTTCTTCGATGTAACGGGTTCTCTCCTTCTCCTTTTTCGCGATCTTTCGTCGAATCTCTTCGTAGATTTCAGGATGGAGGTATTGGAAAGCCAGATCTTCTAACTCCGATTTGATCCAGTCTATCCCAAGACGATCGGCCAGAGGAGCATAGATGTCAAGGGTTTCCTGAGCGATCTCCGCCTGTTTTTCTGGGGGTTGGTATTGAAGCGTTCGCATATTATGGAGGCGGTCAGCCAGTTTAATCAGGATGACCCGAATGTCCTTCACCATGGCCAGTATCATCTTGCGGAAATTTTCTGCCTGGTGTTCTTCAGAGGATCGTAAAGAAATCAGGCTGATCTTGGTCAGGCCGTCTACCAACTGAGCGATTTCTTCCCCGAAATTTTCCTGGATCTCCTTGAGGGTAGTAAGAGTATCCTCGACCGTATCGTGAAGCAATCCGGTCGCTACACTCGCGACATCGAGTTTCAGTTGTGTCAAGATCCCGGCGACCTCTAAGGGATGATTCAGGTAGGGCTCTCCGGAGAGGCGGACCTGTCCCAAATGAACCTTGGCAGAAAAGACATAAGCCTTTTTTAGGAGCTCGATATCCGCATTAGGATGATAGGAAGTTAGCCTTTCAAGGATGTCGTTGAATCTTAACATTTTACAACCTCATCTTACTCGTAACTATAAGAGAATTCAAGAGGGTTCTTCTCCTCACCCTTTCCGTTCAGGCAAGACTTTGGCGGGTTGTCTTCGGACCTCTGCCACTTATCTGTATCACGGAACAGTCTCCAAGGGGAGAAAAGGCGAAAAAGTTTTGACAGCAAACCTGTTAGCACTTATAATGGTATTCCTTAAGATTTAGGATAGGTTAGAAGATGAAACGGATCCTGCTGATCGCCATCATCGCTGTTGCCATAGCCGGTCTTGTCTATTATTTCGTGACGAGAGGAAAGGAGGAGGAGGAGACCTTTATCAAGATTTCCGGGAACATAGAGGCGACGGAAGTGGACGTCGGGTTCAAAGTCTCCGGAAGAATTGTCAGTCGTTTCTTCGAAGAGGGGGATTGGGTGGATCAAGGAAAGGTTATGGCCAAATTGGACGATGAAGACCTCCGCAGCCGTCTTGAAGTGGCACGGGCCACGTTGATGTCGGCGCAGGCTCGATTGAGCAAACTGCTTGCAGGGTCAAGGCCAGAAGAGATAAGAGAGGCAGAGGACAACCTCAATCAAGCCAGGTTCGACTTGGAGAATAAGGAGACCCAATACGAAAGGATAAAGTCCCTCTTCGAGAAGCGGGTCGTTCCCAAAGAGACGTCGGACAATGCCGAGGCTGCCTTTAAGATCGCCAAAGCCACTTTCCAAAAGGCCAGAGAGAATTACCTTTTGGTGAAGGAGGGGCCGAGGAAAGAGGACATTGAAGATGCGAGAGCCCAGGTGGATCAAGCCCGGGCTTCCGTGAAACTCAATGAGACCCAGCTCAGCTACACGACGCTCTATTCTCCCATCTCCGGAGTCGTTCTGGTCAAATCTGGAGAAATCGGTGAGGTCGTCAATCCAGGGACATCCATTCTTACCATGGCTGACATCGAGAATGTGTGGTTGAAAGCATATATCGCAGAGACCGACCTCAGCGAGGTAAAGTGGGGTCAGGAAGTCATTGTGACCACAGATCTTCGGCCGAAGAAAGAATACAGAGGCAGAATCTCTTTCATCTCATCTCAGGCCGAATTCACGCCTAAACAGATTCAGACGGAAAAAGAGAGGGTAACCCTGGTCTACCGGATCAAAGTGGATATTTCCAATAAGAATCATGAACTCAAGCCTGGGATGCCAGCCGACGGACGGATATTGCTGACGCCGTCTCCGCCTCCCAAATGATAATCCCAGTGAGCCGTTGGATCGAAAGGGTTAACCCATGAACGCTCGAATCCCTGAATACTTTTTACCAATCCTTTGAGAATGATGTTTTCTATTCAAACCAGCCATCTGTCCAAATCTTTCGAATCACTGACCGCCGTCAAAGACCTGAACTTGGAGGTAAAAACGGGAGAGATCTTCGGTCTGGTGGGGCCGGATGCGTCCGGGAAAACCACAACCATCCGGATGCTGTGCGGGATTCTCCCCCCGGACGGAGGGGAGGCAAAGGTCGCAGGGTATGATATTTACAAAGAGGCGGAATTCCTAAGGGAGAAAGTCGGTTATCTTCCTCAGCGGTTCGGCCTCTACGGAGATCTTACCGTTCTTGAAAACATCCATTTCTATGGAGATCTCTACCAAGTCCCGAAGCAGAAGAGAAAGGAGCGGATCGAAAGACTCCTTCAGTTTGCCAACCTGAAACCTTTCGGGAAACGAAAGGCCCAGGACCTCTCCGGCGGGATGAAACAAAAGCTGGGTCTGATCTGCGCTTTGATCCATACACCTCAGATTCTCTTCCTCGATGAACCGACCACAGGGGTTGATCCGCTTTCCAGGAGAGATTTCTGGATCATCCTTTACGATTTGTTGAAAGAGGGGGTGACCATCCTTTTCTCAACCTCTTATTTGGATGAAGCTGAGCGCTGCAGCCGTGTCGGCCTGATTTATCAGGGCGACCTGCTCATTGCGGATACCCCCTCTGCGGTGAAGGCCCGAATCGGGGGGACGGTACTGGAACTGCGAGTGGAGAACCGCCAGGAAGGGATGAAGTTGCTTGACGGGGTCGAATTGATTCGAAGCCTGGTCTTGTCCGGGGATAAAATCCACATTCTCGTCGATGATCCTCAAAAGACGGAGAAAAGAATTCGGGAAATTCTAAAAGACCAGGGGATGGAGATTGTAGACTTATTGGTGGTCCGGCCCTCGCTTGAGGACGCCTTCGTGACCATGGTCCAAGGAAAAAAACAATTAAGAATTGAGGGTTGAGAATTATGAATTAACTCAAAATCATAATTCATAATTCATAACTCATAGCTCATAACTTTTAACTCCGAACTAAGTGGTATGCCAAATTTTGTCGTTGAGGTGGAAGACCTCGTAAAGACATTTGACAGTTTTATCGCCGTGGACCATATCCGTTTTCAGGTAGAGAAGGGAGAGATCTTCGGATTCCTGGGTCCGAATGGGGCTGGCAAGTCCACAACCATCCGAATGCTCTGCGGGCTTTTGCTGCCTACATCGGGGAAAGGGCAGGTTGCCGGATTCGATATCATCGAAGAGCCGGAGAAGATAAAGCAAGCAATCGGCTATATGTCTCAGAAATTCTCACTCTACGATGACTTGAGGGTTATTGAAAATCTCCATTTTTTTGGCGGAATTTACGGACTCTCCGGCCCATCGCAGAAAAAGAGAGAAAAGGAGGTCTTAGAGATCATCGACCTTCAAGATTTCCAAGGTCGAGTCACCCGAACCCTTGCTGTCGGGTCGAAGCAGCGCCTGGCACTGGGATGCGCCATTCTCCACGAGCCTTCCGTCCTCTTTTTGGATGAACCCACCTCAGGGGTCGATCCGATCTCTCGAAGAAATTTCTGGAGTCTCATCCAGCAAATGGGAAAAAAGGGTGTGACCACCTTTGTGACCACCCACTATATGGACGAAGCCGAGTATTGTGATCGGTTGGCCCTGATCTATCAAGGGAAGATCATTGCCATGGGAACGCCTTCCGAATTGAAAGTGAAAACCCTCCCACAGGGAATATTCGAAGTGGAGTGTGATCCTCTCGTTACGGCCGTAGATCTCCTGAAGAAAGAGCCCTGGACCGTGGAATCAGCCGTATTTGGAGATGGGCTTCACGTGATCGGTAAAGAGAGCGTTGATCTGGAGCGAGAGATCAACGCCCTCTTCGAAAAACACGGAGTCCTTCTCAAAAGAATGGGAAGAATCAGGCCTTCCTTGGAGGATGTTTTTGTTTCACTGATCGAAAGAGAGGACAAGCAGTGAGTTTTCCACGAACGTGGGCCATTGCGAAAAAAGAGTTTTTCCATATCTACCGGGACCCAAGGAGCCTGGCACTGGTGATCCTGATGCCCGCTCTCCTGATGCTCCTCTTTGGATACGCTGTCACCCTCGATGTGAAGAAGGTCTCGATGGCTGTCTTGGATCGAGACCGGACCCAGGAAAGTTTAAATTTCATTCACCGTTTCAGCGCTTCTCCCTATTTCGACCTTCGCTTTTGGGTTCGAGATGAAAAGGAGATGAAGCGGCTCATCGACCAGGGTGAGGTGAAGATTGGATTGGTACTTCCCTGGGATTTTTCAAAAACAATCAAGGCAGAGAAGGTGGTTCCGATTCAGGCGTTAATTGACGGAGCCGATGCCAATACAGCCAATCTTATTCTCAGCTATGTCCAGGCGATTGCTCGACAATACACTCAGGAGAAGACCATTCTGAAGGTCTCCCGCATGGGAATAGAGAACCTGAACTTTCCCATCGAAGGACGACCGAGGGTCTGGTTCAATGAAGATTTGGAGTCGAAGAATTATTTCGTACCAGGGCTGGTAGCGGTGATCATGTCGATCATCGGAGTGCTCCTTACCGGACAGGTGATTGTTCGGGAATGGGAGAAGGGGACGATGGAACTCCTCATTTCAACTCCTGTTCGAAAAGGAGAGCTGATGATGGGGAAGCTGTTCCCCTATTTTTTCTTAGGCCTTTTAGACTTGTCCTTGGCCGTCTTGATGGGCAAATGGGTCTTCCAGGTGCCGTTGAGAGGGAGTGTCGCCCTGCTTTTTGCTCTCTCTTGCATCTACATTTTTGTGGCCCTGGCTCTTGGCTTGACCATTTCCACCTTTGCCAGGACACAGCTTCTGGCCAATCAGATGGCAATGGTCATCGGATTTCTGCCCACGTTCCTCCTCTCCGGGTTCACCTTCGCGATCGCCAACATGCCCGCCTGGCTCCAGATCATTACCTACGGGATTGCGCCTCGGTATTATGTGACAATCCTGAAAGAGATCTTCTTAAAGGGGGTGGGCTTCTCCTTTCTCTGGCGTGAAACGCTGGTGTTGATGGTGATGGCGATAGCGGGGCTCTGGGTGGCCGCCAGGAGTTTCAAAAAGGAGTTGAGATAGATGTTTCAAACGGTTCGATATTTATTTATCAAAGAGTTGATTCAGACTTTGAGAGATAAGCGAATGCGGGTGACCCTGATTGTTCCTCCCATCTTTCAACTGATTGTCTTCGGATATGCTGCTAATCTGGATGTGAAACATATCCGCACTGCCGTCCGGGATTTGGATCAGAGTGTCGATTCGAGGGATCTTATCGGAAGATTCGGAAGTTCAAACTATTTTGATATCGTCTCTTTTCCCAAGACCCCGAGGGAAGTCAAAGATCTGATTAATCAAGGGGATGTCACGGTCAGCATGGAGATCCCGACCGATTTTTCAAAGAAGTTGAAAAAAGGGGATACCGCCACGGTCCAGATTGTTCTTGATGGATCCGAATCCAATACGGCATTAATCGCCCTGGGCTATGCGAACCAGATCCTTTCTGATTTCTCGACGCAGGTGCTCGTAAAAAGGTTAAACCGAGCCGGCATGATTGGCTTTGAGGAAGCGGGTGTAGATCTGCAGCAGCGGATTTGGTTCAATCCAAATTTTGAAAGCAGAATCTTTTACATCCCGGGAGTCATCGCCTCCATTGCCTTTCTCATCCCGATCATTTTGACCGCTCAGGCTATTGTCAGAGAGAGGGAGATCGGCACGCTCGAACAGATCATGGTCACGCCCATCCGTTCCTGGGAATTGATGATTGGGAAGACCCTGCCCTTTGCTCTGTTCGGTCTTCTCGATGTCATGATGATCGCCCTGATCGGAGTTTTTTGGTTTGAGGTTCCTCTTCGGGGAAATCCCCTCGTGCTTCTGTTGGGTGCCGTGCTCTTCCTGATGAGTTC
>Ga0335081_10022296_pt1 | contig 10248 bp, 6 predicted proteins | sample Lox_Sample_35_FD_206713 | JGI IMG/M metagenome (GOLD analysis project Ga0335081, IMG submission 206713) | Soil microbial communities from Loxahatchee National Wildlife Refuge, Florida, United States - Lox_Sample_3.5 | ecosystem: Environmental > Terrestrial > Soil > Wetlands | place: USA: Florida...
GTGCAAGAGCGTCGACCGCGCGCTCGGCTCCCGCCCGCGCCGCGCGAGGTAGGCGGCGCCGCACGTGCAGTGGTCGAGCGACTCGCAGGCGCAGCCGACCACCCGCGCAAGCTCCTCGCGCATCCGGCGCAGCCCCGCGATCCGCGAGTCGATCTCGTCGATCTTCGCCGCCATCCGCACGCGCAGCGCCTCCGACGGCGACCTCGAGCTGCGTGACGCCTGCAGGTACTCCGCGATCTCCCGGAGCGTGAAGCCGACCGCCTGCGCCTCCTTGATCGCCCGCAGGAACCGCACCGTCTCCTCGTCGTAGCGGCGGTGACCGCTGGGCTCGCGCTCCGGAGCGGGCAGGAGGCCGCGGCGCTCGTAGTAGCGGAGCGTCTCGACGTTCACCCCCGCGCGGGCCGCGACCTCGCCGACTCTCACCCGGCGACTATAGACCCGTACCTCGGTACGGAAATCAAGCGCCGGGGAGGCCGGCCCAGTCCTCTACGTGACGGTGAAGGTCGCCTTGGCGGTCTTCCCCTTGAGCGAGCCGAGCGCCGGCGTCGCCTCGAGCTGGTAGCGGCCCTTTGCGAGCGCATGCCCGCCGACCTTCGACGGGAACGGGATCCCCACCGGGCCGTTGAGGTCGGCATGCGTGAACGACCCGATCGTCACCCGGCTGCCCTTCTCGAGCTCGACGACCGTGAACGTCGTCGTCGCAGCCTCGCTGTCGGCGTAGTCGATGGTCGCCGACGACGTGAACGAGGACGGCTTCACTTTCAGGTTCCGGTCCACCGGCGTCACGTACGCGTCGGCCGCGACGAACGGCTGTGCGTACTCCGCGCCGTTGAACGCATAGACCGCCCAGCCTTGCCCGGTCGCGTCGACGGCGCTCGCCGCCGAGTCGACGCCGGTGCTGCTCGAGTCCGCTGCGATCGTCCGGTCGCCGTCCCAGCCGAGGCCGCCGTCGTCGCTGTACGCGAGCCGGAGACCGACGGCGTTCGTCAGCCACGTCGCGTAGATGCCGCCCGCGCCGTCCTGCGAGATCGACGGCTGAAGCGCCGTCCCGCCGGCGACGGTCACGGCAGCGGCGAACGTCCCGGGCGCGGCGAACTTGCGGTACAGCGTGACGCCGGCGAGGTTCGTGTCGTTCGTGAAGAGCACGCCGAGACCCGACGGCCCGCCTCCGACGGCCGGATACTCGGCGTTGCACTCCAGCGATGCGAGCGGCGACCACGAGCTCGAGGTGTTGAGCTGCGCGTCGGTGGTCGCTGCGGTCACACCGGCCCACGAGAAGACGAGGCCGCCCGTCGAGGGACACGGCCCGGTCTCGATGAGCTCGAACACGCCGAGGACGCCCGTCGAGCCGGTGAGCTGTGACGCGAACTCGCCGCCGAGGTTCCCCGTGGTGTAGCCCGCCGAGAGCGTTGCGAACGGCGTCGGCAGGGTGGCGAGCGAGTAGTCGTCGGGCGCGGCGAGGCTGTTCGTCTGGACGAGCGGGTTCGACACGGCGCTGATCTCGCCGATCCCGACCGAGTCGCCGAACAACGGGAACACGGGCATCCGCCCGGCGCCCTGCGTGTCGCCGACACCGGTCCAGCTCAGCGAGTACGGAAACATCGTGAAGGTGCTGCCGCCGTCGGTGGAGATCCACTCGTCGTACCCGTCGCGGTGCCGGTCCGGCGCACCGTCGACCTCCTCGAAGATCCGCACGGTCGTGCCGGAGACGAGGACGCTCGGCGGGTCGAAGAACTCCGCGTGGGCCGGGTCCGGCACCTGGATCTGGACCGGCGCGCAGCCCGCCGCGGCCGTCGGGACCTTGCAGAACGTCAGGGTCGTGTCCGCCGGCTGGTCGAGCCACACTGCGTAGAGCGTCCCGATCGAGTCGACTGCCACCGCCGGCACCGACGGAAGGCCGATCGTGTTGGAGCCGATCTTGAGCGGCTTCGACAGGGCCGACGCGGTCCCGGCGAAGCAGAGCAGCGCCGCGCACGCCGCGGCGCACGCGACGAGCGAGCGAGCGAGCATCTTCGACATGACTCCGCCCCCTACCCGAAGGAGCCTGCCTCCCGTCGGGAACCTACCAGGGCGGCCGCGGCTACTTGCCGCTGCGGTCGATCAGCTCGATCCGATAGCCGTCCGGATCCTGGACGAAGCAGATGAGCGAGCCGCCGTCGCGGACGCGGTACGGCTCCCGCTCGGGCTCGATCCCCTGCGACGCGAGCGCCCCGAGCGTCGCCGCGAGGTCGTCGACCGAGAACGCGACGTGCCCGTACGCCGTGCCGAGCTCGTATGTGCGGCCGTCGTGGTTGAACGTGAGCTCGAGCTCCTCCTCCTGGCCGGGGACGCCGAAGAAGTAGTTCGTCGCCTCCGTCTCGCCGTTGCGGACGATGTCCATGTCGCGGCGGAACTCGAGCCCGAGCGCCTCGTAGAAGGCGCGGCTGCTCGCCGGATCGGTGATGCGCAGCATGGTGTGCAGATAGCGGGTCATGCCCGGATCCTACGCGGCTACGTCGCGGACGCCGCCTGGTTCGGCAGGCCGACGGCGCCGCGCTCCGGGACGTCTTCCTCGCGCGAGCGGGCAAGCGCCGCGAGGGCGATCAGCCCGACGGCGGCGAGCAGCGCCGCCGCCGCGAGAACTGCGTGCCCGGGGGCGAGGAGACGGTTGACGAGCGGCGCCGCGGCGACCGAGACGACCATGGTCGTGCGGACGAAGACGACCGCGAAGCCGAAGACCGACCCGAGCACGTGCCCCTCGACCTCGCGCTGCACGACGGTCTCGAAGACGACGTCGGTCGTGCCGTCGACGATCCCGACGCCGGCGAGCACGAGGAACATCGTCGGCGCGTCACCGTCGAGCGCGAGCGCCGCGAGGAGGCTCGCCATGACGACGAGCCCCGCGCCGATCCAGCGTCGCGCGCCGGGCCCCAGCTGCAGCGCGCCGGCCGCCGCCGAGCCGAGGGCGAGCCCCACGGTGATCGCCGCTAGGCCGTAGCCGTAGGCGCCGTCGCCGACGCGCGTCTGCTCGGCGAGCAGACGCGGCAGCGTCGCGTTCACGAGACCGGTCGCAAGGGTGGCGGCGCCGAACGCGAGGACGACGACGAGGACGCGAGGGCGTGTGAACACGTAACGGAGGCCGGCCAGCCGGCCCGTCGCCCGCGCCGCGCGCTCGATCGCTCCCGGCGGGACGATGACGCCGAGGAACAGGGCCGCCGCGAGCGCGAACGTCAGCACGTCGACCGCCAGCGCGGTGCGGATGCCGACGAGCGCGACGGTCACGCCCCCGCTGAGCGCGCCGAGCGCGGCCGCCGCATTGTCGACGACGCCCATGACGGCGTTGCCCGGGCCGTACAGCTCGTCGGGGAGCAGTCGCGGGACGAGCGCCGGAACGGTCGGGCTCGAGATCGCCCCGAGCACGCCGGAGATACCGAGCGCGACGAGCATCTCGATCGTCCGGCCGGTCGCGACGGCGGCGAAGGCAGAGAGGATCGCCACGCCGCGTGCGAGCTCGACGCCGACGAGGAGCGGACGCTTCGGAAGCCGATCGACGACGAGCGCCGCGACCGCACCGCCGACGATCGGCGGGGCCAGGCGGATGAGGAGGACCACTGCCACGTCGGTGGTCGAATGTGTCCGCTGGAACATCCAGCCGACGACCGCGGTGAGCGTCAGCCAGTCTCCCGCCTGCGTGACGAAGCGCCCGCAGGCGAGCCTCGTGAACGAGGGCGAGCGGAAAGGCGCGGCGAGCCGGGCGACGCCGACGACGGGCGCCCGGCTCTGGCGCAACGACACGGCGACGATGAACACGACCATCCCGACGCCGATCAGAAGATCGCCGACGGAGAAGACGTTGGCGAGCGGAACGTGCGCCGGGAGGGCGAACATGTCGCCGAGGAAGCGCGCGTGCCTGGCGCCGAGCGAGACGTTCGACGCGCCTTCGATCGTCAGACCGGCGGCCCGCGCCGCCGACCTCGAGACCGGCATGACGCCGCCGTTCGCCGCGATGGCGACACCGTTGAGGAGCATCCCGAGCAGGACGGGCAGCAGCAGGAGAAGGCGCCGGTTCGCCAGCGTGAAGACGACGAGCAGCGCATAGCTCGCAAGATGGAGCGCCGCCGAGGCGGGCGCGGGCACGGTGATCCGTCCGGAGAAGATGACGAGCTGGATCGTGAGCGCCGCGGGAGCCGCCCACGCGAGGCGGATCTCGACCTCGAGCAGCCGGCTCGGCCGCCCGCCGAGCGCGAGCGCGAGCAGAAGCCCGATCGCGATGCTCGGGAACAGGAACATCAGCGCGCCGACCCCGCGAGGGCCGCGAGCCGCGGCGCAGGCTGTGCGCTCACCCTGAGGGCGGCGAGCCGCGACCCGCTGTCGGCGATCGCGAGCTCGACGTGGTGGGCCGGCGCTCCGGCGAAGAGGAAGACGAGATAGCCCTCGGTACGGCCGTCGGCGCGCACCGGCGCGGCCAGACACGTGCCGTCGCAGCCGACCTCCGCGCCCGCGCCGACGAGCAGCGCCTCCCTGGACGCCCCCTCGCGCGCAAGCCAGCTCGTCAACGCCGCGACGCTAGGCCCGTCGTGGGCGAGCGCGAACTCGGACTCGACGGTGCCGGTCAGGATCGCCTCCTCCCAGCCGACGAGCGCGGCCCAGCGCACATCCGACGCGCCCGCGACCCGGTCGACGTACGCGCGCAGCCGGTCCTCCGGCGCCCGGGACTCGCGGAGGACGTCCTCGAGCGCCGCGTGCAGGCGTCGCCGCAGGGTCTCGCGGCGGCGCGCGAGCGCGAGCGCCGCGGCCGCCGCCCCGGCGCAGGCGGCCGCGACGACGGCGTGCCCGAGGCCCGCCGTCGCGACCGCGGCCGCGACGGCCGGGATCGCCAGCGTCTCGGGCCGGACGGCCGGCATCCGGTTCGCCCTCGGGGGCCGCTGCGGCCGGCGGAGCGAGAGGCTCTTGAGCTCGGCCCGCTCCGATCGATCGAGCACGTCGAGGGGCTCGTCGCCCCGCTGGAGCGCGACGAACGCCTTCGCGACGACGGGATGGAACTGCGTCCCCGCGCCGCGCTCGATCTCGGCGAGCGCCTGCTCCTGGCTGAAGCCGCGACGGTAGGGCCGGTCGCTGACCATCGCGTCGTAGCTGTCCGCGACGATGAGGAAGTGCGCGGCGAGCGGGATCTCGCTCCGCTCGATGCCGTAGTAGCCCTCGCCGTCGTACCGCTCGTGGTGGTACTCGACCGCGCGCGCCGCCGCCGAGGCGAACCGGAACCGGAGCAGCAATCTCGCCGACAGTCTCGGATGCCGCCGCATCGCCTCCCATTCGTCGGGCGTGAGCCGTCCCTGCTTGCCGAGGACGGCCGCGTCGACCGCGAACTTGCCCAGGTCGTGGAGCCGGCCCGCCCAGCGCAGGCGCGCGACGTCAGCCGGCGGCAGGGCGAGCGTCTCGCCGAGCCGCTCGACGTGCTCGGCCACGCGCTCCGAATGCCGGAACGTCGTCGGGTCCCGTTCGTCGACGACGCTCGCCAGCGCCTCGAGCGCGCGCGTCGTCTCCTCCTTCAGCATCGCGAGCCGCGCATGCGAGAGGAAGACCGCGAGCACGAGCGGCCCGATCACGACGATCTCCCATGGATCGGAGAGGACGAAGAAGGCGATCACGACGCCGAGGCTCGCCTCGCCCGCGACGGAGGGCAGCTCCGACCGGAGCGCGTCGACGAGGAGCTGTCGCAGCGACATCCGCGAGGTGAGGGAGACGACCGCCGCGACGAGCACGCGGTTGACGGCGACGTAGCAGAGGACCATCGCCGCGATCGGGACGAGGTCCCAGGGCAGCGCGAGCCTGCCGGGGTTCGCACCCAGGAGCTCGTAGACGGCGCCGGCGCTCAGCGTGGCGAGGGAGAACGTCGCGGTGTTGAAGGCGACGCGGATGAGGGCGGCGCCCCGGATGCAGTCGGCGACGAGCACGCCGACCGCGGCGACGAGCACCGCCTGCCACGGCCCGACGATCATGATCGCCGCAAGGTGGACGCTCGACGAGAAGCTGAACGCGTGCGAGTCGCTGCCGTCGATCGCGTTCTCGCGGAACCGCACCTCGAGCAGCTCCGCGACGATCGCCGCGGCCGCGAGGAGGGCGAGGCCGGCCGGGCGGTGGACGTGCTCGTGGAGGACGGCGGCGCCGACCGCCGCCAGTCCGAGCACGACGACGAGCGCGATGAAGCTACGCGACCGGGAGCTCATTGGCATGTGGGACGCGGGCGTCGAGCCGGCGTCTCAGATCTGGGCTAGCGCCACTTCCAGCCGGCGCCCGACGCAAGCACGAGCGACGACAGCGTCACGAGGCGGACGAACCAGGAACGAGACCGCAGCATTGCTTCCTCCCCACGGGTCGAGGTGACAGTTGTCCATTCAGCGTTTGATAGACCCGAGTCCGCTGCAATCCCCATTTCGAGGGTTCAGGAAAGACGGCAGCTTGTCCCCGGGACGGTGACGGCGCCCCGCCCGGCCGGGCGGAGCGCCGTGCCGGCGATCAGGCGGGCTGGACTCCCGACGTCGTGAAGCAGAGGTAGTTGAGGTCGTACCGGTACCCGCTGTGCGGGTTGAGCGACGCGTGGAGGCCCGTCCCGGACGACGCGTCCGGCGTCCACGACTCGAAGGCCGGGCCGCCCTTCGCGACGAGGGAGGTGACGAGGTTGTTCGCGTCATCCGTCTGGAAGTCGAACTCCTGGCCCGCCGGTGTGTCGTAGACGGTGATCGAGATCGACCCCGCCACGGAGCCGAACGGCAGCGCGTAGGTGCCCGTGTTGACCGGATCGATCTTCGTCCCGTCGCGAGGGACGCTCAGCCGGCGGCGCGGCGGACGCGCAGCGCCTCCGCGACCGACCACGCCTGAAACGGGCAGCCCGTCGCGAAATGCGGCGCGGCGCCGTCCGCGGTCTCCGACACCGAGCCGAGGCCCCACTCGCCGAGGTGCAGCTCGATCCCGTCGAGGACGCCGTCCGCGGGGACGCCCGCCGCCCGCGCGGCGTCGACGTACGGGCCGAGCAGCCACGGCCAGACGGTGCCCTGGTGGTACGCCGCGTCCCGCTCGGCGGGCGAGCCCCGGTGGTACGGCCGGTAGCGCGGGTCGTCGGGCGCGAGCGAGCGGAGCCCCATCGGCGTCAGCAGCGAGCGGCGGCACGCGTCCACGGCGGCCCTCGCCGCGTCGGGCGCGAGCGGCGATCCCGGGAGCGAGACGGCGAGCAGCTGGTTCGGCCGCACGCTCGCGTCGTCGCCGTTCGGGCCGTCGACGACGTCGTAGAGGCCGCCGCCGTCGGCACGGACGAACCGCGTGGCGAACGACGCCGCCGCCCTGTCGCGGAGCGCGGCGTGGTCGGTGCTGCGCACGAGCCGCGCCGCGACGTCGAGGGCGCGGATCCAGAGCGCGTTCACCTCGACCGGCTTCCCGGCGCGCTGCGTCACCGGGACGCCGTCGACGCGCGCGTCCATCCACGTCAGCGCCCAGCCCTCGGCGCCCTGGCGCAGGAGCCCGTCCGCGGCGTCGACGCCGATCCCGTAGCGCGTCCCGTCGAGATGCCGCTGCACGATCTGCTCGAGCACGGGCGCGAGCTCGTTCCCGAGGTCGTCGTCGCCGGTCGTCTCGACGTGGCGGCCGACGGCGTGGACGAACCAGAGCGTCCCGTCGACGGTGTTGTACTCGAGGGAGCCCGTATCGGCGGTGTTCGCGAGCATCCCCTCGGACACCGTCGCGGCGGACGTGCGCAGCACCTCGCGGCCCTCGTCGTGACGGCTCGTCGAGAGATAGAGGCCTTCGTACGACGTCATCAGGTCGCGCGACCACTCGCCGAACCACGGATAGCCGGCGACGGCGGTCGGGCGGCCCGAGGTGGCGATCGCGAACTGGTCGGCGGCGAGGAGGAGCTGCGCGTCGACCTCGTCGCCCGCGCCCGCGGACGCGAGCAGCCGCGCAGCGCGGGCGCGCGCACCCGCGACGATCTCGGCCGCGCGCGGGACCGGCCCGTCGAGCCGCGCGACCGCGGCGGTCGCCTCGTGCGTATCCCCCAACTCGAGCTCGGCGGCGAACGTCCCCGCAGCCCAGAGATCCTCCGTGTCCTCGAGCCCGCGCGCCGCCTCCTCGCGGGCGCGCACGCCGCGGTACCACTCGCCGCCGGGAGTCCAGCCGGCGCCGGCGACGCGGTACGCCTGCTCGAAGTCGAAGCCGCCGTCGTCGTGCTCGACCGCCGGCGCGCCGTTCGCGTGCCGCTCGCCGTGGACGCTGCGCCACGTGCAGAGCGGCGTCAGCTCGAGCCGCACGGGCCGGTCCGCCGCAAGCAGCCGGTGCACGACGCCGACGACGGGCGAGCCGTGCGCCGCCGCGAGCTCACGCTCGACGACGATCCCGCCGATCCGCCAGCGCCAGCGCGGGACGCCGTCCTCGAGGTCGAACGAGACGAGCAGCTCGTGCCCGCGCGGGTCGACCGTTCCGCCCGCCCACTCGTCCGTCGCCAGCCGGAAGCGCGCGTCGCCGGCGACGACCACCGGGTCGAGCGCGGCGAGCCCGAGCATCCGGTTCGCGGGCCCGTCGACCGCAACCGCGAGCAGCCCGTGGTAACGGCGCGTCCGCAGCCCGGCGACGGTGCCCATTGCGTAACCGCCGACGCCGTCGCCGACGAGCCACTCGCGCGCCGACGCTTCGTCGAGTGTTCCGCACAGCTGCGGACCCAGCCGGATCGTCACGTCGGCGTCGTCACGCCGGGCCCGGCCATCAGCTCGCCGAGGCTCGGCACCGGGACGCCGCGCGCGCGCAGGATCAGCTCCGCGACGAGCCCGGTCCAGCCGGTCTGGTGGCTCGCGCCGAGGCCGGCGCCGTTGTCGCCGTGGAAGTACTCGTTGAACACGACGTTGTCCTTCCACGCGGGATCCGTCTGCAGCCGCTCGACCCAGCCGAAGCAGGGCCGGCGGCCGTCGGCGCCGACGAGGAAGAGCGCGATCAGCCGCTCGCGCAGGTCGGCTGCGATCTCGTCGAGCGTCAGCTCCTTCCCGGAGCCGGTCGGGTACTCGACCTTGAGGTCGTCGCCGAAGAACCGCGCATACCGCGTCAGCGCCTCGACGACGAGGAAGTTGACCGGCATCCACACCGGCCCGCGCCAGTTCGAGTTGCCGCCGAACATGCCGGTGGTCGACTCGGCCGGCTCGTAGTCGATCCGCGACGCCATCCCGTCCACGTCGAGCTCGAACGGATGCTCCGCGTGCCAGCGCGAGACGGCGCGCAGGCCGTACGGCGAGAGGAACTCCGACTCGTCGAAGAGGCGGTGGAAGAGCCGGAGCACGCGGCTGATCCCGACGACGCCGAGCAGCAGCCGCCGGTCCCCGGGCGTGCCGCGGGCCGGATGCGCGGTCTCGAGCAGCTGCGCCGCACGCTTGTTCACCGTCTCGGCGCGGTCGACGATCTCCTCGTCGATCGCCGCGACGCCGAGCAGCGGCAGGACGCCGACGATCGACCGCACCTTGACCGGAACCGAGCGGCCGTCGGCGAGGCGCAGCTGGTCGTAGAAGAAGCCGTCGCTCTCGTCCCAGAGATCCTGCGACTCGAATGCGTCGGAGATGAGCGCGAAGTGCTCGAGGAACTTCAGCACGAGGTCGGTCGCGGGGCGGCCGCGGTTGTTGAGGATCGACGCGATCGCCGCCATCGTCAGCGCGTAGAACCCCATCCAGCCGGTGCCGTCCGACTGCTCGAGCATCTCCCCCTGCGGGAGATGCGAGCGGTCGATCGGGCCGATGTTGTCGAGCCCGAGGAAGCCGCCCTCGAAGATGTTCGAGCCGTCGCTGTCCTCGCGATTCACCCACCACGTGAAGTTGACGAGCAGCTTGTCGAACACGCGCGAGAGGAACGCCGCATCGCGGCCGCCGTCGATCGCGAACACCTCGAGCGCCGCCCACGCCTGCACCGGGGGGTTGACGTCGTCGAACGACCACTCGTACGCCGCCAGCGCGCCGTTCGGATGCTGGAACCACTCGCGGCAGAGCAGCACGAGCTGGTACTTCGCGAACGCCGGGTCGACACGCGCGAGCGCGACGCAGTGGAAGGCGAGATCCCACGCGGCGAACCACGGGTACTCCCACTTGTCCGGCATCGACATGATGTCGAAGGCGTCGAAGGTCCTCCAGTGCGCGTTGCGGCCGCCGAGCCGCGACGCCGGCGGCGCCGGCTGCGTCAGATCGCCGTCGAGCCAGCGCGCGACGTCGTAGTAGTAGAGCTGCTTGCTCCAGAGCATCCCGGCGA
>Ga0335081_10022297_pt1 | contig 10248 bp, 9 predicted proteins | sample Lox_Sample_35_FD_206713 | JGI IMG/M metagenome (GOLD analysis project Ga0335081, IMG submission 206713) | Soil microbial communities from Loxahatchee National Wildlife Refuge, Florida, United States - Lox_Sample_3.5 | ecosystem: Environmental > Terrestrial > Soil > Wetlands | place: USA: Florida...
TCCCCTTCGGTACGCGGCCCACGACAATGATGTCGGCCAGAATGCCATCGGGCGACTCGGCCGTATCGCCACCTGCCAGAGTCACGCCATATTTCTCGGCCAGGCTGATCAGGCTACGCGCAAAGCGCGTCACCCAGTTCTGCGACAGGTTGGGGGGCAGGGCCAGAGAAAGAAATGCAGCCACCGGCTCTCCGCCCATGGCAGCGATGTCGCTCAATCCGCGAGCCAGGCAGCGATGGCCAACCGATTCCGGCGAATGCCAGTCACGGCGGAAGTGAATGCCTTCCAGAGTAAAGTCGGTAGTAACCAGCGCGTCGTTACTTTCGCCCTGACGGGTGGAGATATGCAGCACGGCGCAGTCGTCTCCAATTCCCTTCACGATGCGTGTGCTGCGCCCTCTCCTGCCAGCAGCTTCTCGACTATGCCCCGCCAAGCGGCGGAACTGGGCAATGAGCGCTTTTTCGGGGAGCGGCACAACGCCAACACTATAGCGGACGCGCGGCCATAGATGCCTGTGCCCATGAGAAGATTCCAAACCTGAGGCCAGACGGCCAACGCCTCGTGCCTGCGAGAACACAGTTTTCGGCTACATGCGGAGGGCTTCCAATCTCACGCCCGCCCAGGTCAGCCGCCGAATCTGTTCTCGGACTGCAGAGCTGGAAGTAACCTGTCCTCCGGTGACCCCCGTTTGCCCATCCTTACGTAATGGCAGAAACACCCTAGGGGTCGTTGACAGGGGGAACCCAGTTTGTTACCGTTTACCAGACATTCACAAAGCCTTTGGCCGAGCTAAGTTCTGCATCCGGTTGGAATTGCAGACAACTGCAGTTTTTTGGCGAAGGTCCCGGTTCTTGATAGGGAGGGCGCGTAAGAAAGTTCCAATCCCGCGATTGGAGCGCACCCGGGCAATCAGGTGGTCCGAACAGGCTTCTGCAACCTCAGACTGTGCCTGGAGTTCCGGCCCCTGACGAATCAAACTTTCGAGGATAGACGTTGCAAAAACGTTTCTACATCCTTTTCGTGGCCCGTGGCGACGACGGGCAGCTGCGCAAGATCTCCATTCCGCTGCATTACCTTTATATTTTTGTTGCGGGCGCAGCGATCGGATTTCTCAGCCTCACCGGCATCGCCTCTTCCTACGCCCGGATGCTGCTGAAGGTTTCCCGCTACAATCAGCTGCGCACGGAACAAGACCAGCTAAAAGACCGTTATTCGCGACTGGAGGAGGTCGCCAAAGAGCGCGACGTACAGGTGGCCTCGCTGGGCTCGATCGCTGGCGAAGTTTCCGCACTGTATGGTCTGAAGTCGCAGCCCATCCTGGTGACCGCCTCGCAGGAACAAATTCAGGACGCCGATGTAACCTCCTCTATGGATCAGCTCAGCGCCTTGCGGACCTCGGCCCTCACCGGCGCGGCTACCGTGGGTATTACGCTGGGACTGACCCATAACGCCACCACCGCCGACTGGGTTAGAGCTAATTCCACGCCTAATCTTTGGCCGGTGGAGGGTCAAATCACCGGTAGTTTCGGCGAGCGAATCGACCCGTTCAACGGTGAAGGCGCGTTTCACAGCGGCGTCGACATCGGCAGCACTTATGGACATCCCGTCATCGCTCCTGCCGATGGCGTCGTCACCTTTGCCAACTTCCTCGGCGGATACGGCAAGATGGTCATGCTCGATCACGGCCACGGCATCTGCACGCGTTACGGCCATCTTTCCGGCTTCGCGGTAACGCCTGGAGAGCACGTCCACCGCGGAGACACCATCGGTTATGTCGGCCTTAGCGGGCGCTCTACCGGCCCTCATCTGCACTACGAAGTTCGTATCAATGACACCCCAGTGAACCCCTACAAGTACCTTCGCATCACTGTCGCCCACAGCTACGGCTTCCCCGCCGGAGGCTAGATCACCACCGTTCTGCCCAAGAAGCGTTTCTTTCCTCGACAGCCCAGAGACAGATACCCGACTTCGACGCCTTTCCCGCGCATCCCCAACCAGAACCGCGGCGCCTCATCCCGCGCGGCCAGGGATTACCGTATCTCCCCGCTTCCGCAGGCGCCAGGCCACAGCTAGGAGGGCAGCGGGACCACTGCCGGATGCCATTGCGGCAAAGTGACGCGGATCACGTTCATCAGTTCTTCGTTGTCCACCGGCTTCTGGAAGAACATGCTGGCTCCAGCCTTCAGGGCGCGCTCTTCGTTGCCCTGCGGATCGCGGGCGCTCAGTACGATGACGGGAATGCCGGCCAGTTGATTGTTGTTCTGCAGCCGCTCCAGCACTGCGAAGCCGTCGCCGGCAGGCAAGCCCAGGTCGAGAATAATCAGGTCCGGGCGCTCCTTCTGGGCGGTAGCGATGGCGGAGTAACCGTCCGCAGCGGTTGCAATTTCGCAGTTATTGGCCCGCAGGCGCAGGCGCATCGCCCGCAATAGGTCGGGATCGTCGTCCACGACCAGGATTTTTGGCTTCGTCATTGAACGTCTCCTTTGTGAATCACGCTTTGGCGCGGCTTGCCGTTGCTTCGCGCGGCTGATTTCTGTTTTTCCATATTTCCCACGATCATCTCGGCGATCCGGGCGGCCAGACGCTCCACTTGCTCATCCAGCGATTCTCCGGGGAAGGAACCGCCCGGCTCGGCCCGCGGCAACTCGATCGGAGCAGCCGAAACCGCTAATGTCCCTTTGCCGTGCAGGCCAGCGATCTTGCCCAGTTGCTCACGAATCCGTGTGATCATGATCTCTGAGCGCTGCATGTCAGTGCAGGCGACGACGAAAAAGGTCTCATCCGGCCCCGGACTTCCCAACGGGGGCAAAACCAGGTCTTTGTCGAGGTAGACGCAGTGCCGCAGGGTGTCAAGGCACTGCTGCCAGAGGTCGCGCCAGTTGCCCTGCGGCGGGTTGGTCACGGGCTTGAGTTGGACGCGCACCAGTACAAATGCCGGCCGCAAGCGGTTCTGCCAGATAACGACCGGAGACAGCAGCTTGGGGAGTGAATAGACCGGAAGCGTGAAGGTGAAGGTGCTGCCGTGGCCCGGTTCGCTGGTGACCCAGATTTTCCCCTCATGCAGGCGCACAATTTCCCGGCAGATAAACAGCCCGAGGCCGAGACCGGAGCGGTTGTTGTCCACCGCATCGGGATCCTGGTAGAGCCGCTCGAAGATCAACATCTTGGCTTCCGGGCTGATGCCTCGGCCCGTATCGCTCACCGAGCAGTAGACAAACCCGGCATCGGTCTCCGTCATGCAGGCCCGCACCACCACCGATCCTTCTTGGGGAGTAAATTTGATGCTGTTGTCAATCAGGTTGATCAGCACCTCGAGAATGCGATCGGGATCGGCGTAGACCAGCGGAATCCGTTTGTCCACGCCAGCCTCCAGCCCGATGTGCTTCTCCTGGGCCGTGGGCGTCATCATGGCGATCGCCTGCTGTATCAGATCGCCGATGGCAATGCAACGCGGCTCGACCCGCATCTTGCCGCTTTCAGCACGCGTGGCCTCCAGCAAATCGCGGATCATTGCGTGCAACTGGTTAACGCTTTTCAGGATTGTCTTCAGGTGGTCGGCCTGGTCCGGCGAGACCGGCCCGGCCAGACCGTCCGACAGAAGCGTGGCGTATTGGTGGATGCAGGTAAGCGGCGTGCGCAGCTCGTGCGATATGTGCGACAGAAACTGGTTCTTGAATTCCAGCCTCTGTTTCTGCGCCATCTCGATCGAACGCAGCAGGGCCTGCCGTTCTACCGCGTAACGAATGGTGCGCTCCAGGTGCTTGCTGGTGATGTCGCCTTTGATCAGGTAGTCCTGCACTCCCTGGTTCACTGCTTTGATCGCCAGCGCCTCGTCGTCCTGGCCGGATATGACGACTACCGGCACATTCGGCGCTTTCTCCAGCACCTTGCGAAACGTCTCGGCTCCGCGGCTATCGGGAAGATTCAAGTCAAGCAAGACCAGCGAAGGCTGTTCGCGGGAGAGTGCGGAAAGCGCATCCGACAGGCGCTGCACGCACCGCACTTTCACCGAAGAATGCCCCTCGACCAGGCGCAGCCGCATCAGGTCGGCATCTCCGGGATTGTCTTCAATCAGCAATACGCTAGTTGTTTGCGGATCCATCGCTCTCCTTGTTGGGCAGGTTCGCCATCCCGAACCAGAAATCTTCGATCGCGTGCACGGCAAGAAAAAAACTCTTCAGGGTTGTGGGTTTGCTGACGTAGCAGTTCGCGCCCATCTCGTAGCTGCGGACAATGTCGGCTCTGGCGCTGGAGCTGCTGAAGATCACGACTGGGATTCCCATTAAGACGGGGCTGGCTCTCATCTCTGCCAGCACTTCGCAGCCATCTTTCTTTGGCAAATTCAAATCCAGGACCACCAGGTCCGGCCGCACGGTTTCGCTGTATTGGCCTTCTTTACGCAGGAATGCGAGCGCTTCTTCTCCATCCATCACGCTGTTGGTGTGGCATGGATGCGCGCTGCCGGCAATGGCTTCCTGCACCAGGGCAATATCAGCGGGATTGTCATCCACCAACAGAACCTCGGTCTGGGGGCTCATGCCTGCACCTGCCCGCCCCGGTCGGCCTTTTGGATGGGAAACGTGAACCTGAAAGTCGATCCCTGGCCCAGGTTCGACTCAACCCAGATCTTTCCTCCGTAGCGTTCGACAACCTTGCGGCAGATCGCCAGCCCAATGCCGTTTCCTGCGTACTCCGTCCGTGTGTGGACCCGCTGAAACACCGCGAAGATGGTTTCGGTGTGCTCCTGGGCAATGCCGATTCCATCGTCCACGACAGTAAACAGCCAGAACAGGCCGTTCCGTTCGACATTCACGCGAATCTGGGGCGCTGCGCCTTTCTTGCGGAACTTGATGGCGTTGCCGATCAGATTCTGGAAGACCTGCGCCAACGGTGCGCGTGCCGCGCAAACGACTGGCAGATCTCCGCAGCTGATCTGCGCGCCGCTTTCCTGGATTGCCGGTCTCAAATTCAGCAGAACTTCCTCGATCACCACATTGCAGTCGACAGCCCCATCATTAGCGTCGTTGCGTCCCGCGCGCGAGAACGCCAGTAGATCGCGGATGAGTGCCTGCATGCGCAGTGCGCCCTCGCTGGCATAGGCGATGCATTTGTCCGCATTGGCGTCGAGTTTGCCCTGGTAGCGCTCCGCCAAAAGCTGCGTATAGGCCGTGACCATGCGTAGCGGCTCCTGCAAATCGTGCGACGCCACGTAGGCAAACTGCTCCAGATCGCGGTTGGAGCGGGCGAGTTCCTCCGCCCTCTGGTGCAATGCCGCCTCTGCTCGTTTGCGCTCAGTAATGTCGTGGGCGATCTTGGAAACGCCAACGATCCGCCCCTCAGCATCTTTTATTGGGGCGATGTTCAACGATACCTGCACCAGGCTGCCGTCTTTGCGGCGGCGAACCGTCTCATGGTGAGTGACGCGCCGTCCTTGAGCGATTTCCTCGAATAAATGATCGCTCTCCTCGAGCTTATTGGCGGGAGTGATGACGCTGGTCGGCTGGCCGACAACATCCGTAGCGGCATATCCATACAAATGCTCTGCGGCCTGGTTCCAGGTAATGATCGTTCCGTTGAGGTCGGTACTGAGAATCGCGTCGTCGCACGACTCCACGATCGCCGCCAACCGCATCACATGCGACTGGGCCCGCTGCCGTTCTGTAATGTCGCGCAGGATGACGGTAAACAGTTTCCTGCCGTTGCTCTCGACGTGCGAGATCGAGGCTTCGATAGGAAATTCCTCCCCATCCGCCCGCCGCCCCCACACCATTCCCAGTCGCCCCATCGTCCGGCTAGTAGCCCCGGTCTGGCCGAAGTACCGGATCTGATCGGCGTGCTGCGCGCGGAAGCGCTCGGGGAGCAAATCGCTGATGTTCAGGCTGAGAGACTCGGCGGCGCTGTAGCCAAACATCTTCTGCGCAGCCGCGTTGAAGATCACGATCCCCTGCTGCTCGTCCGCCGCGACAATGGCATCCATCGCGGTCTGCACAATGGCGTTGAGCCGGTCCTCGCTCTCGCGCAGAGCTTGCTGGGCGTGTTGCAACTCGTCTACCGCGGCACGCAGGCGGTCGGCTGGTCCCTCCGTATGGCCCGGTGGAGCAACGCTGGGGAGGTCGGCTACTTCTTTTATGACCAGTTCGTCATTCGCTGCGGCCTCGCCGATGAGCAAAGGTCGATGCTCGGCTCGGGGATTAGAGACTGTTAATCCTGTGACTGCCATTGGGGTCCCCAGTTCTATGGTGTCGGCGTTCTCGTCGCGGTTTTGAGTGTGTTGTTGGAGATCAGATCGTGCGCGGAGACGCATCCGCACGACTGACTTATCGGCGGACTGGCTGCAATCTTTACCGTAGGAAATGCCATCCCGACCCCAACCGGCGTGTGATCGAGGAGACCGGCCAATGTCCTTCCGGACTTCAGTGGCCGCGATCGGCTCTCGACGCCTGCGGTTCAGACAGAACTTCGCAACCGGCGCAGCTTGTTGCCTCAGGCTTGCGCCTTTCCCTCTCCCTGAGCTACGTTTCATGAGTACAACCTGAGATTTGCATGGTTGGTTTTTTCAAATCCGTGCGCGAGGATATTGCCGCGGTTTTCGAGTCAGACCCGGCCGCGCGTTCTTATCTCGAAGTGCTGCTTTGCTATCCGGGGCTGCACGCCGTCTGGATTCACCATTTAAGTCACTGGCTTTGGGAACACGGCCTGCGCTTCCCGGCCAGGTTCAGTTCCCAGGTGGCACGTCTGCTCACCGGAATCGAGATTCATCCCGGCGCCGAAATTGGCCGCCGCCTTTTTATTGATCACGGCATGGGGGTCGTGATCGGCGAAACCACCATTGTTGGCGACGACGTAACCCTCTATCAGGGGGTAACCCTTGGCGGAACCGGCAAGGAAAAAGGCAAGCGGCATCCCACTGTGGGCAACAATGTATCCATCGGCTCGGGAGCAAAACTGCTGGGCAATATCACTATCGGGGACAACTGCCGGGTGGGCGCCGGTTCGGTCGTACTGCGCAGCGTACCGGCCAATTCCACCATTGTGGGCGTGCCCGGCCATATCGTGCTGCGCGACGGCAAGCGCGTTGTGATCACCGATCCTAAAGACATCCGCGATCCACTTTCGGATGTGATCATCAAGCTGGCGACCGAATTGCACGAACTGCGCCAGAAGTTCCAGGAGCACTCGCACGAGGCCCTGGGCGCCGAGCCCAATCTGCAGATCGACGAGGAAAATGCCGCCAATATTTCACCTGCTGATTTGTTCGTGGAGGATTACCAGATTTAAACAGTTGCCAGCCCCGAGTTGCCAATTGCCAGAAAAACCCGGAGGACCGATCAGATGGCACGCACCTCTGTGTTCGGCTGATGCCCGCCCCATGGGTGAAATTCGAGTTGTTGCATTGGGGTCTTGCTGGTAACTGGATACTGGCGATTTTCTACTGTCTTAACCCCATCCAGCTTTCCGAGACCACCAGAGAGTTTCCCGGATTCTGCGGGTCATACTTCACCGAAGTAGGGAGCCCCAGGCGGCAGGAATGCAGGTTGATCCACTGGCGCAGGTAGGTCACATCCTGAGAGCATTCATAGGAGACGCCGGCCACGTCGTACTTGTAGATCAGAAGCACCGCCGGGCGAGGAGTCTGTCCGGCCGACAGTTCCTGCACGTCGATCACGGTGCCATCGGTGATGCGGCCAATACCATCGAGCCAGTTGCGGCGTTCCCGTTCGAGATCTTCCGCCGTTTTGGGCTTGCCTCGGAACAATGCATAGGTTCCCAGGACCGCAGCTCCCCCGGCGGCCACAAACGAGTACATACGAAGGGCATCCATAAAGATTTGAGTGGAAACGCGGGCGCGGCGCGCCAGCGTACGTTATCAGCATATGACGGAACGTTTGCCGGCGGAAGTAGGCTGTTGGTTACCGAGGTTCATCCCGCAACGCAGGCGGCGAGGGGCGGTCTGAGCTTTCCACTAGGCCTGCCTTACCACGGGTCTTCAGAAATGCCACTATGAAAAGAACCCCCAGGAGCAGATCGGTACTCGCAAATGTCAGATCGCTCGCGTGCATACGCCTTTGTAGAAACAGAATAACTACGGCGATACCATAACTCAGCTTCTCCAGGACTGACGGAATCATTACCGGCCGAAATCGTACCGGATTGATAGCGATAACGAAGAAGGCGAACTGCCAGGAGAGTGCTGCACCCACAAAGCCGTAATAAAACCCGGGGTGCGTTATGGGTGGCGGATCCTGGCGGGCTATTAGGTCGAACATGAAGTAGAGAGGAGTCAGCACCAGCACTCCCCAGATGCCCGCAACCCAGAACACGACTTTAGCGAATTTCATGGTTGCTCCCGCGCAGAAGAATAACGCAGTTTGGACGAAAAACTCACCACTTCACATTTGTGCAAGGAATTCCGGCAACTCTTTGGGTAAATCGGCCTTGAGCGCCAGGCGTTTCCCCGTGCGCGGATGCGTGAATTCCAGTTCCGCGGCATGGAGAAAGTTGCGCGACAACGATAGCGTGGTCGTGGCCCCGTCCTTCTGGCGCTTTTTGCGAGAGGATGAGCTATTTGAGCCCTCTCGCACCTCTTTCGGCGCGCCATACGTCGCATCTCCGACCACCGGATGTCCGATCGAAGCCATGTGCACGCGAATCTGATGAGTGCGGCCAGTATCGATCTTGACCTCAAGCAGGGTGAATTTTCCGAACCGCGTGTCCAAACGCCGCCCTACGCGATAATGCGTGATCGCTTCGCGTCCACCCGCGACCCGCGTGGTCATGCGCGTACGCCGTAAACGATCCCGGCTGATGCTCGCGTAAATCGTGCCGGAATCGTTCTTCACCCACCCATGCACCAGCGCAACGTATTTCTTCTTGATCTTGCGCGCGGCAAATTGTGCCGCCAGCCTGCGATGTGCCTCGTCGTTTTTCGCCACGACGATCAGCCCGCTGGTTTCCTTGTCCAGACGATGCACAATCCCTGGCCGCAACTCTCCGCCCAGGCCCGATAAACCCCCGAAGTGATGCAACAGGGCATTCACCAGCGTCCCGCGATTGCGCGAGTCATCGCTTGCTCCTGCGCCGGCGTGCACCATCATTCCCGCCGGCTTGTTGATGACAGCGAGGTCGTCGTCCTCGTAAATGATGTCGAGGGGAACGTTTTCGGCGACAGCTTTCAGCGCGGGGCGGTGGGCTTCGCCGAAAATTTCGATGCGCTCGCCGCCGCGCAGTTTGAACGAGGCCTTGGCGGGCAGGTCGTTGACGAGAATCTTTTCCCCATTGATCAGTTCCTGCACCCGAGCCCGGCTTACACCGTTCAATCTGGCGGTTAGAAATTGATCAAGGCGTTTGCCGGCGTCCTCGACCCCGGCCACCAGCATCCTGGGAAACGGTTCGATCATTCCAGAGGAAGGATATTAAAAAGCCCGGTTCAGAGGTAGAACCAGCAGTTGGGCGATAGCCGAAAGCTGCACGTCTGCACTGCCTATCTTGTCGCACTGACTGCATGCCCAGTTACCCGCTTCGCCCCCGGCTTCAGCCACCAGATGAGGCCGCCGGCGATCACCAGGCCGATAGCGATCAATTGGGTGCCGCTCATCATTCCGCCGAAAACCGATCCGCGGCCCGGGTCGTCGCGGATAAACTCCAGGAAGAATCGCGCCACGCCATAAATGAACATGAAGGCGCCGAAGATCTGGCCGTCGAATTTTCGCCGCTTGAGCAGCCACATGAGGAAAAAGAAATTCGCCAATTCCACCGCCGACTCGAACAATTGCGTGGGCTCGAGCGGAACGTTCAGTGGAGTTCCCGCGATTGCCAGAGCCAAGGGATTATGAAAGGTTACACCCCAGAAGTGGTGTGTGGGCTTCCCGTAACAGCATCCCGCGGCAAAACAGCCGACGCGGCCGATGGCATGGCCCAGCGCGAGCCCGGGAGCAAAGGCGTCGCAAGTACTCAGCGCCGGCATATGGTGCTTGCGCACGTACCAGGCAGCTGCAATAAAAGCGGCAATCAGTCCGCCGGAGAAAACTCCCCCGGCCTGCAGCGTGCTGAGGCTGAAAATTTCCGACAGATGCCCCTTGTAGTCACCCCAGTCGTTGATGATGTACAACACCTTCGCGCCCACTATGCCGCATAGCACCACCAGAATGCCAAGGTTCCAGGCCTTTTCGCCGTCAATCCCCAGACGCTCAGAATTGCGCACGCTGACCCACAGACCGACCAGGACGCCCAGCGAAACCAGGAACCCAT
>Ga0335081_10022298_pt1 | contig 10248 bp, 8 predicted proteins | sample Lox_Sample_35_FD_206713 | JGI IMG/M metagenome (GOLD analysis project Ga0335081, IMG submission 206713) | Soil microbial communities from Loxahatchee National Wildlife Refuge, Florida, United States - Lox_Sample_3.5 | ecosystem: Environmental > Terrestrial > Soil > Wetlands | place: USA: Florida...
CCCGAGTCCTGATCGAAAGCGCTCAGCGCGAGATGCAGGCCGCTGTCGGAGGAGACGTCGCCGTCGAGGACCACAGCCTCGCTCGGTCGGAAATACACTGCCTGGTCGTCGTTGATCGACGTCGGCTGCGTCAGGACGCCCTTGGTCACCAGCTTGTCGCCGGCTCCCACCACGAGCGCGCCGACGATGTAGAACCTGTCGCCGCCTGTGACGTTTTCGGTGTCGCCGCAGCAGACCTTGACCAACTTGACGTCCAGATGTGACATATCGCATGCCTTCGACGAAGGCCCCGGAGACCGGGAGAGTCTGAGATTCGCAGATAGGTCTCCGGGACCGTTTCCATAACGGCTGTCGAAGCGCTTTCCAGATCCTAAAACGCCACACCTTTCTTACCCAAAGCCGTTACAGAAATGCTGCAGTGGTTATGGTGGTGGTCATAATGACGCTCCGCGTCAAGAGGCTCGCCTGGCGCGCTCCCGGGCACGGGCAGCCAGGGCCTGCCGGTGAGGGCGGCGTCGATGGCGCGGAGCCGGTTGGTGGCCTGGCCCGAGGCCACGGCGTCGGGCGCGGCGGCCCACTTTGGCCAGAGCGGGCGGCGTTAGCGACAACCCGGACGGCGAGCCGGTCGTTGAAGTTGCGGGGATCGTACAGGCCATCTTCGTCGCAGATCAGCGTGCCGGTCATCCCGCACAATTCCAGCAGCTGGTGCCAGTCGGCAAAGTTGCGGACCAGTCCAGGCGGGAGCATTCCAGGGCAGCCCAGCGGGCCGCCCGGTGTTGCCGACGTGCTGTGCGCCTCATTCCATAGCGGCATCAGGTGTCGGCCGTGCCTGCGCCCCTGCCCTTCAGGCAAGGCAGATGGCGCCGGTTTCCCCGCCGCACCCTACGCCGACGGGCGCCCGCCCGCAGGGCGCGACATGACCGTGCATCGGATTACTTGTCCGGTTCGCCCCGGGCCACTGCCAGGAATACGGTCCGCCGGGCCCTTGTTTTGTGGTGCCAGGCGAGTGGCGCGTGGCTGGTGCTGCTTGACTCAGGGAAGGGGCGGGCTGACCCGCTCGAGTGGAAAGGGCTGTCGGATGCGAGCGCTGCAGTTTACGGACTACGGGGGTCCCGAGGTCCTCAAATGGGGAGACACTCCTGTTCCGCACGCGGGCCCGGGGCAGATCCGGATCGCTGTGCGGGCGGCCAGCGTGAACCCGATCGACTGGAAGACGTTCGCCGGGGCCATGTCCGGTGGCCAGCCCTTGGCCGGTACGGGTTACCTCGGATACGACGCCGCCGGCGTGGTGGACGAGGTCGGCGAGGGGGTCACGGGGGTCCGCGTGGGTGATGAGGTGTTCGGCGGCGGCCGGAACACGCAGGCAGAATACGCCGTGCTGGACTCCTGGGCGGTTAAGCCATCCTCCGTCGAGTGGGCGGTGGCGGCCGCGGCTGGCGTGACCGGTGAGACCGCTGAACGCGGTCTTCGCCTTCTCGGCGTCAAGTCCGGCGACACGATCTTCGTCGACGGGGGCGCGGGTGGTGTGGGAGCGGTCGCCGTGCAGATGGCGGTCGCCCGCGGAGCGAGGGTGATCGCCTCGGCGAGTGAGGCCAACCATGACTACTTGCGGCAGATCGGGGCGATCCCCGTGCTATACGGCGAGGGCGTCGTCGCCCGCGCCCGGGCCGCTGCTGGCGGGACGGTCGACGCCGTCTTCGACGTCGCGGGCAAGACCCCGGTCGAGGACCTGATCAAGCTTGTATCCGAGCCGTCCCACGTACTGACCATCGCCAACTTTGCCGCCGGTGAAGCTGGGGCAAAGGTGACCGGTGGCGGCGCGGACAGTAGGCCCATGGAGGCCATGGCGGAGGTCGCCGAACTGCTGGCACAGAACAAGCTGGTGATCAAGGTGCAGAAGTTCCCGTTCGACCGCGCCGTCGACGCCTACCGCATCAGCCAAGGCGGCCACGTCCGCGGAAAGCTCGTCTTGATCCCCTGACCGCGTCGCTGACGGCATCGCCGAAAGCGCTCGGCGGCGGTCGCGCTCCATGAACCATCCTGGCTCTCGGACGGGCGGCGCCAGATTAATCATATGGCCGGGAAACGGACGTGATAGATACTTGACGTCGTGGAATTGAGTCCGTTCCGGATTGAGCGCTTCTGCGCGCAGTACGAGCACAGCACGCGGTTCATGCTGCCGAGCAGCGACTGCGAGTCGCGTACGATCGCGGAGCTGCTCGAACTCGAGCCAGACGCACATGGGCGGCTGCTGGAGTGCTGGTGCGGATACACCGAGTCGCCAGGGGGGTCGGCGCTTCGTCAGGCGATCGCCTCGGTGTATGAGCGGACCGGCGCTGAGGAGCAGGTCGTCACCTCGTGCGCCGAGGAGAGCATCTTCCTGCTCTATCACGCCTTGCTCCGGGCCGGTGATCACGTGATCGTCGAGACGCCCTGCTACGAGTCAGCGCTTGAGGTCGCCCGCAGCACCGGCGCTGAGGTGAGCAGGTGGATGCGCCGGTACGACGACGGCTGGGCGCATGATCTTGATGGGCTTTGCGCGCATGATCCGCCGGGCGACACGTCTGCTTTACCTCAATCAGCGGCACAACCCCACCGGCACGCTGCTGACGCGGCCGGTGTTTGAGCATGTCATCGGGCTCGCCCGCGCGTACGGGCTCGACGTGTTCAGCGACGAGGTCTACCGGGAACTCGAGCACGACCCCGCCGACCGGCTACCGGCGGCGTGCGACCTGTACGAGCGTGCCGTGTCGCTCGGCAGCATCTCCAAGAGTTACGGTCTGCCCGGGCTGCGGATCGGCTGGATCGCCACGCGCGACAGCGGCCTGCGCGACGCCATCAGCACGCTGAAGGACTACACGACCATCTGCGCCAGCGCGCCGAGCGAGTTCCTCACCGCACTGGCGCTCCGTAACCGCCGCGTCCTGCTCGACCGCAACCTCGCGATCGTGCGGCGCAACCCGCCGCTCCTCGACGGCTTCTTCGAGCGGCACGCCGACGCCTTCGCGTGGATACGCCCGACGGCGAGCGCGATCAGCTTCCCCCGCGTCACAGGGATCCATGACCTCACCCCATACTGTGCACGGCTCGCCGAAGCCGGCGTCCCGCTCCCGGGCTCGGTCTACGACCAGCCGGACCATTTCCGCATCGGCTTTGGCCGGGCCAACATGCCCGATGCCCTCAAACTCCTGGAGGCGAACCTCACGAACGGTCAATATCGCAACGCCCGTCCGCGCTGATAGGCCGCACAGGGCCGCCAGCACCCGTCACGTCAGTTCGGACGAAGCCGAAGGTCCCCGCAGGCGGGACCATCGACGGATTGAACCGGAGGCTGAGCCGCTTACGATCCCGGGTAGAAGTGAGCTTCGACCGTCGCCTGACGGCGTTCGGCGGACCCGAGGTAGATGCAGCCTGGGAAGGGGCGTCATGGACCGGCTGAACCCACTGGACGCGCTGTTCGTCGATGCGGAGGATGAGGACCGGCACACGTCGATGGCGATCGCGTCGATTGCGGTGCTCGAGGGCCCGTCACCGTCCTATGGCGAGGTCCTCGACCACCTCGCCGGGCGGCTACCGCTGGTGCCCCGCTACCGCCAGAAGCTCCGCACGGTACCGTTTCGGCTCGGCCGACCGGTCTGGGTTGAGGACCCGAACTTCGACCTCCGCTACCACGTCCGGCGGACCGCGCTGCCGACACCTGGGGGGGACCAGCAGCTCAGCCGCTTAATGGCGCGGGTGATGGCCCAGCGGCTCGACCGCGATTACCCGCTGTGGGAGTGCTGGCTTGTCGAAGGGCTCGCCGAGGGTCGCTGGGCGCTGATCTCAAAGCTTCACCATTGCATGGCCGACGGGGTCTCCGCCGCCGACCTGTACCGCGTGATCTTCGACGCGTCCCCCGAACCCTCGCCGCCCGCCGTCGATGGCCGGACCGTCGGCGCGGAGCCTTCCCCGCTCTTTCTCGCCGTTGAGGCGGCACTGGACATGGTCCTGCTCCCGGTGCGGGAAGCCGCCACGCTGACCGGTGCCCTGGCCCATCCTGGCCGTACCGTCCGGCAGACGACCGACACGGTGCGGGCCATCGCGAAGCTGGCCCCATCTCTGTGGCCGGCCAACAGATCCTCCCTGAGCGGGCCCATCAGCCAGCAACGGCGCTACACCTGGGCCCGGGCGTCGCTCGATGACGTCAAGACGATCAAGCGAGAGCTTGGCGGCACCGTGAACGACGTCGTCTTGGCCGCGATCAGCGGCGGCTTCCGTGCGCTCCTGCTCGCCCGCGGCGAGCATCCCGAACCGCACATGCTTCCGTCGCTGGTGCCCGTTTCTGTCCGGACCCCAGGCCAAGAGAGCGTCTACGAGAACCAGGTGTCGGCGTTGGTGGCTAACCTGCCCATCCATATTGCCGACCCGGTTGAGCGGCTCGCCGCCGTCCAGATCCAGCTGTCGACGTTGAAGGCGAGCAAGGAAGCATTAGCTGGGGAAGCGCTGTTTTCACTGGGCCGTTACACCCCGTTCCCGGTATTCTCGCGGGGCGCCCGGCTCGTCTACTGGCTGCCCCAACGGGAGATCGTCACGGTCACGACCAATATTCCGGGTCCCCGCCAGCCGTTCTACGGGTTCGGCCACCGAATCGTGGAGATCATCCCCTACGTTCCGATCGCCACGACGGTCCGCACCGGGATTTCGATCTTCACCTACTGCGGTGACGTCACATTCGGGATCACCGGTGACTACGCCACAAACCCGGACCTCGAGGTGCTGTCCCGTGGCATCGAAGACGGCGTATCCGAGCTCCTGGAAGCCGCCCGGCACCGCATCTGATCGCTCAGGCCGCTACAGAGGGCACCATGGAGTCGCTCAGTGCCAGGGGCAAGCTCCGCGCGTACCTCGGGATTGCTCCTGGCGTGGGAAAACCGGCGCGCTGCCGCGGGACGGACGCGCCCAGCGACGGGCCGACCGCGGGTGCGCTCAGGGCGTGTCCCGCCCTAGGGCCACAGAAGTTCTGTGCGGTATTGCGGGGCAAGTGCCCGGGATCTCGCGATGAACGCCGCTCTGGCGGCCGGGTCAAGCTCTGGGGGCGGCTCGGTCCGGGTTGCCACGCGATAGCCCACAGCGAGAAAGAAGTTCTCCTGCCCGGGCGGTGAGCAGATGCACAGCAGCCTCGCTCGCCGGTCGGAGGCATTGGTGAAGGCATGCGGGGCGTTGGCCGGCACGTTGACGGTCTCGCCGGCCCGCGCGACCGAGTGTTGGCCGCGGAAGGTGAGCTCCACCTCGCCGTCGAGCACGGTGAACATTTCCTCGAAGTCGTGGCGGTGCGGCGGGGGACCGCCGCCGGGGGGCACGTGCATATCGATCAGGGTGTACCGGCCGGCGGTGTCCGCACCGGTCAGCAGGATCGTGTAGGTGTCACCAACCACTCCCAGGTGCGGCAGCGCCCGGTTCTCGTCGGGTCGGGCGACGACCAGACGTCGTCGCGGGTCGTCGGGCGGGATCGCCGGGTGCTGTGATGCAGCCGAGCCGTCGTTCATTCCGCTGCTCCTTTGCGGGTTATGCGCTCCCCAGCCGGAATGTGTGATCCGGCTGACCGAAATCGTGACGCCGCGGCGAGCTCCCCAGGCTTCTCCTGGGGTCCGCTGTTGCGCGATATCCAGCTCAACATGCTCCCGCGTGAGGCCGGGCGTTGGCATCGTGAAATTTGCTGCCGGGCGGACACGTTAAAGTCGGCCGGGCGCGAGCGCACGGCAGCCGGATCGAACTTGGAGAGATGCGTGGATCTAGGGCTGAACGGCAAGGTCGCGCTCGTTGCCGCATCGAGCAAGGGTCTCGGCAAGGCGTCGGCGCTCGCACTGGCGCGCGAGGGCGCACGGGTAACAATCTGCGCGCGGACTGAGGCGGATCTGCAAGCGGCTGCTGACGAGATCCGGCGCGAGACGGGCGCCGAGGTACTCGCCGTCCAGGCCGACCTAACCAGCGCAGCGGGCGTCAAGAACGTCGTCGCAGCGACGGCCGGGCGTTTCGGCGGCGTGGACGTCCTGGTCAACAACTCCGGCGGCCCGGCACGGGGCAGGTTCCCGGACTTCACCGACGACGACTGGCGGCAGGCGTTCGAGGTTGTCACGCTGAACTTCGTTCGCTTCGTCCGCGAGGTCGTGCCGTATATGCGCGAGAAGCGGTGGGGCCGCATCATCGGGATCCAGTCGAGTTCGGTGAAGCAGCCAGTGGAGGGCATCGACCTGTCGAATGGCATCCGCCCGGGCATCGCCGGGCTGATGAAGGCGATCATGCCTGAACTGGCAAAGGATGGCATCACGGTCAACCTTGTGCTTCCGGGCGTGTTCCTCACCTCCCGCATCAGCCCGGCGCGGGGCACAACCCGGAGGCTGACAAGAAGCTCCAGGCACAGCTGGCACCCCTCGCCGCGACGATCCCCCTCGGCCGCCTGGGTGAGCCGATCGAGCTCGGTAACCTCGTCGCGTTCCTCGCCTCGCAGCAGGCCTCTTACATCACCGGCGCCGCCTACCAGGTCGATGGAGGCAACATCAAATCCAACCTCTAGCGACCCGCAGGGTGGCCGGCCTTCCAGCGACCCGCAGGGTGGCCGGCCTTCCAGCGACCCGCAGGGTGGCCGGCCTTCCAGCGACCCGCAGGGTGGCCGGCCTTCCAGCGTCCCGCAGGGTGGCCGGGGCAGGGGATTGGACCTGGCGCTTGTGCGCAGCGCGGCCCAGTGGTGGCGCTGCCGCAAACCGCCGAGGTCTTACACTTTCACCTTCAGGCCGAACCAATGGCAGGGGATGTACTGCCGGCTGATTTACCTTTACGGTGAGCCAAATGGCCGGTGTGGCGGGAGGCCGCTCATGGCAACAGCATCGGATGCCCCGGCTGGCACCAGGGCGGCGCCCGAGCGGCTGCACCGCGGCGCGCTCGGCCTGACCGACATCACCGCGTCGACCATGGCCAACATCGCCCCGGCGATGAGCTTCTATTTCAGCATGGGGCTGATCGCGGCGGCAGCCGGCGTTGCCGCGCCGCTGACCATCATCGCCGCTGCCATCGCGATAGCACTGCTCGGCAATACCGTGGCCCAGTTCACCAAGTCGATACCGTCCACCGGATCGTTCATCACGTTCATCGGCAGGGGGTTCGGCCCCGTGGCGGCACTGACCACGGCGATCGTCATGTCAGTCGGCTACATCGTCGCCGTGTCGGCGGTCGTTGCCATCGCCGGCGGCTGGACCTCCGACATGCTCCTAAAGTACGCGCACGTGCACATCGCCTGGCAGCTGCTGACCGCGGTGCTGACGCTGCTGTCGTTCCTGCTGGTGGTGCGGGGCGTCGCGCTGTCCACGAAGTGGGCCGGGGCGTTGTTCGCTTTCGAGATCGGGCTGCTGGTGCTGGTCAGCGTGTGGGTGCTGATCAAGTATTCGGGCAATCTCAATCTGACCCCCTTTGAGCCGACCCATCTGCTGTCCGGTTTCAAGGGCCTGGGCCTTGGCTTCCCGATCGCCGTGTTCCTGTTCATCGGCTGGGAGAACTCAGCCACGCTGGCAGAGGAGACCAACAACCCGCGGTGGGCGGTGCCCAGGGCTATCTTCCTGGGTATCGGGGCGATCGCGGTGTGCTACGTCCTGTTCGCTTACGTGACCGTTGTCGGCTACCACTACAACGCAACGGCGCTCGGGACGGCCGCCGGCGTACCGTTCGTCACGGTCGCGCTCGGCGTGGGCGCGGTGGTCGGGTTCTTCGCCTACCTGGCGGGCTTCACCTCGATCGTGGGCTCACTCATCGCTGCGACGAACTCGCAGGCCCGACTGATCTTCAGCTCCGGCCGGGAAGGACTGCTCCCCGCAGTCACCGGACGTGTCACGGCGAAGAACCGGACCCCGTGGGTGGCCTTCGTGATCTTCCTGGTCGTGGCGCTCGGCTTGGTCTACGGGTTCGGCTGGGGCCTGGATCCGGTGGTGTACTTCGGCGAGGCAGCCACCCTGGGCACCGTCCCCATCGTGGTGGTCTACCTTGTCACCAACCTGGCCCTGCCGGTGTACTACCGGAGGCACCACCGCGACCAGTTCTCGGTGCTCCGGCACCTGATCCTGCCGGTGCTCGGCGTCCTCGCGATCGTGTTCCCGCTCTATGAGCTGGTCAAGCCCGGCCAGCCGCATCCCTTTGACCTCTACCCGTACATCTCGTTGGCGATCATCGTGGTCGCCGTGGTCTATGCGCTGATCCTCAACGCCAGGGACCGGACGCTGGCAACCAGGATCGGCTCGATCGTCGCCGACGTCGACTGAGCAGCGCGACTTCGGCCGTTACCGTTTGCCTGGCCTGCCCGTCGCGCGAGTGGCGCACTACCGCCCGCACCGCAACGGCCAATTTGCCGTAGCCTGCCGGTACCAAGCCGGGCAACGCCCTCAGCTTGCAAGATCAAGGGGAACGTACGTGTTTGAGACAATTCTCGTCGCCATCGACCATTCCGACCACTCGCAGCGGGCGCTTTCCATCGCCAAGGACCTCGCAAAATGCGCGGGGGGCAACATCCGCGTCGTCCATGTCCGGGAGGCGCCGATCGGGCGGAAGTTCGGCCCAGTGTCAACGGAGTTCTCTGAAGAAGCCAATGCGCTCGTCGAGGATGCCGTCAAGGCCGTGACGGCCGACGGCATCGCCGCAACAGGCGTGGTGCGCGACTCCCACGCGGGTCGGGTGGCATCCGAGATACTCGATGAGGCTGCCGATTCGAAGGCTTCGGTGGTCGTCGTCGGTGCCCGAGGCCTTACCGATCTCGCCGGGCTGATGCTGGGCAGCACCACCCACAAGATACTTCACCTGGGAACATTGCCGATCCTGGTCGTGCGCTGAGCCCCACGGCTGCTGAAAATCGAGCAACGCGCCGATCAGGCCGGAACGTTGTCACCGCGCGTGCGCAAAAGAACTCGCGGGCCGATCATGGCGCCCGGTTCGGCGGGCGGCGGCCTGGGTGGGAGGAGGTCGGCAATGCGGATCCTCAGCTGGAACCTGTGGTGGCGGTACGGGCCTTGGGAACAGCGCGGGCAGGCGATCGCCGCGACGCTGGCCGAGGTCAGGCCCGACCTGTGCGGCCTGCAGGAGGTGTGGGGTGCGCCCGGGGAGAACCTGGCCGCCGACCTTGCCGAGCGGCTGGGCATGCACTGGTGCTGGGCGACAGTCCCGACGGGCCACAGCACGCACAGCGATGAGCTGTCTACCGGCAACGCGATTCTCAGCCGCTGGCCGATCGTCACACATGCTGAGGCCGGCCTGCCGGCAGGCGACGTGGCGAACGGGGGCCGGGTGGCGGTGCATGCCCGCATCGACACGCCGGGGGGTGCGCTGCCCATCTTCACTACCCACCTGACCTACGGGCCGGGCCGCTCGCATGTGCGCACGGCGCAGGTCCGCAGGCTGGCCGGGTTCGTCGCGGAGCATGCTGCGGATTGCGCTTACCCGCCGGTGGTCACCGGCGACCTCAACGCCGAGCCTGGCTCGGACGAACTGCGGCTGCTTGGCGGGCTGCTCACCGCCCCGGCGGTGCCGGGCCTGGTGCTCCTCGATGCCTGGCGGTACGCCGATCCTGGTGACCCCGGGTTTACCTGGGACCACCGCAACGGATACCAGGCCAACAGCGTGATCCCGGACTCACGGATCGACTACATCCTGGTCGGCCTGCCCCGGCAAGGCCGCGGCAAGGTGCGGTCGGCCAAGCTGGCCGGCGCCTGGCCCATCGAGAACGTCTGGCCATCAGATCATTTCGCCGTCGTCGCCGAGCTACAGCAGTAGGCCGCAGGCACCGCGTCACCAGGCCGCGACCGGCACCAAGATCCACGGGACACGCCCTGGTGCCCGGGTGTGGGCGTTCTCCGTGTCCGCCATGTGGTTGAGGGCGGTTAGCATATGATGGTGTTTTCCCTGCTAGATGCATCTAGTCAGTTTGATCGTTAATCTTCTAGTAGATTAGAATTACTCTTGTGGTAAGCCGGAGCATGAAGCCAGCGCAGGCGCTCACCCTGGTGCGCAGGCTCGCCCGCGAGCATAGGCTCGCCGTCACCGAGCTCCCCCGGCGCGGGAAGGGCTCGCACCGCATCTACGCCTTAGCTGACTCTACCGGTGCTGAAGTAGGTAGGTTCGGCCTGATGAGTCCCAGCTCGAAGGACCTTTCATGGACGGCGCTCGGCGCGCTGGAGGAAGGGCTGGCGCATCTGTTCGGGGACAAGTGGACGGAGAAGCGGAGATGACGACCTA
>Ga0335081_10022299_pt1 | contig 10248 bp, 12 predicted proteins | sample Lox_Sample_35_FD_206713 | JGI IMG/M metagenome (GOLD analysis project Ga0335081, IMG submission 206713) | Soil microbial communities from Loxahatchee National Wildlife Refuge, Florida, United States - Lox_Sample_3.5 | ecosystem: Environmental > Terrestrial > Soil > Wetlands | place: USA...
CAGCGCGTATTGCGCCAACAGGAGGCGGAGCTTCGGCACCGCTCGGAGGCGACATGCCCAAGGTCGAGATCCCTGCCCACAAGTCCGGCGACTACCTTGTAGACTACGAGGAGAAGGTGTTCGAGGACGTGCAGGCGAAGCCGGGAGAGAAGGCCCTGGTCACGTTTCACACCGTCGCCTTCGAGGGGTCGGTCGGCCTGGTCAACATGCTGCAGGCAATACGCCTGCGCCGCAAGGGATTCGAGACCTCGATCCTGCTGTACGGCCCGGGTGTCACCCTGGGCGTGCAAAGAGGCTTTCCCAAGCTCGGCGACGAAGCCTTCCCCGGTCACCAGAACTTCGCCACGCAGCTCAAGAAGTTCATGGGCGAGGGCGGAAAGGTCTACGCTTGCCGCTTCGCGCTCCAGGCGCTCTACGGTCACGGCGAACCCGCCCTGCTGGAGGGGATCCGCCCCATCAGTCCGCTGGACGTGCTCGACCTCATGCTCTTGCACCGCAGGGATGGCGCATTCGTCCTGAACACGTGGACGGTCTGAGGAGACCGCAAGATCGGCCATGGGCCAGGTGGCGACGGTAAGGGCGGCGGCGGTCCAGATGAGCCCCGTGCTGGGAAGCCGCGATGGCACGACCGAGAAGGTCTGCCAGCGAATCGCCCAGGCGGGCCGAGAGGGCGCCCAGTTCGTGGTCTTCCCGGAAACGATCGTGCCCTACTACCCGTACTTTTCGTTCATCAAGCCGCCGGCGGCGATGGGCGCCGACCACCTCGCGCTGGCAGAGCAAGCGGTGCTGGTTCCGGGCCCGGCGACCGAGGAGATTGGACGCGCTGCCGCCCGTGCTGGGGCGGTGGTGGCCGTGGGCGTGACCGAGCGAGATCACGGGACGCTCTACAATGCGCAGCTCCTCTTCGACGGCGATGGTCGGCTGGTCCAAGCGCGGCGGAAGATCACGCCCACCTATCACGAGCGGATGATCTGGGGTCAGGGAGACGGGTCGGGTCTGGCAGTGGTCGACACGCGCGTGGGCCGGGTGGGATCGCTGGCCTGCTGGGAGCACTACAACCCGCTCGCCCGCTACGCGCTCATGGCGGACCACGAGGAGATCCATGCCGCGATGTTCCCGGGCTCCCTGGTGGGCGATCTCTTCCGGGAGCAGATCGAGGTGACCATTCGTCACCACGCGCTCGAGTCCGGCTGCTTCGTCGTCAACGCCACCGGATACCTGAGCGCGGAGCAGGTCGCTCAGCTGGCCGGTGCGACTGGGCTCGACGGGGTGCTGTGCGGCGGGTGCTTTACCGCCATCGTGTCACCCGAGGGGACCCTGCTCGGGAAACCAGTCACCGAGGGAGAAGGACTGGTTCTGGCCGATCTCGACTTCCGGCTCATCGCCAAGCGCAAGCGGATGATGGACAGCGTGGGTCACTATAGCCGGCCGGAGCTGCTCTCCCTCTTGTTCGACAGGTCACCGCAGCGCCACGTGCGAGCGCTTCGCGAGAGGCCACCTGATTCCGAGGACGCAGGCGATGAATGCTTCTCTTCCCGTCCTGAAGGCGGAACACCCGACGGCGCGCGACCCGCGCTGGAACGAGCTCATCGCTGAGCTGCAGGCCTGGGGCCTCCGCTGGCCCGAAGCCGGGGGACCTGGACTCAGCCGTCGGGGTGGGGCGGGCCCGTCGGATCACAAGGCGTTGACCCTGGCTGGCCAAACCGTGATGGTGCCCGTCTTCACGCACGCCTCGCGGCGTTCGCCGTACACGGCCGAACTGGATCGCTCGAGCGGTGGTGCGCTGCTCTTCCGGGAGGGACGATTCGTCGCCCATGTCGACTTTCCGCGGGAGCCGCAGTTCTATCGGCGCGTCACGAAGGACGGGATCCCGTACTGGAAGATCGCCACGCTCCACGGGCGCGATGTGCTCGCCAGCACCGTGCTCCAGACCTGCACGCGCTACGGGAACCGGGCGACCGCGTGCCAGTTCTGCGCCATCGGGCAATCGTTGGCGGCGCGATCGACCATCGCCGAGAAGACGCCGGCACAGCTGGCCGAGGTCGCCAAGGCCGCGGTGGAGCTCGACGGCGTGTCTCATGCGGTGCTCACCACCGGTACCCCCGCCACGCCGGATCGGGGGGCCGCCGCGCTCGCGCGATGCGCCCAGGCCATCCAGGCGGCGGTGCGACTCCCGCTGCAAGCGCAGTGCGAGCCTCCCGAGGACCTCGGCTGGTTGGCACGGATGGCGGAGGCAGGGGTCGACGCACTGGGCATGCACCTCGAGGCGGTGAGCGAGGATGTCCGCCGCCGGATCATGCCCGGCAAGGCCGAGGTGCCAGTCTCACGCTACCTGGAAGCGTTTGCGCGCGCCGTGGAGGTGTTCGGGCGCGGACAGGTTTCGACCTACCTCCTGGCGGGCCTGGGCGATACGCGCGAGGCCATTCTCGAGGCATGCCAGGCACTGGTCGTGCTCGGGGTGTACCCGTTTGTCGTGCCGTTCGTGCCGATCGCTGGCACGCCGCTCGAGTACCACCCCGCGCCCGATCCGGGATTCCTGGAGCTTCTTCTCGCCGATGTCGCGCTTCTCCTCAAGCGCGCGGGCCTGCGGAGTCAGGATGCCAAGGCGGGCTGCGCTCGCTGCGGCGCATGCTCCTCGCTTCGGGCTCGGGAGGCAATCCGCCCTGCTTGACCTCGTTCATCCTTGGGGAGGTCCCATCTCGCCGGTAGCTGCCGCGCGCATCGTCGTGGAGCGGGCTGACGAGCAGTGGCAGCTCGAGGCATACTACCGGCTGCGGCACGCGGTTTTCGTGGAGGAGCAGGCGCTCTTCGAGTGGACGGACATCGACGAGCACGATCCGCGTGCGACGTCCCTCGTTGCCGTGAGCGAGATCGCCGGCATGCCCGATGCGGTGGTGGGGAGCGTGCGGATCTACCCGGCCGAGGATGGTACATTCTTCGGGGGCCGTCTGGCTGTCGCGCGCGGCCATCGTCGATCTGGCGCGGTGGGGACGGCGCTCATCGCAGCAGCGGTGGCGACCGCGCGGGAACACGGTTGTCGTCGCTTCCTGGCCACCGTGCAGCTGGTCAGCGCGCGCTATTTCGAGCGGCACCACTTCCACCCCGTGGCACCGATCGAGGTGCGCGGTCGGGCTCATCTGCTGATGGAGGCGGATTTGGCGCGGTTCCCCGTGGGCGGCCAGGACCAGGCGCCGGTCCGGGCGGCGTGAGGCTGAAACCGGGCTGTCTGGCAGCGCTTGCCGAGCGGCTGCGCACGAGGGCCGAGCTCGGCTTCAAGCGGGACGTCGAGCGGGCCGCGCGAGCCTTCGGCCGGGTCACTCGCAGCGCCTGGTTCCCCAGCGCGGGGCCGATCTTGAACGGCGACGATGCGGCGGCTCTGCTGGATGGCGATGGTCACCTCTTGCTTGCAGCGGAGGGCATCCGCCCGGAGCTCGTCGCCAGCGATCCGTGGTTTGCTGGCTACTGCTCGCTGATGGTCAATCTGAACGACATCGCGGCGATGGGCGGTAGGCCATGGGCGGTGGTCGACGTCTTGTTCCTCGGCGATGGCGACGGCGATGAGGTGCTTGAGGGCATGGCGGCGGCCAGTCGCGCGTTTGGGGTGCCGGTCGTGGGCGGTCATACTTCCCGGGTTGTCGGCCCGACGCTGCTGGCCGTGGCGGTGCTGGGGCGGAGCCGCCGGCTCCTTGCCGCGTCTACAGCCCGCCCCGGCCAGGTGGTGCTGGCCGCGATCGACCTGAATGGCAGCTTCCGCGGACCGGGCGGCAACTTCGACGCGGCGACGACCGCGTCGCCCACGTCACTGCGGGCCAGGCTCGCGCTCCTGCCCGAGCTGGCGGAGGCGAAACTCCTGTGCGCCGGCAAGGACGTCAGCATGGCCGGCCTGTGCGGAAGCCTGCTCATGATGCTGGAATCGTCCGGGACGGGCGCGGTGCTCGATCCGGGATGCGTTCCGGCTCCACCGGACGTGGATCCAGTGCGCTGGCTCACGAGCTTCCCGAGCTTCGGGTTCGTGCTGGCGGTGGAGGAGGCCTCTGTGCACGAGGTGTGCGCGCGCTTTCGGGGCGCGGGCGTGGCCTGTGCCGAGGTGGGCCGGCTCACCGGCTCTCGCCAGCTCGTGCTCGCGCACGGCACGGAGCGTGCGCTTTACTGGGATCTCTCGGTTGAATCCCTGACCGGTTTCGGTGCCCCGGAATAGCGAGGTCTACCCATGCCCGAGGTGCGCTTTCGCGTGAGGTGGCCCAACGGGGCAATCCAGAGGTGCTATTCGCCGTCGCGGGTGGTGAAGGACCATCTGGCGGTTGGCGAGGCGTATCGGGTGGAGGAGTTCCTGGATCGCGCCCGCTGGGCGCTGCGGCTGGCGTCTCGGCGCGTGCATGAGCGCTATGGCATTGTCTGCAGCGCTGCCCTCGACCAGCTCGCTGCGATCGAGCGCGCAGCTGAGGCGCTGGAGGCGCTCGATCGGGCGGGTACCGTTCAAGTGCTTGGATGCGAGGGGTCGCTCGCTTCGAACCCTTCCGGCTCCGCCCCGAACCCTTCGCGCGAGGCTTCCCGCGCGAGCGAGCACTTTGCCGTCGCCATCGTCGGCGGGGGACAGGCTGGCCTCTCGATGAGCTATTGCCTCAAGGAGCGGAGCATCCCGCATGTCGTGCTGGAGGCCTTCACCCGCGCGCACACCTGGCGGACACAGCGTTGGGACTCGTTTTGCCTCGTCACGCCCAACTGGCAATGCCGTCTACCCGGTCATTCCTACTCGGGTCGCGATCCGAACGGCTTCATGAGCCGGGACGAGGTGGTGGCGTATCTCGACGCCTACGCGGACTCATTCGACCCGCCGTTGCGGGAGGGTGTTCGCGTGGAGTCGCTCGAGTCGGGGGAAGGGGCACCGCGGGAGCGGCGATTTGTCCTGGGCACCTCCCGCGGGGCTCTCACGGCGGATCAGGTGGTGGTCGCGACGGGAGGCCACGAGCGACCCAGGATCCCCTCCATGGCGGCCCAACTCCCGCCCGGCGTTCGCCAGCTGCACTCATCCGAGTATCGCAGGCCCGATCTGCTTCCGGCCGGGGAGGTGCTGGTGGTCGGGACAGGTCAGTCTGGCTGCCAGATCGCCGAGGATCTCCATCTCGCCGGCCGGAGGGTTCACCTGTGCGTTGGCAGCGCGCCACGTTGCGCCCGCCGATACCGCGGGAGGGACGTCGTGGAGTGGCTCGAGCGCATGGGGCACTACGACCGGTCCGTGGAGGATCACCCGGAGGGCGAGCGCGTTCGCGATCATACCAACCACTACGTCACCGGTCGTGATGGAGGGCGCGACATCGACCTGAGAAGGCTGGCGTTGCAAGGAATGCGGCTCTACGGGCCCTTGCGGTCCATTACCGCCGAGCGTTTCGAATTCGCGCCGGGGCTCAGGGAGAACCTGGACGGCGCCGACGCCGTCTATCGCCGGATCAACTGCAGCATCGACGCCTACGTCGAGAAGGAGGGGATCGACGCGCCTGTCGAGCCCGAATACGTGGCGCCATGGGAGCCAGAGGAGGAGGTTCTCTCGCTGGAGTGCGGCCAGGTCGGGATGACGTCCGTCATCTGGTGCACCGGGTTCGAGACGGATCTTCGTTGGATACGCCTTCCGATGCTCGATTCGCGCGGCGAGCCCCGCCACCGCCGCGGCGTGACCGAAATCCCGGGTCTGTACTTCCTTGGATTGCCCTGGCTCCACACGTGGGGATCGGGTCGCCTGGCGGGAGTGGGTCGGGACGCCCAGTACCTCGCCGATCGCATCGAAGAGCACGCGATGGGGGCAGCCACGGCCCCTCGGACCGGTTCATGACCATACCCAAGAGCCTGGGCGGCAGGGTGGTCGAGGCCCGCAAGACCAGGCGGTGGTGCGCGAGCCGATCTCCTCCGCGCGAACAACAATCAGGGCCGGTGGTTCCCGCAATCGACGCTTCTTCGGGCGAGGGCACGTCCCATTGCAAAGTGGTCCCGACGATCGCTTCCAGCGCGACCAGTCGACCGCGAAGAAATGCCGCGGCTGCCCGGCGAGACCCTTGGTCAGCGGACCGCGCTATTCTCCCTTCCGTCCTGCGATCGCGGGGAGGTCGCGGCCACAGAACCTGCAGACCCTGGCCGCCTCCTTGATCGTCTCGGCGCAGAAGGGGCAGACCTTGGTCGGGCCGTCCTCCGCCTGCGCGGGCAGATGCTGGATCTGCGCCGATTCGATGAGGCTCTTGATTCGCTGCGCGTCGGCCTTCCGGTGTCCGTGGCTGGCGATGGGGTCGGTGCCGCCGGTGCTTTCGATGAGAATATCGGAGAAGAAGAGTCCGGTTTCGACATGCACCGAGGCAACTCGCTGCAGGTGAATGCTCATCTCATTCTTGGTGAACCAGCTGCGCTTCCTTCGGATGACCGCGGTCTCATCCACCTCGATGACGGTCGGAAAGAGGCGATTCCCTCGGGTCCAGCGGCTGGCGACGAAGTTCTCGGACATGGCCACATCCTACCGGAATGTGGTCGTGATTTTGAACGGGTTGCTACCTGGCCGCCCTCGCGTCGACAAGTGCAGGACGAGGAACATCACGGCCGAGCGCCGCGACGCACCCCCAGCGGGTTGGCCTTGCGGCTCCCGCCTTCGCCGCGCTCCGCTTCGTTGGGTAAGATTCACGAACGGTCATGAGAAGTCGAACTGGCTTTGGCCGTCTCTCGTGGCCACTTGCGCATGCGGCTCGGCAGGGCCTCTGGTCCGTCGCGCGACGGGCTGGCGTTCTCGCGACGCCTCTCGTCGAGTGTGCGAGCGCTCAGTCGAGCTGGGCCGCGAGCGAAGCGCCATGAGGCAGGGCCCGAGGACGTTGCGGCCTGATGGCGATCACCTCGGAGTGCAGTGAGCGAACGAAACTCAGCGGTCGAGGTTGGGGTGGGCTCCCTGATTTGGTTAGACAGCAACCATTCGCAGTGCGAGCATACGCGAGTCTCCCCTGCCGGGGGGGTGTTCATGAGCAACCTCGCCCTCGACGTACAGGCTCGCCTCGGTCTGGAGCATGCTCCCGTCGGCTTCCGCTACGTGGACCAGGCGCCGCCGACTGCGCGCCGCCTCGGCTCCGGGGCCGGCTGCATCGCGCCGCTGGTGCGGGCCGCCGCGCGAGGGGCCACCTTCGCCCTGACGCGCGAGGCGTGCGGCTGGCCCTGCGCCGCCTTCCATCTGGGCTTCTCCACAGCGATCTTCCCGGGCATAGAGCGGTTCCTGTCGCATGGGCCGTTGCCGGGCAGGGATTGCGAACGCTTCCTCCTGACGGCTTCGGTGGCGCGCGATTACCTCGACGCGATGCGCTTCGAGGCGCCGGCGGGTAGGCTGGCGGTGTTGGCTCCGTTGGCGTCCTTCGGACCGCACGAGCGCCCCGATCTGGCCATCATCTTGGCGAACGCGGATCAATTGAGCGGCCTGGTCTTTCTCCTCCACCACGACGCCCCGACGGATGATCGCCGGGTGGTGACGCAGTTCGCATCCGCCTGCGCCTCCATGATCACGTTGCCGTTACGCGCCGCTCGCGAGGGGTCGAGATCGGCCGTGTGGGGGCTGCACGACATCTCCGCCCGGGCCCGCCTCCCCGCGGACCTCATGAGCTTGGCCATGCCGCACGGCGTCCTCGAGGCGGCGTGGCGGCATGCCCCGGACAGCTTCCTGGCAACGGAACGCTGGCGGCGGCTCCTTGGACGCGGCGTCCGTGGCATGGCAGGGCCGGGAGACTGACGCCTGATCCCCCCCGCCGCGTCGCCGCGGCGTTTCTGATCCACGACGGCCTGTTCTTCGTCTCCAACATCCGTCTCCGGGGGAACGCCCACCGCCAACGCCATGCACCGCGATCCTGCCCCCGGGGCGCGGTGGTGTGGTGAAGGCGATCGTCACCTTCGCGACCGGCGTGCTCCACTTGTGGCGGTCGGGTGGTGCGGTGCCGATGCGGGCTTGCGGCCTGCAGCGTGGCCGCTTCTTCTTGTTCGGCGGTCTGCATCTTCACGAACTTGCGTCCTGGGGAAGGAGCCAGCCGCGCGTCTGGATCGATCCTCTCGAAGCTCGAGATCTCGCCCTGCGAAATTCCCCCGGTGTCGGCGACCTCCATCTGACAGTTTCCGCGCGGGCTTGAGGTTGAGCTCCAGGCACTTGAGGCGAACCACCACTGTGAGGCAGTCCGGGCTCGTTGGCCGCGGACGAAGAGGCGCGAGGGCCAAACCCGCGAGGTCCGGAAAGGCTCGGCCGCATCATGCGCTTCGACGGCGAGAGCAGGGGTGGCCCGATGTCCTCGGATCCCCGGCGGGGATGCTTTGTCCTCGGTGGCTTGAGTCTCGGCCTGGGCAGGATACGCCCGGCTCGCACGAGCGGCAGCCGGAGGCAGGTGGCGATCGCCTTGTGTTTGCGGTCGGATGCGTGCACGATGGACAGCGATGACGCAGCGCACCCCAACGCGACTCCGTCTCTCGCCTGGACCACTTGATGCCACGTTGAGTGCGCTCAACGCAGTGCTGGGCGACTATCTGCGCAACCGAGCCAACCCGCTCGATCTGGGGTTCAGTCTTTACCACCAGAACGAGCCGCTCGCGTGTCGGAGGGATTCCATTGCAGCGGCGTACCCCGCCGCCAGCCGGAAGGTATGTGTGCTCGTTCATGGGCTCGCCATGAACGAGGGCTGCTGGGCCTTTCCTGAAGACCGCCAGGTTTCGTATGGCTCGCTCCTCGAGAAGGACCGCGGCTACACTCCGCTCTTCGTGCGCTACAATAGCGGCCTCCACATCTCCGAGAATGGCAAGTCCCTGTCCGACACGCTCGCCGAGCTGGTGAGCTGCTACCCAGGGCCGGTCGAGGAGCTTGTGCTCATCGGCCACAGCGTGGGTGGTCTCGTGGTGCGCAGCGCGTGCGAGGTGGCCCGCACCGCAGGAGAGCCCTGGCTTGACCGCGTCGCCCACGCGTTCTACATCGGCTCACCGCATCGCGGAACGTCGCTGGAGAGGCTCGGTAACGTCACGACGTGGGTGCTGAAAAGGATCGGCGATCCACACACGAAGATGGTTGCAAAGGTCCTGAACTTGAGAAGTGCAGGCATCAAGGATCTCCGGTTTGCGAGTCTCATGGCGGACGATTGGGCCGGGCGCGATCCGGACGCGCTGCTCCAGAATGCCTGCGCCGGCGTTCCGCTCGTGGAAGGTCCATCACACCATTTCCTGGTCGGGACGCTTGGTCCGAGCGAGACCGACGTCCTCACCCGGATTTTCGGCGATGCCATGGTCTCGGTCGCGAGCGCAGGTGGGCCAAGGCAAGATGCGGGACGGCTCACGTCCGCGCGGGAGACCGTGCGGCTCTTTCCCGGTGTGAGCCATGTCGCGCTGATGCATCACCCCGATGTGTACGCATGGATCGCGACTTGCTGCTCGGCGAGGCACGACCCAGCGGAGGCGCAATGACGCGCTGGCACGGACTCAAGGATCTGCTCGTTGACGCTGTTCACCACGGGTCAATTGCCGTCGAGGAGGTTCACCAGGCGGTCGCGAGGAGGCCGATCGAGATCTTGCAGCGGGTGCCACCGCTCGCCTCCACGGCACGCTTCGTGGGTGCGTGGCAGTCCGCCGGCATTTCTGCCGTGTACGGTGCAGTTCGCGTCGTGAACGCCGCCGCAGGTCAGGTTGCCGGAGCCATCATTGATCTCAGTACCCGCGGGAAGCCTGTCCAGGCCGGTAAGCCATGCGGGCCACCCGGGGACGCAGCTGCGGCGCGCGAGATCGCCAAGACGGAAACATGATCCGACCGGACCTGGCGCAGAGGGTGCGGGCCAGAACAAAGGTCGCCGCCTCGGAGCTATCCGCGCGTCCCACCCGGGCGGCCGACACGACCTCACCGAAATTGCCACCGGAAAGCCTGAGCGTTTACGCGTCGGGTGGTGGCGGAGCGAAATGGGGATGCCGCCCGGCGTTGCCTGGAAGCAGCTGGACCATGGAGCGGAGTCCCGCCATGGCCCGACCGGTCGGAGCAAGGGCCTCGGTCAGCGATACAAACCCAGCACCCAGCTCGCCGGGTTCGTTCACAGTCATGGCGAGCGAGCCGCCACACCAACAGAACGGCGTCGATTTCTCGGTGGCGCGCCATCATGACGAACTCACTTTGGGGGGGCTCGCTCGCGCCAGACCCTGCATCGAACAGTGCTAAGGCGGCGTAAATAAATAAAGGTCTTATCCTGTCTTGGCGGGTCTTGGTCGAACAGTGTAGTT
>Ga0335081_10022301_pt1 | contig 10247 bp, 10 predicted proteins | sample Lox_Sample_35_FD_206713 | JGI IMG/M metagenome (GOLD analysis project Ga0335081, IMG submission 206713) | Soil microbial communities from Loxahatchee National Wildlife Refuge, Florida, United States - Lox_Sample_3.5 | ecosystem: Environmental > Terrestrial > Soil > Wetlands | place: USA...
GCTCAACAGGCAGGGCCTCAACAGGCAGGGCCTCAACAGGCAGGGCCTCAACAGGCAGGGCCTCAACAGGCAGGGCCTCAACAGGCAGGGCCTCAACAGGCAGGGCCTCAACAGGCAGGGCTCAGCGGCGCGGAAAGCGCTCAGCGGGCGCGCAGGGCAGAGAGCAGGTCGTCGAGCGCGTCCAGGTTGTGCGCGCTCACCACGGCGTCGCAGTACGGCCACGCGGCGGCCATGCCGCCGACCTCCGGCCGGTAACGCGGTGACTGGGTGCGCGGATTCGCCCACACGATCCGGTGCGCCACCCGTGACAGCCGCGCCATCTGGGCGCCGAGCAGCTCGGGCTCCCCGGTCTCCCAGCCGTCGGAGATGATCAGCACCACCGCTCCCCGGGCCATGCCCCGGCAGCCATAGCGGTCGTTGAACTCCTTGACCGCGGCGCCGATCCGGGTCCCGCCCGACCAGTCGGGAGCCGCCTCGCCCGCCTTGGCCAGCATGATGTCCGGGCTGGCCGCGGCGAGAGCCGTGGTCAGCCGGGTCAGCCGGGTCGCGAAGCTGAACACCTCGGTCCGGCTCGGGCCCCGTCCGTCACCGGCGCCGGCGCCCAGGACGTAGAGCAGCATCAGCAGCGCGCGGGCGTAGGGCTCCATGGAACCCGAGATGTCACAGAGCACCACGAGGCGGCGCGGCCGGATCCGGGGCGCCCGGCGGGCGAACCGGATCGCCTCGCCTCCGCTGCGCCGGGCCAGCCGCAGCGTCCGGCGCAGGTCCGGGCGCTTCCCGTCACGGGCCGGCCGGTACCTGCGGGTCCGGCGGGGCGGGATGGCCAGGGTCATCTCGCGCATGAGCGTGACCAGCTGGCGCAGCTCGGCCGGGGACAGCTCGGTGAAGTCCCGGCCGCGCAGCCGCTCGGTGGCCGACGCGACCCGGCGCAGGGCCGGCCCCTCGAGCAGCGGCTCGTCGCCGTCCGCGGCGGCCGGGACGGTATCCGAGACGTGCCAGCCCGACGGCAGCCGACTCGGATCGACCTGCCCCTCGGGAGACTGGGCGGGCTGGGGGCCGCCATCGGCCTCGGCGCGCTGGAACGCGGGCCCGGTGGGCGGCACCTGGTTCCGGAACGGCGAGGGGCCGCCGAACAGCGCGGCGAACACCCGGTCGAAGGTGGCCATCTGGCTCGGGTCGGACACCATGGTGGCCAGCGCGCAGGCCCGCAGCTCGGCCACCGAGGTGGCGCCCATGACCGTCACGGCCCGGGCCAGCCGCTCGCAGCGGTCGGGCCCGACCGGCAGCCCCGCGGTGTGCAGGGCAATCCCCAGGCCGGTGGCCATCGCGGCCACGTCCGGCGCGGAACCCGCCTCCGGCGGAAGATACAGCTCAGTCAATGTTGCCCGCTCGCCTCCGGGGCGCCTTGAGGCGCCTCCTTCCCTCGTCGCTCGTCGCAGGCTCCTCGCTCCTCAGTCCAGTCGGCGCCGCGCCCCTTCGGCTCAATCAAGGCGGCCGACCACCGACGCCAGCCCGGCCTGGCGCACCGTTTCCTCGTCTTCGGGGTACTTCAGCACCGTGCTCAGAGTCTGGCCGGCCACCTGGGGGGACAGCTCCCGGGCGCCGAACACGCTCGCCGCGAAGGCCCAGCTGATCGCCTCCGAGATGCCGGGCGGCTTGGTGAGGTCGAGGCCGCGCAGCCGGTTGACCGCGGCCGCGATCTGGCCGGCCAGCTGCTCCCCCGACGCCGGCACCCGGCGCCTGACGATCTCGGCCACGCGGGCGGTGTCCGGATAGGCGATCCAGTGGTACAGGCACCGGCGCTTGAGCGCGTCGTGCAGGTCCCTGGTCCGGTTGGAGGTCAGCACGGTGACCGGGGGCAGGGCCGCCTGCTGGGTGCCGAGCTCGGGGATGGTCACCGCCGCCTCGGCCAGCAACTCGAACAGGAAGGCCTCGAACTCGTCGTCAGCCCGGTCCACCTCGTCGATGAGCAGGACGGCCGGCCGCGGACCCGGATGCAGCAGGGCCGTGAGCAGCGGCCGCGGCAACAGGTACTCCCCGGTGAACAGGTCCTTGTCCCTGATGTGCTCGCCGGCCGCCTCGGCGAGCCTGATGGCGAGCAGCTGACGCGGATAGTTCCACTCGTACAGCGCCTCGGAGGCGGTGATGCCCTCGTAGCACTGCAGCCGGACCAGCGGGGTGTCGATCGCGGCGGCCAGGGCCTTGGCGGCCTCGGTCTTGCCCACGCCCGGCTCGCCCTCGAGCAGGATCGGCTGTCCCATCCGGACCGCCAGGAACAGGGCGGCGCCGAGCTGGTCGCCCGCCAGGTAGCCGACCGCCTCCAGGGCCGAGGCCAGGTCGCTGACCTGAGGGAACCGGTCGTGGAGATCGTGTGTCAAGGTGCTGCTCACAAGTGTCCGCCTCAGAAGGCACGCGTTATCCAGGTAGTCAGTTGTGCATAACGCTCAGGGGGCGAGTTTATCTTTCCGCGCCAAGCGCACCGGTCAGGTGATGGCCAGGTCGGTGCGGAACGGGCGGCCCTGGATGGCCCGCCACACCTGAGCCGGGGTGAGCGGCATGTCGGCGTGCCGCACGCCGTAGGGCCGCAGCGCGTCGATGACCGCGTTGACCACCGCGGGCGGCGACCCGACGGTGGCGGACTCGCCCACCCCCTTGGCCCCGATGGGGTGGTGCGGCGACGGGGTGACGGTCGCGCCGAGCTCCCAGGACGGGCACTCCAGCGAGGTGGGCAGCAGGTAGTCCATGAACGAGCCGCCCAGGCAGTTGCCGTCCGCGTCGAAGACGATGTTCTCCATCAGCGCCATCCCGATGCCGTCGGCGAGCCCGCCGTGCACCTGGCCCTCGACGATCATCGGGTTGATCCGGACCCCGCAGTCGTCCACCGCGATGAACCGCCGGACGGCTGCCTTGCCGGTGCCCGGGTCCACATCCACCACGCAGATGTACGCACCGAACGGGTAGGTGAGGTTGGGCGGGTTGTACACGCAGCTCGCGTCCAGGTGCCCCTCGACGCCCTCCGGCAGCTCCAGGTTGGAGTGCGCGGCCATGGCGATCTCGGCGATCGTGCGGCCGGAGTCCGGGTCGCCCCGGACGAACCAGCGGCCGCGCTCCCACTCCAGGTCGGCGGGGCTGACCTCGAGCATGGCCGCGGCCACGATCCGGGCCCGCTCGCGCACCTTCCTGGCCACCAGGGCGGCCGCCGCGCCGGACACCGGCGTGGACCGGGACCCGTAGGTGCCCATGCCGAACGGCGTCTGGTCGGTGTCCCCGTGCACCACCTCCACATCGGCCGGGGGGATGCCGAGTTCTTCGGCCACGATCTGGGCGAAGGTGGTCTCGTGCCCCTGGCCCTGGGTCTGCACCGAGATCCGGAGCACCGCGGTGCCCGTCGGGTGAATCCGGAGTTCCACGCCGTCCGCCATGCCGAGGCCCAGGATGTCCATGTGCTTGCGGGGACCGGCCCCGACGGCCTCGGTGAAAAAGCTGACACCGATACCCATCAGGTGACCGCGGGCCCGTTCGGCCTCTTGCTCTTTCCGGAGGTCTTCATAACCCGCCATGTCCATGGCCAGGCGCAGTGTGCGCGGGTAGTCACCGGAGTCGTACACCCAGCCGGTCTGGCAGGTGTAGGGGAACTGCTCGGGCCGGAGCAGGTTCCGCATCCGCAGCTCGGCCGGGTCCAGGCCCAGCTCGAAGGCCAGCACGTCGACCATCCGCTCGACCAGGTAGACCGCCTCGGTGATGCGGAACGAGCAGGAGTAGGCCACCCCGCCCGGCGCCTTGTTGGTGTACACGCCGGTGACCTGGCAGTGCGCGGCCTCCAGGTCATAGGAGCCGGTGAACACGCCGAAGAACCCGGCCGGGTACTTAGTCGGCTGGGCGGCGCCGTTGAACGCGCCGTGGTCGGCGAGCACCTTCACCCGCACCGCCCGGATCTTCCCGTCCCGGCTGGCGGCCAGTTCGCCGCGCATATGGAAGTCCCGGGCGAAACAGGTGGACATGAGGTTCTCCGAGCGGTCCTCCACCCACTTCACCGGCCGCCCGGTGAGCATCGAGCCGGTGATCGCGCACAGGTACCCCGGATAGATGGGCACCTTGTTGCCGAACCCGCCGCCGATGTCCGGCGAGATCACCCTGATCTTGTGCTCGGGCACGCCCGTCAGCAGGGCGTACAGGGTCCGGTGCGGGTGCGGGGCCTGAGCCGTGGCCCAGATCGTCAGCTTGCCCGTCACCTGGTCGAAGTCCGCGACGATGCCGCAGGTCTCCAGCGGCGCCGGGTGGACCCGCGGGTAGAGCATGTCCTGGACGACCGTGACCTCCGCGTCGCGGAACACCTGCTCGGTGCGGGCCGCGTCGCCGGCTTCCCAGTCGAAGATGTGGTTGCCGGCCTGCCCGGGCCGCGGGCCCAGGTCGTCACGGACGACGGGGGCATCGGCGTCCATCGCCCGGCGCGCGTCCACCACGGCGGGCAGCGGCTCGTACTCCACGTCGATCAGCTCGAGGGCATCCCGGGCGGCGTAGTGGTCCTCGGCGACCACGAACGCCACCTCCTGGCCCTGGAACCGCACCTTGTCGGTGGCCAGCACGGCCTGCGTGTCGCCGGACAGGGTCGGCATCCAGGCCAGGTTCCGCTGCCGGAGGGTCTCGCCGGTGATGACGGCCCGCACCCTGGGGTGCGCCTCCGCCGCGAGGATGTCGACGGACAGGATGCGGGCGTGCGGGTGCGGGCTGCGCAGCACCGCCCCGTAGAGCATGCCGGGCAGCCGCACGTCGTCCACGAACACGCCCCGGCCGCGGATGAACCGCTGGTCCTCCTTGCGCAGCATCCGGCCGTAGCCCGCGGTCATCCGGCATCCTTGGAGTGTTTGGCGGCCCAGCGGACCGACCTGACGATGTTCTCGTAGCCGGTGCACCGGCAGATCTGGCCGGAGATGGCCTCGCGGATCTCCGCCTCGCTCGGGTCGGGGTTGCGGTCGAGCAGCCAGCGCGCGGTCATCATCATGCCCGGCGTGCAGAAACCGCACTGCAGGCCGTGACACTCGATGAACCCCTCCTGCACCGGGTCAAGCTGGCCGTCCCGCTCCAGGCCCTCCACGGTATGGACCGAACGGCCATCGGCCATCGCCGCCAGGACCGTGCATGACTTGACCGGCTTGGCGTCCAGCCACACCACGCAGCTGCCGCAGTTCGACGTGTCGCAGCCCCAGTGGCTGCCGGTCAGGCCGAGCTCGTCGCGCAGGAAGTGGATGAGCAGCAGCCGCGGCTCCACGTCGCGCGCGTACTCGGTGCCGTTCACGGTCACCGCCACCCGGATGGTCACGTCGTGTTCCCCGCCCCGTTGGTCCCCGTCCTGTTGTTCCCCGCCCCGTTGGTCCCCGCCCCGTTGGTCCCCGCTCCGTTGGTCCCCGCCCCGGCCCGGCCGGCCGCCCGGCGCAGCGCGCGGGCGGTGAGCTCGGCGACCAGATGCCGCTTGTAGTCCTCGGGTCCGCGCTGGTCGGCGACGGGATGGCAATGCCCGGCGGCGATCGCCCCGGCGGTTGTGAAGCTCTCGGCGTCCGCGGCCCGGCCGCGGAGGAACTCCTCGGCCTCGGCCGCGACGAAGTGCTCGGCGCCCACGGCGGTCAGGCCGATGCCCGCCCCCTCGACGATCGGCTTGCCCGGGGCGCCGCCCAGGCGCAGCACCGCGCCGACGGCGGCCACCGACCAGTCGCCCACTCGCCGCGCCACCTTCTCGTACGCGCTGCCGGTGCCGGGGATCACCGGCACCCGGATCTCGGCCAGCAGCTCGCCGCGGCCGACCGCCGTCTCGTAGGGACCCAGGATGAACTCCCGGACCGGGACCATCCGGTCGCCGCGGCGGCCGCGGATGACCGCGATGGCGCGCGCCGCGGCGAACACCGCGGACAGGTCCTCGGACGGATCGGCCTGGCACAGCGACCCGCCGACGGTGCCCCACAGCCGGACGATCGGGTCCGCGACGACCCGTTCGGCGTCGTGGAAGATCGGGAAGACCTCGCCCGCGAGCGCGGAGTCGAGCAGGTCCGCGTGCCGGGCCAGGGCGCCGATGCGCAGCTCGCCGCCGGCCAGCTTGATGTAGGCCAGTTCGGCCAGGCCGTTGATGTCGACGAGCACCTCGGGCTGAGCCAGCCGCAGCTTCATCATCGGGATGAGGCTGTGGCCGCCCGCCAGGACGCGGGTGTCGGGCCTGCTCAGCAGCGACAGCGCATGCTCGACGCTGGTCGCCCGCTCGTATTCGACATGCGAGGGGACCTGCATGTATGCATCATTCGGCCTGGCCCGGGCATTGCGCAAGCGCGGTTAAGCCATCGCTAATCCGGGCAGCGTAAGTGATCGCTAATCCGGGGTGGCCCGCCCCGGGGTCGCCGGGCGGCCCGCCCCGGGGTCGCCGGGCGGCCCGCCCCGGGGTCGCCGGGCGGTCCGCTGCGCAGACGACGGCCCTGCTCTCGCCGCGGGATCACATCCCTTGCCCGTTTAACCTCGTCTGCACCATCATTCGCTCACCAGTACGCTTCGAGGCAATTTAGCGTGGAGGATTCGGCTTCAGTGGTGGATTTAGTGCCCCAGGGAGTAGCAAATCCTCCGCGTAGGCCAAATCCTCCACGTTATTCTGCGGACGGATATATCACTAATGCCAGCGAACACCAGCCTCATCGTCGAGGCCCGGCTGGCGTCAGCGGCCGCCGATGTCCTCGCTCCACACCTCGGGGTAGCGCCGCTGGAACTCCTGCATGACGGCCACGCAGTCCGGATCCTCGAGCAGCACGACCTCGACCCCGTGCTCGACCAGGAAGCCGAGATCGCCCTCGAAGGTCTCCGCCTCGCCGACCACCACCCGGGGGATCTGGAACAGCAGGATCGCCCCGCTGCACATCTGGCACGGGGACAGCGTGGTGTACAAGGTGGTGTCGCGGTAGGAGGGCCGCCGGCCGGCGTTGCGCAGGCAGGCGATCTCGCCGTGCGCCACCGGGTCACCGCGCTGCACCCGCTCGTTGTGCCCGGCCGCGATGAGCTGCCCGCCCGCGGCGAGCACCGCCCCGACCGGCACGCCGCCGGCTTCCAGGCTGACCCTGGCCTGACCGAGGGCCAGCGCCATCATCTCGCCATCGATTACGTCGCGGCCTACCTGATCCGCGTGCCGGTCTCCCATGCGGGCCTACGTTACCTGGTCGGCGTCATCCGGTCAGCGTCATCCGGTCAGCGTCACCTGGTCAGCGTCATCCGGTCGGCGTCACCTGGTCAGCGTCATCCGGTCAGCGTCATCCGGTCGGCGTCATCCGGTCAGCGTCATCCGGTCGGCATCACCTGGTCAGGCGCCAGATCACGCCGACGCCGTTGCCTCCCGGCGAGGACTCCTCCAGCGGGCGGCGCTCGACCTGAGTGAAGCCGAGCTTGCGCGCCACCCCGCCGCTGGCCGCGTTCAGCTCCTCGTGCACGATCTCCACCCGGTCCACGCCGGGCAGCCGGAACGCCTGCTCCACCATCGCCGCGGCCGCCGTGGTGGCCAGGCCGCGGCGGGTGTACGCGCGGCGCACCCAGTAGCCGATCTCCAGGCCGCCCGGGCCGATCCTGGCCATCAGGCTGATACTGCCGGCCAGCGCGTCCGCGGTGATGATGGCGTAGTTGTACTCCGTGCCTTCGTCCCAGCGCTTGACCGACCCGGCCAGGTACTCCTCCGCGGTCTTGCGGCTGTAGTCTGCCGCCCACGGCGCCCACGGGTGCAGATGGTCGAGCGACTCGGTGACCGCGGCGAACAGGGCATCCAGGTCGTCCGGCCGCCACCGGCGCAAGGTGACCGGCCCGCGCTCGATCACCTCGTCGGGCCGCTCATTTTCCTGGCCACTCATAACACAGCTCCTCCCCCACTCTAAGCCGCGCCCAGCGGGCCGCCTCCACCTGCAGTGCCCGCGCGGCGACGGCGATCACCACCGGATCCACGTCCGCGTCGGCCAGCACCGAAAGTTTCTCTCCGGCCAGCCGCCTGATCGTCTCCGGGGTCATGGTGTCCAGCGCCGCGGCGCTGGACACCAGGTCGGCGAGCGCCTCGGCGCGCAGGCCCTGCTGCCGGAAGCCGTGCAGCAGGGCCTGCGAGCGCTCGGCCGCGTGCGGCGGGCGGCGGCCGCTGACGTGCTGCATGCTGTCGAAGACGACGCCTGCCGCGATGCCGCCCCAGATGCCGTCGCGGATGCGCAGTTCTCGCTCCACCACCAGGTGCATGATGTCGTGCGGCAGCCGGGACCCGGCGGGGCCGCCGTACAGCCGGTACACCACCCCGTCGTCCCGTTCCACCAGCGCGTAGGCGCGGTGGTGGTCCGGCAGCCGGGGAAACGTCACACGCATATCCCCCACTATGCGGACGTACCGGACAGCGTGCCTAATGGTTTTCGCCGCGGCGGCGCCGCGGAGTAGGGTGCCGATCGTGGCTGGACGCGGGACGACGGCGACGATGGCGCTCGAGCGCGCCGGGATCCCGTTCACGGTGCACGAGTACCCGCACGACCCCCGGCACGAGTCCTACGGGCGGGAGGCCAGCGAGGCGCTGGGCGTCTCGGCGGATCGCGTGTTCAAGACGCTGATCGCCGAGGTGGACGGGTCCCTGGTGACCGGCGTGGTCCCGGTGGACGGCCAGCTCGACCTCAAGGCGCTGGCCGCCGCCTCCGGCGGCAAGAAGGCCGCGATGGCCCAGGTGGCGGCGGCCGAGCGGGCCACCGGGTACGTGGCCGGCGGGATCTCCCCGGTCGGCCAGCGCAAGCGGCTGCCGGTGGTGGTGGACGAGTCCGCGATGCGCTTCGCCACCGTGTTCTGCAGCGCCGGGCGGCGCGGGCTGGAGATCGAGATCGCGCCCGCGGACCTGGTCCGGGCCACGGACGCGACGGTCGCCAGCATCGGCCGGGCCCCGACGGCGTAGCGAGCAGCGGGCTGATCCGCGTTTCACGGGTGGAGCACGAGGCCGGCGATGTAGGTGATCAGCATCGCCAGGACACCGATGCTCGCCATGCGCACTATCGGGCGCGCCGAGCGGATGTGCGACATCCGCGCCGAGACCCAGCCCGTCAACGCCAAGGCCAGCAGCACGATCACGAAGGTCACCGCCGCTCGCGTCGGCCTGGGTATCAGCACCATTGCCAGCCAGGGAATCAGGGCTCCCGCTGCGAACGCCACGCTGACCGCCAGCGCGTCGCGGAGCGGATCAGTCTGAGATACGGGCGTGATGCCGTACTCCGCCTCGGCGTGCGCCGCCAGCGCATCGTGAGCGGTCAGCTCGATGGCGACCTGCCGGGCGAGGCCGGGGGAAAGACCCCGGGACACGTACAGCTGGGTGAGCTCATCGAGTTCCGCGTCGGGTGCGGTCTCGAGCTGGACTCGTTCCTCCGCTAGCTGGCCGGCCTGCTGGTCGCGCTCGGCACGGAGTTTGGAATACTCGACGGCGCCCATGGCGAGCGTTCCGGCCACGAGCCCGGCGAACCCGGCGAATACGAGCACGCCCGAGCCGACGCCCGCGCCGGCGAATCCCTCACAGATCCCAGCGGAGGTCAGGATTCCGTCGCTGGCTTCGGGCACGTGCGGACCCACCCACTCGGCGATCCTTCCCGCAGCCCCGTTCACCACCGACTCGCCCTCGAATCCGGCCGTAGATGTTCTGCGGTGACCGCACGGCTCCGGTTATCGCACACGTGTTCGCCGGAAATTTTAATCGGGTTCACCTGAAATTCAAAGGAGGCAAAGCCCCGGGACCGGTCCGGCCGGCCTGCGTGTCACCAGCCCCGCCGGGTCGGTCATGGCCCGGCTCACGGCGCCTCAGCCGGTGACGCCCTTGAGGGTGTCGGCCTTGATGAAGCCGAACAGGTAGCCCGCCACCCGCCGCATCTGGATCTCCTCGGCGCCCTCGGTGATGCGGTACCGGCGGTGATGCCGGTAGATGTGCTCGAAGGGCTGGTGCCGTGAGTAGCCCAGGCCGCCGTGCACCTGCATGGCGCGGTCGGCGGCCTCACAGCACAGCCGGTTGGCCACGTAGTTGCACATGGAGACCTTCTCGGACTGGGTCAGCGGCCCGTAGGTGTCCATGGCCCAGGCCGTCTTGTGGATCAGCGCCCGGAGCATCTCGGCCTGCGTCTGCAGCTCGACCAGCGGGAACTGGATGGCCTGGTTGCTCGCGAGCGGCTTGCCGAACGGCGCCCGGGTCCTGGCGTACGCCACCGAGCGGTTGATGCAGAACTGGGCGGCGCCTA
>Ga0335081_10022302_pt1 | contig 10247 bp, 7 predicted proteins | sample Lox_Sample_35_FD_206713 | JGI IMG/M metagenome (GOLD analysis project Ga0335081, IMG submission 206713) | Soil microbial communities from Loxahatchee National Wildlife Refuge, Florida, United States - Lox_Sample_3.5 | ecosystem: Environmental > Terrestrial > Soil > Wetlands | place: USA: Florida...
CGTTGGCTTGAGACCGCAAATCCCGCTGAAATGTGCAGGAACGCGGATCGACCCGCCGCCATCGCTCCCGACGCCGCCAGCGGACATGCCGGAGGCGATCGCTGCCGCTTCCCCGCCACTGGAGCCGCCGGCGGTGCGTTCGAGATCCCAAGGGCTGTTGGTACGGCCATATAAAAGATTGTCGGTTTCCCACGCCATCAGAATTTCGGGAATATTAGTCACGCCGAGTACGATGGCGCCGGCGGCTCTCAAGCGTGCCACGAGCGGCGCATCTTGCGAAGCCACGAATCCCGCGCGCAGGCGCGTGCCGGCCTCCCAGCGCATTCCTGCAACTCCGATGCAGCCCTTGATGCTGATCGGAACGCCATGCAGAGGACCAATCGGCGTGCCGCGCAGGATGGCGTCTTCTGCCGACTTGGCTTCACGACGAGCGCGGTCGGCATCGACGTGCACGAATGCGTTCAATTTCGGATTCAGTTTCTCGATTTTCGCCAGATGCTGATCGACGAGTTCGACAGGAGAGATTTTCCTGTCGCGAATCTCTGCGGCCATGGCGACGGCAGAAAGAAGGGTGAGATCGGACATAGATTTCGTCATTTCGACATGGCGCGATCGAGCGCCAGTTTCTCTTCGTTCGTCAGCTTGCGGTACGAGGCTTTGGCGAGTTTGCCGAGTTGCAGCGGTCCGACGGCCACCCGCACCAGGCGCAGGACGCTGACTCCAAGTTCCTCCAGCATTCGGCGGATCTGCCGGTTCTTACCTTGATCCAGGACAATCTCAAGCCAGCAATTTTTCTCGCCGGATCGAAGAAGACTCACTCGCCGAGCGCGTAACGTTTCACCGTCGACGGGCACTCCGCGTGTCAACTTCTGAACAAAATCGTCGTCCGCGGTCCTGTTGACCTGCACGTGATACGTCTTTTCCAGATGCGTCTCGGGCGCGGAGACATATCCGCCCCACTGCGAATCGTTGGTCAGCAGCAGCAAACCCTCGCTCGCCTTGTCCAGACGACCAACCGGCGCCAGCCAGGGCAAGTCGTCCCCATCCTGCAAGAGAGAATAAACGGTGTCGCGCCCCTTTTCGTCGGAAGCGGTCGTAACCAGGCCCCGGGGTTTGTTCATCATCAAGTAGATTTTCTGCTGAGCGTGAACAGGCTGACCGTCCACTTCAATTTTGTCGCGCTCCAGATGAGCCGGGGCTTCCGGATCGCGCCGTAGCACACCATTCAGGCGAACCCGGCCATTTCCAATTAACTCGGAGGCCTGCGAGCGCGAACAATATCCGAGCTTCGACAAGGCACGCGCCAGGCCGACGCTGCGGAATTTGCTCTTCTGGGGCACCATTTCATCCTAATGCAGCCGAGTCCGTTTCCACGCACGGGCTTCGCTCCAACTTGATACCATGTTTGCGCTCCACAAAGGAGGCTTCATGGCTCATCAACATCCTCCCCGGTTTCTGAAGATCGTCGACGACGCGCGCAGTCGCATTCGCGAGACCAACGTCGAGGAAGTGAAACGCCGCATGGATCGCGGTGACAAGTTTGTGCTGATTGACGTGCGCGAGGAAAGCGAATTCGCCAAAGATCATCTGCCCGGGGCCATTCATTTGGGCAAAGGAATCATCGAGCGCGATATCGAGCAACGCGTGCCCGAGTTGGACAAGGAAATGATCCTGTATTGCGGCGGAGGCTTTCGCTCTGCACTGGCGGCCGACAACCTGAAGAAGATGGGCTACACCAATGTCATCTCCATGGACGGCGGTATTCGCGACTGGCGCGAAAAGAACTATCCGCTTACCGCAGACTAAGTGGTGTTGGTCACGGTTAATCAGCAAGTTTTGTGGTAATCTGCGCGCCTTACCTATATGAATGCTCGCATCTTCTTCTGGTCGTTGACTTCGGCACTGGCCGGGTTTCTGTTTGGCTTCGACACCGTCGTCATTTCGGGCGCGGAAAAAACCATACAGGCGATCTGGGGGCTCAGCCCTTGGCTGCACGGCGTGGTAATGGCGTCTGCATTGTTGGGCACCGTGGTCGGCTCTCTAATTGGAGGCGTGCCGGCCGATCGCTTTGGACGCAAGGCGACGCTGCTGTGGATCGGCATCCTCTATTTTGTCGGCGCGGCGGGATCAGCCCTGGCGACGAATGTTGCTACGTTCATCGCGGCCCGCGTGATCGGCGGCCTGGGCATTGGCATTTCGACCGTGGTCGCGCCCATGTACATTTCCGAAATCGCTCCAGCCAAGCATCGCGGACGCCTGACTGGTATGTTCCAGTTCAATATCGTGTTCGGCATCCTGGTAGCATATGCATCGAACTGGTGGTTAGCGGGCATCGGTGAAAATGCTTGGCGTTGGATGCTGGGCGTCGCGGCGTTTCCATCGGCAGTCTACGCCGTATTATGCCTCGGCCTGCCGGAAAGCCCGCGCTGGCTGCTGAGCCGAAAAGGAGATCGCGCGACCGCGATTGGCGTTCTGCAGCGCGCGGAACCGGAAGTTCCCTCTGCGCAAATCGTGGCCGAAGCCGACGCCATTACCGCGGCAGTTGCGTCGGAAGCCCAAGTTTCGCACGGCCAGTTCTGGACGAACCGCCTGCGCAAGCCGATCCTGTTGGCGATCCTGATCGCGTTCTTCAATCAGCTTTCCGGCATTAACGCTATCCTTTACTTCGCTCCGCGCATTTTTGAGCAAACAGGCCTGATGGCCAAGGACGCTTTGAAACAATCCGTCTGGATTGGAGTGACGAACCTCATTTTTACCTTCGTCGGACTATGGCTGATAGACCGACTGGGGCGTCGGACACTCCTCTACATCGGATCGTTCGGCTATATCGCGTCGCTGGGTTGTACGTCCTGGGCGTTCTTCACTCACCACGATGCCATCGTTCCGACGTGTATTTTCGCCTTCATCGCCGCCCACGCCATCGGACAAGGGACGGTGATCTGGGTCTTTATCTCCGAGATCTTTCCCAATCGCAATCGTGCCGAAGGTCAGACCCTAGGCAGTTCCACCCACTGGGTTTTCGCGATGCTGCTGACATTCTTTTTCCCGAAGATGGTTGATGCGTTTCCGCCCGGGTACATCTTTTTGTTCTTCACCTCCATGATGATCTTGCAACTTATCTGGGTGAAGACCATGGTTCCTGAAACCAAGGGAGTGCCGCTCGAACAAATTCAACATCAACTGGGAATCGACGCTTAACCTGCTTGGGTTCTGCCGTGAGCACCGTGAGCCGCAGGCCCGGAGCAAGTCTTGATAAAGTGTCATATTAGATATATTCTAAACAGACATGGACGCGGCCTCGATTCGACAATCGCTGGAGAACGGCGGGTTGCGGTGTACGCCGCAGCGATACGCCGTTATGGCGTTCCTGGTGGAGTGCCACCGGCATCCGACGGCCGCGGAGATTTTCGAAGCCGTGAATCGCGCCGATCCGCGATCTTCCCGGGCGACGACTTACAACAATCTGCGCGATTTGGTGGAAGCAGGCCTGGTGCGGGAAGTGGCCGTCGAAGGCCGCGCCGCCCGATTCGATGCGAAAGGCATGCGGCATCATCACTTCATTTGCGATCGCTGTGGCAATGTGGAAGACCTGGACTGGTATGACGTGCCCAAGCCTGCCTCAGGCTCGTTTGGGAAACGAATCGTTCGCGAATGCGAACTCATTTTTCGTGGACTCTGTACGAAATGCGCTCGGCGGCACGTTTCCCGTTAAGTTTTCATCAATGTGGCCACGGTAGGCGCACAGTGCGCCACGGGAAGCGCGGGCAGCAATCCTCAGGACCGGTAGGCCGGAACTGGTTCGCAGTACGTCGAAGTTTCGACTCATAACTAAGGAAGATACCTATGGAAAATACACTCGCGAGTTCATCGGGGAGTGTTGTCCCCGAAAAACAGGAAAAGAGCACCTTACCCGAATCGAAATGCCCGGTCGCGCATGGCGCAGGCAAAGTCCGCGCCAATATCGACTGGTGGCCAAATCAGGTGGACTTAAGAATCCTCCATCAACACTCTCCACTCTCCGATCCGATGGGCGAGGAGTTCGACTACGCCAAAGAATTCAAGACGCTCGATCTGAATGCGGTGGTCAAAGACCTTCATGCGGCCATGACGGACTCGCAGGAGTGGTGGCCGGCAGACTTTGGGCACTACGGACCGCTGTTCATCCGAATGGCGTGGCACAGCGCCGGCACGTACCGTATTGGCGATGGCCGCGGCGGCGCCGGAGCGGGGCAGCAGCGTTTTGCGCCGCTCAATAGCTGGCCCGACAACGTAAACCTCGACAAGGCACGCCGTCTGTTGTGGCCGATCAAGCAAAAATACGGCCGGAAAATTTCGTGGGCCGATCTCATGATTCTCGCCGGCAACGTCGCACTGGAATCGATGGGCTTCAAGACATTCGGTTTTGGCGGCGGACGCGCCGACGTCTGGGAACCGGAAGAGGATGTGTACTGGGGTCCAGAGGGGACGTGGCTGGCCGACGAACGCTACTCGGGCGAGCGAGATTTGGAGAATCCGCTCGGCGCCGTGCAGATGGGATTGATCTACGTGAATCCGGAAGGGCCGAACGGCAAGCCGGACCCGCTGGCGGCGGCAAAAGATATCCGCGAAACGTTCCTCCGCATGGCGATGAACGACGAAGAGACGGTCGCGCTGATTGCTGGGGGACACACCTTCGGCAAGACTCACGGCGCTGCCATTCCTGCTGATTACGTGGGCGCCGAGCCGGAGGGCGCTGAAATCGAATTGCAAGGTCTCGGGTGGAAAAACAAGTTCGGCAAGGGATTCGGCGGTGACACGATCGGCAGCGGCCTGGAGGTCATCTGGACCACGACGCCGACGAAGTGGAGCAACAATTTCTTCACCAACCTGTTCAGCTACGAATGGGAACTGACGAAGAGCCCGGCCGGCGCGCAACAGTGGACACCGAAGAACGGCGCAGGCAAAGGCACGGTGCCGGATGCACACGATCCGTCCAAGAAGCATGCGCCATCTATGCTGACGACGGACCTGGCATTGCGGTTCGATCCCGCCTACGAGAAGATTTCGCGGCGCTTCTACGAACATCCGGATCAGTTCGCGGACGCGTTCGCACGGGCGTGGTTCAAGCTGACACACCGCGATATGGGGCCGATCGCACGCTATCTCGGGCCACTGGTTCCGAAGGAAACGCTGTCGTGGCAAGACCCGATTCCCGCGGTGAATCATCCGCTGATCAGCGAGCAGGATGCTGCTGCGTTGAAAGCGAAGATTCTGGCGTCGGGCTTGACGGTTTCACAACTGGTCTCGACTGCGTGGGCATCGGCATCGACGTTCCGCGGCTCGGACAAGCGCGGTGGAGCAAACGGCGCGCGCATTCGTCTGGCGCCGCAAAAAGACTGGGAGGTTAACCAGCCCGCTGAGTTGGCGAAGGTGCTACAGAAGCTCGAAGCGATTCAGAAGGAGTTCAACGCGTCGCAGTCTGGCGGAAAGAAAGTCTCGCTGGCAGACCTGATCGTTCTCGGCGGCGATGCGGCCATCGAGAAGGCGGCGAAGGACGGAGGAGTTGACGTGAAAGTTCCGTTCAAGCCAGGGCGCATGGACGCTTCGCAGGAACAAACCGACGTCGAATCGTTCGAGCCGCTGGAGCCGCGCGCCGATGGGTTCCGCAACTACCTCCGTGGCAAGCAGCGCCTATCGCCAGAAGAGATGCTGGTGGATAAGGCGCAATTGCTGCGGCTGACCGCGCCGGAGATGACGGTTTTGGTCGGCGGCCTGCGCGTGTTGGGTGCCAATACGGGGAAGTCCACGCACGGTGTCTTCACCAAACGGCCGGAGACGCTGACCAATGACTTCTTCGTCAACCTGCTCGATATGAGCACGCAATGGCAGCCGTCCAACCAATCCAACGGTTCTGGGGCGGTGTACGAAGGACGCGACCGCAAGACGAACCAGGTCAAGTGGACCGGAACCCGCGTCGACCTGATCTTCGGTTCGCATTCGCAGTTGCGTGCCCTCGCGGAAGTCTATGCCTGCGCGGACTCGAAGGAGAAGTTCGTGAAGGATTTCGTGGCGGCGTGGAACAAAGTGATGAACAGCGATCGCTTCGAAGCGGCCTGAGGCCGGCGAAAACCCCTGAGGTGCAGCTGCAATAAGCTGCACCTCAAACTTTTTTGCGAGTCCCCAAAATCCCGCTTTTCGCCGCTAGTTTCCCGTACCAATGCTCTCCCCTCGCTTCAACGTCCGGTCGAAGAAATCGTCGGTGGCCTGGTAGGCGCGAAGAAAATTCCTCCACCTCAGGAATCCGTGAATATCGTCGGGGATGATGAGTTGTTCAAAGGAGACGTGTTGTTTCCGCAGCCGTTGTACGAGATCGACGGTTTGGCTGAAGGGGACGTTACGATCGTCGTCCCCGTGAATCAGCAGCACGGGAGACTTCCAGGTGCTGACGTAAGCATCGGGAGAGGATTCCCATGCCAGCTTCACGGCAGCTTCTGCATCTGGCGGCTTGAGTGCCACACTGCCGAAATATGGCCGTTCGGTAAGGAAGACGCTCCAGTCGTGAACGCCGTGAAAATCGACGCCCGCTTTGAACAAATCGGAATTCCGCGCCAGACCCATGGCAGTGAGGAAACCGCCATAGGAACCGCCCCACAGGCCAATCTTGTCTGCATCGACTTCCGGCAAAGATTGCAGATATTTCCCTGCTGCCACGACATCCTTATATTCAGCGGCCCCGCGCCAGATGGTGTTCGGCGCTTCGCGAAAGGCGCGGCCGTACATAATTCCCAAACGATAGTTCACCGAGAGCACGGCATATCCACGGCTGGCAAGGTACTGATTGTTGGCGTAGGCGTTGTGGTAGTAGTCCATGTAATGGAAGCCGAGTACCATCTGCCGCCTCGGGCCTCCGTGAGAGAACACAAGTCCGGGCACTCTGCCGGCAACGTTTCGCGGAAGAAAAAGTTGGCCGTGCAGGGTGAGGCCGTCCTCGCTTTGAAAAATGACCTGCTTGGGTGTCACAAGAGCCCCAGACGGGAAATCCCCCAGTGCCTGTTTGGCGATCATCTCCCGTCCCGTTGCTGTGATCTGATACGGCATGGCAGGTGAGGTTGCGCTGGAACCCAAACTCACTAATGTCTTGCCGTCGCCCGTTTCCACGGGAGACCACTCAATCGATTCGCCTTTGGTCAGCGCTTGCGGTGGCGCATCGCCGGATATTGAGACGCGCCAGAGATGTCGCCGGTCGACGTCATCTTGATTCGACGAGTAGACGAGAGATTTCTTGTCGGCGCTCGGGGTGACATCTTCGACATCGAAGTCACCGGGCGTCAGCAGCGTGGGCTTGCCGCCGCTGGCCGCGACCGAGTAGAGGTGATTGCGGCCGTCTTGCTCCGAGGAGAATACGATGCGGCCGTCAGCGGCGAAGTTGAGAGAACTGTCTTCGAACGGTTCTGGAAAAGAGTCGACGAGCTGATTACCGCTGCGCCATACCATATGGCCTTCGCCGGTAGTTGCGTCCGCGACCCACAAAGCCCACGGCTCGGGAACAACGGGAATCAGCGGTAGCTTGTGCTCGTCACCCGGAGTGCGAATAAACAAAAGCTGCTTTCCATCCGGGGACCAGCGCGGCGTCGAATCCTTATCCACGCTGGGCGCGAGGTAGCGAATCGAAGTACCTCCGAAATCATAAATGGCGATGAAGCTGTGATCTCCCCGCTCGCTGACGAAGGCGATATGCTTCCCGTCGGGCGACCATTGCGGCGAGACCGAGTTACCGTGGACAACGCCGAGTTCCTTGGCCTGCTGCTTTCCATCGACGCTGGCGAGCCAAAGTTTCTTCTTTGCGGACCATAGCGCCCACTTGCCATCGGGCGAGATTTCTATGTCTTCGCAACCTTCGTCGCCGCACCCCATGTCGCCGAGAAGGCGAGGCTCTGCCGACTTGGCGTCAATATCGACCGCAAATACTTGCTGCTTCGCTCCGCGCGTCCAACTCATCGGGTTGGCTGATTCCTGCGCGTCATTGAGTTCACTGCCGAGGACATAGACCACGGTCTTTCCGTCAGGAGTCAGTTTGACGCTGGCGATGGGCTGGCCATCGTCTTCCTTGTAGTGTGTGACCGGCCGAGCCGAGCGAGTGAAATCGGGGCCATCGGCGATCCACACGTTGCGCACTCCTTTGGCGTCGAAGGTCCAGGCGATCCGGTTCCCGTGTGCGGCGGCGGTGAGGCCCGTAGGAAAAGGCGAACCCAAGACTTGATCGAGAGAAAGAGAGTTCTGTGCCGCTGCGACTTGTGATGCAAGGAAAACTGCAAAGACGAACTGGAGGCGGATGCTGATGGATCGCATATGGGGGAATAGCGTAATGGATGGCGAGTGCCGCTGACAAACTGCCCGCTGATCGCGGACTTCAGGGGGTTCGCAGACTATAATCATGCGCGCGGATGCGATCTATCGCGTTCGTCACATTGCCACAAGCAGAATCCTGCAGGAGGGGCCTTTGGAAAAAGGCATGCACGTGTTTTCCACCGAGACGTCGAAGCAACTCTACGAGCGCACAAAAAGCGTGTTGATTGAGGGAGGAAGTTCGTCGTCGCGGGGGCCGGCGAATTACGGAGAGTATCCGATTTTCATCCGTCGCGGGTCCGGGTCGCGACTGTATGACGTAGACGGCAACGAGTACGTCGATTGGATGATGGCCTTCGGAGCGCTGCCTTTGGGACATGCGGACCCCGAGGTGGCGCAGGCGATCGCGGAAGCTGCGTCGTCTGGTGCGCACTTCGCGACAGCCACTGAGATTGAGATCGAAGTAGCCGAGATGCTGCAGAAAATGATCGGCAGTGCCGAAGTCGTGCGCTTCGCCAACACCGGAACCGAGGCCGTGATGGCCTCAATTCGCCTGGCTCGTGGCTTCACGGGCCGACAGAAGATTGTGAAATTCGAGGGCCACTATCACGGCTGGTATGACGATTTGTGCGTTAGTTCGAATGTCGTGCCTGCCGCAGTGATGGGTGTACGCAGCGATGCAGTGAAGATTCCTGATAGCTCAGGTCTGAACCGGGCTTCACTCGAAGACACTGTGGTGGTGCCCTGGAACAATCTCGACGAACTGGAACGGGCAATCGACAATCATCCCGGACAAATTGCGGCCATCATCACAGAAGGTGTGATGGCCAACATGGGCGTGATCCCGCCGCGCGACGGATACTTGCTCGGATTGCAGGAGTTGGCTCGTAGGAACGGAATCCTCTTTATTCTTGATGAAACCGTTACCGGCTTCCGCATTGCTCCGGGCGGTTGCCAGGAGTACTACAAACTCAGTCCCGACATTGCGACGTTCGGCAAGGCTCTGGGATGTGGCCTGCCAGTAGCGGCGTTTGTCGGCCGGCGCGACATCATGAGCAAGCTGGCCTGGGGCGGAGTGCTGCACTACGGAACGCACAATGCGTCGCGCATCGGGCTGCATGCGGCGCGGGCGAGCCTGCGGAAACTCAGTCGCAACAGTGGCGCTGCATTCCAGCACATGTGGTCGATCGCCGACCAACTCTGTTCGGGCGTCCGGCATATTTTCAAGGCGCGAGGGATCGACGCCATCGTGCAGCAGGTCGGACCCATGTTCCAGATCATGTTCACCAGGGCCGAGCGGATTCAGGATTGTCGCGAATTCTGCAGCCTGGTCGATCGTGGAGCATATCAACGCCTCTCGCATGAGCTGTTCCAGTTTGGGGTTTATACGAGTCCAGCTGCGGGCCTGCATTCCATTGCGACTGCCGCACACAGCAAGGAAGACGTCGAATTCACCCTCACCGCGTTCGGGCGGGCGCTGGACGAACTGCAGAAACCATCATGACAGAAGCACAGATCAATGAAACCGCGGGGCGACTTCTGTCCCTTGAGGGCCGCGTTGCCATGGTAACCGGCGGTGCTTCGGGAATTGGACGCGGAATCTCCCTGCGACTCGCTGAAATGGGAGCTGCGGTTGCAGTGCTCGATAAGAATGCTGAAGGAGCGGGCGCTGTTGCGTCCTCCATAGAACAGCGGGGCGGGCGCTCAATTGCTGTCAGGTGCGACGTTACCTCTTCGTCAGATTGTGCTCGTGCGACGCAGCAGACCCTCGCCGCATTCGGTCGAATCGACATCCTGTGCAACAACGCCGGGGTTGTCGTGCGGAAAGACGTCCTCGAGTTGCAGGAAGAGGAATGGGACTTGGTCCTCGACGTGACGCTCAAAGGTGTGTATCAACTTTCGCGCCAAGTGATTCCCCATTT
>Ga0335081_10022303_pt1 | contig 10247 bp, 10 predicted proteins | sample Lox_Sample_35_FD_206713 | JGI IMG/M metagenome (GOLD analysis project Ga0335081, IMG submission 206713) | Soil microbial communities from Loxahatchee National Wildlife Refuge, Florida, United States - Lox_Sample_3.5 | ecosystem: Environmental > Terrestrial > Soil > Wetlands | place: USA...
GGCGCTCTCCGCGCGGCTCGAGGGCTACGCCGACCCGGACGGGGTCATCGTCACGACGGGGACGCCGAGCGCGTTTCGCGCGAGCAGCGCGTCGCTCGGCGTGGACGTGACTCCGGCGCCCGGGATGCTGTGGCGAACGGAAGCGCGCGCGTACGCCGCGCGCAACGCCATCTTCCCGGTGGGGGGCGGAGGCCTCCGGGCCGACGACGGCTGCGTCGTGACCTCGCTCGCCGTGACGTTCTAGAGCGCGGGGGCATGCCGGCCTCACCGGGGGTGCCGCGCGATGCTAGCTTAGGCGCGTGACCACCGCCGAGCATCGTCGCCCCGATCCGGAAGCCCTGCTCGCGCAGGTGCGCGAGCAGGAGCGGCGGGCCCTGCGCGGCCGCCTCAAGATCTTCTTCGGCGCCGCCCCGGGCGTGGGCAAGACCTACGCGATGCTGGAGGCGGCGCGCGCCCGGGCAAGGGACGGCGTGGACGTCCTGGTGGGGGTCGTGGAGACGCACGGCCGCCCCGAGACGGCCGCGCTGCTCGAAGGCCTGCCGGAGCTCCCCAAGCGACCCGCCGAGTACCGCGGCATCAAGCTGCAGGAGTTCGATCTCGACGCCGCGCTGGCGCGCCGACCCGGTCTCATACTCGTGGACGAGCTGGCGCACACCAACGCCCCGGGCTCGCGCCATGCCAAGCGCTGGCAGGACGTCGAGGAGCTGCTGGCCGCCGGCATCAGCGTCTACTCCACCCTGAACGTCCAGCACCTCGAGAGCCTCAACGACGTCGTCGCGCAGATCACGGGCGTCACCGTCCGCGAGACGCTCCCCGACTCCGTCTTCGACCAGGCCGACGAGCTGGAGCTGGCCGACCTCTCGGCCGACGACCTTCTCGCCCGCCTGCGCGACGGCAAGGTCTACCTGCCCGAACAGGTCGCCCACGCCGTCGAGCGGTTCTTCCGCAAGGGCAACTTGATCGCGCTGCGCGAGCTGACCCTGCGGCGCGCGGCCGAGCGCGTGGACGCGCAAATGCGCGGCTACATGCGGGAATCGGGCATCCGCGAGACCTGGCCCGCGGGCGACCGCCTGCTCGTGAGCATCGGGCCGAACCCGGAGGGGGCGCGGCTCGTGCGGGCGGGGAAGCGGATGGCCACCGGCCTCAAGTGCGACTGGCACGTCGTGTACGTCGAGCGGCCCGGGCGCGCCGTGGCTCCCGCGGACCGCGACGCCCTCGCCGCCAATCTCCAGCTGGCGGAGTCGTTGGGCGCGGAGACGGCCACCCTCAGCGGCCACAATCCCGCGGACGAGATCCTCGCCTACGCGCGCGATCACAACGTGACCAAGATCGTCGTGGGCAAGCCCACGCACCCGCGCTGGCGCGACAAGCTTCTCGGCTCCGTGCTCGACGCGCTGGTGCGCGGCAGCGGCGACATGGACGTCTACGCCATCCGGGGCGACGCCGAGACGGCGCCCCGCCGGCGCGCGGCCGCGGCGCGCCCGTCGCCCCTCGCCGAGTACGGGTGGGCGGCGGTGATCATCGCCGGGTGCACCATCCTCGGCACCCTCGTCTTCCGCGCGCTCTCCGTCACCGACGTGGCGATGGTCTATCTGCTGGGGGTGGGGCTGGTCGCGTCGCGGTACGGGCGCGGGCCGTCGGTCGTCGCCGCGCTGCTGAGCATCGCGGCGTTCGACTTCTTCTTCGTGCCGCCGTACTACACCTTCGCGGTCTCGGACGTCCGCTACGTGCTGACGTTCGCGGTCATGCTGGTGATCGCCCTGGTGATCAGCGCGCTCGCCTTCCGGCTGCGGGCCCAGGCGGAGGCGGCGCGGGAGCGGGAACGCCGGACCGCGGCGCTGTACGCCATGAGCCGGGACCTCGCGGCGACCCGCGGCCGGAGCGCAGTGGCGGAGGCCGCCGGACGCCACTTCGCGAACACCTTCGGCGCGCAGGTGCAGATCCTCCTCGCCGACGAGACGGGGCGCGTGGCGATTCCCGTGGGGGCCTCGCCCGCGTTCCCCATGGACGAGAAGGAGCGCAGCGTCGCCCAGTGGGTGTTCGATCGGGGCCAGCCGGCGGGCGCGGGCACCGACACCCTGTCGGCCGCCAGGGGCCGCTACGTCCCGCTGACCGGCACGAGCGGCGCGCTCGGCGTGGTGGGCGTGCGCCTCGCCGATCCCGGGCGCGTCCAGGATCCGGGCCTCGGGCGACTGCTCGAGACGTTCGCCGCGCAGACGGCCCAGGCGCTGGAACGCGTGCGGTTGGCGGACCAGGCCCAGCGCGAGCAGGTCGAGGCGGAGGCCGAGCGGCTGCGGACCGCGCTCCTCTCCTCGCTGTCCCACGACATGCGCACGCCCCTGGGCGCGATCACCGGCGCGGCCAGCAGCCTCCTCGAAGACCGGGGAGCGCTGGCGGAGCCGCAGCGCCGCGACCTCCTCGAGGCGATCCTCGAGGAGTCGCAGCGGATGAATCGCCTCATCGGCAACCTGCTCGACATGATCCGCGTCGAGAGCGGCGCCCTGGAGGTGCAGCGCGACTGGCAGCCCCTCGAGGAGATCGTGGGCGTGGCGCTGATCCGGCTCGAGGAGCGCCTCAAGGACCATCCGGTGCGGGTCCAGCTCCCGCCCGACCTGCCGCTGCTCAGCATCGACGGACTGCTGATCGAGCAGGTATTCGTCAACCTGCTGGAGAACGCGGTGAAGTACACGCCCGCCTCCACGACGATCGAGATCGCGGCGCGCCGGGAGGACGGCGCCGTGGAAGTGGCCGTCGCGGACCGGGGCCCCGGCCTGCCGCCCGGCGAGGAGGACAAGGTCTTCGACAAGTTCTACCGCGTGGGCGCGGCGGCCAACGGCGGGGCACCGGGCGGCGTGGGGCTCGGCCTCACGATCTGCCGGGGCATCATCACCGCGCACGGCGGCCGGATCTGGGCGGAGAACCGTGCGGGGGGCGGGGCGGCGTTCAAGTTCACGCTGCCGGTGACCGGTCCCGCACCCGCGGGCGTTCCGGGGGAGCCGGCCGCGGGTTAGCTTGTGCCGGGCCACCCGGCGGAAGCGCATGAGCGACGTGCCACCCGTTGTGCTCGTGATCGAGGATGAGCCGCAGATGCGGCGCTTCCTCAAGGCGTCCCTCGAGAGCCACGACTACGGCCTCGTCGAGGCCGGGAGCGCGCGCGAAGGGCTCGCGCAGGCCACCGGCCGCAACCCCGACGTCATCCTGCTGGACCTCGGGCTTCCCGACCTCGACGGCATCGAGCTGACGCGCCGCCTGCGCGAGTGGGCGCGCACGCCGATCATCGTGATCTCGGCGCGCGGCCGGGAGCAGGACAAGATCGCGGCGCTCGACGCGGGCGCCGACGACTACCTCACGAAGCCGTTCGGGGTCGGGGAGCTGCTGGCCCGGCTCCGCGTGGCGCTGCGCCACACGGTCGCCCCGGACGGCGGGGGCGAGCCGGTCCTGACGATCGGCGACCTCACGGTGGACCTCGCGTCCCGTCTCGTGTTCCGGAAGGGCGCGGAGGTCCACCTCACCCCCATCGAGTACAAGCTCCTCGCCACGCTCGCGCGCCACGCGGGCAAGGTCGTCACCCACCGCCAGCTCCTGAAGGAAGCGTGGGGGCCGAACGCCGTGGAGCAGACGCACTACGTGCGCGTGTACATGACGCAGCTGAGACACAAGCTCGAAGACGATCCCTCCCGGCCGCGGTACCTGCTCACGGAGTCGGGCGTGGGCTACCGGCTGAAGGCGGAGTGACGAGGGAGGAGGGGGCAGGGGAGTTGCGAGACGCCGAGTTGCGACTCCCCCCTCGTAACCACTCGCAACTGTGCGTCTCGCAACTCGCCCGAGCACTGCTCTCTCGCAACTGGTATCTCTGTGGGGGGCATGGTACCTTGAGTTGCCCCAGGTCCGTCGGGCACGGGCGCACGAACCGCGTCAGGGCCCCGAAGGCAGCAGCGCTAAGTGATGTCCCGCGTCGCGGCGGGGTGCCTGGGGCACTCCCTCACTTCCAGTGTTCGGGCAGCAGACCGCAGGTGGGCAGAGTAGTTGCGAGACGCCAAGTTGCGAGTGGTTGTGAGCTACCAGCAGTGAGCACGCAGAGGGCCCGCCAGGCATGTATCTAGCTCTAGCCCGCAAGTACCGTCCGCGTCTCTTCGGCGAGTTGATCGCCCAGGAGCACGTCGCGCGCGCGCTGCGCGGGGCCGTCGAGCAGGACAAGGTCGCCCACGGCTACCTCTTCGCGGGGCCGCGCGGCGTCGGGAAGACCACCGCTGCGCGCATCCTCGCGATGGCCCTCAACTGCGAGACGCGCCACGCCGGGAAGTCCACCGGCGAGCCGGGCGAGCCCTGCGGCACCTGCACCTCGTGTACGCGCATCTGGAGCGGATCGGCGAGCCTCGACGTGGTGGAGATCGACGCCGCCAGCAACCGCGGCGTCGACGACGCGCGCGACCTCCGCGAGCGCGCGATGTACGCCGCCTCGCAGGAGGGCCGCCACAAGGTGTACATCGTGGACGAGGCCCACATGCTCACCCGCGATGCCTGGAATGCGCTCCTCAAGGTCCTCGAGGAGCCGCCCCCGGGCGTGGTCTTCGTCTTCGCCACCACCGAGCCGCACAAGATCTCCAACACGGCCGCGCCGGTCATGAGCCGCCTCCAGCGCTTCGATTTCCGGCGCGTGGGGCCGCACGCGATCGCGCAGCGCGTCCGGGAGGTGCTGCGGCAGGAGTCGCTCGCGGCCGACGACGACGCCGTCGAGATCATCGCCCGGGTCGCCGACGGCGGGATGCGCGACGCGCTCTCGGTGGTGGACCAGGCCACCGCCTTCGGCGAAGGGCCGGTGACGGCGGCGCGGGTGCGCGAGGTCCTGGGACTCGTGGGCGACGAGACCTACGCCGGCCTGCTCGAGATCCTGGACGCCCACCGCGCGAGCGACGTCTTCCCCTTCGTGGCGAAGCTCGTGGAGGCGGGCGTGGACCTCGCGGCCTTCGCCGAGGGGGCAGGCGACGCCGTGCGCGCGCTCCTGGCCGCCCGGCTCGGCGGAAAGCCCGACGGCGTCAGCGCCGCGCTCGCCGCGCGGATCTCCGGCCTCGCCCCCGCGTTCGAGGCGGGCGACCTGCTCCGGATGCTCCGGGCGCTGGAGGAGGCCGAAGAACCCATCCGGCGCGGCGCCAATCCGCGTCTGGCCATCGAGACGCTGCTGGTCCGGTGGACGCTCATGGATCGAACGATCTCCATCGCGGAGGTGATCGGAGCGAGTGGACAGAGCGCGGGACAGTCGCGAGACGGCGAGTCGCGAGTGGTTGCGAGGCCCGCGGTTGTCAGGGACCAGAACCGGCCCGACACGCCGCCACGAGTCGCGGAAACGGCCGGGCCGATGGCGCCGGAGGCTGCCGGGCCGCTGCCGCCGCCGCCTCCGCGCCGCGCCCCCGACGCTCCGCTGACGCTCGAGTCGCTGCGCGCCCTCTGGCCCGAGGTCGTGGCGAGCGCCAGGAACGAGAAGCCGCTGGTCGCGAGCGCGCTGCAGGACGCCGAGCCCGCGGCGCTCGAGGGCGACGTGGTCCGCTTGCGCCCGCTGGGCGGCAATCCCCTCACCTCCGAGGGGCTGACCCGCAGCCGCCCGGTCATCGAGGCCGTCGCTGGCCGGGTTTTGGGGAGGCCCGTCACGATCGTGCTGGCCGCCGGCGAGGCTACCGTCGGGGGCGAAACCGCGGGCCCCGCCTCCTCCCGGAAGGCTCCGCCGCCCCCGCCGCGGCTCACCGCCTCGGGGGCCAAGGCCGAGCGTCTGAAGGCCCTCCGGAAGAAGGACCCGAGCCTCGATAGCGCCATAGACAGCTTGGACTTGGACCTCCTCGAATAGGCTTGCTTCCGGCCCCCCCGCCTCCTAGGTTTACGCGGATGACCGACCCTCGTGCGCTCCTGCAGTTTGGGCAGCAGATGCAGGCGCGCCTGGCAGCGATTCAGAGCGAGCTGGCGCAGCGGACGGTGACGGGCTCCGCCGGCGGCGGCATGGTCACCGTGACGGGTGACGGCCGCGGCCAGGTGCGCGAGGTCCACATCGATCCGAGCCTGCTCGGCGGCGACGTGGAAATGCTCGAGGACCTCGTCGTGGCGGCCGTCGCAGAGGTGCAGAAGCGGGCGGCAGAGCTGGCTCAGGACGAGATGAAGAAGGTCCAGAGTCTCCTGCCGTTCCCGCTGCCGTTCTCGTTGTAACCGTGTCCGCGATCGAGGAGCTGGTCGGCGAGTTCGCCAAGCTCCCTGGCATCGGTCGAAAGACGGCGCAGCGCCTGACCTATTTCCTGCTCAAGCAGCCGCGGGAAGAGGCCGTGCGGCTGTCCCGCGCCGTCGCGGCGCTCACGGAGCGCGTGCACGCCTGCTCGCGCTGCGGCGACCTGACCGAGGCCGATCCGTGCGCGATCTGCACGGACCCGCGGCGCGACGTGGGGCTGATCTGTGTCGTGGAGGAGGCGTCCGACGTCGCGGCCATCGAGCGCGCCGGGGAGTATCGGGGCCTCTACCACGTGCTGGGCGGGCGCCTCTCGCCGCTGGACGGCGTCGGGCCCGATGCGCTGAGCCTGCCCGGGCTCGTGGCGCGGCTGGCCAACGGCGCGGCCGTGCGCGAGGTGATCGTGGCCACGAACCCGTCGGTGGAGGGGGAGGCGACGGCCCACTACGTGGAGCGCACGCTGCGCCAGGCCGCGCCCGCGGTGGCGGTGAGCCGGCTGGCCCGCGGCCTCCCGGTGGGGGGCGAGCTGGAGTACGCCGATGGCGAGACCATCGCCCAGGCGTTCTCGGCGCGCCGGACGTTCTCGGGGGCCGCCGGCTGAGGGGCGGCGCGTGAGGAAGCCGCTGTTCTTCGTCGCGGCGACCGCCGCGGGTTTCCTCGCGGGCGCGCTGCTGGCCCAGCGCTCGATGGGTCGCTGGCGCAGCGCCCTCTTCTCGGCACGGCCCTTGCGCCGCCTGGCGGCGCTGGGGTATTTGAGCGGGCATCCCGGCGTCGAGGCCGTCCAGGTGCTGCGGGACTACCTGGCCTGGGAGGAGCATCCCGCGCTGCGGCGCCGTGCCGAAGTCATCGCGCGCCGCATGGAAGCCAAACTCTCGTAGGGGCCCACGCGCAATGCCGGGTGCGTCGAGCTGGTCGTTCCGCGAGCAGGATCACAAGGCCATCACGGAGCAGATGAACGGGCTGCTCCGGGAGACCAACGTGAAGAGCCTGCTGCTGGTCGACCGGACCGGGCAGGTGGTGGCGAACGTCGGCGAGCCCCCGCAGTTCGATCCGCAGGCCTTCGCCTCGCTCACGGCCGCCGACTTCAGCGCCAACGACCAGCTCGCCAAGATGATCGGCGAGCACGAGTTCTCCTCGCTCTTCCATCAGGGCGAGAAGGAGTCGATGTACCTCGCGGACGTGGGGCACCGGGTGATTCTCGTCGCGCTGTTCGACAACCGCGCCACCCTGGGCCTCGTGCGGCTCAAGGTCAAGACGACCGTGGAGGAGTTGACCAAGTTGTTCGAGGACATGTTCAACCGCGCCGGCACCGAGAGCCCCAAAGTCGAGGGTTTCGGGACCAAAGAGGCGGAAGATGAGATCGACAAGCTGTTCGGGGATTGAGGGACTCGCGCAATGTCGATGATCAACTACGCCTCGCGCGAGATCAACTGCAAGCTCGTCTACTACGGCCCGGGGCTGGGCGGCAAGACGACCAACCTCGAGCACGTGTACGGCAAGGTGCAGCCCAACACGCGGGGCAAGCTCATCTCGCTCGCCACCGAGACGGAGCGCACGCTTTTCTTCGACTTCCTCCCGGTGGACCTCGGCACCATCCGCGGCTTCAAGACCCGGTTCCATCTCTACACCGTCCCGGGCCAGGTGTACTACAACGCCAGCCGCAAGCTCATCCTCAAGGGCGTGGACGGCATCGTCTTCGTCGCCGACAGCCAGGTCGAGCGGATGGAAGCCAACATCGAGTCGATGCAGAACCTCTACGACAACATGGCGGAGTACGGGTACGACCTGACCAAGCTCCCGTTCGTCATCCAGTTCAACAAGCGGGACCTGCCCAACGCCTCGCCGATCAAGGATCTCCAGGCCTCCCTGAATCCCGGGTGGCCCGTCGCGGCGCCGGAGCGGCAGAAGGTCACGCCGGACCCCGTCTTCCAGGGCGAGTTCCTGATCCAGCAGCTCCAGACCGGCGAGTGGCTGGAGCGCGCGCCCGGCTACGAGGCGGTGGCCATCACCGGCGAAGGCGTCTTCGAAACGCTCAAGGCCGTCAGCAAGCTGGTTCTGAAGTCGCTGGGCTGACCGGGCATGTGGACCCTGCCCAACATGCTGACCCTGGCGCGCATCGCCCTCGCGCCCGTCATCGCGCTGCTCCCGTTCATCCAGGGGTACTGGCCCAAGGTCATCGCGTTCGTGATCTTCGTCGCGGCCGCGGTGAGCGACGTGGTGGACGGCTATCTGGCGCGCAGCCGGAAGCAGATCACCGACGTCGGGCAGCTGCTCGATCCCGTGGCCGACAAGCTCCTCCTCGTCGCGACGCTGGTGCCGATCTACTGGCTCACCCGGCATCCGACCGTGCTCTACGGCATCCCGTGGTGGGGGAGCTTCCCGCTGTGGGTGGCGGTGATGCTCGTGGGCCGCGAGTTCCTGATGACCGCCTTTCGCTGGCAGGCGCGGCGGCACGGCGTGGTCATCCCCGCCGGCCGCGAGGGCAAGCTCAAGGCCTTCTTCCAGGACTTCTTCATCGGCGCGACCATCGCGTGGTTCGCGTGGAAGGACTTCCTCGTCCGGACGGGCATCACGGGGCGCATGCGTGACGCCTGGGACGAGTTCCACGGGGCCGTCGTCGCCGTGACGCTCGCGCTCGCCCTGATCCTGACCGTCTACTCGTTCGCCGTCTACCTCTACAGGTACCGCGCGCTGCTCCGGGCCGCCGTCCGCTGAGATGGACTGCGAGCTGCTCACGGTCGGCACCGAGCTGCTGCTCGGCTACACCGTGGACACCAACGCCGCGGTCGCCGGGCGGCTGCTGGCGGACGCGGGCGTGCGGGTCACCTGGCGCGCCACCGTCGCGGACGACGTGCAGGCGGTGCGCGCCGCCGCCGCCGCCGCGCTGGAGCGGACCGGCGCGGTCATCGTGACCGGCGGCCTCGGGCCGACGGCGGACGATGTCACGCGGGCCGCGGTCGCGGGGCTGTTCGGCCGCGCGCTGGTGCGGGATCCCGCGATTCTCCAGGCGCTGGAGGAGCGGTTCCGGACGCTCGGGCGCGGACCGATGCCGGACTCCAACGCGCGCCAGGCGGACGTGCCGGAGGGGGCCACGGTGCTGCCGAACCGCTGGGGGACGGCCCCGGGCCTCTGGCTCGAGGGAGAGGGCGGGCGGCTCGCGGTGCTGCTGCCCGGCGTCCCCGCCGAGATGCGCGGCCTGCTCGAAACGGAGGTCCTGCCGAGGCTGCGGCTGCGGCGCGGACGCGGCGACGCACCGATGCAGGGGGCCGTGCCTGCGTCGGGGTCCGGCAACGGTGACGCAGCCACCGTCATCCGCTCGCGCACCCTCCGGACCACCGGGATCTCCGAGTCCGCGCTTGCGGATCGCGTGGGAGACCCGGCGCGCCTGGTCGGTCCCGGCGTGTCGCTCGCGTGGCTCCCCTCGCCGGAGGGGACCGATCTCCGCCTGACGGCGTGGGATCTGCCGCCGGCCGCCGCGGACGCCGCGCTCGCCAAGGGCGTCGCCGCGCTCCGGCCGCTGCTCGGGGTTCACGGCTACGGCGAGGGCGAGGCCGACCTGGCCGCGCTCGTGCTCGGGGAGCTGGAACGCCGCCAGGCGCACCTCGCGGTGGCGGAGTCGTGCACCGGCGGCCTGATCGGCGCGCGGCTCACGGCCGTGCCCGGCAGCTCGCGGGTGTTCGTCGGCGGGGTCGTCGCCTACGCCAACGAGGCGAAGCTGGATCTGCTGGGCGTGTCCGCCGACGTGCTCGCCGCCCAGGGCGCGGTGAGCGAAGCGGTCGCGCGGGAGATGGCGGCGGGCGCGGGGCGGGCGTTCGGCGTCGAGGCCGCCGTGGCGGCGACCGGGATCGCGGGGCCGGACGGCGGCACCGAGGAGAAGCCGGTCGGCACGGTGTGGATCGCGGCGCTCTGGCAGGAGCGGGTGCGCGCGTTCCACTACGTGTTCCCGGGCGAGCGCGACGTGGTGCGCCGGCGCGCGGCGCAGGCGGCGCTCGATGCGTTGCGCCGCATGCTGGGCGAGGGTGCCTAGCGTGCCGGGCTTCGC
>Ga0335081_10022305_pt1 | contig 10246 bp, 10 predicted proteins | sample Lox_Sample_35_FD_206713 | JGI IMG/M metagenome (GOLD analysis project Ga0335081, IMG submission 206713) | Soil microbial communities from Loxahatchee National Wildlife Refuge, Florida, United States - Lox_Sample_3.5 | ecosystem: Environmental > Terrestrial > Soil > Wetlands | place: USA...
CAGCTATGAGGTCTACACCACCTACGCGACGCCCAACGGCAACCAGACCTCGACCCAGTACAACCAGTTCAGCGTCTCGGTGCTTTGGACGAACACGACCAGGCCGCTAGGGGAGGTGGCCTACTCTGAAGCGATAACCGAGGTGAACGGGACGACCGTCACCTCTCCCTCGGCCCTGCAGAACACGACCACGATATTCGACCCGTACAACAACGACACCTACCTGGGCAACATAGGGTTCTATCCCTTCGCCTATACCGACCTCGCCCCAGGGACCGCGGACGACCTGAACGTCTCGCTGACCGTCCTCGGGACCCCGGCCGGAGCCCTGACGGGGCCGCAGCTCGTCAACGCCACCGTCGCCCGGGGCGCGGGAGAGGTCCTGGTGAACTTCACGATCTTCGCGTCGGCTGGCACGCCGCCCTCCCAGAACGTCCTCCGCTACAACTCAACGACGGGGGTCCTCACGCAGGGGACGACGTACACCCACTTCTTCGACGTCGAGAAGAACTTCATCTACACGCTGGTCAGCTCCTCCCACGTCCCGTCGGGCATCTTCAACCCCAACGCGGAGTTCCTTGTAGCCTCGGCGGCGGTAGTGGTCGTCGGCATCATCGCCGTCTGGAGGGTCACATCGGCGACCGAGAAGGGCAAGTTCGCAAAGGCCAGGAGGAAGATGAAGAGATGAGCGCAGGGGGCAGGCCTTAGATGTTCCCAACCGGCGCCCGCGCCAAGAGGGCGAGGCCCTCCTTGCTCAGCCTCGGACTCTCCCTCGCCGTGGCCGCCTTCGTCTCGTACCTGGTCGTCTACCTCTTCGAGGGCTCCTCTTACGTCCCCGTCTCTGTCGCCGTCGCCACCATGGCTGTCGTCTATCTGCTGAGGTCCAGGGGTCTCAGGCGGAGGCTCCCCACCCCCCACGGAGCCGGCCTGGCGGAGACAATCGGGCCGAGGGAGATGGCGAGGACGGGGGCGCTGATGGTCCTCGGCGGAGTCGCCGTCACCGTCCTTCCGCTCGCAACCGTCTTCTTCTTCCCGGTCGTCTTCTTCGTCCTCTACCTCGCCCTCCCTCTCGGCCTCTCGCTGGCGGAGATCCTCCAGTTCGCCTGGATCGCCAGGCTCGAGGCGAAGACGGGCGCAGAGGTCTACTCCGTCACCGAGCCCACCGAGGTGGACGGGAAGAGCGCTCTCATCAAGACGGCCTCGCTCCACCCCAGGGACCCATGACCACGCGGCCTGCGCGGTGGCGCTTATCCGCCCCGGCCGGAAGGAGGGGGGTGCTGTGAGGAAGAAGAGCAAGGGCGCGAGCCCCCGGGTGCGGACGTTCGACGTCCCCGTCCCCCAAGAGACGAGCACCCCGAGGGAGCGGCTCGAATCGAGGCTAGGGAGGTCCGCTGCGGCGAGGGCGGCCGCCCAGGTCGCCAGGGACCTCGGAGTGCCCCAGGACACGGCCCCGGAGGTCTCGGCCGCGCTGGCGCTGACCAGGCTGGGGGCAGACCTGGGCGAGGTCGCCAGGTCGCTCAAGTGGGACGAGTTCGAGGACTACTGCGCGATGGCCATCTCCGCGGCGGGATACTCCGTCAGCAGGAACGTGAGGCTCCGCAAGCCGACGCGCCAGATAGACATCGTCGCCGAGTCGCCGACTCTCGTCCTCTCGGTCGACTGCAAGCACTGGAGGAGGGGGGCGGGCGCGAGAGGCCTGGCCGAGCCAGCCCTCGCCCAGGCCGAGAGGACGAAGATCTACAGCCAGAGGCTGGGGAACGAGGGCAAGGCCTTCCTTCCCGTCATCCTGACGATGGAGGACAACTTCGTGAGGTCGGTCGAGGGCGTCCCGGTCGTCCCGCTGCAGGCGCTGAAGGAGTTCCTTGCCTCCGTCAACAGGTTCGACGACTCCTTCTCGTTCGTCAGGCAGGGGAGTTGAGCGGCGTCTCAGTCAAATGCCTTCAGGTCATGTTTTGTATCCGTAACTCTGTCACTTCATAGACGCCGTTCCAATCGGGGTGGCGGAGCATATTAAAGTCGACTCCGCTCCCGAACGGTGCTTGGTGCTCCATCCGGGCAAGAAGGCGATAAGGGCGCTCGGCGTGGCCGAGAGCTTCCGTCCCGGCGACTCCGAGTCGGTGCTGGCCGGCGTCGTGATGAGGACCGACCTTGTTGTCGACGGCTTCGCGATCGGGGCGGCCACGGTCGGGGGCGACGACGCGACCCGCTCGGTCCTGAGGATGTACAAGGGGCTCAAGCGGGAGGACGTCAACCTCATCATCCTCTCGGGCTGCGTCATCAGCCGCTACAACATCATAGACATCGACGGGGTCTCCAGGGCCTCCGGCCTCCCGGTCGTCTGCCTGACCTACAACGAGACCGCGGGGATCGAGGACGCGATACGGAGGAACTTCCCCCACCCCGAGGAGAGACTGAAGATGTACGCAGACCTCGGCTCGAGGAAGCCCGTCCTGCTCAGCACGGGCCACAGAGTGTTCGTCCGGACCGCGGGAATCTCGGACGCAGACGCGAAGAAGGTCCTCGACGCCTTCACCCTCCAGGGGGTCCTCCCTGAGCCCGTGAGGGTGGCGAAGCTCCTGGCAAGGGTCTGCTCCGCCAAGAGGCCGAGGCGGAGGCCTATCCGGACTTGACTATGACCTCGCCCTTCATCCAAAGGTGGAGACTGCAGTCGTACTTGTACACGCCGGGCACGGTGAACGTCATAGTGTAGGTCTGGCCGGACGAGATTATCCCAGAGTTGAAGGTCGCGGCCCCGTTGGGGACCGCGGTCGATGTGACCGTGTGGGCGGAGACGTCGTCGTTCGTCCAGGTCAGCGTGTTGTTCACCCCTATCACCACGGTGACGTTCCCCGGCGAGAACCCTGAGATCGCGGCGGTTGAGGTGGAGTTGCCGCCCGCGCCCTTGGGCATGATTATCGGGAGCGCGTTGGCCGGAGGAGCCGTGCTAGACGAGGACGTGGTGGTCGTGGTGGACGACGAGGACTTTGAGCTCGAGGCCCCCCCGCTGGAGCCCGACCCAGCGACCACGACAATCGTCCCGACCATCGTCGTGGGGTGGACCACGCAGTAGTACGGGTAGGTCCCCGGGGTCGTTATCGTGAAGGGCCCCTTGGTCACGTTGTATGCGATGACCCCCGTGTCGAACGGGCAGGTCTGCGGGCACGTCTTCATCGTCGCCGAGTGGAAGATCCCGCCTCCCTGGGAGTCGTTGTTCAGGAACTGGAAGGTGTTGTTGACCCCTATCACCAGCTTCGCGACGTCTGGCGTGTACGCGGTGGTCGTGAGGGTCGCCGCGCCGAAGTTGATGTCGATGGTCACGCAGCTGGGCGGAGCGCACCCCGCCGCGGCGGTGGTTGTCGTCTTGTTGGTGCAGCTGTTCGACGTGCAGTAGACGAACTGGTAATACCCGACGGCCGAGACCGCTATGACTACGATTACAGTTATAGCCAGGGCGACGGTCAGAGAGCCCTTGGGCTGACTCATGCGACCTGAGGGCTCGCAAACGTATGGCTAATAAAATTTTAAGGTCCGGACGGCCCGCTCGTAACTTCTTTAAACTTAAAAACGCCTCTCGGCTGTGGTTGAACTCGGCAGCAACCATTTGTTTGAACTTGCGGTAGCGAGGCGTGGCTGTCAGGGAGTCGCCTAGATGTCCGAGAAGGTAGCGAACAGCGCCGCGCCCCCCGCTCCTCCTGCCCCCCCGGCGCCGCCTCCGCGCCCGGCCTCCGCGCCCCCGGCGAAGAGCAGGCGCAGGTTCATCACTCTAATGGCAGTCGTCGGCGGGCTCCTGGCGCTGGCCCCCTGGGGCGCGTTCGGATCCTACCTACAGGCCTCGGTGGGCGGCTCGACCTCGACGACCAAGCCGCAGACGATCGTTCTTGACAACAACACGTCGGAGAACGGCAGCGCGGCGGGCAAGACGGTCAACGTAAAGGACCTCACGAGCTTCCCGCCCAACACTGCTTGGGTCATGACCTATCCCTCCTCCGGTGACCCGACCCTCGACGGGCAGAACCCGAACACCTTTGTAAAGTTCCAGCTGATCAGGCTGCCCACCGAGCTGGGCGGGGGCAACCCGGAAGCCAGCGCCTTCGTCGCGTTCAGCAAGGTCTGCGTCCACCTCTGGTGCAGCCCCAACTATGGGGGCGGCCTGAGCAACCCGCCGCCGGAGCACCAGGACTACGAGTGCCCCTGCCACGGCAGCCTGTACAGCGTCGGGGCGACCTCCAGCCACAGCGCGGCGGTCGGCGTCGCCTTCGAGGGCCCGGCCGCCGTCCAGCCGGCGCCAACCAACGCGATCCCAATGCTCACGCTCCAGACCGACTCGTCGGGGAACCTCCAGGTCGTCCCGCCCATATGGGACGTCGACCACAACGGCGTGATCGGCTACGGCAGGAACTCGGCCAGCAACGCGATGTTCTCGGGAGGCTACCAGCCTCAGTAGAAAGGAGAGCGATGGGAAACGTCCTCTGAAGACGACAAGAACAATCAGCAGAAGAAGGCGATCCCGACCCCTCCCAAGCCGGGCTCTGTGGGGGCGGCCGGCTCGCCGGCCACCATCACCGCGGCGCCGTCCGCCAGCACTCTTCCTCCGGCCCCCAAGCCTGGGGCCCCTCCGCCACCTATCCCTCCGAGGCCGATGGGCGCCGCGCCTCCTCCACCGATGGCGCCCCGCCCGCCCATGGCCCCGTCGGCCGCGCCCAAGCCCCCGCCTCCGCCGCCCAACATGGTCGTCGAGCTCTGGGACTACATCATCGGCAGGTTCGAGAGGACCGTCTTCTTCGGACTAAAGTTCACCTTCCCCAAGAAGTTCGTCAGCCCGCTGGGCTTCCTGGGCGTCCTCACAGCGATGGTCTTCCTCCTCCTGGGGATCACCGGCGGCCTGCTAATGATCTACTACGAGCCTACCCTGCCGGGGTGCGGCAGCTTCTCCTGCGCGTTCACCAGCGTCTCAAACATCACGAACACCATCCCGTACGGGTGGCTGCTCAGGGACATCCACTACACCGCGTCCAACGCGATGGTCCTCCTTGCGGCGCTCCACCTCTACTACCAGTACTTCAGCGGCAGGTTCAAGATCAAGAACGAGGTGATCTGGGTGACCGGAGTGATCTTCGGCCTGGTCACCGTCCTTGAGGCGTTCACCGGCTACGACATCATCTTCAACCAGAGAGCAGGCCTCGCGATCGAGATTGGCGCCTCCCTTGCCAACTCGTCGCCCTCGATCGGCCCCGTCACCGGCTCGCTCATCAGGCTCTCGACCTTCGGCTCAGGCTTCAGCGACTTCATCCTGAGGCTCTTCGCCGCGCACGTCTTCATCCTCCCCATGGTCATGCTCCTCTTGACCTTCTTCCACTTCCCGCGCTACCTCGTCTTCGACCTCCCGGTCGTGGCCTCTGTCATGGGCGGCATCTTCGTGATCGGGGCACTGTTCCCGGTCCAGCTCGGGACTGCATACAGCCCAGGGAACGGCCAGCTCACCATCCCCGAGTGGTACCTGACCAGTCTCTACGCCCTCCTGCGCACCGAGCTGGACAAGTTCACCATGGCAGGGCTCATACCCGTCCTCATGCTCCTTATGTTCGCGGTCGTGCCGTTCGTCGACACCTCGAAGAAGATGTCCTGGAAGGAGAGGCCGTTCTTCGCAGCGCTGGGCATCACCAGCATCGGACAGGTCCTCGCGACCACCGCCTGGGGCGCCTACGTCAACCCAGACACCTCCCTGAGCACCCTCCAGAGGCTCTACGTCCCGCCGACCCTCTACTTCGGGTCGATGCTCGTGCTCACCGCCGTCTGCTTCGGCCTGACCTACTCGGTCATCAACTTCATCAACGCCAAGGAGAAGGTAAGGAAGGCCCTCCAGCCGATGAGCTTGTCCTTCCTCTCGAGGGAGTGGCTGACGGCGATACTCTTCCTCCTCATCGCAGTCCAGGTCATAATGAACATCTTCGCCGTCGAGGCCGTGGGGAGCGGGTTCAACAGCATCGCGCTCTTCGAGCTGGGCGTGATATTCATCAGCTTCTCCGTGATCGCCCACCTGTACAGGTACAGCCAACAGCTACCTTTCTAACCGGCCCTCAGGTCCGCCTCCAGCTCGATGAACCTCGGACCTATCAGCCGGACCCTCCTCACAGCGCTGACGACCGTCCCGGGTGCCACCGCCTCGACCTCCCTCCTGAGCGCCGCCTCGGCCTCCTCCTCGTCCTCGCCGCTGACGTGCCTGTAGTAGTTGACCACGCCTCCCGCCTCCAGCACGGAGAGCGCGACCGGAAGGAACTCGTTCGACCTGGACGGGTGGGGCATGAGGATCCTGTCGAACGCAACCCCTTCGACGTAGTTGGGAAGGTCGAAGGCGTCCGCCCTGATCATCTCGACCCGCCCCTCAACCTTGTTGAGCCTGTTGTTCTCCAGGTGGTAGGCGAAAGCAGCCTCGTTGAGCTCGCAGCTCCAAACCCTGGTCTTCTTTGCGATGAGTATCGAGAACGGGCCCACCCCAGCGAACATGTTCAGCACCCTCTCCCCCTCCCCGACCTGGTCCGCTATCCTCAGCCTCTCCGTGGAGAGCCTGGGGGAGAAGTAGCACGTCTCGACGTCGAGCTTCAGCCTCAGCCCGTTCTCCCTGTGGACCGTGGTCGTCCTCTCCTCCCCTCCGAGGTGCCGCAGCTTCCTGAGCCTGAACTCGCCCTCGATCCCTCCCTCCTGGCCGTAGACGCACCTCACGTTCTTCATCTCGGCGAGGATCGCCTCCGCCACCTCGCCCTCCTTCCCCTCCGAGCCTGGCCTGAGCTTGACTATGGCGATGTCCCCGATCACGTCGATCCCGCTGTCCAGGGCGGGGAGGCTCCCCTTGAGCTTCGTCGTGGGCTAGCCACCCGGAGTGGTCAGGCCGCCTCTTCCTCCTCTTCCTCGACCTGGGGCTCCCCGGGCCTGGCCGCGTAGTAGAACTGCCCCCTCTCCTTCTGCTCCCTGTCCCTCTTGCTCCCCGGCTTGTTGACCCTCGGCCTCCCGCTCTTGACGTCCCTCCTGTAGGTTAGGCCTATCTCGCCCAGGAAGGTGTTCATCCCCTCCTCCTTCCCGAGCGGCGCGGTCGCGGAGCCCTCCCTCCCGGGGTCGCCGGTGAAGACCAGCATCCTGTCCGAGATGAGGTCGAGGAGCTGGATGTCGTGGTCGATTATCACGGCGGTCTTCCCCCTCGCCTTGACCAGCCTCCCCATGGCCTTCGCGATGACGAACCTGTCCTCCACGTCGACGAAGGCCGACGGCTCGTCGAGCGCGTACAGGTCGGCGGCGGCGGCGAACGTAGAGACAATCGCGAGCTTCTGTAGCTCCCCCCCGCTGAGGTCGGAGACGTTCCTCGGGAAGAGCTTCTCTATCTTGAGAGGCCCCGCGAGGTAGGTCTGGAGGTTGGGGTCGTCGAACCCCTTCCCCACCTTCTCCGTGATGAAGTCGAGGACTGTCCCGGAGTAGTCTGACTTTAGGTACTGGGGCTTGAGCGCTATCTTCACCCCCACGCTGACCTCGCCCGAGTCCGGCTTCTCCTCGGCGGCGAGCATCCTGAGGAAGGTGGTCTTGCCGAGGGCGTTCGCCCCTATCGCCCCGAATATCGTCCCCGCTGTGAGCTCTCCGCCCTTGGCGTCGAGCTTGAACCCCGGGAACGATTTCTTCAGTTCGCCGTACTTCGCCAGCACCTCGGCCGACTGCTGGGCTTCGACGCTCGTGGTTACGTCGAAGGTCACCGGCTTGTCCCTGAACCTGGTGTTCTCGTTGGGGAGGAACCCGTCGAGCAGGGCGTTGATCCCGCTCCTGGATGGATAGAGCGAGGAGACGATCCCGTACACGCCCGGCTCGCCGTAGACAATCTGGACGTAGTCGCTGGCGTAGTCGAGGAAGGTGATGTCGTGCTCGACTAGGAGGACGTACTTGCCCTTCTCGGCGATCGACCTGATCAGCTTCGAGACCGCCAGGCGCTGGTATACGTCGTTGTACGAGGAAGGCTCGTCGAAGAGGTACATGTCCGCGTCCTTGAGCGAGGCAACCGCGACCGCTACCCTCTGGAGCTCGCCTCCGCTCAGCTCCCCGACGTTCTTCCCCATCGCCTCCCCCAGCCCGAGCGCCTCTACCACCTCCTCTGTCTCGCCCGTCTCGTCCATCTTCGCCAGGAGCGATGCCACGTCCTTCTTCCAGACCTCGGGGAGCTTGTAGACAGCCTGGGGCTTTAGCGATATCTTCACCTCTCCCGCCTCCACCCTCTCGAAGTGCTCCTTGAGCTCCTTACCGCTCAGGTACTCGAGTATCTTCCTCCAGTCCGCCGGGTGCTCATAGTCGCCCATGTTGGGAACGAGCTGCCCCGAGAGTATCTGGAGGGCTGTGGACTTGCCTGTCCCGTTCCTGCCGACGAGACCGACGACATGGCCCTTCCTCGGGGTGGGCAGCCTGTAGAGCCGGAAGGTGTTCACCCCGTACTGATGGATCTTGTCCTCGCTCAGCTCCTCGCTCAGGTTGAGTATCGTGATCGCCTCGAAAGGGCAGACCTTGACGCAGATCCCGCAACCTATGCAGAGCGGCTCGGAGATCACCGCGAGCCTGGGCTTGCCCTCCCCAAGGACGATGCACTCGTCCCCGTTGATGTTTACGGGGCAGTCCTTGATGCACTCCAGGCCGCACTTGTCCGAGTGGCAGAGGTTCTCGTCTAGCCCCGCTACCCTGTGCACCATGTCCGGAGGGGCACCGCCCTACGCGCTGTCTTTGAGTCTTTTCGCGATGGGGCAGAAGCTGTGTATCGCCGGGTCGCTCGCCAGCCCGAGACCGTCGTAAGAGTACCTCTTCCTCGTCTCCCTCCACACCTCGGTCTCCGAGGCCTCCCCGTTGAGGTGCATCATCTCGTGCTCCTCTATGATGGGCCGGAGCCTGCACGTCGTGCACATCTCCTTGACGAAGGCCACGCCCCGGCCCGCGGAGTTGAAGAGTATGGCAACGCCCGTCCCTCCCATCAGCCATATCATGGCGAGCGCCGCGTAGATCCCGAACGCGCCGTCGAACATTGAGGACACGACCGCGGTCGAGGAGAGAAGGACTACCCCGAGCGCCAAACCCTCCCTGCCCCGGGGGAACGAGAACCCTATCGCCCTCCTCGGTAGCGACGAGATCAGAAGGGGTGGGATGAGTATCCTGAGCAGCTTCGACAGCGGGAGAACTAGGACCCCGTCGACCGCAGCTATGGGCGTGGGGAGGCGAAAGGCCTGGGCCAGGGTCGAAGGGCCCGCATCTCGTCTTGGATGGCCGCCGCTAATCGTGCCCTTCGGCCCATCGCCTTCCGAATTCTCCATGGGACCTTCCGACATGAACTAGTTTCCAGTTCGCTATTTATGCGTGCTACTAGATTTGTCCATGACCTTCCTAAGTCTCGACGCGACCTTCGACTGGAAGCCCTTGAACTCGCCAGGGTTCTTGGGGGTCAGGTCGAGCGAGAGAGGTGAGATGGAGATCGCCCTCCTCTTGTGGACGGTGTACGCGTCAGAGTCCCTCCGGAAGCTCGGCAGCCTCGAGCCCCATATCCAGTAGTACGGCCTTCCGCGCGGGTCGTTCCTCTCGAGGACCGAGTCCCTCCACTTCCTCGCCTCCAGGGTGGTTATCTTGACGGGCGTCTTCCAGGTCGTCCCCCATGGGAAGTTGACGTTGAGCATGTCCGCGCCTCTGGGCATGCCGTGCTCGAGCACCTCGCTGATTATCTCGGCCGCTATCCGCGCGGGGATTGCGAAGTTGGGCTCCCTCCTACCATGAGGTATCGTCTTCCCCGGGGGTATCTCCATCGAGAAGGCGATCGCGGGTATCCCGAGCAGCGCGGCCGAGAGGGCTGCTGCGACGGTCCCAGACGCGAGTATGTCCTGGATCGTGAGGTTCTCGCCCAGGTTTATTCCCGAGACCACGGCGTCGGGCCTCCTGGGAAGCAGGTTGTGGATGCCGATCATGGTCGAGTCCGCCGGCGTCCCGCTGACCGCGTAGCAGACCCTCTTCCCCACGTGCACCTTTGTGACTCGAAGCGGCCTGTTGAATGTCAGGCTCATCGCGGCCGCGCTCTGCTCTCCCTCGGGCGCGATTATCATGACGCTCCCGAGCGAGGAGGCCGCATCGGCCAGGGCGGTTATCCCCGGGCTGGTCACCCCATCGTCGTTCGAGACCATGATGAGGACGTCTTCGTCCAAGCGTTTTCTACTCCAGCCGTCCCTCGAGGGCCGAGATAAGGCAT
>Ga0335081_10022306_pt1 | contig 10246 bp, 10 predicted proteins | sample Lox_Sample_35_FD_206713 | JGI IMG/M metagenome (GOLD analysis project Ga0335081, IMG submission 206713) | Soil microbial communities from Loxahatchee National Wildlife Refuge, Florida, United States - Lox_Sample_3.5 | ecosystem: Environmental > Terrestrial > Soil > Wetlands | place: USA...
GTGCCGTCCTCCGAAGAAGAGGTCCAGTCGCCGCAGCACGTGCTCCGGGGCCTCATCGGCAGTGGTGTCCACGACTCCAACGGTTACCTGTAGGGTGGGACGGACCGCCTTACCTGCTTTCAGACATACGTACTGCCCGGAAAGATTCTCGTTGATCCACTTTCCCAAGGCCATCGCGTCGGATTTCTTGATGGCGGCCTTAACCACGAATTCCTCGGCAGCCCAGCGCGAAGCCTCGCTGTCGCCTGTCAGGCTATTCCGCAAGCGTTTCGCGAAGGCCGCGGCCAATTCTTCGCTGACCTCCTTGCCGAACTGCACCTCGGCCCGCAGGAGCCCTCGGACGCTCAGTAGAAGCAGGCTGTAATCGCCCGCGGCGGACAGGCGAATGCGCTCGGTCATTTCACCGCGATTGGCCAATTGAGTCAGTTGATCCAGGCTGGCGGCAGCCTCCAGCGTATCGATCCGTTTGTGGAGCATGCGAATCTCGGTCATGAACTGCGTCACACTGAGCTGATGCTGCTTGCGCAGGTCTTCGACGCTCTGCTCGATCGAGTCCGCCGCCCTGGCTACGGTCGCGGCGAGCGTGCTCGATGGATCCGCCGCCGTCACCGAACGCAAGGCTACCAGCGCCGAACGCAGGCGGCTTTCGTGATCGCCCTCGTTTTGGTTCAGCGAATCCAGAATCTCCTCGAGAGCCCGGGCCGTGCCCGCCAACTCGTCGCGTAGATTGGCTACGTACGCGGCACTGCGGTCGCGGAAATCCCGCAGTAACCCTCGCAACGTAGCCCGGCTGTTCGCCAGCGACTCCGGATGACCGGTCAGGATTTCTTCCGCCAGCACCGACAGATGACTGCGGTATTGCCGGGTGACCTGCTCATCCAGTTCCATGGCATAGTGAGCCACGTTGTTCACCGCGGCGGCGTAGCACTCCAGAACGCTGCGCCGCGCCTGGTGACTGCGCTCCAGTTCGGTTAGAGAGGATTGAATCGAGATCATCCGCCGCACTCCACAGAAAACCTATCGGTGGACCGCCCGGAACGCTTTAGGACCCCGCGCCAGGATCTTTGTCTTTTTTCCGCTTGCTTTTCACTTTTTATTCGCCCAGAATAAGGCAAGCAAAGGAACTTTACATGGCCCTGACAAAACGGCAGAAGCAGGTGCTGGATTTCATCGCGAATTTCCTGGATGAGCATGGATATTGCCCCAGTTACGAAGAGATCGCGCGCGGGCTGGAACTGGCCTCACTGGCCACGGTCCATAAGCATATCTCGGTGTTGGAGGCGAAGAGTTACCTGAAGCGCGGATTCAACCAGCGCCGTTCGCTCGAGCTGGCCCCGAAGTACCTGCAGGAGCAGCGCCGCGCCAAGCCGGTGATTGCGGAAATTCCCCTGCTCGGGCGGATTGCCGCCGGCGCACCGGTGGAAGCCATCGAGCAGCGCGAAGCACTCAACTTCGCGGACTTCGCCGGCGACGGCAATACTTTCGCCCTCGAAGTCCGTGGCAACTCCATGATCGACGATCACATCTGCGACGGCGACCTGATTCTGCTGGAACGCGTGAGCCAGGCGCGGGATGGAGACATCGTAGTCGCACTGGTCTCCGGGACGGAAACCACATTGAAACGTTTCTACCGCGAGCCTGGAGACACAGTTCGCCTGCAGCCGGCGAATGCCGCGCTAAAACCGATCATCGTTCCGGGCAGGGAAGTACAGATCCAGGGACGCCTACTGGCTGTGCTGCGAAAATACAAATAAGGTTGACGTCTATTGGTTGGCCGCGCGGATTTCCTGTTCGGCGCGCAGCCAGTCTTCTTCCGGCGAGCCGCCCTGACAGCCGCGGGCTTCCCAATAAGAGTAGGCCAGTTTCGCGATTGCCTCTGCGGAGGGCTCCGCAATCGCTTCGGCGACCGCGGTAGTCTCCAGGCTGCGAGTCGCACGCTTGGCGGCGGGTTTCCGGCGAGCCGGCACGGCGGCGGCTCCGCCCGCGGACACTACGATCGGTTTGTCGGTTGCAGTCTTTCTAGGCATTTCTCAGTCGCTCTCTGAAGATGGGAATCTTTGCTATTTATTTTACCCGATGCAGCGCGGCTCACGCATCAAAAGTTTCTATCTTCTGTATCATCCGATGCGGAACGTGAGGCGGACGATCGTTTTGCGTTTGCCCGCCCAAGGCTGTCGCGATTGTTCAGGTTACGGAGTTTGGGGACCGCCTTGTCCGCATAGTCTGTCCGCATAGTATAGTGAGTGTAGGTTGCAAGTTCGCGCTGTTGTCCCGTTTGCGATTGCGCTGGTGGCGCAGGCAGTTTCCGCGGCCCCGAAAGTCATCGCGGTGGACGTGGACGGGATGGTGCACCCCATCACAGCCGATATCGTCGGCGGCGCGATCGCACAAGCCAAGGCTGAGAGCGCGTCTCTCGTCCTCGTCCGACTGAACACACCCGGCGGCTTGATGGATGCCATGCGCGCCACCATCGAGAAAATGATCGCCTCGCCGGTTCCGGTGGTCACTTACGTGGCGCCCAGCGGCGGACGCGCCGCATCCGCCGGCTTTTTCCTCCTCGAAGCCGGCGACGTCGCCGCCATGGCTCCCGGAACAGCGACCGGCGCTGCGCATCCCGTGCTCCTCGGCACCGAGATGGACCCGGTCATGAAGCAGAAGGTGGAAAACGACGCGGCCGCCTACCTCCGGAGCATCTGCTCCAAGCGCGGCCGTAACAGTCAGCTCGCCGAAACCGCGGTACGCGAAAGCAAGTCCTTCACCGAACGCGAGGCGCTCGATCAGAAACTGATCGAACTCATCGCGCCCAATGAGCGCCAGCTTCTTGCCGACCTAGATGGACGCACGGTGACGCGTCTGGATGGCAGCACGGTCACGCTTCACACCGCCGGCGGCGAGATCGAGAACTATCAACTCACTCTGCGCGAGCGCATCATCGCCGGCATCGCCGATCCTAATATTGCGCTGATCCTGCTGGTGATCGGGGCGTTGGGGATCTACGTTGAGTTCTCTTCCCCGGGGCTGATTCTCCCCGGAGTCGCGGGCGCGATTCTGGCGCTGCTCGGGCTTTCGGCGTTATCCGTGCTGCCCATCAACTGGCTGGGCGCGGCCCTGATCCTGCTGGCGTTCGCGCTCTTCCTGCTCGAAGTCAAGATCGCATCCCACGGAATTCTGGGCGTCGGCGGAGCGGTGGCGCTCATCCTCGGCGCGGTCATGCTGATCGACAGTCCCGCGCCGGAGTTGCGCATTCACTGGAGCACGGCCATCGCGCTGGCGCTCCCCTTCTCGGCGATCACCATTTTCCTTCTGACTATCGCCGTGCGTGCCCGCCGCAACAAGGTCGAGACCGGACGCGAGGGAATGGTGGGGCAGGTAGGCAACGCAGTGACGGAGCTGGCCCCTTCCGGGAAGGTCTTCGTCCGGGGAGAGTACTGGGATGCGGAGGCGCCGGTCCCGGTGCCCGCCGGCACCCCGATTCGTGTCGTGTCGATCGAGCGATTGAAACTAACTGTGGAACCAACCGCATGAGGGTTCTTTGTGGAGGTTGCAATGAACGATGTCGCTGGCTATAGTCCCGTGCTGCTGATTTTCATCATCATCGTCGGCATCTGGCTGTTGAATTCGATCAAGATTCTGCGCGAGTACGAGCGCGGCGTCATCTTTCGGCTGGGCCGTTCGCTGCCTCATCCGAAAGGCCCCGGCCTGATTTTCGTCTTCGCTCCCTTCGACCGCATGGTACGCGTCTCGCTGCGCATCGACACGCTCGAAGTCCCGGCGCAGGACGTGGTCACGCGCGACAACGTCACGGTCAAGGTGAACGCTGTGATCTACTTCCGGGTGATCGACCCGAGCCTGGCGGTCATCGAGGTCTCCAATTTCCTCTATGCCACCTCGCAACTGGCGCAAACCACGCTGCGCAGCGTGCTCGGTGAAGTCGAGCTCGACGAACTCCTCAGCCAGCGCGAAAAGCTGAACGTCCGCCTGCAATCCATACTTGACCAGCACACCGCGCCCTGGGGCGTGAAGGTCACTATGGTCGAAGTGAAGCAGGTGGACCTGGCCGAGCAGATGATTCGCGCCATCGCGCGCCAGGCCGAGGCGGAGCGCGAGCGCCGCGCCAAGATCATCCACGCCGAAGGCGAATACACCGCCGCCGAGAAGCTGAGCATGGCGGCCCACGTGATTCAGCAGGAGCCCGCCGCTATCCAGCTACGTTATCTGCAAACGCTGGTCGAAATCGGCACGGAGAAGAACACCACCATCGTTTTCCCGCTGCCAGTCGATATAATTGCAGGATTGAGCCGCATCGTCGAGAAAGCCTCTAAGGATACTCCCTAGTCCATGAAGAACAACGAAACCGGCGAGTTTGAACTGGTGGTGGGTAACCGCCAATTGTTGAGCGCTTTTTTCATCGTCGTCCTGCTGTTTGCGGTCTCCTTCGCGATGGGCTACGTGGTCGGGCAGAACACGCAACGGTCGGCGAGGGCTTCCGATACTCCGCCGCAGAGCGTGCCGGCGCCCAGCGCGGCCGACCGGCCGCAGCCCCTCTCCCCGGCTCCGGCGCCCGTGACTCAGACGGCGGCAGCGCCGGCCGCCCCGCAGAACCCGCCGGATGCCGCCCCACAGCCCACTACCCAGCCGGCACGGGATGCGCAGCCGCCTGCCGAACCCCCGGCGCCCGCGGCCCCCGCAGGTCCGCTGGCCGGCTCCGACCTTCCTCCGGGCTCCTTCTGGCAGGTAATGGCGGTTGGGCAAACCGACGCGGATGCAGTCCGGCAGACGCTCAAAGACAAAGGCTTCCCCGTAGTTCTCACTCCGGGCCCCAACAGTCTCACGCGCGTGCTCATCGGTCCTTACCCGGATACCGCAACCTTGGGGCGTGCCAAGACCGACCTCGAAAATGCCGGCATGCACCCGGTGCGGTTCAAGCGTGAATAGTCCGCTGATCCAGCTTGAAGCCCGCCGGCCTCGCCTTCCCGAATGGGCACGCAAGAGCCGCACCCATTTCGCCTCGCTGAATCAACTCAAGAGCGGCCTGCGCCAACTCAACCTTCATACCGTATGCGAAGAGGCGCGCTGCCCCAATATCCACGAGTGCTTCCACCGCGGCGCCGCCACCTTCATGATCCTCGGCGACCGCTGCACGCGCGGCTGCGGCTTCTGCAGCGTGCAGAAGCTCAATGTGCACAAACACTCGGCCGCACTCGATCCCAATGAGCCGGCCAACGTCGCCCGTATGGCGCTCGGCCTCAAACTGAAGTACGTGGTGATCACCAGCGTCAACCGCGACGACCTCCCCGACGGCGGCTCCCATCACTTCGCGGCGACCGTTCGCGAAGTCCGGCACACGCTTCCCGCGGCGCGCGTCGAAGTGCTCACCCCGGATTTTTGCGGCGATCTCGACGCCGTTGCCCGCGTGCTCGACGCGGGCCCGCACGTCTTCAATCACAACATGGAAACTGTGCCGCGCCTCTACGCCCGGGTGCGTCCGCAGGCGGACTACTGGCAATCGCTCGCCGTGCTCTCCTTCGCCCGGCGCAGCGCTCCGGCGGACGCGCTGGTCAAGTCGGGCTTCATGGTCGGGCTGGGCGAGACCGCCGGCGAAGTCCACGCCCTGTTACGCGATCTCCGCGGGGCCGGTGTCGACGTGGCCACCATCGGCCAATATCTTCAGCCCACGCGCCGCAATCTGGCCGTGGCCGAGTTCATCGAGCCGGACCGCTTCGCCGCCTATCGCGATTTCGGCCTCGCGCTCGGTTTCAAGATGGTGTTCAGCGGACCCCTGGTGCGCAGCTCCTACATGGCGGACCTGGTCAGCGAGGAAGCGCAGCGCGCGGCGTGCTGAATTGGGTTCTGGCCCTCGCCTCGGCGGCGCTGCTCATCCTGACGTTCCCTGATTTTTCGATCACCTGGTTCGCGCCCGTGGCGTTGACGCCGCTGCTGGTAGCGGTGGCGCGCGAGCCGGCGTGGAAGCGGCGCTTTCTGCTCGGCTGGGGCACGGGCGTGGTCTACTGGTTCGGCGTCTGTGATTGGATCCAGTTCGTGCTCGCGGTCCACGGCGGCGTCGGGCAGGCCGCGGGCTGGGCGCTTTTCCTGCTGTTCTGTCTGGCTAAGGCGGTCCACCTCGGAGCTTTCGCGCTGTTGGCGGGTCCTTTGATGAGACGCTGGTGGGCGGTCCCGGCGGTCGCAGCGCTGTGGGTGGCGATCGAGGTCACCCACGGCTCGCTCGGCTTCGCCTGGCTGGCGCTCGGCAACGCGGGGATAGACATGGCGCTGCCGATGCGCCTCGCGCCGCATACCGGCGTTTACGGGCTTTCGTTCCTTTTCATGACGATGGCAGTCTCGCTGGCCCTGGTCTGCCTGCGGAGGCCCCGCATCCAACTGCTGTGGATGGCTCCCGTTCTATTGCTCGGGCTGCTGCCGCCTCTGCCGCCCGCGGGGCGCGGCGCCGACACCGCGCTGCTGGTCCAGTCGAACATCTCGGAAAGCGAGGACTGGACCCCGCAGTCCGTCGATCGCGCCAAGCGCGACCTGCTCGTGCTCTCACTCAAAGCCGCGCTAGCCGAGCCGCGGCAGCCTCCCTCCCTGATCGTCTGGCCCGAGGTGCCCGCGCCCTTCTATTACTTCGACGACGATGTATTCCGGGGCTACATCAACGGCCTGGCCCGCACCACCAGCGCCTACGTCCTGGCAGGAATCGTGGCGTTCACTCCCGGTGGCGCTCCGCTGAACTCGGCTGTCCTGGTATCTCCCGATGCCGTGGCAGTCAGCCGCTACGACAAGGTCAACCTGGTCCCTTTCGGCGAATTTGTGCCCTGGCCCTTCGGCGCGCTTGCCAAGAAAATCTCGACCGAGGTCGGCGATTTCATACCGGGAAAGCGAGCCGTCGTCTCGCCGATACGCGGGCACACGCTCGGCACGTTTATCTGCTACGAAAGCGTGTTTCCCGCCTACGTGCGCAAATTCGCGGCCGGGGGCGCCGAGCTGCTCGTCAACATCTCCAACGACGGCTGGTTCGGCCACTCCGCCGCCCGCGAGCAGCACCTGAGCATGGTCCGCATGCGGGCCGCCGAAAACCACCGCTGGCTGCTGCGCGCCACCAACGACGGCATCACTGCCACCATCGACTCGGCCGGCCGCCTCCGCGGCACACTTCCCAAGTATGTCCGCGCGACCTCCTACACCGGCTTCAGCTACATCGCGGATCAAACCATCTATACGCGCTACGGCGATTGGTTTCCGCTGCTGTGCGCCATCTGGGCGGTAATGGGTCTGGTGGCAGAGAGAGTCTTATGAGTGCCGGATCACCAGCACGTCGCCGTCTTTGACGATGTATTCTTTGCCTTCCAGCCGCAGTTTGCCTTTGTCCCTGGCGCCAGCGTAGCCGCCGAGGTCGATCAGCGTCTTCCAGTTCACGACCTCCGCGCGGATGAACTTCTTCTCGAAATCGGAATGGATTGCGCCCGCCGCCTTTACCGCGGTGCTGTCCACCGGCACGGTCCACGCGCGGCACTCATCCTCGCCCGCGGTAAGAAAGCTCATCAGCCCCAGCAGCGAGTAAGTGGCCGTGATCAGGCGCTCCAATCCGCTCTCGGTCAAGCCGTAACTGGCAAGGTAGTCCTTCTGCTCGGCGGGCGGAAGTTCGGCCAGCTCCGCTTCGATCTTCCCGCATACCGCCGCCACCGCCGTCTGCGCCCGCCCCGCCAGCGGACCGGTGCGATACTCCTGCTCGCGTTCGTGGAGACGCGATGCCTCTTCCTCTCCAAGGTTGAGCACATACAGCATCGGCTTCTGGGACAGAAACTGGAACCCGCGGATTCGCTTCTCGTCCTCCGCATCGATCTCCAGTTGGCGCAGCGGCCGGTCCGCCTCCAGCGTGGCCTTGCATTTCACCAGCAGCTCGAATTCCCGGTCCAGCTCGGGATTTTTGATCTTCTTGCGGTCCTTCTCGAGCCGCTCCAGGCGCTTCTCCACGACCACCAGGTCGCTGAGGATAAGCTCCGTCTCCAGGTCATCGACGTCGCGCATCGGGTCCACCGACCCCTTCTCGTGCGGCACCGTCTCGTCGGCGAAGAGCCGCACCACGTGCGCGAACGCGTCCACGTTGCGCAGGCTGGCCATGCTGGCCGGATCGCGCAGGCTCTCCTTGGAAATCGACGGCATGTCCACGTACTCGACCGTGGCATGGGTCACCTTGGACGGCTGGAAGAACTCTCCCAGGGCTTCCACGCGCGCGTCGGGTACCTTGGCTACGCCGGTGCGCGCAGCGGTCGAGCCGACGACCGTGTCGTGATGGACCCCGGTCAGGATCGTGAACAGGGACGTCTTGCCCGTCATGGGCAGACCGATAATGGCTGTTTTCATATTAGAGCTACAGGGGAACTTCCACCTGGCTGAGGATCTCTTCGATGATGCGTTCACCCACTTCCGCACGCCGCTGGACCAGCGTGGTGCGCGTGTTGATCACCACGCGATGGGCGAATAGCGGGACCGCCAGCCGCTTCACGTCGTCGGGAATGGCGTAGTCGCGGCCCTCTACCAGGGCCAGGGCCTGCACCGCCCGGTATAGCGCCTGGCTGCCGCGCGGGCGATTCGTGTGCGCGCGTCTTCTCCACGATGGCCAGCATGTAATCCACCAACGCGTCTTCCACCGTGACCCCGTGCACCGCGTCCTGCAACCGGACCACGTCCTCCGCCACCAGGCCGCTGTTCGGGGGCGCCGCGGAGCCCTCGCAATTGCGGAGGATCTGCCGCTCGCTGGCCAGGTCCGGGTAGCCCACGCGCAGCCGCATCAGGAAGCGGTCGAGCTGCGACTCCGGCAGCGGATAAGTTCCGTGGTGCTCCACCGGATTCTGCGTGGCGATCACCATAAAGGGACGCGGCAGCGAGTGCGACCGCCCGTCCAGCGTCACCTGGCTCTCGTTCATCGCCTCCAAGAGCGCCGACTGCGTCTTGGGCGTGGTGCGGTTGATTTCGTCGGCCAGCAGAAAATTGGTGAAGATCGGGCCGGGCTTGAACTCGAAGGCCTCGGCGTGCGCGTTGTAGATGGTCACACCCAGCACGTCGCTGGGCAGCATGTCGCTGGTGAATTGCAGTCGATGAAAGCGGCACGAAACCGATCGCGCCAGCGACTGCGCCAGCGTCGTCTTCCCTACCCCTGGCACGTCTTCGATCAGCAGGTGGCCCTTGGCCAGCAGGCACACGATTGAAAGGCGGATCACGTCCTGTTTGCCGCGGATCGCCGTACCGACGGCGGCTTCCAGTTCTGCCAGCTTGCGGTGGAGATCGGGCGAGAACGGCACCGGCGGGGCGACCATGGATTCCCGCTGGGTCATTACAAACTCATGATACTAGATCGCATCAGGACTGTCGTAGAACCGAGTTAACCAAAGTTCATATATTCCTCCGGGGGTACCGCAGACCGTTAGCGGTACGCATGTGACCCCGATTGCTCTGGCAGGCCGCAGGCGGTTCGAGTACAAAAGGGGAGTATGTCTTCGCCGCGCTCAGCCGTCGTCGCAATGGCGTTGCCCCGCGCAACGCCGCAAGCTTCAACCGTGGACGCCCGAAAGTTTCCGCGCTTCCCGATGTCCTCGGCGGTGCGTATCGGCTGGATCGGGCGGCGCCGGCAGATGACTTATGTCGTGGCGCGAGGCATCGACATCTCCGAACACGGAGTGGCGATCCGTTCCACCAGGCCTCTGCCTCTCTCCGCCCTGGTGCACCTGGACCTCGGGGGTTGCGGTATGACGGCCGCCGGCCACGTGCGCCACTGCTTACCTGACCGTGGCGAATGGCGCATGGGAATCGAGGTGCCGCACCTTTACCCGGGCAGCGCCGCGTAGGCGGGCCGCGCTACAGATCGAGCCGCCCCGATCCCTGGCCGCGAAGCCTTGGGCCCGGACCCCGGCGCAGTTCCAGAATCAGGCCCATCACGCGCCGCTCGATTTCGTCGCGGACCTCGCAGTGGTCTTCGTAGTCCATGTAAACCGGATCGGCGATGTCCCAATCGATCAGGCAGTCCGCCGGCAGGTTCGGCAGGTAGCTACCGCTCATGTTGACCACGAGATCGAACTCCGCCCGTGACAGATGGCGCAGCGCCTTCGGAAAATGGTCCTCGATATCGATGTTTTTCTCCGCCATGGCGCGCACCGTCACGGGATGCACTGCTCCCGCCGGGGCCAGTCCCGCGCTCGCGGCCACCATCACGTCCGAGCCGTACGCGGTCGCGAACCCTTCCGCCATCTGG
>Ga0335081_10022308_pt1 | contig 10246 bp, 11 predicted proteins | sample Lox_Sample_35_FD_206713 | JGI IMG/M metagenome (GOLD analysis project Ga0335081, IMG submission 206713) | Soil microbial communities from Loxahatchee National Wildlife Refuge, Florida, United States - Lox_Sample_3.5 | ecosystem: Environmental > Terrestrial > Soil > Wetlands | place: USA...
CCGGGTCCCCGATCCTGGTGGTGGAGGGGGCGTTCGCCGAGGCCGTGGTGCTCGAGACGCTGGTGCTGTCGATCCTCAACCACGACTGCGCCATCGCGTCGGCCGCATCCCGCATGGTGACCTCGGCGGGGGACCGGCCGCTGATCGAGATGGGCTCGCGCCGCACGCACGAGATGGCCGCCGTGGCCAGCGCCCGCGCCGCGTACATCGCCGGGTTCGCCTCCACCTCCAACCTCCGGGCAGGCCGCGACTACGGGATCCCGACCAGCGGCACGAGCGCGCACGCGTTCACGCTGGTCCATGCCGACGAGCGGGAGGCATTCCGCGCGCAGCTGGACGCGTTCGGCCCCGACACCACGCTGCTCGTCGACACCTACGACGTGACCACGGCGGTGCGGACCGCCGTCGAGCTGGCCGGCCCGGGCCTGGGCGCGGTCAGGGTCGACTCGGGCGACCTGCCGGTGGTCGCCCGCCAGGTCCGGACGTTGCTGGACTCGCTGGGCGCGGCCAGGACCAGGATCGTGCTCACCGGCGACCTGGACGAGTACTCGATCGCCGCGCTGGCCGCCACGCCGGTGAACGGCTACGGGGTGGGCACGTCGCTGGTCACCGGGTCCGGGGCGCCGACTGCGGCGCTGGTCTACAAGCTGGTGGCCCGCACCGACGACGCCACGGGCTCCGGGCCGCTGCGGCCGGTGGCCAAGCGCTCGGTAGGCAAGCCAGGGCGCGGCGGGCGCAAGTGGGCGGTGCGAATCCGCGACGACGCCGGGACCGCGCAGGCCGAGCTGGTGACCACCGTGCCGCCGGATCCGGGCTCCGGCCGGGTGCTGCTGCGGCGGCTGGCGCGCCGGGGCGAGATCGTCGGCAGCGAGCCGCTGCTGGCAGCGCGCTCCCGCCATCGCGATGCCGTGGCCGAGCTTCCCGCGCACGCGCGGCGGCTGTCGCGTGGCTACCCGGCCATCCCGACGTTGTTCGGACCGGACGGCGGCTAGCCGCTCGCAGCTAGCCGCGGCGCGGCCAGCCCGCCCGCGGGTCCGGCGGCACCTCCAGGTAGGTCGCCAGCCCGCGGACGAGGACGTCCAGGCCCCACTCGAACCGGTCGTGGGCATTTCCCGAGACGAGCGTGTCGGCGAGCGCCACCGTGTTGGGGAACCGGTCCGCCGGCAGCGATTTCATCCACGCGGTGAACTGGGCCAGGAAGTCCTTCTCCTGCCCGGCCAGCGGCGTCACGTCCTGCTCGTAGGCGATGGCGCCGACGTAGAGCCCGCCCAGGTCGCCGGCGAAGGCGGCGACCTGGTCGGGCAGGCCGGCCGCCCGGAGTTCAGCCAGTATGCGCTCTCCCATGGCGAGCATGCTGGGGGTGACGGCCACGCGGCCGAGGGTGAGCGCGGCCACGCCGGGATGGCGCCGGTACATGGCGAGCATCGCCCGTCCGAGCTCCTTGAGCGTCTCCTGCCAGGAGCTCGTGGGCGGGACGGCGATGTCCTCGAAGATCCGGTCCAGGACCAGCTGGACCAGTTCCTCCTTGTTGGCGACGTACCCGTAGAGCGACGATGCCGAGACCCCGATCTCGTCGGCGACGCGCCGCATGGTGAGCGCCTCCCCGCCGTCCGCCTCAAGCACCCGCAGGGCGGCCGTGACGACTGCCTCCCGGCTCAGCCGCGGCCTCGGCACGCCCCGCCGGCGTGGCGCGGACAGCCATGGCGGCTCGGGCGCCGGGCTGCGCGGCATCTCAGGCATGCCCAACATGGTACTTGACGAGAACACCGTTCTGTAGTAGACCGGTGCTGGGGTTAAGAACGACGTTTTCTTATTAGAACAGCGTTCTTTCAGTCACTCCTGGAGGTTTGCTATGCGCGACGTGACCAGCGCCGTGGAGGCCGGGGAGCTCCGCAAGAGCTACGGGGGCGGCCGCGGCGGGGGCGAAATCCGCGCGCTGGACGGGCTGAGCTGCTCGGTCGCTGCCGGCAGCGTGTTCGCCCTGCTCGGCCCCAACGGGGCCGGGAAGACGACGACCGTGCGGATCTTGACCACGCTGTCGCGGCCGGACGCGGGGCGGGCGGCGGTGGCCGGGATCGACGTGCTCAGGCGGCCGGGCCGGGTCCGGTCAGTCATCGGCGCGGTCAGCCAGCGCAGCGGCTCGGTGAGCGAGCTGACCGGCTACGAGAACCTGACCCTGCAGGGCCGGATCTACGGGATGCCGCGGCGGGAACTGCGCCGGCGAGCAGCCGAGCTGCTCGGCCAGTTCGGGCTGGCCGAGGCGGCCCGGCGGCAGGTGCGCACCTACTCCGGCGGCATGCGGCGCCGCCTGGACGTGGCCACCGCCCTGGTGCACCGCCCGGCGGTGCTGTTCCTCGACGAGCCGACGACCGGGCTTGACCCGGAGGGCCGCGCCCAGCTCTGGGCGGTGCTCACCCGCCTGGCCTCCGACGCCGGGACGACCATCCTGGTCACCACCCACTACCTGGAGGAGGCCGACAGGTTCGCCGCCAGGATCGCGATCGTGGACCGGGGCCGGGTCGTCGCCGAGGGAACCTCCGACGAGCTCAAGGCCCGGCTTCAGGGCGATTCGGTGCTGCTCGACCTCGGCGACGCCGGGCAGGTGGAGCGGGCACGGATGGCCCTCGCCCAGGTCTCGCAGGTCGTCCGGACAACCTCGGGCGGCGCCGTCGTGCGGGCCCGGGTCACCGACGGGCCGCGCGCGCTGCCTGCCGTCCTCGCCGGGCTCGAGGCGGACGGCGTCCCCGTCCTGTCTGTCACTGTCGCCCGGCCATCACTGGACGACGTCTACCTGCACTACGCCGGCCGTTCGCTGCGGCAGGCAGAAGGGAGCACGCTCGCATGACCCCCGCCCGACAGGCGTGGGCCCTGCTCACGGGCCGGTACCTGCGCCAGCTCTACCGCCAGCCGGCGGTCATAGGCATCACGCTGACCCAGCCGATAATCTGGCTGCTGCTGTTCGGCGCGCTGTTCAAGAAGGTCATCGAGATCCCCGGGTTCGGCGCGGGGAACTACATCAGCTACCTGACGCCGGGCGTCGTGATCATGACGGCCCTGTTCTCGTCGAGCTGGACCGGCATGTCGTACATCGAGGACTCCGACGCCGGGATCATGGACAGGTTCCTGACCGCCCCGGTCTCCCGGGGCGCCCTGATCGGGGCGAACCTCGCCTACCAGGCCGTGACCACCGTCGTGCAGTCGGCCGTCATCATCGCCCTCGGCTGGGGCCTGGGGGCAAGCTTCCCCGGCGGCGCGGGCGGCATCGCGGCCCTGATCGGCGTCTCGGTGCTGATAGCGCTGGCCATGGCCGGGCTGTCCAACGGGCTCGCGCTGCTGTCCGGCCAGCGGGAGACGCTGATCGCCGCGTCGACCACTATCGTGCTGCCGCTGACGTTCCTGTCCGGGGCGTTCCTGTCGCTGCGGGTCGTCCCCGGCTGGATCGCGGGCGTGGCCAGGTTCAACCCGGTCAACTGGGCGGCGAGCGCCGGGCGCATCGCCATCGGCGCCCATCCGCCCTGGGCCACGGTGGCCTCGTACTCCGGGTTGCTCGCCATCGCCGTGATAGCCACCGCCGCGATGTCCACCTGGACCTTGCGCGCCTGCCAGAGATAGGCGCGCCCGGCGCCGGTCATCGGGTCCGGCCGGCCTCCAGGTCCAGCAGGACCCTCTTGACGGCGCCGCCCGCCACGTAGCCGCCGATCGTACCGTCGCTGCGCAGCACCCGGTGGCAGGGGATGACCAGCGGCAGCGGGTTGGTCGCGCACGCGGTGCCGACGGCGCGGACCGCCTTCGGGCGGCCGGCCGCGGCGGCCACGGAGGCGTAGCTGGCGGTCACGCCGTAGCCGATATCGGGCAGGCAGGCGAGCACGTCGCGGCGGAAGCCGCGGGACAGCCCGAGGTCCAGCGGCAGGTCGAACTCGCGGCGGCGGCGGCTGAAGTACTCCTCGATCTGCAGGGCCGCCGGGTCGAGGCGCGCCGGGGCCCAGAGCACCCGCGGGCTGATCCGCTCCGCCAGGCGGGCGAGCACCCGTTCGTGGCCCTCGGCGGGGTAGGCGACCCGCACCAGGCCCCGGGCGGTCGCGGCGAGCAGCAGCGATCCGACGGGCGTGTCCATCGTGCGGTAGGCGACGTCGAGCAGGTCCGCCGCGGCCGCCCGCTCGGCTAGCCTGGCGCGCAGGCCGGCCGTGACCCCGGCGCCCTCGCTGCCGCGCAGCGCCCGGATGAAGTGCCGTGCGGAGAGTTCAGGGTTGGTCATGATCGGGCCTCCAGCCGAGGGTCTTGCGCAGGGATGCGATGCCGTCCGCGGCGCTGCGCCGTGCCGCCGCCTCGCTCGTGCCCATCAGCCCGGCGACCTCGGCGTAGGGCAGGTCGGCGACGTAGTGGTAGGCCACGGCGCCGCGCTGCTTGGCCGGCAGCGCGGCGACCGCCTGCCACAACCCGTGGTCCGGGTCGGCAGGCTCGGCGCCCGGCGCGGGGCAGTCCGGCGGCGGATCGACGGGCAGCGGCGCGCGCGCCGCTGCCCGGATGCAGTCGATGGCCTTGCGATGGGCGATGGTAACCAGCCAGCCCCCGATGTTGCTGTCGCGGCGCAGGCCCGGGTAGGCGCGCAGCGCGGCCAGGAACGTGTCCGACCACACGTCCTCGGCGTCGCGCGGGCCGACCATCGCCCGGCACACCCGCAGCACCACCGCGGCGTGCTCGGCCACGACCTGCTCGAAGGGAGGAAGGCTCATATCCGGTTAACGTTCCCGGCCGCCGCCGTGTGAGGTCGAGGCCGGCTGAGGGTGGGAACGCCCCGGCCGGCCTGGTTAAGCTCGGCGTGTGGCCAGAGCGCTGTTGATCGTGGACGTTCAGAACGATTTCTGCGAGGGCGGCTCGCTCGCCGTCGCCGGGGGCGCCGGGGTGGCCCGCGCGATCAGCGGGTACCTGGCCAGCCCGGAGGTCAGCAGGCGCTACGACCATATCGTGGCAACACAAGATCATCACGTCGATCCCGGGGCGCATTTCTCTGCCGACCCGGACTTCGTCGCGACCTGGCCGCCGCATTGCGTGGCCGGCACGGCCGGCGCGGACTTTCACCCGGCCCTGGATACCAGCAGCATCGAGGCGGTGTTCCGCAAGGGCGAGCGGGCGGCGGCCTACAGCGGGTTCGAGGGCGCCGACGGGGACGGCGTTCCGCTGGCGGCCTGGCTCCGCGACCGGGGCATCACCTCCGTCGACATCGCCGGAATGACCACCGACTACTGCGTGCGGGCCACCGCCACCGACGCCGCGACGGCCGGCTTTGGCACCATCGTGCTGCTCAGCCTCACCGCGGGAGTCGCGCCGGGCACGACCAGGGACGCCCTGGGCGAGATGCGCACCGCGGGCGTCGAGCTGACCGGGGACCCGGTCCCCGGGGGCGCGGCCGACTCCGCAGGCGCGTCCGGGACGCCAGGCGCGGCCCACCCACCGGACGGGCGGGGCGCGGCCGACCGGGGCGCCTAGCCGTCGCCCTCGGGCAGGGACTCGTAGATCTCCTTGCACTCAGGGCAGACCGGGAACCGCTTCGGATCCCGGCTGGGGACCCATACCTTGCCGCAGAGCGCGACCACGGGCGTGCCGGTCACGGCGCTGTCGACGATCTTGCTCTTGTCGACGTAGTGCGCGAACCGTTCATGATCACCGTCGCCGTGGGAGTACTCCGGGCGGGTCCGGGTCTCTTCCCTGGCGTCGCTTCCTGGGAGGACTTCTGTGCTCACAGGGACCGAGTCTACGCTGCGCGGCGGCTCAGTTAAGCAACGGATCGTCCGGGTAGGTGGCCACGATCGCGAACTCGCCTCCTTGCCGCCGCAGAACCGCGGGCCAGAGCCGTTCCGGCTCGGCGAGGAACGCGTCCGTCGGCTCGCCGGCGAGCACGTACCAGGCGCCTTCCTCGATCTCCGCCAGCAGCTGGCCCGGCCCCCACCCCGCGTAGCCGGCGAAGACCCGCAGCGAGGTGATGCCGCCCGCCAGGAGCTCGGGCGGTGCCTCCAGATCCACGAGCCCGATGCGTGACATCAGGCTGGACCCGTCCAGCGACTGCCAGCCCAGCGGCTCCTCGTCGCCCTCCGCCAGGGCCAGCGCCAGCGCGCTGTTCGGCGAGACCGGGCCGCCCTTGAACACGACGGAGGGCCCCGTGACAAGCTCCGTCCACGCCTGGAGCACCTGCCCGACCTGGACTTCGGTCGGGCGGTTCAGCACGACGCCGAGAGTTCCCTCTTCCGGCTCGTCCTCCACGATCAAGATGACGGTCCTCCGGAAGTTGGGGTCACCGAGCAGCGGCGTGGCCACGAGAAGTCGGCCGCCGAGCGATTCAGCCTCCATGTCTCCATGATGCGCCGAAATCTGAAACCTCGCGCAGGCCGGCTGGGGGGATGCCGGGACCGGACCAGATGATCCCGGGGCACGTACCCTGTGAGGGTGTCTCGGGAAAGCGGCGACAGCGGGAAAGCCGGCCAGCGGCAAGGCAACCTGCCCGGCGGCGGCCAGGCGGCGACAGCCGTGCTCGCCGACGCGCCCGTGGTCGACGTCACCCGGCTGAGGGTCGCGATCGCGCGGTTGTCGCGACGGCTGCGCAAGCATGAGCTTGCCGGGCTGACGCCGACGCAGCTCGCCGCGCTGGCGACCGTCGAGCAGGCGGGGCCGCTGCGCCTTGGCGACCTGGCGGCCGCGGAGCGGATAGCGCCCTCGACGCTGACCCGGCTGGTCAGCGCCCTGGAGGAGCATGGTTACGTGCAGCGGCGCGCGGTACCGGGCGACGCTCGCGCGTGGACGCTGGTGGTCACGCCACGAGGCCACGAGGTGCTGGACCGGATCAGGCAGGAAAACACGATCCTGCTGGCCGACAGCTTGCTGACGCTGTCACCTGAGCAGGTCGCGGCGCTGGCGGCGGCGCTGCCCGCGCTCGAGCAGCTTGCCGACGTCCCGCCGGGCGACGCGGGCTGACCTCAGAACAGCAGGCTGGACAGCGTGGCCCTGGCCTTGGTGACCCGCTGATCCCTGGGCGGGAAGACGTCGAACAGCCGCAGCAGGTGCCGCCGGGCCTGGTTCCGCTCGTCGCCCGAGGTCCGCCTGACCGTGTCGAGCAATCGGCCGAACCCGACGTCGACCTTGCCCAGAGCCACGTCGATGTCGGCGACCCGGGCCTGCGCGTCGGGGTCGCCGGGGTTGTCGTCGGCATCCCGGCGCGCTTTCGCCTGGTCGTAGGAGTTCACCCGCCTGACCAGGTCCACCTGCGCCAGCCCCATCGCCGCGGCCGGGTGCCCGGGCGCGGCCGCGAGCACCTTCTCGAACGCTGCCGCGGCGCCATCGAGATCACCGCGCCCCATGGCCTGCTGTGCCTCGGCGAACCCCGGATCGGTGAAGGCGTCGGCCGGGCCGGGACGGCCGGCCCCGGCCCGGGGGCCGCCTGCCGATCCGCTCGGGCCCGGCCCGGCTCCGACCCGGGGCTGGCCGACCTGACCCTGCCCGCCGCCGGCTTCACCCTGCGCCCGGCCTGGCCGGCCCTGGCCTGGGCCGGCCTGGCCCGAGCCGCGCGCGCCTGGCGCCTGCCGGGCGGCCGCGGGCTCCGCGTCCTGGCCGTCAGCCTCGGCGGGCACCTCGCCACCGCCCCGCCCGGGCAGCCCCAGCTGCTCGGCGACCTGCATGATCTGGCCCAGCCAGTCCCGGACGTTGGCCTCGGGCAGCGCGCCGAGGAAGCCGTCCACCACCTGCCCGCCGATCACTGCCACCACCATCGGGATGGACTGCACCTGCAGCGCCCCGCTCAGCTGCGGATTGGCGTCAACGTCCACCCTGGCGAGCACCCATGCCCCGGCGGCCTCCTCGGCCAGCCGCTCCAGCACCGGCGAGAGCTGCTTGCACGGCCCGCACCACTCGGCCCACAGGTCCAGGATCACCGGAACGCTGCGGGAGGCTTCCACGACGTCGGCATTGAAGGTCTGGTCGGTGACGTCGATCACGTTGCCGGACCCGGCGCCCGCCTGGTCCGGCGAGCCCGAAGCCTTGGCCGCCTGCTGCCTGCGCTGCGCGGCGGCCTGCCGGGCTCCCAAGTCAACGGCACCACGAAGGGAGAAATCCCGCGACTGCTGCATGACCCTATCCTGCCGCATCCAGGCGACCGGTCCGGCACCATGGGGCCGGACCGGCCCGCCCGGCGCGCCCCGGCCAGCACTGCCGCACCGCTGTCAGCCCTGTCCGCTCAGCCGTCGGCTGCCGTGCGGGCCCGGTCGCGCCGCAGCGCGCGCAGCACGGGCAGCGCGGCGAAATAGGAACCGGCCGCCGCGATGCCGCCGATGGCGAGGTCGACCGAGACCCGGCCCTGCCGGGCCCAGTAGACGTCCCGCAGGTCCAGCAGCAAGGCGAATTCGTCGACGATCAGCGCCAGGCCGGCTCCGTAGCTCAGTGCCACGGCCGGGTGCCTGCGCGTGGCTTCCTCGCCGTGCACGGCCACCGCGCCGACCCCGGCGAGCAGGCCGATGCCCCACATGTAGTGGTGCAGGTGCTCCCCGCCGACGCTGAGGTTCCCGAACGGGCCCCGGCCGGACCGAATGGAGTAGGTGATGCCCCGGACCCCGGTGAAGGTCGCCGTGAACGCGAGCCAGCTGAGCAGGCCCGCCCGCTGGCGCGCGTCAAGCTCCTCGTGGAATGCCCGGCGCACCGCGCGGGCCTGCGGCGGCAATAGAGTCACACGCGCACCCTACGCCCCCGCTGCGGCTCAGAACGCGGGGGCCTCGAAGTAGCTGCCCCACTCCGTGCGCAGCGCGCCGCAGATCTCGCCCAGGGTCGCCTCGGCCCGCGCCGCGCCCAGCATCGACCCGATCATGTTCTCCCCCGACCTGGCCGCGGAAACCATCGCGGCGAGTGCCGCGTCGACCGCCGCCTGGTCGCGCGCCGTCCGCCGCCCCGCCAGCTCGCGCGCCTGGGCGCGCTCGACCTCGTGGCTGACCCGCAGGATTTCCGTGGGCTTCTCGACGGTGCGGGTGTGGCAGTTCACGCCGACCACCCGCTTGTCGCCCTTCTCCAGCTTCTGCTGGTAGGCGAACGACGCCTCGGCTATCTCCGCCATGAACCAGCCCTCTTCGATCCCGTGCAGGATCCCGGCGGTCATCGTCCCGTCGCGGCTCATCGCGCGGATCCGGGCGAAGATGCGCTCCGCCTCGCCTTCCAGCCGGTCGGTCAGCGACTCGAGGTACCAGGAGCCGCCGAGCGGGTCGGCCACGTTGGCGACGCCGGTCTCTTCCATGATGACCTGCTGGGTGCGCAGCGCGATCTCGGCGGCCTTCTCGCTCGGCAGCGCGAGCACCTCGTCCAGCGCGTTGGTGTGCAGCGAGTTGGTCCCGCCGAGCACGGCGGCCAGCCCCTCGATCGCGGTCCTGACCACGTTGTTGTCGGGCTGCTGCGCGGTCAGCGAGACCCCGGCGGTCTGGGTGTGGAACCGGAGCCACTGGGCTCGCTCCGTGCGCGCGCCGTAGACGTCCCGCATCCACCGGGCCCAGATCCGGCGCGCGGCCCGGAACTTCGCGATCTCCTCGAAGAAGTCGATGTGTGCGTCGAAGAAGAACGACAGGCCGGGGCCGAAGACGTCGACGTCAAGACCGCGGGACAGCCCGAGCTCCACGTAGCCGAAGCCATCCGCCAGCGTGAACGCGAGCTCCTGCGCCGCCGTGGCGCCTGCCTCCCTGATGTGGTAGCCGGACACCGAGAGCGGCTTGTAGTCAGGGATGTTGGCCGTGCAGTACTCCATCAGGTCGCCGATCAGCCGCAGGTGCGGCTGCGGCGGGAACAGCCATTCCTTCTGCGCGATGTACTCCTTGAAGATGTCGGTCTGCAGCGTGCCGTTCAGCTTTCCCAGGTCAGCGCCCTGCCGCTCGGCGGCGGCCAGGTACATGCAGAAGACCGGCACGGCTGGCCCGCTGATCGTCATGGACGTGGTGGTATCGGCGAGCGGGATCCCGTCGAACAGGATGTCCATGTCCGCGGCGGAGTCGATGGCCACGCCGCAGTGCCCGACCTCCCCGAGCGACCGCTGGTCGTCGGAGTCGTGCCCCATGAGCGTCGGCATGTCGAACGCCACCGACAGGCCGCCCCCGCCGCCCCGCAGCAGCATCTTGTACCGCGCGTTGGTCGCCGCGGCATTGCCGAACCCGGAGAACTGCCGGATCGTCCAGGTCCGGCCGCGGTACCCGGCCGGGTAGAGACCGCGGGTGAACGGGTAATCCCCCGG
>Ga0335081_10022309_pt1 | contig 10246 bp, 6 predicted proteins | sample Lox_Sample_35_FD_206713 | JGI IMG/M metagenome (GOLD analysis project Ga0335081, IMG submission 206713) | Soil microbial communities from Loxahatchee National Wildlife Refuge, Florida, United States - Lox_Sample_3.5 | ecosystem: Environmental > Terrestrial > Soil > Wetlands | place: USA: Florida...
GGGCACGGTGAAGAACTACGCGCCGGTCACCGATGCCATGCTGAAGAACCCCGATCCCGCCGACTGGCTGATGATCCGGCGCAATTACCAGGCGTGGAGCTATAGTCCGCTGAACCAGGTTACGACTTCGAACGTGAAGAACCTGCAACTGGTTTGGGAGTGGGCGATGAACGAGAGCGCGGGGGCCAACGAGCCGACGCCCATCGTGCACAACGGGACGATGTTTCTGGCCAACCCGGGGAATATCGTGCAGGCGCTGGATGCAAAGACGGGCGAACTGATTTGGGAGAACCGCATCGGACCGGATCTTTCGAACGGGCTGGGCGCGATCCGCAGCCTCGCGCTGTATCAGGATAAGGTCTACCTCGCGACGACTGACGTGCGGCTGGTGGCGCTCGATGCGCGAACCGGCAAGGTGGTGTGGGAGACGCGGGTCGCCGATCCGGCCAAGGGATACGGCAACACGAGCGGGCCTCTGATCGTGGGCGGCAAGGTGATCCAGGGGATGGGCGGCTGCGACCGGTATAAGGAGACTGGCTGTTTCATCAGCGCGTATGACGCGGCGACCGGCAAACAGCTCTGGAAATTCGAGACGGTGGCGCGCGAGGGTGCGCCGGGCGGCGACACCTGGGGCAAGCTGCCGAACCTGCTGCGGGCGGGCGGCGATACGTGGATTACGGGCAGCTACGATCCGGCGCTCGACCTGATTTATTGGGGCGTGGCTCAGGCGAAGCCGTGGATGCGCGCGATTCGCGGCACCGGCGATAAGGCGCTGTATACCAGCTCGACGCTCGCGCTGCGGCCACAGGACGGGTCGCTGGCGTGGTATTTCCAGCATGTGCCAGGCGAGTCGCTCGATCTGGATACCGTTTATGAACGGGTGCTGGTGGATTCGGGCGGACAGAATTACGTGTTCACGATCGGCAAGGACGGCATCCTGTGGAAGCTGGACCGCAAGACCGGGAAGTTTGTCGACTACAAGGAGACCGTGTTTCAGAACGTCTTTGACAACATCGACAAAAAGACAGGGCTGGTGCATTACCGCAACGACGTGGTGGAGCAGCGGCCGGAAGAGTGGGTGGATTCGTGTCCGTCGACCGAGGGCGGGCACAACTGGCAGGCGATGAGTTTTCATCCGGGAACCGGTCAGCTTGTCATTCCGCTGAGCCAGACTTGCATGCAGATGTACGGGCGCAAGACGGACTTCAAGGAAGGCTCGGGCGGGACGTCGGCCAACCGGCGGTTTTACGAGATGCCGGGGACCGGCGGCAAGGTGGGCAAGCTGGCGGCGTACGACGTCAACACGATGAAAGAGATGTGGAAGCTCGAGCAACGCGCGCCGTTTTTGACCGCGGTGCTCTCGACGGCAGGCGGCGTGGCGTTCGTGGGCGATTTGGATCGTGTGTTCAAGGCGGTAGACGTGAAGACGGGCGCGGTGCTGTGGCAGACGCGCCTCGCCACTTCGGTGCAAGGATTTCCAGTGGCGTTCAGCGTCGGCGGGCGGCAGTACATCGCGGTGGCGACGGGGTTGGGCGGCGGCAGCCCGCGGCAGGTGCCGGGGGTGGTGGTGCCGGATGTGCATCATCCATCGAACGGGAATGCGGTGCACGTGTTTGCGCTGCCGGAGTAAGGCACGGGGCAGGTCGGAGACCGGCGGTACGGAGGGTGTATGGGTTGGCGAAGGTTCTTGATGTTTGGCGCGGCGCTGACATTGTGGGCGGCGCCGGAGAAGAAAGCGGAAAAGAGCAACATGGAGCTGGTCGGGTACAACGACCTGCAGGCCCGCAGCGCGTACCAGCCGGTGATCCAAAAACAGGGCGACCGGTGGATCGCTTACGTCGGACATCATGCCGGGGTACAGCCGAATCCGCTGACCGGAAAGGATGAGCCGAACGGAACGTCGGTGGTCGATGTGACCGACCCGAAGCACCCCAAGTACATCGCGCATATTCCGGGCGAGGGAGGTGGCGGCGGGGAGGCTGGCGGAGCGCAGATGGTGCGGGCGTGCAGCGGCGCGGATTTGCCGCATGCGGATAAAAGCAAGTTCTACATCCTGCGCAGCTTTGGCAGCTCGGCGCACGAAATCTGGGATGTGACGGACCCGGCGAAGCCGTCGCGGCTGACAGTGGTAGTCGACGGGCTGCGCGATACGCACAAGAGCTGGTGGGAGTGCGATACGGGGATCGCGTACCTGGTCTCGGGCGCGCCCAACTGGCGGGCCAAGCGCATGGCGCAGATTTACGATTTGAGCGATCCGGCGCATCCGGTGTTCATCCGCAATTTCGGGCTGCCGGGGCAACAGCCGGGCGCGCGCGGGCAGACACCGGAAGACATGCACGGGCCGATGTCGACGGGGCCGAAGGGAAACCGCGTCTATTTTGCGTACGGCAACTCGCGCGATGGGGTTCTCGAAATTGTGGATCGCGAAAAGCTGTTGAAAGGGCCGCCTGAGCCGACGGATGAAAACCTGAGATATCCGGTGGTGGCGCGAGTGGATTACCCGGATGATGTCGGCGCGCACACCGCCTTCCCGATGATGCGGGTTCCGATGACGGAATTCACTAAGCAGAGCAAGGGCGAAGTGAAAGACTTCGTGGCACTGGTGGGCGAAACTGTGGCCAATGAATGCCGGGAGTTCCGGCAGATGGTGCGCTTCGTCGATATCACCCAGGAAACGAAGTCGGTCGGCGTTTCCACGTGGACGGTGCCGGAGGCGAGCGGGAATTTCTGCAGCGCCGGAGGGCGCTTCGGCGCGCATTCGTCGAACGAGAACATGACGCCGATCTACTACAACCGCATCCTGTTTCTGGCGTTCTTCAATGCGGGGGTGCGCGCAATCGACGTGCGGAATCCGATGCAGCCTAAGGAAATTGGGTATTACATTCCGGCGATCACGGACAAGACCGATAAACGGTGCGTCGGGCAGGGCGCCGAGCAGCACTGCAAGATCGCCATTCAGACCAACAACGTGGAAGTGGACGACCGAGGATACATCTACGCCGTCGATCGCGCCAACACCGGGATGCACATTCTTGCGCTGACCGGGCCGGCGCGCCAGGTGGCCGACTTCAGCCAGGCACAGAGATAAAAGGAGAATTCGCATGCGCAGAGTGATTGGGGGTATCGGTTTGTTCGCGGCCGGAGTGATTGCCGGCATTGTCATGATGCAGCCCGGAGCGGCGCAGCCCACCAGCCGGAATCTCGGACTGCGGTTGAACCACGTGGGGATTTTCGCCAAGGATTACAACGAATCGATGCGGTTCTATACGCAGACGATGGGGCTGAAGGAAGCATTCACGATTAAAGACAAGGATGGCAACCCAACGCTGTCGTACCTGCAGGTCTCCAAGGACACGTTCCTCGAAGTGGCGCCGGCATCTGGCGATCGTAAGCCGGGACTGAGTCACATCGGGATATGGCCCGAGAACTTGAACAAGACTGTCGCGGAACTGAGGCAACGCGGGGTGATGGTAGCGGATCCGCGAACCGGGTCGACCAAAACCAGCATCACAAACGCGACGGATCCGGATGGGGTGCGGCTGGAGCTGCTCGATTTTCTGCCGGAGTCGCTGCCGTACCAGGCGATGCAGAGCTGGAAATAGGCGGCGAACTAAACGAAGCCAATTCCGGGGCCAGATCGGGAGCCGGAGGCCAGGGATCGGGCGCCAGCGAGTCGGCTGCGGGGCCGCGAAGGCGCTCGAGTTCGTGGAGGGCGCGGTAATAGGAGCGTTCGACGGCTTCGAGGCGGCGGTGGAGGCGGGTGAAGGCCGGCAGGTTGGAGAGATAGGCGTCGGCGAGGTTGGAGCCGTCGGCGGCAAGGCCCTGCTCCCAGAGGCGGGCTTCGACGGTGTGGAGGCGGCGGAGCTGCCAGTCGTCGCGGGCGAGGGCATCGACCAGAGAACGTTCCAGCGGTGTGGCGGGCCGGAACTGTTGATGGTACGCGGCGGTGAGTTCCTCGAGCTGTTCGGGATCTTCGCCGGGAATGACTTCGGAAGCGGCTTGGATGCCGGTTTTCAAGGCGTTGAATCGGGAGACGGCCTTGCCCTCGACGGAGCGTGGCCCGGTAGAGCGAAGCGCGTTGAGCCGGTTCGCTGCGATTTGAGCTGCGGTAGCCATGGCTTTCAATTCCAGGCATAGGGTAGCGCAAGGGTGTACGGAGACCGGCGCCCGTGAGTGTTAAGTCCAAGGGTGTGTTTTCGTTAGGCGCCTGAAAAGAATTGTGATCGGCGAAATCGGGCGGGTCCGCGCGCCGTCACGAGTCGGATGGGTTGATTCCGGGATAGAGGCGGCGGAAGCATTCGTCACAAAAGCCGTGGCTGAATTCCGCGTTCGAATGGCGGCTCACATAGGCTTCGATTTGTTCCCAGTGTCCGCCTTCGCCGCGAATTTTTTTGCAGCCTGCACAGATGGGGAGCAAGCCTTCGAGGGTCTTCACCTGGGCCAAAGCGCCTTCGGCACGGACGCGCGCGGAATGCAGTTGGCCGACAAGCCACGTGATGCCAATTCCCACGCCGCTAAACAAAGCGATTTCCACGAGGTCAGCCGTGCGCTCCCGGGGTGTTGCGGCGGGGCCAAGCAGGACCACACTCGCGATTACGATGCTGAGCGCGGTGGCGGCCATTCCGGAAGTCAGGCCCCCAAAGCGAGCGCTGACCATCACCGCGAGGGTGAAAAGGATGAATGTCGAGCGATCCTGAAGCATGGAGCGCACCAGGATTTGAGGCAGAAGAGCGCAAACGACGGCGACAACCGCCAAACCGAGCCGCGCGACCGCGGCACTGTAATTTTGCCGGAATTCGGCCGGTGGAGCGGCCATAGGTGAACCCAAGATCGGTCTCTGCGAATCATTGTCGCATGGGCCATTTCGGCGGGCCAGTGCGGGTATCGGAGTTGCCGCGCCGGGGGGCGCGGGGCTAGGCTGAACGAGTGACAAGCGCACGAGCCCGTATTCTCTGGACGCTGGTCCTTTGCCTGCTCCTGGCGTGGGGGATCGGGCAGGCGCAAAGCGGCGCGGACCAGCCGTATGTGGTGCTGGTTTCGCTGGACGGGTTTCGATATGACTATGCGGCGCGCGACAAGGCTCGAAATCTGCTGGCGATTCGGGATAACGGCGCGTCGGCGCGTTCGCTGATTCCGGTCTTCCCATCCCTGACCTTTCCTAATCACACCAGCATCATCACGGGGCTGTATCCAGAGCATCACGGGATTGTCGCCAACGGATTTTTCGACCCGATGCGGCGGATGGCGTTTGACGGGAGCAAGTCGACGTCGGACGGAAGCTGGTACAGCGGCACACCACTCTGGGTATTGGCGGAGCAGCAGGGGATGCGCGCGGCGAGCGATTTCTGGTTGGGCAGCGATGGCGTGATCGATGGCGTGCGGCCTTCGTATTGGCTGCCGTTCGACGACTCGGTGCCGGCGGAGAAACGAATGGAGCAGGTGCTGACTTGGCTGCATTTGCCGGCCGCGCAGCGCCCGCATTTCCTGACTCTTTATCTCAGCGATGCCGATCATGCCGGACATGGTTATGGGCCGGACGCGCTGGAGACACGGCGGGCCGTGGCGCAGCTCGATCAGGTGATCGGGAAGCTCCGGGACGGGATTCAGGCGCTAGGGCTGGCAGTGAATCTGATCGTGGTTTCCGATCACGGGATGCAAGCGACGGATCGCGTGGTCGATTTGCGCCGCTACGCGGATCTCAGCAAAGTACGCGTAATCAGCAGCGGACCGGTGGCATTGATCTACGCGCCCGATGGAGAGTTGCGGGAGAAGACGTATCGAGCGTTGAAGGGGAAGGGACGCCCCTTTGACGTGTACCGGCGCGAGGAAACGCCGGCGGAGTGGCACTACACGGACAATCCGCGAATCGGGGACCTGGTGGTGGTGGCGCGGCAGCCTGGTGACGTGGTAGCGAGGGATACGAAGCCGCGCAAGGGGAACCACGGCTACGATCCGCGCCGGTTCCCCACGATGCAGGGGATCTTCTACGCGATCGGCCCCAATATCCGTCCGAGAGCGCGGGTGGAATCGTTCGAGAACATTCACATCTATCCGCTGGTGGCGCGGATTCTGGGGCTGCGGCCCCCGGAAAAGCTGGACGGGTCAGCGGTGGTGCTGGAACCGGTGTACCGGCCGTAACTACCTGCGTGGCAGTTCATCGGCGGTAAGTCACTACCGTTTGTTGAAGTAAGCACTGCTACCAACGGTTAATCCCCCGTATCTACTTAACCTTTAGGGGATTAGCATTTCGTCCGGAAAGCCCCTATCATCCAGAAGAATACTCCTGTAAGAGGTCGCTCAGGGTTAATACGATCTTATGAAACGGAGCTGCAAAATGCGTTGTTTTTCGTTGTTGGCGGGCCTTTCGATGCTCACGATGTTGAGTTCTCCCGCCTTCTCGCAGGCGGAGACTGGCCAGATCGCGGGAACTGTGTTCGACCCGTCCGGAGCCGTCGTGCCGAATGCCGCCTTGACGGTCAAGTCTGTGGAGACTGGAGCCACGCGCCGAAGCAAAACTTCGGGAGCGGGCGAATACATTGTGACCAATCTGCTGCCGGGCAACTATGTCGTGTCCGCGGTGGCCGGGGGTTTTGCAGAAGTTCAAGAGCGGGTGACGGTAACTGTGGGAGCGAAGATCGGCGCCGATCTCAGACTGATGCTCAGCACCGACGCCACGGTAGTGACTGTTTCCGAATCTGCCGTCCAGGTGAATACGGAAACCCAGACGCTCGCCACCACGGTGCACAAGTCCGAACTTCGCCAGCTGCCAACACTCACGCGCAACCCGTACGATCTAGCAGCCGTCTCGGGGAACGTTTCCGACGGCGCGACCGACGGCCGCGGTGTGAACCTGGCGGTGAACGGGCAGCGCGGAACGTCCACCAATGTGTTACTGGACGGCGCCGCCAATAACAACGAGTTCAGCGCGACAGTCGGGCAGGGTGTGCCGCTCGATTCGATTCAGGAATTCAGCCTGCTCACCAACACCTTCACTGCGGAATACGGACGCGCCAGCGGCGCGGTGGTGAACGTGGTGACTTTGTCGGGCACCAACAACGTTCACGGAACGGCCTATGAATTCAACCGTGTGTCCGGGCTGGCGTCAAACAGTTTCAACAACAACGCAAACGGCATCCCGCAGTCGGTGTACGACCGCAACCAGTTCGGATACTCCTTGGGCGGTCCCCTCAAGAAAGACAAGCTTTTCGCATTTAGCAGCGTGGAATGGACGCGGGTGCGCAGCGACGCGGAAAATATCGTCTTCGTCCCGGATGCCCAGTTGATCGCCGCATCGTCACCCAACACGCAGCAGTTCTTCCAGACGTTCGGCAAACTCGCGCCCGGAGCTACGATTCTCCAGAAGTACAGCATCAACCAGTTGGCGGCCAACGGCGCCAACCTGTGCGGGACCGGCTCGAAGGCCGCTCCTTTGTGCGCGAGCCTGGATCCGACGATGCCGGTGTACGACAAAGTCGGCTATAGCGCTCCCGGCGATGCGGGCGGCGGCTCACCCCAGAATTCGGTGAATTCGGTGGAGCGGTTGGATTACAACATCAGTGACAAGACACAGATATACGGCCGCTACGCGGTGGAAGGTGTGGACCTGTTTGCCGGCTCGGTGTCGACCAGTCCTTACGCCGGGTTCAACACCGGGGAAACGGATCTCAACAATAATATTTTGGTGTCGGCCATCCATACGTTCTCGCCGCGCTGGATTTCGCAGTCGAAACTGGTGTTCAACCGACTGACGGCGGTTCAGCCGTTCGGCCAATACCCGGCGGTTCCCACTCTTTACACGACTTCGCAAGGATCGGGCGCGCTGCTCGGCAATTCCGTGATTTATCCCGGATATGAGCCTTACGCACCGGGTGGATCGGTGCCGTTCGGCGGGCCGCAGAACTTCTTGCAGGCGTACCATGACGTGAGCTATACGCGCGGACGCCACAGTTTCCGGTTTGGCGGCAGCTATGAATATCTGCGCGACAACCGCACCTACGGCGCCTATGAAAACGGCGGAGAATATCTCGGCACGAATCTCGGGACGGCGGTTGACGGCCTGGTGTCGGGACAGTTGCATGGGTTCCAGGTTGCCGTCGACCCCCAGGGAAAACTCCCCGGCCAGACGGCCGCGCTGCCGTTGGGGGCGCCGAATTTCAGCCGCAGCAACCGGTACAACGAAGGCGCGCTGTATGCGCAAGATGCCTGGAAGCTGACGTCACGCGTGACCCTGAATCTCGGCCTGCGCTGGGAATACTACGGCGTGCAGCACAACAAGAACGCCCTGCTTGACTCGAATTTCTACGAGCCATCGAACGAGATCGGCACGCCTCAAGGGATTCGCGACGGGCAGATTCAACTGGCGCCGCAGAGCCCGATTGGCGGTTTGTGGGCACCCGATTATCATGACTTCGCGCCGCGCGTGGGCTTTGCCTGGGACGTCTTCGGCGATGGAAGCACGGCGCTTCGCGGTGGATATGGAATCGGCTACGAGCGCAACTTTGGCAACGTCACCTACAACGTCGCCCAGAATCCGCCGAACTACGAGACCGTGAGCGTTACCTCTGCTCAGTATTCCCTGCCGATTTCGACCAACAACCTGGGGCCGTTCTCGGGAACCAGCGGCAACCTGACTCTTCCACTGGCCTCGCTGAAGGCGCCGATTCAGAATCTGACGACGGCGTATGCGCATCTGTGGAGCGCATCGGTTGAGCATAAGTTCTCGAACCAGTTGATGGTGGCGGCCGACTATTCGGGATCGAAGGGCGTAAACCTGTACGACCTCACTTCCGCGAATCGTTTCGGATATGGCAACGACTTCCTCGGAATTCCGTGCACAGCGGCTGCCGGAAACTGCACCGCCACGCTCAATCCCCAATACAGCAGCATTGCCTTCCGCGGCAACAACGGATTTTCCGACTACAATGCCCTGACGGTGCGGACCGTGGTGGAAAATCTGCGGAGCAGCGGCCTTCACCTGAATTTCAACTACACGTGGTCGCACGCCATCGACAACATCAGCTCGGTGTTTCCGGATTTCCCGGCGAATGGCGCGGCGGGCGCTCCGAACTGGTTTTACTACAACATCGGAATGCTCGACGCGTTCGCGCCGCAGTTGGACAAGGGCAACGCCGATTTCGATATCCGGCAGCGCGTGGTAGTGAGCGCGGTTTGGGATGTCCCGATGTTCAAACACGGCAGCGGATGGAAGCAGAGGCTGCTCGGCGGCTGGAGCACGGCGCCGATTTTCACCGCGCGAACCGGGTCGCCCTACTCCATCTTCGATTGCGGCAACGCTTTCAACGTGTGCCCGATGGCGGCATTCACGAGCCCGGTACCGGTTTCAGCAAACAGCAACCCGCAACCGAACGGCGCTCCGAATTCGTTCGACTTTCTGCAAATTCCGGCGACGAGCATTGACCACTTCGTGAACCCGCAGTATTTGTATTCCGATCTGCCTCCGTTCCCCAGCGACCTGTCGAGCCGGAACGCGTTCCGCGCGCCGGGAACCTGGAACATGAACCTGGGAGTCTACAAGACGGTGACGTTGTCGGAGCGGATCAGCGTGCAGTTGCGCGGCGAGGCGTACAACCTCTTCAATCACGCCAACCTGTATGTCCAGGCGGCGGGGGCCGACGTATCCGGCACCAACACCATCACGGCATGCAAAGGCTGCTCGCTGACCTACGCCGACGTCCGCAATTTGCAACTCGCGGCGAAGGTGATCTTCTAGTCTTCAATCGGGGCGGCTCGGAAACCGGGCCGCCCGCGGTGTCACTGGCAAGCGAAATTGGCGGCGTCCTCGAGGCTGCCGGCGCCCTTGTATTTCGCATAGCTGGGATAGGGGCATAGGGGGCGAGTGCGGCTGGGCCACGGACTGCCGGGTCCCGCCGACGCTAGGATCTTCTCAGGCGGAGTTTTCTTCTCGACCCAATTGACGAGCGCGGTGAAGGCATCGAAGCGATCGGTGGCCGGACCTCCCGCGCAATGGTTCATCCCGGGAATCGCGAATAGCCGAACGAAATCCGAAGCCTTGCCTTTGTTCACCTTATTTAGCTCATTCAGCCACGCGATATCGTCGTCAATCGAGAAGACCGGGTCGCTGACTCCATGCGTCAGGATCAGCTTTCCGCCATGTTTTTTGAATGCGGAAAGATCCGTGGAACTGGCCATCATGAAATCCCACGCCGATTTGGGGAAGGCGTTGGTTTCCGCGAAGATTTTCGGCGCATCCGCATCGAAATTGAAT
>Ga0335081_10022310_pt1 | contig 10245 bp, 10 predicted proteins | sample Lox_Sample_35_FD_206713 | JGI IMG/M metagenome (GOLD analysis project Ga0335081, IMG submission 206713) | Soil microbial communities from Loxahatchee National Wildlife Refuge, Florida, United States - Lox_Sample_3.5 | ecosystem: Environmental > Terrestrial > Soil > Wetlands | place: USA...
CGCCCTGGTGTCAGTCGACCGCCGCACGGCTTAGCCCGCAACCATTCCACGCGCACCGACAAAGTTACACTCGTTGGTGGGTTCACACCGAAAGAAAGGCCTGAAGCGGATGAAATGTGTGCATGGGCAAGGATCCAAAGGACTCGCTGTTCTGGCATTTTTCGTACTGCCGGCGGTTCTCTATTTGCAGGCGCAGCCATCTCCAGTGGAGACCGGCGTCCGCCACGTAATCGAAGCGCAGCAGGCAGCTTGGAATCGCGGGGATGTGGAGGCGTTCATGTCGGGCTATGACGCCAGCGACTCCACGACCTTCGTCGGAGCCACAATCACGCGCGGTTATCGACAGGTGCTGGAGAATTATCACCGCCGGTATCCAAGTAAAGAGAAGATGGGGCGGCTCACGTTTTCCGGAATCGAGGTAATGCCGCTCGGTACGGAATATGCTTCCGTACTTGGGAGGTGGCATCTCGACCGGGCACGAGAAGCCGGCGGCGAAGTCGGCGGGTTCTTCACACTACTGTTTCGCAAGACGCCGAACGGCTGGAAGATCATCCTGGATCACACCAGCTAGCCTGGCAAAAGCCTTAGCTCACTCTAATCAAGTGGACGCGACTGGCCGATAGTATTGCCAGGCAGGACGTTCTCCTTGTCGCGGAGCGCCTGCTGCAGACGTTCAGGGAACCACCTGGCCGTAGCGAAGATACCTATGAAACTCGGAACCAAGGTTACGCTGTGCGCAGCCGGGGGCGTAGTGCTTGCCACCCTCGGAGCGATCCTCACGGTTTATTCCATCTCCCACACCAACCGCGTGAATGAGCTAAGGTCTCTGATGGCCGCCTCGATCCAACAGGCGGAAGCCGTAATGGAAAACATGGACCAACTGCATGAGCGTGGTGCGTTCCGTGCAGAGGCCATGCACAACCCGGTCGCGACGCAGGACTATCACAGCAGTGTGGCGTATGCGGCCATCCCGGTGGTGGCTGGCTGGGACTCGGTGGAGCGCATCGCGAAAGCCAAGGGCTTCCAATTCCTCACGCCGACGCGGCCAGATCTGAAGGCGCGCAATCCGAAGAATCAGTTGAGCGGCCTGGAAGAGGCCTTCCGGGCCTTTTCAAACGGATCGGAAGAGTATTTCAAGGAGGAATCTGAGTCGAATAGTCTCATTCTCGTCAGGCCGGTTCGCCTGACGCCGGGATGCTTGCGGTGTCACGGGGACCCGGCAACAAGCGCCACGCACGACGGACGGGACCCGCTGGGCCTGCCCATGGAGAATCTGCACGCCGGGGACATCAAAGGCGCTTTCGTGTTGAAAGCGCCCATGACCAGGGATGCGGTGGTGATCGCCAGCGTGCAAAAGATCACGATCGCTGGAGTCGTGGTGCTGGTGGTTGTCGTCGCGGGGTTCTCCCTTCTGAACCGCCGGCTTATCGTGCAGCCGCTGGAAACAGCCACGGAACTGCTCGCCGGAGGCTCGGCGCGCATTCGTTCGGCGTCCGATCACGTCGCGCAAACAAGCGAAGCCATAGCCCGTGGAGCCGGGGACCAAGCTGCCTCCATCGAGGAGACCTCAGCCTCCACCGAAGAGATCAGTTCCATGACGAGGAAAAATGCGGATCACTCCAGTTCGGCCGCCAAGCTTATGACACAGGCGGCGCAGAGCGTGGCGGAAGCCAATCAAAAACTCGCGGGCATGATTGCATCCATGCAGGAGATCAGTTCATCCAGTGACCGGATTTCGAAAATTGTCAAAGTCATCGATGAGATTGCTTTCCAGACGAACATCCTGGCGCTCAACGCGTCGGTGGAAGCTGCCCGGGCCGGCGAGGCGGGAATGGGCTTCGCTGTAGTAGCGGATGAAGTACGCAATCTGGCACAGAGGAGCGCCGAAGCAGCCCGGCAGACCAGTGGTTTGATCGAGGAATCCATCACCAGATCGAGCGAGGGTAGCCAGCGGCTGGACGAGGTCGCTGGCGCCGTGAAACGCGTCACGGAGCTATCCGACAAGGTGAACGTACTCATCGAGGAGGTCAGCCTCGGGAGCGAGGAACAGGCCCGCGGGATCGAACAGATCGCTAAAGCTATCCAACAAATTGAGCAAGTGACTCAGCGATCGGCTGCCAGTGCGGATGAAAATGCTTCGGCTGGAGCCGACTTGCGCAAGGAATCACAGACCCTGGATGAGATTATCAACGGGCTTACGACCATCATAAAGGGTTAAGCCGGCCGGCGCCGCGGCGTCGTTCTTCACCGGCGCCCCGCGAGCGGCGCTCCCTGCTTCAGCGCCAGGTGGCTGCGATGGCGGCTATAGGTGAAGTAAATCACCTGCCCAATCACCAGCCACACGATCAGCCGCAGCCAGTTGCTCAATCCCAACGAGTACATCATGGCGAAGTTCCAGACGATGCCGAGTATCGGCACCAGTGGGACCAGCGGCGTGCGGAAGGGCCGCGGCGTATCGGGATGAGCGCGGCGCATCACCCAGACACCCGCGCACACGATGACAAAGGCGAACAGGGTTCCGATACTCGTCATTTCTCCCACCACGGATAGCGGTAGAAAAGCGGAGAATGGCGACACAAACAGCATGAACAAAAGGTTGGAGCGCCACGGTGTGCGGAACTTCGGATGGATATCGGAGAAAACTTTGGGTACCAGGCCATCACGCGACATCGAGAAAAATACACGGCTCTGTCCCAGTAACATCACCAGCATCACAGATGTGAATCCGCAAATGATGCCGAACTTGATCAGAACCTTCAACCATTCATAGGGTGTTTGGTCGATGGCCACCGCGACGGGCGCAGACGTGTTGAGCTTGGTGTAATGCACCATTCCCGTGAGAATGTAGGAGAACACGACGTACAGGATAGTGCAGACAACGAGCGAGCCAATAATGCCGATGGGCATGTCCTTCTGAGGATTTCTGGCCTCCTGCGCAGCGGTGGAGACGGCGTCGAACCCAATGTAGGCGAAAAAGATGACGCCCGCGCCCATCATGATGCCACTCACACCGAACTGTCCAAATGAGCCCTGATTTTCGGGAATGAACGGGGTGTAGTTCTCGGGATGGATGAACCGCCAGCCTACGGCGATGAAGACCACCACCACGGCGAGCTTAATCACCACAATAATGGCGTTGGTGCGGGCGGATTCTTTGATGCCGAGGATCAGCAGCAGAGAAATCATGCAGATGATAAATACCGCGGGCAGATTAACGATGCCTTGGATGGTTCTTCCATCCGGCAACATCCGCTTCTCGAAAGGGCCGGCCAGAAGTTGCACGGGAAGATCGATGCCAAAATCGTGCAGCAACGAAACCACGTAGCCCGACCAACTGATGGAAACCGTCGACGCGCCCACGGCGTACTCGAGCACCAGATCCCAGCCGATAATCCAGGCCAGCCACTCGCCCAGAGTCGTGTAGGCGTACGTGTAGGCGCTGCCGGCTACGGGGATCATGCAGGAAAACTCGCTATAGCACAGCCCGGCGAAGGCGCACCCGATGGCCGCCACCACCATGGAGATCACGATGGCGGGACCGGCATGTAAAGCGGCGGCGACTCCGGTGAGAGAAAACAGGCCCGAGCCTATGATGGCGCCGATCCCGAGCGCCACCAGGCTGCCCGGTCCCAGGGTGCGCTTGAGTTTGTGCTCACCGGCCTCCGACTCCGCCAGGATGTATTCAACGGATTTCGTCGCGAATAAACTCACTCGCCCACCTCTTTCTTGTGCCACGTGAAATACACCGGCACGCCCAATAGCACGATGATCAGGCCCGGCCAGGTGTATCCGGGTTTGTAGAACAGAAGGAGAATTTCAATCAACCCGGCCGCCGCCATGTACGCCGCCGGAAGCACGGGATAACCCAGCGCGCGATAGGGCCGCTCCGCGTCAGGGCGTGTGCGGCGAAGCCTGAAGATCCCGGCTATCGTCAGGATATAGAAAAGCAGAACAGCAAAGATAACATAGTCGAGCAGATCGTTGTAGCTGCCGCTTAAGGTCAGCAGCATGGTCCAGATGCCCTGGATGACGAGTGAAAATACGGGCGCATGTGTGCGCGGATGGAGCGCAGCCACCTTTCGGAAGAACAGCCCGTCGAGCGCCATGGCCCAGTACACGCGCGCGCCTGTCAAGATCAGACCGTTGGCGCAGCCGAAGGTCGAAATCATGATGGCTGCGGCCATCAGTTGGACCGCTACCGGACCGAACATCACCGCGGCCGTCGCCGTGGCCACCCGGTCTTCAGAAGCTGTCTGAATCGCCGTCAGCGGCAGCACGTTCAAATAAACAAGATTGGTGGCGATGTAAAGCGTCATCACGATCGCTACACCCAGTCCCAGCGCCAGTGGTAAATTGCGCCGCGGATTGCGGACCTCGGCGCCGGTGAAGGTCACGTTGTTCCAGGCATCCGCGGAGAACAGCGACCCCACCATGGCCACCCCCACCAGCCGGATGGTTTGGAAATCCCAGTTCGAGTTTCGCCAGAATCCCGTAAAGTTCGCAGCTACGGCTTCGGGGTTGCGACCCATGAGGAAACCAAGCGCGATCAATCCAAGCAAAGCCGCCGTCTTGGCCACGGTGAAGATGTTCTGAACGATCGCGCCCGTCCGGATGCCGCGTGCATTGATCGCCGTGAGGAGTGCGATCACCACGATGGCAACCAGTTGCTGAGTGCTGAGACCAATCCGCCCGGAACCTACCAGGTAATGCTTCGCGGAAATCGATGGAACGAAGACTCCCAGGAATTTAGCGAAGGCTACCGCCACGGCGGCGGCGGTGCCCGTCTGAATCACCAGGAAAAGTGTCCAGCCGTATAGAAATCCCGCCAGGGGCCCGAACGATTCGCGCAGGTACACGTACTGGCCGCCCGCGTGCGGCATCATGGCGGCCAGCTCGCCGTACGACAACGCCGCGATCAGTGTAAGCACCGCGGTCGCCACCCACGTCATGAGCAACAGGCCCGGGGAGTTCAACTGCCGTGCCATATCCGCTGACACGATGAAAATGCCCGAGCCGATCATCGATCCGACCACTAGGGTGGTCGCATCCATTGCCCCGAGCCCTTTGACCAGCCCCGCTTCTACGTCTGTGCCAGTTGTTGCCATTCTTCCATCCGACGGCGCAAGTCTGCGCTCGTGCAATTTTCAGGAATCAGGTCTCCAATCACGGCTATCGAATCAGCGCCGGCTGCGAACACGGCGCGTGCCGTTTCGCGCGTAATCCCGCCGATCGCCACCAGCGGCCGGACGCAGCGCGCGCGGCATTTCCGCAATTCCTCAAGACCCACTACCGGATCCGGGTTCTGCTTCGAAGCTGTCGAAAAAATCGGACCGATGGCGACGTAATCCACCGGCTCGGCGGCTGCGGCATCGAGCTGTTGCGGATTGTGGGTGGAGTATCCCAGGAAGGCACCGGCTCCCACCAGCCGCCGCGCATCAGCGGGTGAGAGATCATCCTGGCCCACATGCAGTCCCGCGCCGAGCAGCAGGGCCACGTCGGCGCGGTCATTGATGACGAAAATCGCGTTGCGTTCGCGGCACTGGCCGGCAATATGCTCAGCTTGCTCGAACACCGGCCGTGTCCATTGCCCTTTGTGACGAAACTGCAGAATGCGCGCGCCGCCTTCCAGCCAGGCCCCGGCGGCGGTGTGGGGCTCGCAAGCTTTCACCGCGAGTGATTGGGTGTCCAGGATCGGATAGATGCGCGGGCATCCCATGGGTTTGACGCCCTATAATACCGTGCGCGGCGGGAAAACTTCACTTCGCTGCGGCGAGTACTTCTTCGGGCGCGGGTTTGCCGCGTTTGGCGTACAGAATTGTGCCGTCCGGCCCGATCAGATACACCGTCCTTTTCACGATCAGTCCGTTGGTGTGATAGAACTCCCCCATCTTCTGCCCCTGGTCCACCAGCAACGGAAACGGAAACTTGTACTTGCTGCGAAAACTCTGGTGGCTGCCTGCGCTCTGCGGATTGACGCCGTATACCACCACGTTGCGCATCTTCGCCTGGTCCCAGCGGTCGCGGAACTCGCAAAGCTGTTTGCGGCAGGTGGGCGTGTCATCGCCGGGATAGAACACCAGTACCACGTTCTTTCCCCGAAGTGATTTCAGCGTGACCGTCGCGCCGGCATCATCCGGAAGCGAAAACTCCGGGGCCTTCGAGCCCACGGGCAATGGATCGGAGAAGAGCCAGCCGAACATGATCGATCCCCTCTAGCTTCCCAATTGCTGCCAAGTCATCTCCTTGCCGCTGTAGATAGCCTCCCGAGCAAGGATCGCGGTTAGCGTGCTCTCTGCCGCAGTGAACGCCGCATTCTCAAGCTTTCCCGTGCGCGCTCCCTCGATGAATTCGTCCACGGCATCTTTCGTGATGTCATAATTGGTCACAACTTCTTCGGGCGGACCGTCTTTTGACCGGTAAACTTTGTAACCCTTTCGCGAAGTCGTAATGGCCCCACGCTCGCAGATGAAAGTCTCAGAGACATCGCTGTAGCCACCGGTGGAAAATTGGTTCGAGCTGTAGCTGAAAACCACGCCGTTCGCAAAATGAAAAGTCGCGCCCAGGTTGTCCAAAATATTTCCGATATTGGTGCGCACCTGCCGGCCGCCGTAACCAAAAGCGCGAGCCGGATGGCTGCCCGTGAACCAGTTCACGACATCCAGATTGTGGCAGTTCTGCTCCACGATGATGTCGCCCGACCGTTCGCGATAAAACAGCCAGTTGCGCATTTGTTCTTCGTTTTGCGGCACACCTTCACGCACGGGCAGCCCGCCACCCAGCCAAGAAGCCCGCACCATCTTGATTCCGCCCAGTTCGCCCGACTGAACGATTTCATAGGCCCTCCGGTAGTCCTTCCCGTACCGCTGTTGATAGTCGACGGTGATCCTCTTGCTCTTGTCGGCCTGTTTCGCGGCCGCCAACAGGCGACGACAGCCCGCCGGGTCAACGCCCGCCGGCTTCTCCATGAAGATGTGCTTGCGTGCTTTTACGGCGGCTTCGAAGTGCTCGGGATGCAAGTAGGGCGGCGTGGCAATGTACACCGCGTCCACATCGCTCGCCAACAGATCTTGATAGTGCTTAAACGTCCGGGCGCCGGAAAATTTTTGCGACGCGGCTGCTAGTTGGTCGTCATAGATATCACACAGCGCGGCCATCTTTGCAAACTCATTTTTTACGAATAGGCCGCTGACATAGGTTCCTCTGCGGCCGCAACCGATCAAGCCAACCGACAGCGCGGAGTTGGCCTGCGCGCCGCGCACTACTTGCGGCTTCAGTATCATCATGCCTGCCGCGCCAGCGGCAAATAAATCGCGCCGGGTTCTCTGCTCATTCATGGGCTTTCTCCTGAACCCCCAGTGTACTGCGAACCCGGGGGCGCAACACTAGCTGCGCGCAAAAACCCGATACACTGAAATGTCTTGTCATGAGCTACCGGTTTCACCACGCGATCTGCAACGAAGCATTTGAAAAATTCCCTTTCGCAGACGCCTGCCGCGCCATCCGCAAAGCCGGTTACGAAGGCATCGAGATTGCCCCATTTACTTTGGCCGAGGACCCGTCCTTGATTCCGGCCTCCCAGCGTCGCGAATTCCGGTCCATCATCGAGTCCGAGGGCCTGCGGTTTGTCGGGCTGCACTGGCTGATGGTCAGCCCCAAAGGATTGCACGTCACCACTCCGGATGCGGCGCTGCGAGCGCGGAGCTGGCAACACATCAGGAATCTCATCGACCTCTGTGCCGATCTCGGTCCCGGCGGCGTGATGGTATTCGGCTCACCCAACCAGCGTGCCACTACCTGCGGGCTGACGCGCGAGCAGGCCACACGGCACTACGTCGAAGGGTTGGTTTCGGTGGCGCCTCACGCTGCGGGGCGCGGCGTCACCATTCTTGTCGAGGCGCTCCCCAGGGGCCAGTGCGACGTGGTACAGACTCTCGATGAGGCTGCCTCCATAGTGCGCGAAATCAACAGTCCCGGAGTGCGCACCATGTTCGACACGCACAATGCCATCGATGAAGCCGAGCCCCATGCCGTGTTGCTGGATCGCCACTATGACCTGATCCGCCATGTGCACGTGAATGAGATGGATGGGAAGCACTGCGGCGCTGGGTCCTATGACTTCAAGCCTGTTTTGAGCGTGCTCCAACGCCGCGGTTTCCCGGGGTGGGTGTCGCTCGAGGCATTCGACTTTTCTCCCGGCGCGGGGAGACTCGCGCAAGATTCCCTTCGCTATCTGGAATCGGAAATCGCCGGATTGCCTCAATAGGTCGCCTCAATGAGCAAATACGTGGTGACGGGCGGCGCAGGCTTCATTGGCTCGGCGTTGGTGCGAGGTTTATTGAGCGAAGGTGCATCCAAAGTAGTGGTGATCGACAATCTGCTCACCGGCCGCGAGCAGAATCTTGACGAAGTTCGTTCTTCCGTCGAGTATCACGCCGTCGACGTTCGTGATTACGATGGCATCGCAGCCATTTTGCAGGGTGCGGACGTAGTGTTCCACGAAGCGGCCATCCCTTCGGTGCCGCGTTCCATTCAGGATCCGGTGCCATCGCACGAGGTCAACATCAACGGGACCTATCAAGTGCTGCGGGCGGCAGCAGCGGGTAACGCCGGGCGCGTTGTGTATGCGGCGTCTTCGTCGGCTTATGGCGATACCGAGGTGTTGCCCAAGGTCGAGACTATGAACCCTCGGCCCAAATCGCCATACGCGATGCAGAAGCTTGCCGGCGAATACTATTGCAGCGTCTTTGCCGAATGCTTTGGTATCGAGACCGTGGCGCTGCGCTACTTCAATGTATTCGGGCCGCGTCAAGACCCGTCCAGCCCATACTCCGGCGTGCTATCGCTATTCATCCGCGCGATTCTCCAACGCGTCTCGCCGACCATCTATGGCGACGGCGAGCAATCACGCGACTTCACCTACGTGGACGACGTGGTCGCACTGAACCTCAAGGCCGCCCGCGCCAACGGCGTTTCCGGCCGCATGTATAACGGAGGCAATGGCGGCCGCATCACCCTCAATCAGGCTTGGGGGCTTCTGCAAAAGATCGAGGGCGTCGAAATTCCCGTGCACTACGGCCCGCCGCGTTCCGGAGATGTCCGTCACTCGCAGGCCGACACTACCGCGGCCCGCAACGATCTCCGTTATACCCCCCACTATACTTTCGAGCAGGGGCTGCGTCTCACTCTGGAATGGTTCCGCACACACCCAGCCAAGTGACCTTCGAGCGCGGCATCGAGCTGTTCAACCGCCGCGATTTCTTCGAGTGCCATGAAGTCCTCGAAGAATTGTGGCGACCAGAGCGCGGCCCGCGGCGCCTGTTTCTGCAAGGTGTGATTCACCTCGCCGTCGGCTTCTATCATCATCAACAGGGAAACCGGATGGGCGCTGAACGCCAATTGCGGAAAGGTCTGAAGAAGCTTGCCGGATATTTGCCGGAGTGCGAAGGCATCGACACCGAGCGGTTGTATGGCGAAAGCACGGCGTGTCTGGAACAAATCGCGCGAGGCGTGGCCCTCGACCATTTTCCTCAAATCAAATTCTTGTAACGCAGAATCGCCTCCACCAGGCCATCCGTTGTGTAAACGCTGGCCTCGACCGTGACGGTCAAGCCTAGCTTCTTCGCCTTGGCGGTAGTTACCGGCCCGATGGATGCCACGTTCGCGCCTCGGAGGCCTTCCGTTCCAGCCACCTGCACGAAATTCTGCACCGTGGAGGAACTCGTGAAGGTAATCCAGCCAATGTTGTGCCCGCCGCTGAAGAGTTCCACTGCGCGCCTGGCGGCGCTCTCCGGCACCACCGTCCGGTAGGCGTCGACCACATCCACAATGGCTCCGCGCGCCCTTAACTCTCGCGGCAGCACGTCCCGGGCTACTGCGGCGCGCGGCAGAAGCAGTCGCTTGCCTTGCAGATCGATCGAACGAAACGCCTCGACCAGACTCTCCGCGACGAACTCTTCACCAATCAGATCCACCTTGAGATGAAGCAACTCGATGGCGTTCTTCGTGGCCTCGCCGATGGCGCAAATGCGAGCTCGAATCGCTCGCAGGTCCCGCCCCGACCGGTCCAGGCGCTCGACAAAATACCGCACGCCGTTGGCGCTGGTGAAGATCAACCAGTCGTAGCTCTCCAACTCTCGAATCGCCCGGTCGAGTGGCTCGTAATCAGCCGCCGGCACAATCTCGATGGTCGGCATCTCGACGACGTCGGCCCCCAGCGCCCGCAGCTTTGCTCCCAGTGCTCCAGCC
>Ga0335081_10022312_pt1 | contig 10245 bp, 5 predicted proteins | sample Lox_Sample_35_FD_206713 | JGI IMG/M metagenome (GOLD analysis project Ga0335081, IMG submission 206713) | Soil microbial communities from Loxahatchee National Wildlife Refuge, Florida, United States - Lox_Sample_3.5 | ecosystem: Environmental > Terrestrial > Soil > Wetlands | place: USA: Florida...
CGCTCGGCTTGGGACACGCGGTCTGGTGCGCGCGGGAGCTCGTCGGCCGCGAGCCGTTCGCGCTGCTGCTGCCGGACGTGCTGGTCCAGCACCCGCGCGGCTGCCTGGCGCAGATGATGGACGCGGCGCGCGGGCTGACCGAAGCCGCCAATATCGTCGCCGTCGAGGAAGTCCCCGACGAACGCATCGACCAATACGGCGTGGTCGGCGTCGGCGAACGCATCGGCAAGATGTTCGCCATCACCAGCATGGTGGAGAAGCCGCCGCGCGACCGCGCGCCGTCGAATCTGATCCTGACCGGCCGCTACATCTTGCAGCCGGAAATTCTCGACCTCCTCGGCACGCAGGAGCGCGGCACCGGTGGCGAGATCCAGCTCACCGACGCCATGATCCAGCTGGCGCGGACGCAGGCCTTCTACGGCCTCGAGTTCGAAGGCCGCAGCTTCGACTGCGGCTCCAAGATCGGCTTCCTCGCCGCCAACGTGTCCTACGCGCTGTCGCGCAAGGACATCGCGCCGGGCTTCCGCGCCGAGATCAAGAAAATCCTCGACGAGATCAACGGCGGCTCGGCGCATTAGCCCGGCGGCCGCGCGCCGCGTCAGCGCTGCAGCCGCAACGTCAGCAAAAACGACGTCGCCTTGTACGAGGCGTTCGGCGCCGTCGAGTTCAGCCAGTCCTGGCGCACCTCGCCCTTGAGCCAAAGCTCGCGGCTGAACTTGTAGGTGGTGCCGATCGAGGCGAAGTAGCGGTTGTCGATGCGCTGCTCGCCGACGTAATTGTCCTGGCCGTAGCCGAGCTTGGCGGTGGCGACGAGCCAGCGCCGGAAAGCGTGGTCGACCTGAACGTTGACGTCGCGGCTGAACGAGCCCGACACACCGGTGATCGTCGACTCGTTGACCAGAGAGGAGGCTGAGAATTTCGCCGTGGTCAAAGCCGTTGCCTGCCAAGTCAGCGAACCGTCCAGCGTGGCGCCGGCGATGTTCGGCAGCGTCGGATCGACGTAAGTGCGTTCCAGATAGCCGGCCGCCATTTCGCCGCTCAGATCGTTGACCAGATTGACCGTGGCACCGGCCTTGGCGCTGATGCCGGTCGAATTGCGATGGTTGCCGCCGGCGTTGATCATCAAATCGTAGATACGTTCGTCGCCCTGCACCTCGACGAACGGGATGAGGCCGGTGTTGAGGTCGAAGCCGGCCCGCGCGATGCCGGCATATTGGTCGTAGGCGCGATCGGCATTGCTCGCGGTCGTACCGTCGGTCAGCACCGAATCCTGGTACTGGGTGCGGTCGGCGGTGCCTTTGACCGTCAGAATCAACGGATTGAACGTCTGCATCACGCCGAGCATGCCGCCGACCGTGGTATCGATCGGCATCTTGGCGAGCCCGGCCTGCAGGTTCGGGCTGCCCGGATTGTCGGTCGAAACGATCAAACGGCCTTGCGCAAGCAGCTGGGTGTCGCGCGTGACGTCGATCGTGCCGTTCACCTTCGAATTCAGGTATGGCCGGTCGAGCGACGGCTGGAAGCTGTTGTTGGCGTAGTCCGTATAGGTGCCGGCAATATCGACGGTCAGCGAATGGCGTGACCAGTCCGATTGGGCGTGGAGCTCCGGCGCGACGATGAAATAGGCCGAGGGGGCGCCGCCCGGCACGCCCGACGGATTGGTCGAGTACGCCGGCGACAGTTCGAGCGCCGGGAAGAACAGGAACGAGCCGCCGCGAATGCCGATCGGCGCGAAGGCGTCGGTCTCGGCAATCGGCAAGGGCCGCTGCGGTGTGCCGGGCGGTATGGTGTTGAGCGGCTGCGTGCCGGGTGGCGGTGTGCTAGCCAACCCGGTGGCCGCCATCTGCTGCGCCTCGATCGACGGCGGTACCGGCAAGGCGGCGCCGGGCCTGTTGGCGGCGGCCTGCGGATGCACCTCCGGCGGCACGTTGTCGATCGGCAGCGGCTGGGCCGGCGGCGGCAGCACGGCGCCCGGCCGCGTGCCGGCTTTCAAGGGATAGACCTGCGCCGGCAGCGTTGCCGGCGGCTTCACCGGGGGTTTTTGTGGCGGCGGGGCGAACTGAGTCGTCATCAGCGGATCGAACGTGGTCTCAGGCACGTTGTCGCCGGGTTTGGGCGCCGGCGGCGGCTTCGCGGCCAACTCCCTCTTCTTGGTCTTCGGCGTATTGCCGGAATCGAAGCCGGTGTCGCCGGCGCCAAAGCCCGCCGGACTGCCGTAAATTGGCGTCGCGCCGATGCGCGACGGCGCCGTGAATGTGCCGGCGGCGGGTCCCTGATCCTGTCCCGCAGAGCCGGGACGGCGAAACCGATTGGGCGGACTGCCTTGCAGCGGCGGCGGCAGCAGCGCGGCGTTGGGATCGGCAATCGCGGCCTGGGCGATGGCGCTGTTGGGGGTGCCGAGCACGCCTGAGTTCGGCACCGGCACGTTGGGCGCCTGCGCCCGGCCGGCAACCGGCGCCAGTGCGGTGGCCGCGACGGCGGCGACAGCGACCATGACGGACCGGCAACGGCGCGACACCTGCGATCTCCCCGCTGCCGAGGCGCGCACCGCTGGTACCGACTGCGTCACCTCGGAAACTGCCAAGCCGATCCACCTCCGGCGCCAGCACGCCAAACGGCGACCGCCCGGCCGCCGCGGGGCGGCCGAGGGTTAACGGAGTTAAAACGCTTATGGTTAACGGGAGGTTATTTGCCTTGGCCGCTCGTCCGCGCGAAAGCGGGGACCCAGTGCTGCCAAAGCGATGAAGTTGGACGCGCGGACCATTCGCCGCCCCGCTCACACCCAGCCCTTGAGCTCGCGCATGGCGAGCTGCCAGATCATCAGCATGCCGGCTTCGCTGTCGTTGAGGCAGGGAATGGCGGCAAAGTTCTCGCCGCCATAGCGCTTGAACACGTGGGCGTTCTCGACCGCGATCTCTTCCAGCGTCTCCAGGCAATCGGCGGAAAAGCCCGGCGTCAGCACGACCAGATTCTTGACGCCTTTCTTGGCCAGCGTCTTGACGGTCTTGATTGTATAGGGCTCGAGCCAGCGCGCACGGCCGAAGCGCGACTGGAACGTCATCACCAGCTTGTCGTCGCCGAGGCCGAGCTGGGCGCGCAGCAGTGCGGTGGTGCGCTCGCACTGGCTCTCGTACGGATCGCCCTTGCGCACATACTCCTTCGGCATGCCGTGGTACGACAGCAGGATCACGTCGGGCGCAAACGGCAGCGCCTTGAGCTCGGCCTTGAGCGAGGACGCCAGCACCTCGATGTAATACGGATCGTCGAAATAGGCCGGCATGATGCGCAGCGCCGGCTGTTTGCGCAGCCCCATCAGATAGCGAAAAACTTCGTCGGCGACCGTCGCCGTGGTCGCCGCCGCATATTGCGGATAGAGCGGCATGACCAAGATGCGGTCGCAGCCGCGCGCGATCAGCTTTTCCAAGCCCGCCGCGATCGACGGATTGGCATAACGCATCGCCCAGTCGACGATGACGTGCCGGCCGAGCGGCTGCAGAATGCCGGCGAGCTTTTCCGCCTGCGAGCGGGTAATCGTCTTGATCGGCGATTCGTTCTTCTCGGTGTTCCAGATCTTCTTGTAGTCGCGCGCCTTGCGGCGCGAGCGGATCGGCAAAATCAGGCCGTTGAGCAGGATCTTCCAGAACAGCCCCTGACCCTCGATGACGCGCCGATCGCTGAGAAACTCCTTGAGATAGCGCCGCACCGCCGGCGCGTCGGCAGCGTCCGGCGTGCCGAGATTGACCAACAGCACCCCGATACCGCGATCGACCGGTGTCGGCTCAGCGCCAGGCGTTGCAGGACCTGTCTCCGACGGCCGCGGCGCCTCTGCGACATCGGGCGCGGCGCTGGAACTTTCTGCGGCAGCCGCCGTTGGCCCGGACGGCGGCGCCGCCGGCGATTGTTCCACCGCAACGCTTGGTGCAGTGACAACAGCCGTGTCCGGCGGATCTTTGCTCGCCTCGGCCGTGGTATCCGGAACCGTCGTCACGCCGTTCATGGCGGGAGAGTACTCCATGACGAAAGCGCTGGCGAATGCTCAAGCGGGGTTAGCCGTCTCACTTGGCCCCTTCGGCCCCGTCCCGCCGACGGTAAAAGCATCGTTGCCGCCAACGTTCCGCTCCGCCAGCAAGGAATCGATTCATGATTCGTAGCGTATCGCTTGTCTTCGCCATCGTTCTCGTCTCCAACACGGCTTTGGCGCAAGCTCCCTATGGTCCCTATCCGCACGAAAACACGCCGGAGGACCGCGCCTGCCGCGGCGACGCCCGTCGCTTTTGCCGGGAGGATATTCCGGATCAGTTCAGGGTCGGCTCGTGCCTGCAAGCGCATCGCGACAGACTGAGCCGCGCGTGCCGGGACGCGCTGGAACATAGCGGCATGTGACCGCTGCGCTCTAGCGAGCCAGCAGCGCGAGAGCCCCGGCGCCGTTCAAGCGATCGAACATCATCAGGTTCTCGAAGGCGCGCGACTTCTTGGCGTCGGCGACTTCGGCACCGAGGCAATCGGCGAATTTGGTCCAAAGCTCGTCGCGCGTCAGCGGCCGCTCGTGGCTGCCCTTGGCGAATTCGACCGGCCCGCTTTTGAACGTCTCGCCCGCCGTGGTCGTGATCTCGACCTCGTCGGTTGGCGCGAAGTTGGAGCCTTCCTTGACCGCCGCCGTGCCGGTGAGCACGACCCGCGGGAAGATCGCCTGCACCTCGGGCCGCCGCACGAAATCGTCGGTCAGTTCGCGCAAACCCACATTGCGGGCGACCAGCGCCGCCGCCATAGCGAACTGCATGGAGAATTTCGCCTCGAGGCCGGTTTGCGGGCGGGCGTTGCGCAACATCAGCATTTGGGTCTTGCCGGTGGTGACGTGGATGCGCTCGACCTTCGCCGGGCTGAGGTCGTAGCGCGCGACCAGATCGAGCGCAGCGTCGATCGAGCGGTGAGTGGCGTAACAGATCGGGTAGCGCTTGATGCTGAGCCCGTGCTCGACGATATACCACTCTTTCTGGGCCGCGACGAAGGGACGGTCGAGCGCGGCCTTGCCGTCGACCGACAGCGCGGTGAGCAACCCCGCCGGATGCTCCAGCGCATCGAGCGAGGCGGTGAAGCCGGCCTGCGCCAGCCGCGCGGCAATGACGCCCGATTGGGCGGCGCGGCCGACCTGCAACGATTTGGTCATGGTGCCGAAATTGGCGACCACGCCGGCCGCCATCGAAGCGGCGATCGCCATGGCGGTCGCCGCGCCTTGCGTATCGAGACCGCGCAGCTTGGCGCAGGCCGCCGCGGCGGCGACCGGCCCAAGCACCGCGGTCGGGTGCCAGCCCTTGCGATGCAGCGGTACGCCCTCGCGCGCCAGCAGTTCCGCCCAGACCTCATAGCCCGCCACATAGGCGGTCAGCATCTCGGCGCCGCTGGCGCCACTCGCTTCGCCTTGGGCAAGGATCGCTGGCACCAGCACGGCGCTGGGATGGCCGTCGAGCGACACGTCGTCGTAGTCGAGCACGTGGGCGGCGACGCCGTTGACCAAGGCCGCAGTGTCGACGCTGCGCCGGGCGGCGGACGGAATGAGCGACGCCGACGCCGCGCCGCCGCTCGTGCCGAGCTCGCGATCGACCAGCGCGATCTCCGGATCGCGGGCGCCGGCAATCAGCACGCCGAAGCAATCGGCGATCCCGGTGCGGGCGGTGGCGCAGCCGTCCGACGGGATTTGGCTCAAGCTCAATCCGGCGACGAAGCGGCCAAGATCCAATGTCAGCGCGCTCATGGATTTCCTCCCTGGCCGCGCCGTCTCAGGCGGCGGCCTACTTATTCCGCAGCCTTGAGCAGCGCCGGCGTGCCGGAGCGGAATTGCTCGAACAGCGCCGCTTCGTCGGCCTTGGCGGCGGCAAGGTGCTGCTGCTTGACGTGGCCGAAGCCGCGGATCTTTTCCGGAATTGCGGCCAGCGCGACCGCGGCGGCGTGATTGTCCGGCGTCAGCTTGGCCAAAATCTCGTCGAGCATCGCCTCGTAGTCGGCGATCAGTTTGCGCTCGGTGCGCCGTTCCAGCGTCCGTCCGAACGGATCGAAAGCCGTGCCGCGCAGCCCTTTGAGCTTCGCCAACAGCCGGAACAGCGGCAGGATCCGCGGCCCGAAGCTGATCTTGCGCGGCAGGCCCGTGACCTTGTCGCGCGGCGCCAACAGCGGCGGCGCCAGGTGAAACTCGAAGCGCAGATCGTCGCCGTCGAACTCGCCCTCGACCTGCTTGAGGAACGCGCCGTCGGTGTAGAGCCGGGCCACCTCGTATTCGTCCTTGTAGGCCATCAGCTTGAACAGATAGCGCGCTGCCGTGTCGGCAAGCCCGCATTTGCCGGGAGCCCGCGCAGCCTCGGCCGCTGTGACCTTGTCGACCCACGTCCTGTAACGCGCGGCGTAGGCGGCGTCCTGATAGGCGGTGAGGAAACTCACCCGCCGCGCCACCGTCTCGTCGAAGCTCTCCGACAGCCGCCGCGCGTCGCTCGTCACCGCCGCCGCGGGCTTGGCAAGGTTTTCGACCGCCGCGCGATCGACCGCCGCGCGGCGGCCCCAGTGGAACGCCGCCCGATTCATAGCGACCGCCTCGCCATTGAGCTCGATCGCCTTCTCGATGGCCTCAGCCGAAAGCGGTATGGCGCCGAGCTGATAGGCGTATCCGACCATCAACATGTTGGCGCCGATCGACTGGCCGAACAGCGCATTGGCGAGGCCGCTGGCGTTGATGAAGTGGGTCTTGTCGGGACCGGCGTCGGCCAAAATGGTGCGCTTCAATCGCTCGCTCGGCAGCGAGAAATCGGCGTTGCGGGTGAACTCGCCAGGCAAAAATTCCGCGGTGTTGACCACCATCTGGGTCGCGCCCGGCTTCACCGCCGCCAAAATCTTGCGCGTACCGGCGACCACGATATCGCCGCCGAGGATCAGGTCGGCGCGGCCCGCAGCGACGCGAATGGCATGAATGGCGTCGGCATTTTCGGCGATCCGCATGTAGCTGAACACCGCGCCGCCCTTTTGCGCCAGGCCCGCCATATCGAGCACACCGACGCCGCGCCCTTCTAGATGCGCCGCCATGCCCAAAATGCCGCCGATGGTGACGACGCCGGTGCCGCCGACGCCGGTGACGACGATGTTGTAGGTCTGCTCGATCGCCGGCAGCTTCGGATCGGGCAGCGCCGGCAGGTCGTGATCGGCGGCGACGCCCTGGCCCTTCTTCAGCTTGGCGCCATGCACCGTGACGAACGACGGGCAGAAGCCTTTGACGCAGGAGAAATCCTTGTTGCAGCTCGACTGATCGATGGTGCGCTTGCGGCCCCATTCGGTCTCCAGCGGCTGCACCGAGACGCAATTCGACTTGACACCGCAATCGCCGCAACCCTCGCAGACCAGCTCGTTGATGATGACGCGCTTGTCGGGATCCGGATAGGTGTGGCGCTTCCTGCGCCGGCGCTTTTCCGCGGCGCAGGTCTGGTCGTAGATCAGCACCGTGACGCCTTCGATTTCGGCGAGTTCTTTCTGCACCGCGATCAGGTCGTCGCGATGATAGATCGTCAGCCCTTTGGGCCAGTCGATGTCGGGCGGATATTTGGTCGGCTCGTCGGTGACGACGACGACGCGCTTGGCGCCTTCGGCGGCGACCTGGCGCGCGACCTGCGGCACCGTGAGCCCGCCGTCATTGGCTTGCCCGCCGGTCATCGCCACAGCGTCGTTGAACAGAATCTTGTAGGTGACGTTGGTATTGGAGGCGATGGCGGCGCGGATCGCCATGTAGCCGGAATGATTGTAGGTGCCGTCGCCGATGTTCTGGAACACGTGCTTGCGGGTGGAGAACGGCGCCTCGCCGACCCAGTTGGCGCCCTCGCCGCCCATCTGGGTGTAGCCGAGCGTCGAGCGGTTCATCCATTGCGCCATGTAGTGGCAGCCGATGCCGGCATAGGCGCGCATGCCGTCCGGCACCACGGTCGACGAATTGTGCGGGCAGCCGGAGCAGAAATACGGAATGCGTTGGGCGACGTCCTTGGTCTCGGCGGCGATGCGCTGGAATTCCTTCAGCCGCGCCACGCGGGCGGCGATCTCGTCGTTGCGGTGATATTTCAGGAGCCGATCGCCGATGCAGATGGCGACTTCGTTAGGATCGAGCGCGCCTTTGACCGGAAACAGCCAGTTGCCTTGCTCGTCTTTCTTGCCGATGCAGAGCGGCTGGTTCGTGGTGCCGTACAGCTCCTCGCGCACCTGCACTTCGAGGAGCGAGCGCTTCTCCTCGACGACAATGATGAGATCGAGGCCCTGGGCGAACTCCTTCAGCTCGCTCTTGCTCAACGGCCAGGCGCAGCCGACCTTGAACAGGCGGACGCCAAGCGCGTTGCACTTGAGTTCGTCGATGCCGAGCTCGTCGAACGCCTGGCGGACGTCGAGATAGCTCTTGCCGGTGGTGATGATGCCGATCTTCGGCTCGCGGCCGCCCGAAGTGACGATGCGGTTCAATTTGTTGGCGCGCACGAAGGCGAGCATGGCGTCGCGCTTGTAGTCGTGCAGGCGCGCTTCCTGAGTCAGGATCGGATCGTTCAGCCGGATGTTGAGGCCGCCGGGCGGCATGGCGAAATCGTCGGGGGTGACGATGTTGACCCGCGACAAACTGCCGTCGATCGCCGCCGTCGACTCGATGGTCTCGTGCATGGTCTTGAGCGCGACCCAGGTGCCGGTGAAACGCGACATCGCCCAGCCGTAGAGGCCGTAATCGAGCACCTCCTGAACGCCGGCCGGGTTCAGGATCGGAATCATGACGTCGATGAAGTGATATTCGGACTGGTGCGCGGTGGTCGAGGATTCGGCGGTGTGGTCGTCGCCCATCAGCGCCAGCACGCCGCCGTTTCTGGCGGTGCCGGCAAGATTGGCGTGGCGGAAGACGTCGCCGGAGCGATCCACGCCGGGCCCCTTGCCGTACCACATGGCAAAGACGCCGTCGTATTTGCCCTCGCCGCGGAGTTCCGCCTGTTGCGAGCCCCAGATCGCGGTGGCGGCAAGGTCCTCGTTGATGCCGCCCCGGAAGCGGACGTCGCTGTCGTTCAAAAACGGCGCAGCGCGCAGGAACTGGCTGTCGAGGCCGCCCAGCGGCGAGCCGCGGTAGCCGGTGACATAGCCCGCGGTGTTGAGGCCGTTCCTGCGGTCGAGCGCCTTCTGCATCAGGCAGAGCCGGACCAGCGCCTGGAACCCGGTGACGAAGACGCGGGATTGGCCGAGGTCGTATTTGTCGTCGAGCTTTACGTCGCGCAGCGCCATGTCGCAGTTCTCGCCGGCTGGCCTCTTGGCCTTAAGGCAGCGCAGTTTGCCCTCGCAGGGGCGATATTGCCAGTAGGCAGATTCTACAAGGAGATATAGCGCAGGGCAGCCGCGCGGCAATGCCGGCACGGTCGTGCGCAGCGCCGGCCGTGACCGCCGGCGAGGCCGCAGCCCTTATGCGGCGCGCACCCGCGGCCGCAGCTGTTTCAGCATGCCCGGGATTTCCGATTTCGGCTTGGGCCGGCTGAACAGATAGCCCTGCACCTGGACGCAGCCTTCGGCGCGCAGGATCTCGAGCTGCTGCTCGGTCTCGACGCCTTCGGCGGTGGTGATCATGCCCAGGCTCGAGCCGAGCCGGGTGACGGCGCGGATGATGGCGACGCAGTCGTTCTCCTTGCCGAGCTCGCGCACGAACGAGCGGTCGATCTTGATCTTGTCGAACGGGAAGCTGCGCAGATAGCTGAGCGACGAATAGCCGGTACCGAAATCGTCCATGCAGATGCGAACGCCGAGGTCGCGGATCTGATGCAGCGTGTCGAGCACGGCGCGGTCGTCCTGCAACAGCACCGTCTCGGTGATCTCGAGCTCGAGCCGCGAGGCGGCGAGGCCGGATTGGCCGAGCGCCGACACCACCGACAGCGCCAGCATCGGATTGCGGAATTGCGCCGCCGACAGGTTGACCGCCACCGTCAGTTTGCCCGGCCACGCCGCGGCATCGAGACAGGCCTGTTTGAGCACCCATTCGCCGAGCGGCAGAATAAGGCCGATCTCCTCGGCGACCGGGATGAATTCGTTCGGAGCGACGATGCCGCGGTCCGGATGGTTCCAGCGGATCAAGGCCTCGAAGCCGCAAACCTCGCCGCTCGCGACCTGGATGAGCGGCTGGTAGTACAATTCGAATTCGCTGTTGAGCATCGCCTTGCGCAGATCGAGCTCGAGCCGGCGGCGCTCCTGCATCTGCGCGTCCATGCC
>Ga0335081_10022315_pt1 | contig 10245 bp, 9 predicted proteins | sample Lox_Sample_35_FD_206713 | JGI IMG/M metagenome (GOLD analysis project Ga0335081, IMG submission 206713) | Soil microbial communities from Loxahatchee National Wildlife Refuge, Florida, United States - Lox_Sample_3.5 | ecosystem: Environmental > Terrestrial > Soil > Wetlands | place: USA: Florida...
TGAGCGCCGCCGGGCCATCGCAGCCCCGGGCCCGTGACCTGACCCTGGTCCTTCACCTGATCCGGGCCCTTTTTGACCTGACCCGGATCGGCTCGCCGGAACCCCGAGGTGTTGCTCAGGTGAGGCCCTGGCGAATCGCGTAGATCGCGGCATGCACTCGGGTCGGCAACCCGAGCTTGGCGAGGATCTTCGACACGTGGTTCTTCGCCGTTCGGGGGCTGATGCCGAGCGCCTCGGCGATCTGCGCATTGTCCATCCCTCGTGCGATCAGCGCCAGCACGTCGAGCTCGCGGCCCGACAGCTCGTCAATCGGACCTGAATCGAGCGCGGGTTGCGCGCCGGTCTGGCGCAGACGTGCGAGAACGACTTCGGCCGCGCGCGGCGACAGCCACGCGGCGCCCTGTGCGGCAGTTTGAAGGGCGACCACCACGTCCTCGATCGGCGAATCCTTTGCAAGGAATCCGCATGCGCCGGCCTCGAGCGCCGAGGCAACATCGGAGTCCTCGGACAGCACCGTCAGCGCGACCACCCGCGTCGACGGGCACCGCTCGGAGATCTCGCGCGTGGCCCGGGCGCCATCGAGGTCGGGCATCCTGAGATCCATCAAGACGACGTCGGGCGCGAGCTCCTGCGCGAGGCGCACGCCCATGCGCCCACCGGAGGCCTGTGCAACCACTTCAATTCCCGGCTGGGCCGCGAGCAGCGACGACAGCCCGGTACGGAAGAGGTCGTGATCGTCGACGACGAGGACGCGGATCACGCCGTCCTTGCGCTCATCCTTGCTCATCCAGCAACTCATCCTTGGTCATGCGGCAGTTACTGTCTTCGAAGCCGCGACTTCAATTCGGCGTCTCCGCGCCAGCCCACCGCGACCCCAGCATGAAGTATAGCGCCGGATGTTCAGCGCTTTGAACGACTCGTGGGCATTGCGCTCCATTCCAGACCGGCGGCCGAGCTGACATAACTCGGGCCCTCAAGACCACACAGACAGAAACTGGCGGGATTTTGGCGAGATCAGAAGCACGTGGGCAGACAAATCGTTCAGTCGTGAGCTTCGTTGCGCTAGAGCGACAACATGCTCCGATTGAGCGAGAGCTCAACGAGGCGTTCACAAGGGTAATGCGTTCCAACGCGTTCACGCTCGGCGAGGAGGTGGAACAGTTCGAGGCGGAGTTCGCGGCGCACGCGAACGCGGCTCACTGCATTGGCGTGTCGTCGGGAACCGCCGCCCTGTCGCTGATGCTCCGCGGCTACGGGATCGGTCCCGGCGACGAGGTCGTCGTGCCGGCGCACACCTTCATCGCCTCGGCGCTCGCCGTTGCTCACGTCGGCGCGACGCCGGTCCTGTGCGACGTGGATGCCGCGACGGGGTTGATCGATCCCGCAGCGGCGCGCGCAGCGGTCGGACCGCGGACCGCGGCGATTCTGGCTGTGCACCTCTACGGCCAGACCTGCGATATGGACGCAATCGAGGCCGTCGCCGAGCCGCACGGGCTGCTGGTGCTCGAGGATGCCGCCCAGGCTCATGGAGCGCGGTACGGCGGGAGGACCGCCGGTTCGCTCGGGGCGTCCGCGGCGTTCTCGTTCTATCCGAGCAAGAACCTCGGGGCGTTGGGGGATGGTGGCGCCGTGTGCACCGACGATCAGATGGTGGCGGCGCGGATCCGCCGGCTGCGCAACCTCGGCCAGAGGGCGAAGCAGGAGCACGTGGACATCGGTTACAACGAGCGTCTGGACGGTTTGCAGGCGGCTCTGCTGCGCGTCAAGCTGGCGCATCTGGACCGGTGGAACGAAGCGCGGCGCGCTCACGCGCGTCGCTACCGCGAGTTGCTGCCGGCCGAAGCTCGACCCGCGCAGGTGCGGGCGGGCAACGAATGCGTGTATCACCTGATGGCCGTACGGTTCGAGAATCGCCGGGCTGTCGCCTCGGTGCTTCACGAGCGCAACATCCAGTTCGGAGTTCATTATGCCCCGGCGGTGCACGGGCATCCGGCGTGGCGCCGGCGGCAGCTGCGCTACGGACCTCTGCCTGTGGCGGAGGCATGGGCGGCCGAGGAGTTGTCACTACCGATGCATCCATACCTCCTTGCCGAGGAGATCGAACGAGTGGCCGAAACGATTGACACAGCCGTTTCCGGCCGCGCCGCCTGAAAAGACCGAGGAGCGTTTCATTGCAGAACACCACCTTGCCGTTCACTCACGATGCCGGCGTCGCCCCGAGGGAGCCGGCCGGTGTCGCAGTCGTCGGCCTCGGCTATTGGGGTCCGAACCTGTTGCGCGTGCTGTCGGACAATCCTGACGCGAATGTCCGCTGGATCTGCGATCTCGATCGGGACCGCTTGGCGCGGTTCCGGCGCCGGTATCCCAGTGCACGCGTCACGACCCAGATCGGGCGAATCCTCTCGGACCGCGAAGTCGAAGTCGTGATCATCGCAACACCTGTCAGCACTCACTACACGCTCGCTGCGCAGGCGCTCGAGGCTGGCAAGCACGTCTTCGTGGAGAAGCCGCTTGCACCGTCCAGCGCGCTCGCGGACGACCTTGCTCAGATGGCTCGCGACCGTCAGCGCGTCCTGATGTGCGGTCACACGTTCATCTACAGCCCGCCTGTGCGTGCAGTCAAGCGGATGCTCGAGTCGGGCATGCTCGGCGACATCTACTTCGTCTCGTCGAGTCGCGTCAATCTCGGCCTGCACCAGCGCGATGTCAGCGTGATCTGGGATCTTGGCCCGCACGATTTCTCGATCCTGCTCTATTGGCTCAACGAGCTGCCAACGAGCGTTCGGGCAACAGGGCGCGACTCGATCGTCAAGGGCATCGCCGATGTGGCGTTCGTGACGATGACCTTCGCATCGGGGATCGTCGCGAACGTGGAGCTGAGCTGGCTGGCGCCGAGCAAGCTGCGCCGGACCGTGCTGGTCGGCAGCGAGCGGATGGTGATCTACGACGACGGAGCAAGCGAGCCGGTCCGCCTGTTCGACCGGGGTGTCATCTACCGCGATCCGGAAACGTTCGGGGAGTATCACCTCTCCTACCGAAGCGGAGACATCCTGTCGCCGAGGATCGAGTCTTATGAGCCGCTGAGCCTCGAGATGGACGACTTCATCTCGGCGATTCGAACAAGTGGCCGCATGGACTTTCACACCGCGCTCGCGCGCAGCGTCGTCCGTCTCGTCGAAGCCGCGGATCAGTCGCTCCAGGAGGGCGGCGCTGAGGTGCGCCTCGACCATACCGACATCAATGAACAGTTGGCAGTGCGCCGCCAGGCGGCGCTCGCCTGAGCGGCGTGGTTGCTGATTGGCTGCGCGATGGATGTAACGTCGATCATCCCGCTTGCGATTCTCGTGTGGCTCGTGTGGATTATCTGGAGTGGGCTCCATCTCCGCACGGTCGACGCACCCCCGGCCGCCCGCCACGACCGGGGCGGGGGCGTGCGAGGGCCGTGATCCGAGTGCCCGTAGGGCAGAGGGCGGCCGGACGGGGACGTCGCAGGTCAGTCGAGGTGCTCGTGAGCCGCGTAGGCCGCTGTCGGCACCGGCATGGGCAATCCGAGGCCGGCGACGATGTTGGAGATGTGCCTCTCGGCCGTCTGCGGGCTGATATCCAATAGCTTCGCGACCTCTGCGGTGTCCAGCCCCTGCGCGATCAGGCGCAGGACGTCGAGCTCCGGGTCAGACAGCTGATGTGTGCGATCGGGATCCGCCGGGCCTTGCGGCCCGGGGTGGCTCGCCCATGCGAGTGCAGCCTTGGCCGCACGCTGCGACAGCCACGGAGCTCCGCGCATTGCGGCGCGCACGGCCGCGACCATCTCCTCGATCGGTGTGTCCTTGGTGAAGCAACCGCGCGCACCCGCATCGATTGCGTCACTCAGATCGCTGTCGTCTGGCTGCGCCGCGAGCACAACGACCCGTGTGGACGGGTTGCGCTCGAGAATCTCTCGGGTGGCCATGCGACCGGTGAGGTCGGGCAGCCGAAGATCGATCAGGACGACGTCGGGGTGAAGCTCATCAGCCAGCTGAAGCGCAGCGCGGCCAGAGGCCGCCTGCGCGACGACCTCGATGTCTGATCGGCTGGCGAGGAGCGCGGCGAGGCCGGTCCGGAAGGTTTGATGGTTGTCGGCGACCAGCAATCTGATCGGTGTGTGGGTCGGATCGCCCTCCGTCAATTCTGCGATCGTCGCTGATCGTACCCCGTTCATCACACCAAATCCCCCAGTTGTCCAAACCACATCCGTGATGGGATGCCAACAGTTTCCAGTATATCGCTCAGGTAAGCCTTTGAACGCCGGTTCAGGTACGTCTACGCGTGGCTCTGCAAGTGCATACCGAAGCGGCTATGACTCGAGCAGGAGGCCGCTTCCAACAAAGTCGCTGGCGTTGCGTGCGCCCGGGGGCGCGAAGAAGTAGCCGCCGCCGACGGGTGTGACATAATCGGTCATCGGCTCGCCGTTGAGTCTCTGCTGGATCTGAGCGAACTGCCGGCTGGGACTGCGGTTGAAGGCGACGAACACAAGCCCTTGATCGAGTTGCCCCGCCTCGTCGAAGCCCCGGTGATAGTTGAAGCCGCGCCGCAGGATGCGCTGTTTGCCGGTGGCAGGCGTACGCGGATTCGCGAGGCGGATATGCGCGGTCAAGGGTATCCGCCTGCCGTCCGGATCGAGCTCATAGCGAGGATCGTCGAACTCGTCGCTGCCACCGAGTGGAGCACCGCTATCGCGACTGCGGCCGATCATGCTCTGCTGCTCGTTGAGACCGACTCGATCCCAGAACTCGACGTGCATGCGGATGATGCGGATCACCTGGTAAGTCCCGCCCCGGGTCCAAGCCGGCTCGCCTGTGCCCGTGAACACGAGGTCGTTCATGAGGGATGCGTCGGATGTCGAGGGGTTCGCAGTACCGTCGCGAAACGCGAACAGGTTGCGAGTGCTGCTGTTCGGCCTCGGGCCTCGCTGCGCGCTAGAGAAGCCGTCTATCGACCAGCGCTGCTGGAACGTCCCGCGGACGGTTCGCAGTAGCTCACGCAGCGTATGAACGACAGTGTCTCGGTGTTGCGCGCAGATTTGCAGCAAGAGGTCGCCATGGCTCCGTGCCGGGTCCAGTCGGTCGGCGGGAAACGTCGGCATCCGAATCAGCTCGCGTGGCCGTTCGGCTGCGAGCCCGTAGCGACCGTCAAACAGGGAAGCGCCGAACGCGATCGTGACCGTGAGCCGATCAGGCGCGTCGAGCGGGCCGAGGATGCCCGAGTCGGCGGGCGGCGCGTCCGCACTGGACGCAGCTACGCTCCCGCCGAGCATCAACTCGCGCGCGCGAAAGCTGAGCAGCTGCAGCGCCTGCAGGAGCGCCGGCCGATCGGGCGCGAACGAGTCGAGCGCGACGAACGTCGCTTGCGCCTGGCGAGAAGTCAGGATCCCGGGCTGATGAAAGCCGACGAACGGCTCGACCGAGCTCAACGAGGTGGTGTCGACCGCCGGCGCGCCGGCGCTGCCGACTGTGGCGCCGGCGGTCGCATCGGGACGTGCTTTCTCGATCAGGGTTGCGGCGCCTGCGCCACCCACCAACGCGACACCTGCAGTGATGAACGAACGGCGGTCGACCGGCTTCACGGATCGGCCCTGAGTGCACCCCTCGGGATCGGGGGAGTCCGGGTGGGGATAGCGGTCTCCAGCGCACCCGGGATCTGGGCGAGCCCCTCGAGCGCCATTCCAACGGAGGCGTCCAGCCGCTCTGACTGTCGCTGCGTCAGGTGCGAATTGGTCGGCAGCAGCCCGCCATGCTCGGATCTGATCGAAGCGATCGTCGATCGCAACGCGGTCAGGGCGCTGTCGACACCCAGCACGCTCTCGCTGGTGTTCAGCAACGGGGCCAGCGTCTTCACGACGTGGCTGGTGGCAATGACCGCGGCGTCGGTGCCGAGGACGCCTTCTCCGCTCCAAGGTACATCGGTGCCGCTGAGCAGGTCGCGGACCGCATCCTCGAGGATCTCGTGCGCGCGCGTCGCGTAGTCGAGCGGTGAGATCCGAACGTGGGGCAGTGTGCGCCGAAGCTTGGAGACGTCTGCAGCGAGCAGGCGGCCCCATGGCTCGAGTGACCGCAGAGCGGCACCCGTCCACAGACCGAGCTCGAGGCGGTGCAGCCCGGTGAAGTGACGAGAGGCGGTGCCTGCACGCAAGCCGCCGGCGGTTCCGTCAATCGCCTGGTTGAGACCCTCGATCTGACCCTCCAGGTAAACGGCGCCAAGTGTGAGGTAGTCGGCAAACGCACCTCGCCATGCCTTCTGAGCGCCGCTGCGGTCCCCGGATGCCAGCGCTCGCTCGAGCTGGGAGATCCGACTCTCCATCAAGCCGAGTTGGTGATCGGCATACGTCAGGTAAGCGGCCACCGGCGCGTTGAATGCCGCCGGCGAAACGGGCGTGAGCGGGTCGGACATCGGTGCGGTCGCGCGGGGGACTGCACCGGTGACCGCCGGCGTGCTCCGCGATGCGCGGGCATGCGAGGCGCCGTGATTGCCGGGCGCCAGCGCAAGGTACAGCGCGATCAGAGCCGGAGCGGCGAGAAGGGCGGCAGCGAGCGCCGCCACAGCGCGGGCGTGGAGCTTCTGTCGTGCCACCACACATGAAACGCGGCGAGGTCCGCCGGACTTGTGATCGGCACGCGCAGCCGTCGGCCTGCGTCCGGCGGCTGTTCTATCGTACGTCCGTGAATGCGTTGCCCAAAGCTCCTGATCGCGGACCTCTCCGACCTCGCCGGCATGGTCGCGCGCTGCGCGATCGCGCAGCGGGCTGACACCGAGGTCCGTGGCGAGGTGGCCCGAGATGTATGATGTGAACGATCTGATCGAACTCGGCTGCACGCGCGATCGGCCGTCTGCCAGGCGTGCGGCGCGCGAGTCACAGGTGCGTTCGGGAGTCCAGAACGTTGGACCGCGGCCGTTGCCGGCGTCGCTCCAGCAGACTGCGACTCTGGTTTTTTCGTTCACTGCCCTGCAATGATCTGTTACGGCGACAAGAACCCAAGCGTCGATCATGTCGAGATCGCACTGGAGGAGAACTGCGGCGCGCTGATGATGTTGGAACTGATCAGCGCTCGAGCGGATGCCGCCGGCGACGTCGCAGCCGTACGCGCAGAGGCGAACCTCGCGATCCAAGCCGTGCGGCGCGCGATCGACGAGTTGCGCATGATGCGGCACGAGAGCATGAGCCCGGCTTCGCTGGGCTTCGTCGTGGCAGCACCCAGCGTGCACTGATCTCGCGCCCGTCCGGCACTGTCGCGCGCCCGTCGGTCGCTCGGCGCCCGACGCCCAAGCCTGGATCTGAACAAGGAACGGGCCGTTTGGCTCATGGCGTTCTCGACCTGCGGGAGGGACACTGTCAGGGTCCATCTCCGTGACCGATGATCGACACGCGCGAGTACACAACACCCTACGATTACGTGCAGACGGCACTCGAGCTGAGCTGCGCCGTGCTGATGGCACTCGAGCTGATCCGAAGTCGCGCAGACGGGATCGGCGACGCCGACGCTCAGAGCACACGAGCGCTGGTCGAGCGTACGATCGAGACGCTTCGTGACGTGATCGTCGAGTTGCGCAAAGCGTGAGCTTGCGGCCGTAGACGGCCCGATCAAAGCGTGAGCTTGCGGCCGTAGACGGCCCGATCAAAGCGTGAGCTTCCGGCCGAGCCGGCGAGCCGGCGAGCAGGCGGGCGAGGCCCGCACCGCCACCGGGGGACGCAGCTTGCGCCCCCCGGTGGTGTTGCGTCTCTCTCGCTTCCGACGGCGGCAGGCTCGCCGCTTACCGGAGGCTCGCCGGCATGATCAGCGGGCCGGGCCGACCTGCGGCGAGTACGCCACCACGGTACCTCCGGCGTTTGTCGCGGTGACCGCCAGCCGCAGGCGGGCGCCGCGGTCCGCGGTTGTCACGGTGTACGAGCTACCGGTCGCGCCGGTGATCGGTGAGCACCCGGGGTTGCAGCGCTGCCACTGGTAGGCGTAGGTGATCGAAGTGCCCAGCCAGAGTCCAGGGAACGCCGTCAGTGCATGCCCGGCGGTTGCACTGCCCAGGACGAGCGGCGTGAGCAGCGCGATCGGGGGCGCCGGTGGGACCGTCTGGGTCAGGGTTGCCCGGCCGGTGATGCTCGGCGTGACCGAGCTGTCGGTGGCTGTGATCGTGACCGCGTGGGCGGTCTTGGAGCTGGTGATCGTTGCGGTGTAGGTGCCGTTGGTGTTGGCGGTCACCGCTGCGATCTTGACGCCGGTGTCGCTGGAGGCGAACGCGACCTTGTTTCCCGCGACACGGTTGCCCTGGGCATCTGTCACCGTGGCTGTGGCGGTACTGGTCGACGTGCCGTTGGCCGCGATCGAGGCCGGCGCGAGTGCCACCGCGACCTTGGCCGCCACGCCGGTCGTCTGGGTGAGGGTTGCCTGGCCGGTGATGCTCGGCGTGACCGAGCTGTCGGTGGCTGTGATCGTGACCGCGTGGGCGGTCTTGGAGCTGGTGATCGTTGCGGTGTACGTGCCGTTGGTGTTGGCGGTCACTGCTGTGATCTTGACGCCGGTGTCACTGGGGGTGAACGCGACCTTGTTTCCCGCGACAGGGTTGCCCTGGGCATCTGTCACCGTGGCTGTGGCGGTACTGGTCGACGTGCCGTTGGCCGTGATCGAGGCCGGCGCCAGCGCCAGGACGACCTTGGCGGGCGCTGCCGCGGTCTGCGTCAGGGTCACCTGAGCAGACAGGTTCGGCGTGGTCGAGGTATCGGTGGCGGTGATCGTCGGCGTTCCGGCTGTAGTCGAGCTCGTGATCGTGGCGCTGTAAGTGCCGTTGGCGTTGTTGGTCACCGCGCTGATCTTCTCGCCCGCGTCGGCCGACGTGAACGTGATCGCGTCGCCGGCGGCGGCGGTGCCGTTGGCGCTGACGGTGGCGGTGGCGACGCTCGTCGACGTGCCGTCGGCGGCGATCGATGCCGGCGACAGCGCGACCGCGATCGTGTTTGCCGGCCAGGTGATCGGCGCCGTATAGGTGGTGGCGCCGGTGCCGATCGTCGTCCAGCCCGACTGCGTGCCGCCGTAGACCGATCCGACGGCTGGGTCGCCTGTGACCGGGACCTGGGCGGCCCCCGTGCCGGAGTTGGTGATCGTGACCTGGTTGCCCTGGATGTAGCCGCTGACCCACGTGTTGGCGGACCACGCCGCCTGCTGGGCCAACAGCGTCGCGATCTGCTGCATGGTGAGCTGCACGATCGGCACGCTGAAGTACGCGTTGTACTGCGCCAGCAGCTGGTTCATCGTCGAGTAGTACAGGCCGTCGCCGACGGTCGCCGATGTGTTCGGCGGCGTGCCGGTCGTCGGCGCGCCGGCCGGCGGTGTTCCCATCAGGTTGGTCTGGTGGAAGTAGTCCGGACGCGGGTCATTGCCCATGATGTGGGCGAACATGCCCTGGTCGACGCTGTTGATGATGTTGGCGAACGTCGCCGGAGCTGTCAGGCACGTGGTGGTCGAGCTGGGCTGGCAGGCGCCGCCGAGGGACGGCGGCAGGTACAGGTGGTTGTACTCGTCGACCTCCTGGGCCTCGGTCGAGACGTTGTAGTAGATGTTGGTCGGATAGCGCGGGACCGCTTGTGCACCGCCGTCGGTGAACGTCGTGCCGGCGGCGAACTGCGTGCTCGGCGGTGATCCCGGCGTGAAGGTTGCCGTTGCCGGGTTGGGGTAGGACTTGGACGAATCCGCGCCGAAGGCGTGGATGCCGATCGCCGACCATGCGGCGGCCAGGCCGGCGTTTTGCTGGTAGGGCGTCTCGGTCGCGGTGTTGACGGCCGGCGGCGCCGAGCTTGCCGCACCTGCGCTGCCGGTGTCGGTGTAGGTCTGTTGCAGCGAGCCGCCGCCGGTGACGTTGGTGGTCGAGGTCGGATCGGCGAACGAGGTGTTCGGCGGTGTCGACGCGGGTGCGTTGATCGTGGTCACCAGGGTCCACTGGCCGGTGGCGATATTCTCGCGGTAGATCTTGTAGTCCGCGGCATGGCAGACGGCCTGCCATTGCAACGTGACCGATCCGGGTGCGGTCAGCGTCTGCTGTGTCTCCGACGCCGAGGATTCTCCGCCGGTCGCTGAGAACTGGTCGGTGATCGCCCATGTATAGGTGCCTGCCGGGAGTGTGCCCGAGGCGCTCGACACCGTTGCCTGGTCAAACGAGGGCGGGTCGACGGTCCCGGGGTTGCCGGGCAGGAGGTTGGCAAGGCCGGAGTGCTCGCCGGTCACG
>Ga0335081_10022316_pt1 | contig 10245 bp, 12 predicted proteins | sample Lox_Sample_35_FD_206713 | JGI IMG/M metagenome (GOLD analysis project Ga0335081, IMG submission 206713) | Soil microbial communities from Loxahatchee National Wildlife Refuge, Florida, United States - Lox_Sample_3.5 | ecosystem: Environmental > Terrestrial > Soil > Wetlands | place: USA...
GCCCGATTTGATCCCGGTGCTGCGGGACACCGGTCTGGCGATGCTGGTCTGGGCGATCGCGGTGGCGGCGGCGCTGGCGCTGACCGGGTAGAGCGAGCAGACGCAACCAGGCCTCTAGGCGGCCTTGTCCAGCAGCGCGAGGATCGACGCGCGCAACCGCGCGGTGTAGACGTGTTCGGTGATCAATCCGATCGCCGCCTTGTCACCGCTGCGCATGACGCCCAGCAGGAGGTGCTCGCAGCCGATCTCGTTGTCCTTGTGGGCCAACGTCTCTCGCACCGCCAGCTCGACGGACTTCTTCGCGGTGCGGTTGAACGGGATGTGGCTGGACCGGCGCTGCCGGCCGCGCCGGCGGCCGGACCGGGCTAGCGCGTTGTCGAACACGTCGGCGCCGAAGGTGCGTGCCACGCTGTCGCGCACCGCCTCCAGGTCGATGCCGATGGCGCGCAACGCCTCGGCGTCCTCAGCAAAATCTGGGCACGACGCGTCGGCTATCGGGGCAGCCTCGATCAGGCGGGCCCGCACCACATCGGCCGTCAACCCGTAGCCGCTCAAGGCGGCGGACAGGTCATTGCCGGCCGCCTGCAGGATCCCGAGCAGCAGGTGCTGTGGCGCGACTTCGCGGGTGCGCAGTTCGCGGGCCTCCTCCTGGGCGAGTACGACGGCAACCCGGGCATGACGGGCGAAGCGCTCGAACATGCGTCATCTCCTCCGGTTGTACTTCTGATGCACGGCCTGCCGGCTCACGCCGAGGGCCCCGGCGATGGCCTGCCAACTCCAGCCCTGCTGGCGCGCGTTGGCGACGTGAATCGCCTCGAGGCGCTCCTGCAATCGCTGTAGCGCACGCACCGCGCGCAGCCCGACCGCCGGGTCGGTGTTGGCCGCTGCGTCGGCGGCCGGCCCCATTTCGAGGTGGGACAGGTCCGACAGCTCACTCATGGCGTCAATGTAACTTGACACGTGCGTCGCGTCAATAAACGTTGACGATGGGCGGGTGCTGTGGCACCTGCGCCATCGGGCGCGGACCGGCACGGCATACAGTCGATTCAGACTGCACCCACCCCAGATAAGGACGGGCATGAGTCAGATCACCACGACCCGTGGGCCCAAGAACGTCGGATTGCTCAGCGTCGGGGCTTACCGACCCGACCGTGTGGTCAGCAACGATGAGATCTGTCAGAACATCGATTCTTCCGACGAGTGGATCTATTCCCGAACCGGAATCAAGACGCGCAGATTCGCCGCCGACGATGAATCCGCTGCTTCCATGGCGACCGAGGCCGGCCGGCGCGCACTGTCAATCGCCTCACTCACCCCGGCCGACATCGATGGCGTGATCGTCACCACCAACACCCATTTCCTGCAAACCCCACCAGCCGCCCCGATGGTCGCATCGGCGCTGGGCGCCAAGGGTGTTCTCGGGTTCGACATTTCGGCAGGGTGCGCCGGGTTCGGATACGCGCTTGGCGCGGCGGCCGACATGATCCGGGGCGGAGCCGCCGCAAAGATGCTGGTGGTCGGCACGGAGAAACTGTCCCCCACCATCGACATGCGCGACCGCGGCAACTGTTTCATCTTCGCCGACGGCGCGGCAGCGGTGGTGGTGGGCGAGACACCTGTTCAAGGCATTGGACCGATCGTCGCGGGTAGCGACGGTGAACAGGCCAACGCCATACGCCAGGACATCGACTGGATCACTTTCGCGCAGAACCCAAGTGGCCCACGTCCGTTCGTGCGGCTCGAAGGTCCCGCGGTGTTCCGTTGGGCGGCATTCCAGATGGGCGACGTCGGTCGACGGGCACTGGACGCAGCGGGGGTCAGGCCCGATGAGATTGACGTGTTTGTACCTCATCAAGCCAACAGCCGAATCAATGAGCTCCTGGCCAAGACCCTTCAGTTGCGGCCGGATGCGGTTATCGCCAACGACATTGAGCAAACCGGAAACACGTCAGCGGCTTCGATTCCCTTGGCGATGGCCGAACTACTGGAAGTCGGGGCAGCCAGGCCCGGCGATCTGGCTCTGCTGATCGGTTACGGTGCAGGCCTGACCTACGCCGCACAGGTCGTGCGGATGCCGCCGGGTGGCGGGTGATCTCACTCGTTGTCCGGCGTCTCACCGGGTAGGTCCTCGCCGCGCAGCCGGGCCCGCAATTGCTCACGTTCGCGGCGGCGGCGCTCGCCGGTTATCGCAAGGGCGGCAGTGGCACGCCTGCGCAGCGGGGTGAACAGCCAGATGCCCAGGGGCATCGCGATGATCAGGGCGAACAACACCGCCACGACGATGGGCAATTGGGTGACCCCCAGCAATCGCGCCACCCCGTAGATGGCGCCGCTGAGCGCGACCACCAGCAGCAACCGGGCCGTCGCGTAGAGCAAAACGTCGACGACTATCCGATCTCCGGCGCGATTCCCAGTGCTCCCAACGCTTTCGTCGCTCGGCCCTTCTGACACGGCTCGAGCCTACGGCGCGGGTATATTCGCTCCAAGGAGGTGTTGAGTGCTCTACCTGCTCCTCGTCCTGGTTCTGGGGACGCTGATCTACCTTGGCTGGCGCGCAGCGCGGTCGCAGGCCAACCGGTCCAAGACTCGCGTGATCGGCCCTGACGACGACCCGGATTTCTTGCGGCGGCTAGGACATGGGGACAACAACCCGCGCTAACCCTCCCTAAAGACCCGGGTTGGGCCGTTGGTCGCCAGGGAACCCATCGGCGACGACGGCCGCCAGCTCGGTGAGCGCTTCGCGGGTGGGCCGCCGCAATCGGTCCAGGCTGATCTCGGCGCCCTCCTCGAGATGAGGGTCGAACGGCACCAACCGCACCGCGCGGCAACGCCGCGCGAAGTGATCGACCACCTTTTGCATGTCGACATTGCCCGTCCGTGGCCGCACGGCATTGATCACCGCGACCGAGTTGCGCACCAGGTCTTCGTGGCCGTGCGCGTCGAGCCAGTCCAGCGTCGCCGAGGCGCTGCGCGCGCCATCGATAGATGTCGAGCTGAGCACGACGAGTACATCGGACCTGGCCAGCACCGATGACATCGCCGAGTGCAGCAGTCCGGTGCCGCAATCGGTGAGGACCAGGCCGTAGAACCGCTCCAGGATATGCATGGCGCGGGTGTAGTCGTCGGCGCTGAACGCCTCCGAGATCGCCGGATCGCTTTCCGACGCCAGCACTTCCAGCCCGCTCGGGCCCTGCGAGGTGTAGCGGCGGATGTCGCTGTAGCGCTCGATGGCTTTCGCGTCGTGCAGCAGCCGCCGGACACTGGATGCCGTCTGAAGCGGGACCTTCTGGTTCAGGGTGCCGCGGTCGGGGCTGGCGTCCACGGCCACCACCCGCTCACCGCGGATCGAGGCGAAGGTAGCTCCCAGCATCGCGGTGATCGTGGTTTTGCCGACACCACCCTTCAGCGACACCATCGCGATCCGGTAGCAACCCCGCAGTGGTCTGTTCACCCGTGCCACGAGGTCGTTGTAACGCGCGGCCCGGGGACTCTCCCCCAAATTGATCAGCTGACCGGACAGCACGTAGAGCAACCGGCGCCAGCCCTCCGACGGCGGCGGTTTGACCGGTCGCAACAGCATGCTGGTGGACAGTTCCGGGTACGGCGTGTGTGGCACGAGCTCGGGGCGGTACGAAGAATCCACGGGCCGCACGGGCACTTCGGCCGGGCCTCCGTAATAGCCGCCGAATCCCGCCGGGTCGACCCGCGGGATGCCGGTAATCGGGGTTGAATCCCAGGGTGGCATCACGGCGGGTGCTGTTGGAGGCGCCACGGCCCGCGCATCGGGTGCGGGCCGCCGCTGCTCGGTGCGGAATCCGGCGAAGGCCCGGGTCGGTGCTTCGCCGCCCGGTTCGGCGGGCGATTCGCCGGCGTATGGCGCGGGCGGCAGCTGAGACGGTGTCGGGGGTGGCAATTGCGTGGTCGGATGGTCGATGCCGTTGCGACCCTCGAAGCTTTCGGGCGCATCTTGGCCCATCGAGCCGGTTCTCGGATTATCGGACACGTGTACTCCCCTTGTCGTAAGTACTCGGGTCAACCCACGCCCGCATAGGAATGCAGGCCCACGGTGACCAGGTTAACGAAGAACAAATTGAAGACCATGGCCACGAATCCCACGACGTTGATCCATGCTGCCTTCCTGTCTCGCCATCCCGCGGTCGACCTGGCGTGTAGATACGCCGCGTAGATCACCCATGCGACGAAAGACACAGTCTCCTTGGGATCCCAACCCCAGTACCTGCCCCAGGCTTCTTCGGCCCAGATCGCACCGAAAATTACCCCGAAACCGAACACCGGAAACGCGAAGATCGTCGTCCGGTAGGCGATCCGGTCCAGGGTCTGCGCGTCGGGCAAACGCTGCACGATGCGCGCCGGCCGGCTGTCAGCGTTTGCGGGATTGTCGGGGTCACCGAGCCGCGAGGTGCGCAGCAGGAACAGGATGCTGGCGATGCCGGCGACCAGGAACACCCCCGAACCGAGGCTCACCACCGAGACGTGAATGGGCAGCCAGTAGGACTGCAGCGCCGGCATCACCGGTGCGGCGTTGGTGTAGAGCCAGCGTCCGGAAACCGTCAGCAGGACGAGCACCGGCAACAGCAGGAAAACCCACAGCGGACGGTACTGCGGGCGACGCAAGACGATTGCGCCCGCCACCAAGCCGCTCAGGCACGTCAGGTTGATGAACTCGTACATGTTGCCCCAGGGCACCCGCATGGTGGCCAGGCCGCGCAGGACGACGCACGCCATCAGCAGCCCGATGCCCAGGTAGACCACGGCCAGCCCGGCCCGCCCGACGCGTTCGTCGAACGGCCGGACCGGACCGTCCTCGACGATGCCGGGGGTCGCGCTGTCCGCGGCAACCGACCCTGCCAGTACCCGCGCGCGGGTGTCCGCGCGGCGGCCACCGACATACGCCAGCTCGAAGGCCAGCAGCAGCAGCGCGACCACCAGCGCCACCACGGCCGAGGTGAACGCCCAGTCGGAGTAGCGCGCCAGGCCGATGTTGACGTGCAGGGTATTCACGTGGCTTCCCTTCCGGCCTTGACGGCGGTGGTGGCCGTTCCGACGGCCTCGGCGGCCGACGCGCCGAGCCCGGCCAGCAGCCTCTCGGTCAGCCTCTCGAACTCGTCGCCCCACCCGGAATTGTCGGTGCGCGCCAGGCCGCCCAGCTCGACATTCACCGTACCGGGGGCGTCCTCGCCCGCGGACGTGAGCCGGACCCACACCCGGCGGCGGCGGACCAGCAGCGACACCAGCAGGCCGGCCATCATCGTGATGGCGAAAACCAGCACCCAGGTCTGGCCGGGGTCGTGAGACACCTGCAGGTTGACGAACGGAACCGCCCCGTCGAAGCGGACGACGGTCCCGGCCGCCGGGCCTTGGTCAAGCCGGACCTGTTCGCCGGCGCGCAGGTTGACTCGCTTTTCCTTGGTCAGCCGGCCCTGATCGATCAACCGGGGATCCAAGGTGAACAGCGACTGCGGACGCCCGCTGTCCAGGCCGGTGTCACCGCGGTAGACGTCGACGGCCACCGCCGGGGCATTCAGGGCCGGGAAGCGCGACGACAACAGGGTGCCGTCGAGCTGCTCGGTCGGCGCCAGCAGGCCCTGGATCGCGATCTCGTGCTGGCGGCGCTCGAGGGCGTTGGGATAACTGCCCGCGGGCGGGTCGATACGGACCACCCCCGAGGAGAGCAGCGTCTGCGGATTTTCCGGTCGCCATTGCACGGTCGAGGTGCGCGCCTGCCCGTCCGGGAATATCACCGTGAAGGTGGGCGCGTAGCCGTGGCCCTGCAAGTACACCCGGTCACCGCCGACGCGCAGCGGATGATTGACCTCCAGCCGGTAGGGCCGCCAGGTATTCGACGTCAGGTCGCCACCCGATTGATAGCCGATGTCAGCGGCGAACGAGGTGGCCTGCCCCGACGGCAGGTAGTGCGCCGCAAAGTCGTTGACCCGGATACACATCGGATGCAGCGACGTGCCGTCGACGGTGTTGCCGGCGCGGAACGAGTCGAACGCGGCCGGCGATGCCGAGCAGAACCCTGGCCCGCCGTCGGCAATGACGATCACATTGCCCTCGTAGCCGAAGAGTTTGCCGACGGCCACCGCGACCAGCAGGCCCAGCAGCGAGAAGTGGAAGACCAGGTTGCCGAATTCGCGCAGGTAGCCCTTCTCGGCGGACACCTCCACCGTGTCGGGGGCGGCGTTGGGGTGTCGGATGGTCGAGCGCCAGCCGCGCAACCGGCCGGCGATGGCGTTGGCGGTATTTTCCAGGGTGTCGGGGTCGGCGGGATCGGCGAAAAGCCGCGAGCCGGCGTGCTTGGGCAGCCGGGCCAGGTTGCGCGGGGCGGCCACCGGGGTGGCGCGCAGGCTGCGGGCGTGCTCGATCATCCGCGGGGTCAGGCAGCCCACGAGCGACACGAACAGCAGCACGTAGATGGCGGTGAACCAGAAGCTGGAGAACACGTCGAAGCCCTGCAGCGCATCCAGCCAAGGGCCGATCACCGGATGGGCGGCCAGGTAGTCGTTGACCTTGCCGGCGTTGAGGCTGCGCTGCGGCAGCAGCGCACCGGGTATCGCGCCGAGCGCGAGCAAGAACAGCAGCACCAGCGCGGTGCCCATCGAGGTCAGCGAGCGCCAGGCATTGCGGGTTTTCGCCGCGAGCAGTCGCGCAAGGTCTCCCGCCATCAAATCGGCAACCTCACGTCGGACACGAACGCGTCGCGCAGCCACGACACAAAGTCATTCCAGACGCCGGTCACCAGCGCGGCACCGACCATGATCAGCAGGGCGCCGCCGAAAACCTGAATGGCCCTGGTGTGCCGGCGTAACCACGCCAGGCCCGACACCGCCCCCGCCGACCCGAATGCCAGCGCCACAAACGGGATCCCCAACCCCATGCAGTAGGCGATCGTCAACACGATTCCGCGCGCCACTTTAGCGCCGTCGGTGGCCGCGGCGACGGTGATCACCCCGCTCAGCGTCGGCCCCAGGCACGGCGTCCAGCCCAGTGCGAACACGGCGCCGAGCACCGGCGCCCCCGCGACCGTCGTCAACTGCTTCGGGCTGAACCGGACCTGCCGCTGCATGGCCGGGATGAGACCCACGAAGACCAGGCCCATCACGATGGTCAGCACGCCCCCGACCCGCTGCAGCAGTAGCTGGTTGGTGATCAGCGTGGTCGTCATGCCCAGCACCGCGACGGTGCCCAGGACGAACACGGTGGTAAAGCCGGCCACGAACAGCGCCGCGGATCCAGCGACCCGCCACCGCACAGCGGGCGGGGCCTTGACGCGGCCGCCCTGCGCCGCAGAACCGTCGGCGACGCCGACGACTCCGACGATGGAAGCGAGATACGACAGGTAGCCCGGCACCAGCGGCACCACACACGGTGAGGCGAACGACACCAGCCCCGCCAGCAGGCAGACCCCGAGTGCCAGCAGCAGCGGCCCGGCGGCGGCGATCTGGGTGAACCCGGTCATTGCGGCCCGGGCGAGCCCTGCCCCGCCGCGTCAGTCTCGCTGGCAACCCGTTGCACCACTGGCTGCAGATCCCCGGCCAGCAGTTCCCGCAAGAACACCGCCGCGACCCGATGCCGGCGATCCAGCACCAGCGTGGACGGGATCACGGTGGTCGGGTACTTGCCGCCGAACGCGATCAGGGTCCGCATCGCCGGGTCATAGATCGATGGGAACGTCACGTGGCGGTCGGCGACGAAGTCCTGGGCCGCCTGGCGATTGTTGTCGCGGACATCGATGCCGAGGAAGGACACCCCGGATGTTCGGGTGCCGTCATGCACCTGCTGCAGTTGGCTGACCTCGGCGCGGCACGGCCCGCACCACTGCCCCCAAACGTTGATGACGACGACGTTTCCCGCGAAGCCATCCAGCGAGACCGTGCGCGCCGGATCCGCCAGATCCGGCCCGGACAGCGGGCCCGGGCGGCCACGACTTGCGGGCGGGTCGTAGAAGATGTCGGTCTTGCCGCCGGGTGACACGAATTCGAACGTGCCGCCCTGGGCAACCGCATCGCGCCCGGAACATCCGGCCACCAGCGATACCAGCACGACCCCGGCGAGAAACAGCCGCCACATGTTCACGCGCCCGCCGGTTGGGAGTACTCGACGTCGACCAGGCGGTCGCCGTCGTAGACCAGGGTGGTCACCGAGGCGAGCCCGCATTCCCGTCGCCGCGGGTCATGCCAGAGCCGCTTACCGGTCAGGTGCAGCCGCAGCGTCCACACCGGCAGTTGGTGGCTGACGCACACCACCTCGTGGCCGGTTCCCCGGGCACGTGCCTTGTCGACAGCGGTCGTCATGCGTTCCGCGACCTGCACGTAGGGCTCGCCCCACGACGGGGTGAACGGATTGCGCAGCTGCCACCAGAACCGCGGGTCGCGCCAGGCGCCGTCGCCCGGGCCGACGCGCCTGCCCTCGAAGAAGTTGGCCGACTCGATCAGGTCGGGGTCGGTATCCACCGGGAGGTCGTGCCGGGCACCTATGGGTGCGGCAGTCTCCCGGGCGCGCTGCAGCGGCGAGGAGATCACCGCGACGATGTCGCGGTGAGCCAGCGCGTCAGCCACCGCCTGGGCTTGCACCCTGCCATTTTCGGAGAGGCGGTATCCGGGCAGCCGGCCGTACAGACCGCCGGTGGGGTTGTACACCTCGCCGTGGCGCACCACGTGAACGCGGGTTTGCTCGGCCATCAGGATTCCCGTCCCCGGGGGGCGGCTTCGGCCGCGGCTCGTGCCGCGGAGGAAAGAGCGTCGGCGATGCGCTCGAATGCCGTGTCGTCCAGTGCGGCCGAGACGAACCACGCCTCGTAGGGGCTGCACGGCGGGTAGACGCCCGCGTCCAGCAGAGCATGAAAGAAGGGGGCGTAACGGTGCGTTTCGCTGGCCCGCGCCGACGCGAAGTCGATCACCGGCGTTTCGGAGAAGAACACGCTCAACATGTTGCCGGCCCGCGGAATCTGATGCGGCACGCCCGCATTCGTCAGTGCCTCGGCGAGCAGCCCGGCCAGGCGGTCGGCGTTGGCGTCCAGGGCCGCGTAGACCGCGTCGTCCGCGTTACGCAGCGTGGCCAGCCCCGCGGCCATCGCCACCGGGTTACCCGACAGCGTCCCGGCTTGGTATACCGGCCCCAGGGGCGCCAGCCGTTCCATCACCTCGGCTCGGCCGCCGAACGCGGCAGCCGGCAGCCCGCCGCTCATCACCTTGCCGAAGGTAAACAGGTCGGCGGTGACCGGATCGATTCCGTACCAACCACTCCGGCTGACCCGGAAACCTGTCATGACCTCGTCGACGATCAGCAGCGCGCCGTGCTCGGCGGTGATCGCACGCAGCGCCGCGTTGTAGCCGGGCGCGGGCGGGACGACGCCCATGTTACCGGGGCTGGCTTCGGTGATCACGGCGGCGACGTCGCCACCGAACCGGGCGAACGTCTGCCGCACGGCGTCGATGTCGTTGTAGGGCAACACAATTGTGTCGGCCGCGGTGGCGCCGGTGACCCCCGGCGAGGACGGCAGGCCCAGCGTCGCCACCCCCGAGCCCGCATCGGCGAGCAGCGCGTCGACATGGCCGTGGTAGCAGCCGGAGAACTTGACGATCTTGGCGCGACCGGTGAATCCACGGGCCAGCCGCACGGCGCTCATGGTGGCCTCGGTGCCGGAGTTCACCAGCCGTATCCGCTCCACGGGTGCGACCCGCCCGATGATCTCGGTTGCCAGCCGGCTCTCCGCGGGCGTCGGCGCCCCGAACGACAAGCCGGACGCGGCGGCCTTGGCGACGGCCTCGACAACGGCCGGATGCGCGTGACCCAGGATCATCGGACCCCACGAGCACACCAGGTCGACGTAGCGGTTGCCGTCGGCGTCGGTGAGCCAGCAGCCGTGCGCCTCGGTGATGAACCGCGGGGTACCGCCCACCGCGGTGAACGCCCGAACCGGGGAGTTGACCCCGCCGGGAATGACCGCGCAGGCGTCCTGGAACAACTGCGCCGAGGTGCGCGCGCTCGCGGTCGCCTGGTCAGTGCTACCCATGCGGACCAGTGTCCCAGCCTCCTGGACCCGCTCAACTACAGGGTGTAGAAGTTGCTGATGACACCGCAGTCGGCCGCTGCGGTCGCACTGGCCCGGGTCGAAGCGGTGCGCGACGATCCGAGCGCGCGGCTGTCACTGATGCGGAGTTGCTACCGGGTCCCCTCCCACGTGGACCGCGGCTATCTGCCTTTTCGCGGGGCCGCATC
>Ga0335081_10022319_pt1 | contig 10244 bp, 10 predicted proteins | sample Lox_Sample_35_FD_206713 | JGI IMG/M metagenome (GOLD analysis project Ga0335081, IMG submission 206713) | Soil microbial communities from Loxahatchee National Wildlife Refuge, Florida, United States - Lox_Sample_3.5 | ecosystem: Environmental > Terrestrial > Soil > Wetlands | place: USA...
CAGCTTCGCCAGAACGCGCTCGAAGCCATCCAAAAGGTCCGGTGGATGCCGGAGTGGGGCGAGGAGCGCATGTCGAACATGATCGCGACGCGTCCCGACTGGTGCATCTCGCGCCAGCGCGTCTGGGGTGTCCCGATTACGGTGTTCTACTGCGGCCAATGCCGCGAGCCGCTGACCGAGCGGAGGATTCTGGACGGTGTGGTCGATCTGTTCCAAAAGCACACGGCAGACGTCTGGTATGAGCGCAGCGCCGACGAACTGATTCCCGCGGGAACGACCTGCCCGCGGTGCGGATCGGCCGAGTTCACCAAGGAATCCGACATCCTGGATGTCTGGTTCGACTCCGGATCGAGCCACCTGGCGGTACTCACCAGGGAAAACGGGTTTGATTGGCCCTCCCATCTCTATATCGAAGGCGGCGACCAGTACCGCGGCTGGTTCCACAGCTCGCTGCTGGTCGGCGTGGGCCTGCGCGGCGCGGCGCCGTATCGCGCCTGTGCCACGAATGGGTGGGCGCTCGATGGCGACGGCCGGGCCATGTCGAAGTCGTTGGGCAACGTCATCGCCCCCGAGGAAGTGATCAAGAAATACGGCGCCGAAGTGCTGCGGCTGTGGACCGCTTCCGTCGAGTTTCATGAAGACGTGCGCATGTCAGACCTGATTCTCGCCCGTCTTACGGAAGCCTATCGCAAGCTGCGCAATACGTTCCGATACCCGTTGGGCAACTTGTCCGACTTCGATCCGCAGCGCGATGTCGTGCCCGGTGACCGGCTGCCCGAGATCGACCAGTGGATTCTGTTGCGCGCGGAGGACCTCGTGGCACGCTGCCGCGCCTGGTACGAGGAGTTCGCCTTTCACAAGGTCTATCGCGCGCTGTACGATTTCGCGACAGTAGATTTGAGCGCCGTTTACTTCGATGTGTTGAAAGACCGGCTATATACCGCCGCTCCGCGGTCGCACAGCCGCAGGAGCGCGCAAACCGTTCTCCACCGCCTGGTTTATGCGCTGGTGCGCTTGTGCGCGCCCATCCTGGTTTTCACCACCGAGGAAGTGTGGAAGCACATGGGACTCGAAGGCAGTGTGCATACGGCGCTGTTTCCGGAGCCTGCGGAGCTTACCGCCGGAATCCCCGGGGAGCACCGGAAACGCGCGGAAAACTGGGACCGTCTGATGGAAGTGAGGCAGGACGTGCTCAAGAGTCTGGAGGTGGCGCGCCGGGAAAAGTTCATCGGCGCTCCGCTCGAGGCGCGCATCCGCTTGAGCGCAAACGGCGATTTGTATCCGTTGCTGGAAAAGTACGCGGCGGAGCTGCCGGCGCTGTTCATCGTTTCGCAGGTCGAGCTGGCTGCGGGCGGAGGAGACGAGATTCGCGTGAAGGTCGAACGTGCGGCCGGCGCGAAATGTGAGCGGTGCTGGAAGTACACCACCGACGTCGGTTCGAACGCGGCGTATCCCACGATCTGCGCCGCTTGCGCCGGCGCGGTTGACGAGATCCTCCATGCGTGAACCGGCGGCCCGTTTTCTCATGTACGGCCTCGCAGTAACGGTGTTCGCGGTCGACCGGCTCACCAAGTGGATCATCGAAACGCGCGTCTCGGCATTCGACAACCTCGTGGTGATTCCGGGGTTCTTCGAGATCGTGCATTCTCAGAACAAAGGCGCAGCTTTCGGGCTCTTTTCCGAATCCACGTCGGAATGGCGCTCGGTGCTGTTGATCGGATTCTCCGTGGTGGCGCTCGTCGCTCTGACCGTGATGTTGTGGCGGACATCGCGGTTTGACCGCAAGACCGCCGTGGCGCTCGCGCTCATCCTGGGGGGAGCGCTGGGGAACGTGTTCGACCGTGTCCACCTGGGAACGGTAACCGATTTCCTGCTGTTCTATATCGGCAGCTATCAGTGGCCGGCATTCAATGCCGCGGATAGCGCCATCGTGATCGGCAGCGGCCTGCTGCTGCTCGACTTCCTGAGGATGAAGCGCCAGCCGGCGCGTTCCGAACATGTTTCCTGAAGTTTTTCGCATTGGCGGATTCTTCCTGCCGACCTACGGCCTGCTGGTGGCAATCGCATTTCTCACCGCGCTGTGGGTCATCGGGCGGCTGGCGGTGAAATCGGGGTTGAGCCAGGAATCCGTGCTGAACCTGGGCATTTATGTGGCGCTGGCGGGCATCGTCGGAGCCAAACTGCTCATGATTGCGCTCGATCCGGCGGTCCGCGGCGAGTGGCGCGAAATTTTCTCGTTGTCGACCTTACAAGCCGCCGGCATCTTCTACGGCGGATTCGTGGCGGCGCTGGCCGTGGCTTTCCTGTACATGTGGCGGAAGCATCTCCCGGCGCTGAGAACGGCGGACGTCTTTGCGCCGGGGTTGGCGCTGGGACACGCGATCGGACGGCTGGGTTGTTTTTCCGCGGGCTGCTGCTGGGGTGTCCAGACCCATCTGCCGTGGGCCGTGGTGTTCACCAGTCCGCGAGCGAACGAGCTGGTGGGCGTGCCATTGGGCGTCCCATTGCATCCCACCCAGCTTTATGAATCCGCCGGCGAACTGATCATCTTCGCGGCGCTCTATTGGCGGTTCCTGCGGCCGCACCACGAAGGCTCCATTGTCAGTCTTTACCTGGTTCTGTACGGGTTCTTGCGGTTTCTGGTCGAATTTGTGCGCTATCACGATCCGCAATCCAATCCGTTGGCCGGGCCGTTTTCCACCGAACAGTGGATCTCGCTGGGGCTGATCTCGGCCGGTCTCGCGTTCTGGCTGTTCGCGCGCAACCGGCAGGCCATAACCGTCGTGACTTCCTCCGCGGCGCAGCCTACGTCGTGACCGCGCTACGCGGAACGTGAGAGCCGGACGACAAACAGGCAGAAGTGCCTATTCCACGGCAACATGCTCTTAATGGCCGTGGTATCCTGATGCGCGCAACGTGCCACAAACGCGACAAACCAAACTCCGGAAAACGGAACTGATCGGCCAGCAGCCCGCCGAAGAGCCGCGAGAGCAGCCGCCTGCGGTCATTCCGATTCGGATTACGGCGCTGGTGGTCTCGCACAATCGCGTGGACAAACTACGCCGGGCCATCGAGGCGCTCGAGCGTTCCGAAGAGCGCGAGAAACTGGAGATTCTCGTGGTCGATAACGGCTCGACGGACGGCAGCACGGAGCTGGAATCGGAATTCCCCAATACGCGCTTCATTCGGATGCCGCGCAACTTTGGTTTGACCAAGGCGTTGAACGTCGGCGTACGCGGCGCCAAGGGCGAATTCATTTTGTTGCTGCATGAAGACACGGAGGTATCGCCGGATACGGCGCGCGTGCTGGCCGCTGTGCTCGAGAGCCAGAACGAAGCCGGCGCCGTTTGCCCGTTATTGGTGACACCCGATGGGACGCCCGCCCCGCAACTCGAAGAATTGCCCCATCCCGGCCGCACCGGCGTGGTCTGGCTCGCGGCGGATCCGGCCGCAGGCGAACAGGCGGTCAGCTACGCTCGCGGCGCTGCGCTGATGGTGCGCAGTTTCGTCTTCAAAGCCATTCGGCAGATCGACGAACGTTACGGCACCTATGGCAGCGACGCGGAGCTTTGTTTTCAAGTGCGCCGTGCCGGCAAGCGTCTCATGCTGGCGCCATCCGCTCGCGTGGTGCACCACGGCCGGGATGATCTCGACGCGGCGGCGCGGGCTATGCGCGACGCGGATTTCCAGATCGGCATGGCGCTCTATATCCGCAAGCGCTACGGCTTGATCCGCGGGCTGCTGTTGCGGATCTCCGGAGCCCTCAGGGCGCTCGGCGGGTTGCTCAGCTTGCGGGATTTTCGCTATCACTGGATTCTCGTCGCCTGGCTGTGGAGCGGGCAAAAGATCGACGGCACGCAGCGCGATTGACCCCTAATCCGTCTTTGCCACACTACAGCGAACCGCCGAGACGCAGAGAAATACATTGGCCGGCATCTCAGTGCGCTGTCCTCGGTTAACTACAGGTATTGGCCAAAATAGTCGATACTAGAGCGTATGACCGAAATGCTTTGGATCGGTTTACCTATTCTGGTGTCGGTGGGATCCGGTTTCCTGGCGTATTACGTGATGAAGGCGCGCATGGAAGCGGCCATCGCCTGCGAGCGGGCGGGGTTGGCGGAGGCCCGCGCGACACTGGAGGCGCAGACCAAGACCCTCGAGCAAACCATTCGCGCCACCGAGGAGGCCGCCCGGCGCAGTGCCCTCGACGAGTTCCTGGCTGACCTGCGCGTTGAGGAGCGCCACTATCTCCGCGAGCAAAAGGCGCTGTTCATCAGCAAAAAGAGTCTGGTATTACAGGAGCGGATTTTCTTCCGCAATATACCTCTCTCCACGTGGGTGGAGCACGAGATGCCCGTGGAAGAGGGCGCCGACGTAGAGAAGCTCGCCAGGACCCTGGCGGTCTTCACGCCGGATCTGTTGCTTTCGCCGTCCAACGGAGCCAAGAAACTGCTGCGCTGAGTCCCCCTGCTGCGGGGGCCACCTCGCAGATGGCCATTTGGGTCACGCTGTCGCCCTAAACTCACAGGTACATTTCTCGCGTTTCCATCTGAAATCGGGCCTGACTCCGTGGCTCTTCCAATATGTTTTGCGGGATAATAAACACATGCTTTTCCGGTTGTGCGCGGGAATATGTGCGCTTGTGAGTATCGGCTGGGCCGCGGACATTCGCGTGGTCGAGGAGATTGTTGCCAAGGTCAACGGTGACATCATCACCAGGGGTGACCTCGAACAGGAACGCCAGCAGACGGAAGCCCAGTTGAAACAGCAGGGCCTCAGTGGCACGGCCCTCGACAAGGCCATAAAGGACCGCCAACGAGACTCTCTTCGCGATCAGATTGATCAGCTCCTGCTGGTGCAGAAGGGCAAGGACCTCAATATCAACGTGGATGCCGAAGTGACCAAGAAGATGGGGCAGATCCAGCTCGACAGCAAGATCACCGATCCGGACAAATTCCACGACTGGATTCGCGAGAACGCCGGTGTGTCGTTCGAAGATTTTAAGCTGCGCATCAAGAATCAGCTTCTGACGGAACGCGTGATCAGCCAGGAGGTCGGCTCGCGCATCAATGTCCCCCACCCCGAGGTCGAGAAGTACTACGAAGAGCACAAGAAGGATTTCGTGCGCGAGGAGCAGGTTTTCCTCCGCGAGATCCTGATCTCGACGGAAGGCAAAACGCCCGACCAGGCCGCACAGGCCGAAAAGCGCGCGAAAGATCTCGTGGGCCGCGCGCGCAAGGGCGAGAAATTCGCAGAACTGGCCCGCCAGTATTCTGATGCGGATACGCGAGAGAATTACGGGGAGTTGCCGCCGTATAAGCGCGGACAGTTCCTCAAGTCCATCGAAGACGTCGTTTTCAAGGAAAAGAAGGGCTACGTCACCGATCCGATCCGGATCCCGAACGGGTTTGAGATCTTGAAAATCGAAGAGCGCTACGAAGCCGGCCAGGCTCCGCTCGAGGAAGTGGAAAACGAGATCATGGAGCGGCTGTATATGCCGCGCATGCAGCCCAAAGTCCGCGAGTTCCTGACCAAACTGCGCGAAGACGCGTTCCTGGAAATCCGCGGTGGTTACATCGACTCCGGCGCGGCACCGAACAAGGACACCGCCTGGAAAGATCCGGCCACGCTGAAGCCGGAAACCACCACCAAGGAAGAAGTCGCGTCGCGCAAGCATCGCAAAAAGCTGTTGTGGGTGGTGCCGGTGCCCGGCACCTCCACCGCGAAAAAGGTCGAGACCGCCGGGAAAACGGGCGATTCCTCCAACTCGCAAACGCCCGCGGGTAGCGCCAACCGGCCGGCTGCCGCAGAACCTGCCGCGCCACCTGCGCCGGCGTCCGGCAGCCCGTCCACGGCGAATCCGCCAGCGCCTCCTCCCAACAATCCCAGCAATCCATGAAGTCTCCTTACGTTAAGGATCTGGAGCCCAACCGGAACTTTACGACCTCGTTCCTGGTGCGCTCCAAGGAGATCCGGGAAAAAAAGACCGGCGAGCCGTATCTGTCGCTGTACCTGTGCGATCGGACCGGCGAGATCGAAGCCAAAATGTGGGACAACGTCCCCGAAGTCATGGATAAGTTCGAGCGCGACGACTTCGTCAAGGTCAAAGGGCTGATCCAGGTCTATCACAACCGGCACCAGTTGACCATTCATAAAATGCGACGCCTCGAAGATAAAGAGGTGGATTTCGCCGACTATTTTCCGGCCTCGACGCGCGATGTCGGAGAGATGTGGAGCGAACTGCGATCCATCGTTGCCGGCATGACGGATATGCACCTGCGGGCCCTGGTGGAAGCGGTTCTCGACGATCCGGAGATTGCGCAGCGCTACCAGAAGGCGCCGGCCGCCAAGCAGATCCATCATGCCTGGCTGGGCGGGTTGCTCGAGCACGTGTTGTCGTTATGCCAGTTGTCGCGTTTCGCGGCCGAACACTACAAAGCGGATCTGAATCTTCTGCTGGCCGGCGCCGTGCTCCACGATGTCGGCAAGATCTACGAGTTGAGCTACGATCGCAGCTTTGGCTATACGACGGAGGGCCAGCTATTGGGCCACATGGTCATGGCTCTGCGAATTGTCGGTGAGAAGCTCCGGGAGATGCCCGGCTTTCCGCCGCGGCTGCGCACCCTCGTCGAGCACTTGATTATCAGTCATCATGGGAAGTATGAGTTTGGCTCGCCGAAGCTGCCGGCGTTTTCGGAAGCGCTGTTGTTCCATTATCTCGATGACATGGATTCCAAGATGGAATGCATGCGGTCGCTCGTCGAGCAGGATCGCTACCTGGATGGCAATTTCACAGGCTACAGTGCCTCACTGGAGCGCACCGTGCTGAAAAAAAACAAGTACCTCTCGCCCCCGCCAACCGAGGAACAAAAAACGGCTGGCGTTCAAACCCCTGCTGACGGGATTCCGGCGGCCGGCGCCATGGATGGTGCGGCCGCGCAGAAGGTGGCGCCTGCGGACGCTTCCCATCCGCTGTTTGCGGCGCCGCCGGTGGAGGAGTGATCCATGGCGCGCGCTGCCGCTGCACGGGAACTCCCACCACGACTCGAGCTGCTGTGTCTCAAAGCTTTATGGAGGCTGGGCGAGGGCCGCGTCACCGACGTGCACCGGCTGCTCTCTCAGCAGAAGCCGCTGGCCTACACTACTGTGCTGACGTTGCTCGACCGCCTGGCGCGTAAGGGCGTGGTGACCCGGCGCAAGATCGGGCGTGCGTACATGTATGCCCCTCAACTGACGCAGGACTCCCTGCGGCGTATCGCCTTGCGCGACTTCCTCGAGAATTATTTCGACGGTTCGACGGACCGCCTGCTCGATCTGCTGCGCGAAGCGCCGCCAGCCACGGCTCCGGTGATCTCCAGTCTGCCCGACGGCCGCCTGGATACGGCGCTGCTTTGAGCGCCGGGATGGCATTCTCCAGGATTCTGATCCGCGCGACGAATTGGGTAGGCGATGCGGTGATGTCGCTGCCGGCGATTCGCGCCGTGCGCGCGGGCTTCCCGCCGGCCGAGATTGCCGTCGTCGCGCGGCCCTGGGTCGCCGATCTCTATGCGCGCGAACGCTCGATCAATCGCGTGATTGTCTATACAGGGAACCCGGGATGGCATGATCTCGGCGGGAAATGGCGCCTGGCGCGTTCGCTGCGCCGCGAACAATTCGATTGCGCCATCCTTTTTCAAAACGCTTTTGAAGCCGCCGCGCTGGCCTGGCTCGCCGGCGTTCCCCGGCGCATCGGTTACGATCGTGACGGCCGACGCGCGCTGCTCACGGATGCCGTCGCCGTCCCGCGCGCGGATGAGATACCGCGCCACGAGCGTTTCTATTATCTGGAACTGCTGCGCCGCGCCGGACTGCTCGACGTTTTGCCCGAGAGCCCCTCCATATGCCTGGATGGCGCGGAAACCGCGGCGCTGTCCGGTGCGCGCCGTTTTGAACAGCTTGAGATCGCGCCGCCGTTTATCGGCGTGAGCCCGGGCGCGGCCTATGGCAACGCCAAGCGCTGGCCGCCGGAGCGCTTCTCCGAGGCAGCGCTTGCCGTGGCCGCGGCGAGCGGGGGCTCCGTTGTGCTGTTCGGCTCATCCGGCGAGCGGAGCCTTTGTGAAACGGTCGCCGGCCTGGTGCGGCAGAAGGGCGGCAAGGCATACAATCTCGCCGGCCAAACCGCTCTGCGGGAATTCATCGATCTGGCGGCGGCGTGCGAGGTCTTCCTGACGAACGATTCGGGCGCCATGCACATCGCCTCCGCCCTGGGCGTGCGTACGGTCGCGGTTTTCGGGGCCACCGATGACTCGACAACCGGCCCCACGGGGCCGCTTTCCCGCGTGGTTCGCGAGCCCGTGGAATGCAGCCCGTGCCTGCTGCGCGAGTGCCCGATCGATCACCGCTGCATGACCCGCGTGACCGCGCCCCGCGTGGCTCAGGTCGCGCTGGAGTTATTGCGATCGCAGGCTGTGCCGGGCATGCCCGGCCCCTACGAGCGTTGCAACAGAACGTAGAGGCCAGGAACGCCTCCCGGGCTTCAAAAATGGACACCAGACCCAAAATCATCGAGCCGGCCGCTCTCGAGGAACTCGTCGCCCGGCTGCGCGCTAAAGGCTCGCGCCTCAAGGTCGTCACCGGCCACTTCGACGTGCTGGTGGCCGAGCACCTGCGGCGCCTGCGCGAGATCCGGGACGGATCGAGTGAGCTGATTATTGTCGTGACGGAGCCGCCCGCGCCGCTGCTGCCCGCCCGCGCTCGCGCCGAATTAGTGGCATCGCTCGGCATGGTAGACTACGTGGTGCCGGCCGGCGAACAGGCAACCCGGGAACTGCTGACGCACTTCGCTGCGGATGAAATCGTGCGGGAAGAAACGGCCGATCTTCTTCGGGCTCGCCGGCTCGTGGAACATGTCCAGCGCCAGAATCAGCAATAACTCCGGTCCGCGCATTCTCGTGGTGCGGCTCGGAGCCATGGGAGACATTATCCACACGCTGCCGGCGGTGGCGTCCCTGAAGCACAGTTTTCCGGGCTGCCGGCTCACCTGGCTGGTCGAAGCGCCCTGGGCGCCGCTGCTCGATCGAAATCCATACGTGGACAGGATCACGATCGTGAGGCGTGAAAATCCCGGCGCCTGGATGCGCACCTGCCGGGAGCTGCGGCGTGAGCATTTTGATTTCGCCGTGGATTTCCAGGGTCTGTTGAAATCGGCGTTCGCTGCCACGATGGCCCGCCCCGACCGCATTTACGGTTTCCGCCGGTCGCGAGAAACACCCGCCGCGCTGTTCTATTCCAACCGTGCCGCGACGCGAGCCGTTCACAAGGTGGAGCAGAATCTGGAACTGGCGGCGGCCGCCGGAGCTGTCGGGATTTTGCGCACATTCCCGGTTCCCGAGGGCGTCCCGGAAGGCGAACTGCCCGAGACCCCGTTCGTGCTGGCGAGTCCGCTTGCCGGCTGGCGTTCGAAGCAGTGGCCCATGCCGTTCTACTCGCAGTTGGCCGAACGCCTCCGGAAAGACCTGGGACTGAAACTGGTGCTTAACGGCCCGCCGGGGTTCCTCAGCCGCGATGGCGAGGGCGCGGACGTGCTGAGCGGCCCAATTCCTCATTTCTCGGGCCTTCCCGGTTTGATCCATGCCACGCGCCGCGCCGCTGCGGTGATCGGTCTGGATAGCGGACCGCTGCACCTGGCTGCGGCGCTCGAAAAGCCCGGGGTGGCCATCTACGGCCCCACCGATCCAGCCATCAATGGCCCGTACGGTGAGACCATCACGGTGTTACGCAGCCCTCGCGCGGTGACCAGTTACAAGCGCTCCTCCGGCATTGACCCCAGCATGCGCGAGATCGATCCCGGCCAGGTTTTCCATGCGCTCGTCGCGCAACTGGCGCGCCGCCCCGCCGGCTGCGCCGCCGAATGACGCGGGAGTTCTTTCCAAAGCCTTACGCCGATTCTGTCGCCCGCCTGCGTGTTCCCAGCGGATTCTTGCTCGTCGCGGCGTTCGCCTGGTTTGCGCATCCGTCCATCCGTTCGCTCGCTTATGGCATTCCGGTTTCGTTTGCGGGCCTGGCGTTGCGCGCGTGGGCCGCCGGCCACCTGGCGAAGAACCAGCGCCTTACCACCGGCGGACCCTACGCCTACGTTCGCAACCCGCTCTACCTCGGTACGATGCTGGTTGCTCTTGGGCTAGCCATGGCGGCGCGCAGCATCGGCTGGGCTCTACTATTCGCCGCCGTGTTCCTGCTGATCTATCTTCCGGTCATCACGCTGG
>Ga0335081_10022320_pt1 | contig 10244 bp, 5 predicted proteins | sample Lox_Sample_35_FD_206713 | JGI IMG/M metagenome (GOLD analysis project Ga0335081, IMG submission 206713) | Soil microbial communities from Loxahatchee National Wildlife Refuge, Florida, United States - Lox_Sample_3.5 | ecosystem: Environmental > Terrestrial > Soil > Wetlands | place: USA: Florida...
TTGAGCTATCAGTGGCAGAAGAACGGCGTGAACATCGCCGGAGCGGCCTCCAGCAGCTACACCACACCAGCAACGACCACGACGGACAGCGGATCGACATTCGATGTGGTGGTCAGCAACCCGGCAGGGACGATGACGAGCAACGCAGTGACGCTCACGGTGAGCGCAGCGGTGGTGGCTCCAACGATTACCACGCAGCCCGCGAGCCAAACGGTGACCGCGGGGCAGACGGCGACTTTCACGGTGGCGGCCACAGGCACAGCACCGTTGAGCTATCAGTGGCAGAAGAACGGCGTGAACATCGCCGGAGCGGCCTCCAGCAGCTACACCACACCAGCAACGACCACGACGGACAGCGGATCGACATTCGATGTGGTGGTCACCAACACAGCAGGCACGGTGACGAGCGGAACGGTCACGCTGACCGTGAACAATGCTGGTGGGCAGCCGCCGTCGGTGCCGAGCGGGTTGACGGCCACTGCTGCTTCCTCGTCGCAGATTAATCTGTCCTGGAGCGCATCAACTGATACGACTGGAACTTTGGCGGGATACAAGATTTATCGCGGCGGGTCACAGATCGCGACTTCTACGACCACCTCCTATCAAGACACTGGGCTTGTAGCATCGACAACGTACGGTTATACCGTTGCGGCGTACGACACGGCAGGCAACACCTCGGCGCAATCGGCGGGTGCTTCCGCAACGACGCTGGCTTCGTCGGGCGGCGGCGGAGGAATTCCTAACACCCTCGGCTGGACAGACTTAACGGGCACGGCCTTAGTAAACGTACAGGCCCCCCCGGCTACCTACCCTTCCATACAGGGCTCGGGTGGTCCGGCCGCCGTTGTATCCGCTTGGGGCGGTGCAGCATATGACTCCAAGCGTAATCGCCTGGTTGTGTGGGGCGGTGGGCACGTCGACTATCATGGGAATGAGGTGTACGTGATCGACCTGAGTGCTAACCCGATTGTTCCCCGACGGCTGAACAATCCGGACGTCTATAGTTCGGGTTGCGGAGAAACAGTACCGGGAACCAACGACCCGTGCTCCAGACACACGTACACTGGGCTTGCGTATCTCCCAACGCAAGACCTTTTCTTTGCGTTGGGTGGTTCGACGGCCGATCAGGGAGCCTTCACTAACGCAAGCTGGCTGTTTAATTTCACAAATCTCTCCTGGCAACGAGGGCCAGTTAACAATGGTCTGCAAAATGGCGTCATTGCTTGCGACTATGATCCGAATCACGACAACGTACACTGCTTCGACAATCAGCTTGGATCCGTGTGGGACTACAATCCAGCTGCCAACACACTTACGGAAGTAACAAACGAGACTGGCGGGTTCCCTGGCCTGGACTTGTCGCCCGTAATGGATCCCGCGGGCAAGCGGTTCTACCTCATCGGTGGCGGTTCCATGATTTACTACAACGTGTCCGGGAACGCCCCATACCCGAACCGGGTTACAATGACAGTTCCTGCGTCCTGTGCGACCTTCGCTTCAGCGCACTACCCTGGACTTGCCTATGATCCCAATCAGAAGCTTTTGATTGAATGGCAGGGTGGGAACTCCGTTTACACCTACGATCCTGTCGCGAATGTCTGCTCAACCCAGACCTATCCTGGAGGCCCTCCTGCCGCGCCCACTTCTATCAATCAAGGGCAGCAACATAACGGCACTCATGGACGATTCCGGTATATCCCTACATTCGGAGTGTTCATCGTAGTGAATGATTGGAATCAGGATGCTTACTCGCTGCGTCTCACGCCTGCGAGTGGTGGCGGAGGATCCTCGGGGCCCACGATTTCGGGTGTGACCTCAACTTCCATAACGACGTCAGGCGCAACGGTCAATTGGACCACGGATGTGGCTGCCACCTCACAAGTAGAGTATGGAACCACGACTTCCTACGGTACCCTGACAACGCTGAATTCGACCTTGGTGACTAGTCACTCGGCTCAGCTCAGCGGCCTCGCTACCAATACCCTTTATCACTATCGGGTGCATTCAAAGAATTCCGCTGGCGTAGAGTCGATCAGCGGAGATTTTGCGTTCCAAACGGCCAGCACGACCGACACCACACCGCCGAGCGTAAGCATCACGTCTCCGGCATCCGGGGCAACGCTTTCTGGTACCGTTACGTTAGCCGCGAACGCTTCTGACAACGTTGGAGTAACTAGTGTCCAATTTCAACTGGACGGAGCGTCAATTGGCGCCGCATTGACCGCGAGCCCCTATTCGCTGTCTTGGGATTCCACCACGGCTGCTAACGGAGCCCATTCATTGACAGCCCAGGCTAGGGACGCAGCAGGCAACGTAGGCACTTCAGTCGCTGTCTCGGTGACCATATCGAATTCCACAGGTACGGCGGACCAGAATTTCCAGGCGCGTTGTGCGACAGCCGGCGTTTTGAGCTGCCAGGGTTTTGACACCGCCGCGACGTTCAATACTGCTGTAAACACTACGGCGATGACGGACGGGTTTACGTCTGTCCCTCTCACCAACATAAGCCGTGACACTACGGTGTTCCTTTCGGGCGGGTCATCCGCCAAGTTCTTCATACCAGCAAACTCTGGACTTAATGGTCCCGGCGGAAATTGGTGGGCATTCTTTGGACAAGGGTCCGCGAATCAGCGGTTCGGGTCGAATTCTGACTTCTATGTTCAATACGCCTTCCGTCCGGACTCCAACTGGGTCACAAAGTTCGTGTCGGACAGTTATCCCAAGCTCTCGATTTTTCATAGTATTGACGCGGGAAGCTGCGCCGACATGGAGATTACCACGATCAACATCCATGCTCTGGATGTTCCGATTATGTACACCCAATGTGGTGCCCGAAGTTTGGACACCAGCACTGACGGAACTACATACAATGAGAATGGTTCCCTGATTTATGGACAGCAAGGCTGGACGGAACCGGCGCCGTTCACGGGCTACCAATGTGAGTACAGCAATGGAGCGTGGAACAGCCCGAACTGTTTCAATTTCCAAGCCGACACCTGGTACACCCTCTACTGGCATGTTCACGTCGGGACGCTTACGCCGGATGGTCAACCTGCGGTGAATGACTCAACGATCGAAGCCTGGGTTGCTCCATACGGTCAGCAGATGCGGAAGTGGATCAACATACACAATTTCCCGCTGTTCAACGATCCGCCAGGCAATTGCAACGGACAGAGCCCTTGCCCACCGTTCAACGTCTTGGAATTGACTCAGTTCATGACCGCAAATACTACGAATAGCGCTGCTACCGTGTGGTACGACGAGTTGATTATCAGCAACAAACCGATTCCAGCACCGTTTGGAGTCAATCCGTAAGATGGCTTAGCACGCAATTGGACTGTGGCTGGGGAATCTCTTGCGCCGAGACGATATCTGAATTGTCTTCGTTGAACGCGAAGCACAGTTCTCCAGCCCAGGTCGTATCCTGTCTCGGTCGTATCCGGCACCGTTACAATTAGCCCGAAGTAGTTCTCTGCTAAATCCGACGCCGGTGCTCGTCCGCGAACTCGTTACCCACGTTACCCAGTACTTCCCGTATGGTCAACCGCGAGAGAAGTTCAACGTCTTCCCAAGCCATCTGCGCGTTAATCGAACTTAGGACAACATCCCTTCCAGGGACTACGAAGTATTGAGGAATTGCGCCTCGGAAGGAGCGGACGGAATTGAAACCAGCAATCGTCGCATTCCACTGATCTATGCCTTTAGCAACGTCGTACTCCACGAACTCCCCCAGCTGCAAAAAGTAGCTCGCTCTTTCTCTTTCGTTGATTGGCTGTCCTGATCTTAGTGAAGGGAATTTGTGAATCGTCACACGCCTCAACGGGAAATACGCAACGCGTTCGAAAGTTCGAGCACCGGTCGTTTTGTCCGGTTCTCCGTAGTCTACATCTACAAAAACAATGATTCCCTTCAAAGAGGTCCGCGAGTTACCTGCCTCCGCCGGTCGCAAATCAGAGTGGACGTTGCGAAGGCGGTAGCTGTACTCCAAGATGTGGCCCTTTGGGTAGCAAAGGGCATCCAGAATTCCCCGCCGATATGTGGGCGCCAACCCTCGGCTGGATTTATCCACGCGACTGAAAATAGCGCGTAAGGCGGGTGAGAAGCTGGTGCCGAGACATCCACCCTTGGTTATACCTGTCGGGTACCAGTGCTAGGATGCTTGCTTCACATGGGAGGGTTTTGGACATGTCATTTCAGCTGTTCGATCTTCCAAGCAGACCTCTTGACATGTTACTGGTTACGGTCCTTTCACTTGCGCGTGCCAAAGGACTGGCCACACAAATCACCAACACTCATCACGAAATTGTCCCCGGTTTAGTTGAAACTGGCGGCTCTCGCCCGGCGATAATTTCGCGCCGTCAGTCCCGCCACGATGCCTTCCCGTACCGCGCGCTGCCGCCGTCCGTCATCCTGCAGCCGCGCGTAACTGTCCAGTTCCACTTCTTGGCCTGCCCGCGTGCGCACCCGCGGTCGCTCCACGGCCACCTTCCGCCCGCCAAATACCACGTAACCCGGCTGGCGGCCCCAGCGCACCACGCCCGACACGGGATCCGGCCGGTGCGGCGGTCCCACGCGCCGGGTCACCTCGTTTTCCAGAATCGTGCCGATGATGCGCAACCCGGCTTCCCCGGTCAACTGCTCCACCTGGGCCTGCAGCTCCTCCCACACCTCGACCATCGGCAGCGGTACCTCCGCCAACAACTCCCGCTTGCCGAGCACCTCGAACTTCGACTTGGACTTGTCTTGCATTCCCTGATAGGTTTTCTTCACAGCGGCTCTCCTCTCAAAAAGAGTTTGCAACCCGAACTCTATCTGAGTTCGGGTCGAGAGCCGCTGTTTCCCTTGTCCAGGTTTCAACTAAAGGCGGGACAACTTCCTCATCACTGGCAGACGAGCTTATAAGTAGTTCCGTCCAATCGTACGATTGGTTCCACGCAATACTCCCTGGTCTTAACCCCCGTGTGTTTAGAACATAACCGAGCGCATCGGCCGAGCCAGCGGGCTTCGCTGAAACACGCACACGAACCGACCTTCCCTCATTTCTCGGGTCTGGATCTCCTTTTCTGGGCGCTACGCGTGCCTTGGGCCGGGCTTTTGAGTATTTGTACATCTGCATTGAGAAAGAGCACTGGAATCGGATTAACCAAGCCCGTAGAGGACGCCGAGAAGACTAAGGAGGCTCATCGTGGAAGCAGGAGCAATTTCTTGTCAAAGGGACTGCGGTAGAAAACTACGGATACAGCGGCTATATCGCAGAGGGTGTAAAGTGAGCCGTCTTGGAATCCGCTCTGAGCTAGCGTGAGCGCAGGTGGCCGACACATCGCATGGGTGACAATGCGAATCGTACGATTCGACACTGTTCACAAAAGATTGAAGACTCCGTAGTATCCTAAAAGGGTCTTTGTCAGATCCAAAGCTACAGATTGGAGCAATTTTGATTCGACCGTTGTTGCGACGAGTTTTGCGTCCGATGCTGGAAGCAAGACGCCGATGGCAGCTACCTCCCGCAGCAAAAGCAGAGGCAAATAAGGACAAGAACGGATTGCCGGTTACTGATCCTGGCACTGATATCGCTGTGCGCGAAGCCATCGCCTGGATCTGCCGCGCGCAAGACTGTTCGACAACCAGGGATGGCGGCGTGGCGCGTCACTATAGCCTGATCGACGGATGGGCGCCTTCCTACCCGGAAACTACTGGTTATATTATTCCAACTATTCTCAAGTTCGCGCGGCTTACTGGTGACAATGCCCTGTTTGACCGCGGAAGACGCATGCTGGATTGGTGTTTATCCATTCAATTTCCCAATGGGGCTTTCCAGGGAGGAATGGTTAATGCGCAGCCACTCGTACCCGTAACCTTCAACACGGGGCAAATTCTATTGGGTCTGGCTTCTGGAGCCAAAGAGTTCGGCGAGCCCTACCACGGCAGCATGATGCGTGCAGCGGACTGGCTGAGCGAGACTCAAGATCCTGATGGATGCTGGCGCAACCACCCTTCCCCTTTCGCTATGCCGGGCGAAAAAACCTATGACACGCACGTGGCTTGGGGCTTGCTGGAAGCAGCGCGCCTGGAACCAGGCAAGAACTACGAGCGGGCTGCCCTGGCTAATGTGCAATGGGCCCTGACGAAGCAGGCTTCGAATGGATGGTTCTCAAATTGCTGCCTGACCGATCCTCTGAACCCGCTGACACACACGCTGGGCTACACTCTTCGTGGAATATTGGAAGCCTACCGATTCACGAATGACGACAAGTTTCTCTCCGCGGCCCGCCTCACGGCAGATGGCTTACTGAACACGCTGCGCGCCGACGGTTTCCTTCCGGGTTGTCTTACCGCGGACTGGAAGCCGGCCGCTCGTTGGGCCTGCCTCACGGGTACCGTTCAGGTGTCATACTGCTGGATGACTCTCTACCAAATCACAGGAATAGTTCGATACAAAGAGGCGGCCCAGAAAGCTAATCGTTACGTGCGCAGGACGCAAAATGTTGCCGGGCCACCAGAAATTCGTGGGGCGATCAAAGGGTCATTCCCCGTCGACGGCGACTATGGTGAAAATCAATACTTAAACTGGGCCGCAAAGTTCTTTGCTGATGCAAATCTTCTGGAAAAAGACGTGTGTTACGTGAATCTCTGAGGAACCATGGCTGTAGAATTCCATGCGATTCCAGGTCTAACCCAAGACCTTTGTCTTGAACTCGCTGCTCTCGAGCCTCTCAACCCATTTCGGTCGCTCGGATACGCTAACGCAATGAAAGCCACGGGAATGCAGCCCTGGCTTCTCTGTTTGAAAGATGAGAATCGCCTCCTCGGCGGATGCATCGGCTTTATGAAGGTGGGTCGCCTAAATCGCTCGCTAGATATTCCTTCGGTCCCGCCCCTTCCTTCAGACAGCCCCTTCTGGACGAGCCTGCTTGATTTTTGTCGAAAGAACCGCATCACCGAACTTGGTCTGAACAGCTTCGCTTCTCAGAGCTCATCAATTCCTTCTCTTCCAGGCGAATTGCGCAGGAAACCACGGGTCGAGTACGGCCTGAGACTCAGCCAGTCCGATCCCCTGTCTCGGATGTCTTCCAACCACCGGCGTAATGTGCAAAAAGCTCAGAAAGCAGGCGTGTTGGCCGAGAAGAGCAAGTCGGTCGAGGCATGCCGGGATCACGCCAGGCTTCAGAATTCGTCAATGGAGCGCCGCATGCGCCGAGGTGAGCAAGTCATCGCGGACTCCCAGGCGCGAACTTCTGCTGCTCTGCTAGAGCACAAATCCGGTGAGCTTTTTCGCGCCACATGTGGCGGCGAGATTCTGTCATCCATCCTGGTACTGCGTGCCGCGAAGGGCGCCTACTACCATTCAGCAGGAACAAGCACAAGAGGAATGGCTGTTGGCGCTTCCCACTTTCTCATTCGACATGTCGCGGAGACTTTGCAGGCAGAAGGAATCGAATTCTTGAATCTCGGCGGTGCAGACGCGAGCAATCCCGGTCTGGAGAGGTTCAAGAAAGGATTTGGCACAGAGGAAATACACTTGGAATCAGGCTCCTTCTACCTCGCCAGTCCTCTCCGGCAAAAGTGCAATGCCGCCATTCGCTCCTTAAGGGAAGATCCGATGGCCTTGATTCGAGACTTGGCGGGCCGAGTGGAAGAGTATTGCGTTTACTGCTGCAAGCCCGAACAAATCGCGGACATCGCGGGTCCCTCTGGAGTGGAATTCAGAAAGATGACCGACGAGGAGTTGTTACTCGCGGCCGAGCAGCACTCCGAGATGAGTATGTACAAGGAAAAGTACGCTAAATTCCGCCTGAACGATGCCTACGGAGTCTATGTGGACGGCGACTTGGCGCACGTGAGTTGGCTTGTTCCTGCCGAGCACGACCGGCTTAATGGCGAACGCAATGTAAAGCTCGCGGATGGTGAGGCCGAGATAACTCACGCCGTCACACTTAGCCGCTACCGGAATCGAGGGCTATATACCTACGCAATTCGACGCTTGGTTGACGTCTGCGGGCAACAGAACATACGCCGGATTTACATGATCACCGGAAGTGACAACCTGGCGTCGCAACGGGGAATTCAAAAAGCCGGCCTCCGGCCAGCAGGGAGAATCTGCCGCGTCAAATACAGGCACCTTGGCGGAAGATCGTTCGCGATCCGCGGCCATCGACTGCCTCGCGTAGTGGCACGATTGTTCGGCATGTTTGGCTGAGTTCTTGTTCCTCTTCTAGGGCTCTGCCAGCTCTTCGCCCAGTTGATCAGCGCGCCAGTCTTTAATAACTGACTTTCGAACCGCACACTCTCCAAGGCGCGGCCTCTAGTGTATGAGTTTGCTTCAAATTCCGCTATGAGGTCTTTACTCTAAGGAATGTAAACCGACCAGTTCGCCTTGTTGAGTTACTTCTTTGCAGGAACCCCGCAGACCAAGACCCAAATTCCCTGGTAGTTTGAGCGGCCTACGGGGCTATTCGCTTGGACCTTTCCGCTCCCTTGCGCCTCTGGTCTTCCTGGGTGTGATACCGGCCTCACGAATCTTGTAAATGAGCGCCCTTTCCTGCGGTTCCAGTGATTCGCTCTCAGCACATCCAGAATGACGCTGCGTTGCATTTCTATAATCGCATCTTTCGCGATTTGTTTGAGGGATGCCGCGCCTCGGGGAGAATGAGCATCAGGAACCGCGATCGCGCGCGCATGTGAAATCTCTCTGTGTGTCGTCCCATCGTCAGTCCCCAAAAGCACATAACGCACGACTGTATTTGACAGTTCGCGTATGTTTCCTGGCCAGCTTAAGCTCTGCAGATACGAAATGATCTGCGCACTGAGCGGTCCACGCTCCACTGCAAATTGGTGCACGAATTGTTCACGCAGGTACTCTGCAAGGATCGGGACATCTTCGCGCCGCTCTCGCAGAGGCGGTAATACTATCTTCAGCCCGTTAATTCGATAGAACAAATCCATCCGGAAACGCCCTTCGTCAATCTCTTGCTCCAACCTCCGGTTAGTCGTGCAAATAACGCGCGTCTCCACTTTGCTTTCTTCGTCGCCCCCAATTCGGCTGAAGCACTTGTCCTGCAGAAACTGCAAAAGCTTGGCCTGCATACCAAGATCAATGTTTGCGACCTCATCCAGAAACAGAGTACCCCCGCGCGATTGCTCTACTCGACCCGGCTTGCAGTTGTACGCTCCTGTGAACGCACCCTTTTCGTACCCAAATAACTCACTCTCGAGTAGTGCCCCCGGGATGGCTGCGCAACTCACCTTGACAAATGGCCCATCTCTCCATGGCGACTTCGCATGAATCCATCGCGCTAGCAGTTCTTTGCCTGTTCCGCCCTCACCTTCGATTAGTATCGCCACATCCGTCGCGGCGGCCTTGTCCGCTCTCTGCCGCACCATTTGCATGGATCGGGAGAGCCCAAACAGAACCTCATCTGAAGGCAGCAAACGCTCCCTGTTTGGACAACCGATGGGACTCTGCAGGCCCAATGTCAACCACACCTTTCCCTGCGGCGGCACGTCAGCAGATTCCCCATTGCACTCGACACACCAAACTGTTAAGTCTGATTTCTCGCCAATTTCTTGACAAAACTAGCATTGTCGTTGAACAGCAAAGCCTTACCTGACGGATTGGCTTGTACTCTCCCTACTAATCCCAGGCAAAACTGATGGCTTTTCTGTCGAAGCTGAATCCAAGGTGCCTTGGGGAGAAAACTCGTTCACAAAGTGGGAGGTTCTCCCTCTGGCTACACCGATTTCTGAAAGGCCCTGCCGGTTCTCGTATTCGCAGCGACGCGTAGAACGGGGTTGTACCTAGGACGGTAACCGGTCAAATCTGTCCCAGTCGCTCTCGTCAGCCAAGTGGACCGGGTTCCATTCAAGGGTTTTGTCTAAATCTTGGAAGGACGACAGCGCGGCTTGTCAGACCTCCCCTAGTTCGAGCTTGCGTTACGGGGTTTTGAGAATCCTGGAGCTCAAGCGACCGAAGCCGATACGTATCTCAGTCCTCCGGTATCTGCCCAAAATGTTTTTTCACTGTGCAAGGCTGCTTCGGGCTTCGCCACGAATTATATCGTAGCGCTCAATCACCGCCGCCACGCCCATCCGTGGCGTGCCATCTTCATTTCGCCGTTCCACGCGCACAACCTTCCCCAGCGCCCGCACAAACACATCCGTTCCATGCGTGATCTCCGCCGGAAGAGTCATGGTGATATCCAGCTCCGATCCGGCCTCAAGGTCTTGCCCGATCACAAAGTACAACC
>Ga0335081_10022322_pt1 | contig 10244 bp, 4 predicted proteins | sample Lox_Sample_35_FD_206713 | JGI IMG/M metagenome (GOLD analysis project Ga0335081, IMG submission 206713) | Soil microbial communities from Loxahatchee National Wildlife Refuge, Florida, United States - Lox_Sample_3.5 | ecosystem: Environmental > Terrestrial > Soil > Wetlands | place: USA: Florida...
CCCCGACTCTTCCGGCACCCGCGCGAACAGCCATCGCGCGATCTGCCAGTCGCCGCGCACCCAGCGGTGCTTGCGCCGCGTGTAGGCGCTGTAGTGCGAAGGATAGTCGTCGATCAGCTCCACGTCCGTGACCAGGCCGGCTCGCGCATACGCGCCCTCGATCAGGTCATGGCTGAGCAGCGCATTGCGCGGGAATCGCCGGTCGAGCACGGAATGAAACGTCTGCACTTCGTAGATGCCCTTGCCGGTGAAGATGCCCTCGCCGTAGAGCTCCTGGTAGGCGTCAGAGACCGCGTGCGTGTAGGCATCGAATCCGCTCTGGCCCGAGTAAATCGACGCCAGCCGCGAGCGCGATGCCGATTGCACGGCTACCCCGACCCGCGGCTGCAGGATTCCGAATCCCTCGGTGACAATCCTCCGCCGCGGATCGATGACGGCCTGATTGAGCGGATGCGCCATGGCGCCGATCAGCTTGGCCGCGGTGCCGCGCGGCAATTGCGTGTCCGAGTCCAGCGTGAGCACATAACGCACTTTGCCCAGCACATCCAGCCGGCCGGCCTTGATGGGAAATGCGTCGAACTCGCCGAACAGCAGCTTGTTCAGGTCGAGCAGCTTGCCCCGCTTGCGCTCCCAGCCCATCCATACACCTTGCTTGCGGTTGAAAACGCGATGCCGGTGGAGCAACAGGAAGCCACCCTCACCGCGAGCGCCGTACTTTGCATTCAGCTGATCGATCAGCCGGATCGCGAGCTCTACCAGGGGGTGCGAATCCTTGTCGTGGGGTCTCGCCACCGAGTCGGGCAGGTCGGTGAGCAGCGCGAAGTGCAGATGGGCATCGCGATTGCCGAGGTAGCGCACCTCCAGGTCGGTGATCAGCTCTCGCACCTGCTCCTCATCGGCCAGCAGCGTGGGAACCACCACCAGCGTGGTGAACTCCTCGGGAATCCCTTTGCGAAAGTTGAGCTTGGGCAGCGGATGCGGATCGAAGAGGGACGTGATCGCGTTATTGACCAGATCCACCGCGCACTGGGAACAGGGTAGAACCAGGAGCAGGGCGATGATGAGGCAATCCAGGAACGTGTAGCGTGGCAGCGGAAACAAGAGCAACGCCGCTACAAAAAACACGATCGACAACTGGATCGTTGTGATGTAGAAATAATCCGCATTGCGCCTCACGAAAGATCGCGCCTTCTCGAGGAACGGCGCATGATAGTCGCAGAGCGGCGCCAGTTCTCCGAATCCGCCGCCGGCAATGTAATAACCCACGTGCGTTCTGCGCCGCTGCACGCGGTATTCGCCCACCGGATGGTTGGCCGCGCTTCTCGCCAGATCCAAGGCGATCTTTGCCACTTCCGACTCCGAGCTGTCGGAGTGCCGCGCGATGAACGCAATGCGCTCGCGATAGAATTCGCGGCTTTCGAAATCCATCGCGGCAAAGCATCTCGCCGGATCGTTCTGCAGGATGGCGTCGAAGGCGATAAGCGGCTCGATGAGCGGCACCCATTCGGTTTTGCCGATGCGGCGCAGGCTGTTCACATACATGGCCATGCGGGCAGCCGTCGGTTTGGTCGCGTGGGAGAGCGCGGGAGCTTCCTCCAGCAGCATCTCCAGCAAAACAAACTTGAGAAATCCGCCGATATTCCAGAGCTCATCCAGGTTCAGCGGCTCGTGGCTCTGCACCGCGGCCACAAATGCGGTGAAGGTCTCGGCTGAAAAGGCTTCGTCGAGCGCTTCGAAGTAGAGCCGCGCCATCGCCGCCACGCGTGGTTCTTCGCGGTTGCCGCCATGCACCACGCGGGGCAGGCTCGCGATCGCCTTCGGGCTCTCCGTCACCGCGGCAATCGCTGCGCGCAGCAGCCGCGGATTCTCCCGCAGCTGCTTCACGGCGGCATCGGCCGTACTGGCCAGGGCGAGGCCGCCGGACGCCTTCTTGCTTTCGTTGGCGCGCAGGTCGACTTCCAGCTGCCTCAACCGGCGCCGCGCCTCGGCGATGCGCCGGGGAAACGTGTTTCGCGTTTTCGGCCGCATCACCACATCCCAGGAAGCGGCCGTGCCCGCCGCGTCGCGGAGCCTGTCGTGCACCGTTCCAGCCTGCTCTTGTCGAATATCCCGAGCTTGAGAAGATATAGGGGTCATTGGGAACTCACCGGTAGCTTGCGGCCTGCATCTCGAACATCTCGGCGTATCGGCCGCCCAGCGCCATCAACTGCGAATGGCTTCCTTCTTCCACCAGCCGGCCGCCCTCCAGCACCACGATGCGGTCGGCCATGCGCACGGTCGAGAACCGATGCGAGATCAGCAGCGCCATCTTGCCCTCGGTCAGCTCGGCAAAGCGCTCGAAGACCTCGAGCTCGCTGCGCGCATCCAGCGAGGCGGTCGGCTCATCGAGAATCAGCAGCTGCGCATCGCGCAGATAGGCGCGCGCCAGCGCCAGCTTCTGCCATTCGCCGCCCGACAGGTCCACGCCGCTTTCGAATCGCCGTCCCAGCATCTGCTCGTAGCCTCCATGGAGCTTCGCGACGACTTCCGATGCCAGGCTCTTCTGCGCCGCATACTCAATCTCTCCATCGGTGTGCGGCACCTCGATGCGGCCGACGGCGATATTGTCCCGCGCCGTCATCTCGTAGCGCATGAAGTCCTGAAAGATGACGCCGATCTCGGCGTGCAGGCTCTCAAGGTCGTACTCGCGCAGGTCCACGCCGTCGAGCAGAATCTGGCCCTCGGTGGGGTCGTAGAGGCGCGTGATGAGCTTCACGACCGTCGTCTTGCCCTGGCCGTTTTCGCCGATCAGAGCGATGCGCTCGCCGGGGTGCAGCGTGAAGTTGAAGTTGCGGAGCACGCGACGCTCCGTGCCCGGATACGCGAACGACACGTTGCGAAACTCGAATCCGGCGCGGATCGGCGACGGCGCCGGCAGCCCGTCGGCCTTGGACTCCACGCGCGGCTTCATCTCGAAGAAGGCAATCAAGTCGGTAAGAAACAGCGCCTGGTCGGCCACGCCCGACAGCGTCGAAAATGCCTGCTGGATATTCCCCATCGCCTGCATGATGGAGGTGATGATCAGGGTCAGATCGCCGATCGTGTACCGGCCCTGCAGGGTGCGATAGATGCTCAGGCCGTAGGCGGCGTAATAGCCGAACTGGCCGAGAATGGCGAGCAGGCCGCCCCAGAAGAGGCGTCTGCGATTCAGCGCCACGTTCTGTTCGTAGATGGTTTGCGACAGGGCCTCGAAGCGCCCGGTCAGATAAGCGCTCAGGTTGAAGAGCTTGAGCTCCTTGGCCGCTTCCTTGCTGCCGCCTACCTGGCGCAGGTAGTCCATGCGGCGGCGCAGCGGCGTCTGGTTGAAGTTCTTGGCGTAGGTGAGGAAGGCGAAGTAGCTCTCGCCCAGAAACGCCGGAAGAATGCCGGCGACCAGCAGCAAAAGGAGTAAAGGCGAATATTTGATCAGGACGGCAGAAAAGGCGATGGCGGTAACGGTCTGCTGAATCAGCCGCCCCATCTGCTGGATCATGGCCAGCCGGTCGGTGGCCTGCACGCGGGCGCGCTCCAGGCGGTCGTAGAAAACCGGGTCCTCGTAGACGGTCACGTCGAGCGCGGCCGCCTGGCGCATGACCTGCACGCTGACGTGGTGCGTGTAGCGGTCGGCCAGCAGATTGTCGAAGAAATCCACCGAGCGCAGCAGGATGCCCATCAGCACCGCCAGCGCCATCTCGGATCCAACCAGCCACCAGAAGTGCTGCGGCAGCGGCTGATGCACGATGACGGCTTTGACGTCGTCGAAGATGTACTTGGCGATGATGCCGATGCCCACCGGAACGAAAGCCACGAGGATGCGGATCGCAATGTTCCAAAAGACGACGGCCGGGCCCGACTCCCACACAAAGTGCAGCACCGGCGGCACGTTCTTGAGGGCGCGCAGCCGGTCGCCCCACGCGGTTCCTGCATTCTCCGTCTGCTTTGCAGATTCCCTGGAGGCCGGGCCCGCGCGTTCCACATCGTCGACAGTTACGGACATGAGTTCCTTCACCAATTACCCAGCAGACGAGTCCGCCACCGGCCGTCATGTGCTCGCGCGCTCTGCGGATCGCTCGAATGCACTCCGGCCGGCTGTCATTCCCACGCGGGCCATCCATCAGCCCGGTCAGCGTGATTTCCGGCCGGGTTCAACGCCGGTCCATTGGACTCTCAGGAGCGCGAGGCAATGGAGCTGCGCCATTCCGGCCAAGACACAGGGATACCGTGGATTACCCGATCCGCAAGATGCCGCGTCGCCGCATCTAGCAGAATTCGATGCCAATCGCACCGGCGCCGTTGTTTGTCAATCAAGGCAAGATAGGATGAGTCGAAGAATGGCTCTTTTGGCCGTTTTCTCGCGCAGCAAGGCTACTGCGCGCCCGATGCATTCGCTGTAAATCCGGCGGTTTCCATGCCGCGCTGCGCTTCGGGATTCTTCATAAATGTCTCCCAGATATACCCGGTGCGCGCGTTCTCGGCCATAACCATGATAATGCCCGTGTCAATCCCGATTACGTCGCTGTCATACCAGTCGGTTAGCGGGTTGAAGGCATCGACAAACCCGTAGCGGCACCATGCCTTGGGATAGTGCTCGCGAATGGTGCGCAGCACGCGCACGGTCGCCGCGGGCAGGAACGGCAGCGAGCCGCCGGCCGCGGCCGGCACCACGGTTCCGTCGATCGGCCCCATCGCCGGCGGCCCGCCCCACACCACGTATCCCTTCGCCGAATCCGATGCGGTAATCCCCCACAGCGCGTTGCTGTAGTCCGGAAACTGCTCGCTCAGCTCCAGGCAGAATCGCCGATGCACGTCGGTCGCGATCACCGAGTTCTGAAAGTAATCCGCGTAGCGGTCGTGCTTGCCGCGGAAGTCGAACCACGCCTGGGAGTACTGGTGCACGAACAGCGGCGCGAACGAGCCAATATAGCGAAGCCCGTCGTACTCGAAGACGGTGCGCTTCCATGCGAACCACGCCTCGCTGTGCAGGGGATGCGATTGCGAACCCATGCCCAGCAGGTACATCATCATCAGCTCGCTGTAGAAATCCCACTTGTAGGGCAGGAAACCGAATTCCGGCGTCCACCCATGCGGCAGAAGGCTGGTATCCTCCGACAGCCACGTCCAGTCCACGCGATCGAAGATGGCATGCGCCAGGTCGGAGATCGTCTTGTCCTTGAAGTGCTCGCGGCAGGTCAGCACGCCGCAGAGCAGCAGCGCCGTATCGACCGAAGAGACCTCCGAATCCCACATCCGTTCTCCCGTGTTGATATTGGCGAAGTGATAGTAGAACCCGCGATGCGTCGGCAGCTTGTGCCACAGATAAGAGAGCGCCTGGATGACCCGAAGCCGGGCGTCGGCGCGGCTCACGTAACCGCGCTGATCCGCGATACAGATGGCCGTCAGCCCAAAGCCGGTGGACGCGATGCTCGCGCTTAGGCTGTTGTCCTTCACCAGGACATTGCAACGGTCCTTGATCAATCCGGTCGCGGGATTCGATTGCTCCCAGAAGAAAAGGAAACTCGCCCGCTCGATCTCATCGAGAAGCTGATCGTCCGCCGGCGTCAGCGAACCCTGCTCGGGTTGCGCTGCCGGGTCGGAGTGCTGCGACCCGTTCTGCGACGGCTCGGCGTGGGCCGCCAGCGGCGCAACCGGCGCCAGCGGCAGGCCGGCCGCGATCGACCGCATCTTTCGCAACAACTCGCGCCGCGAGCCGTCGAATCTCTGCGGAGAAGCCAGGTTTTCGCGGCGCGCCATCGTCATCGATTCCGTGGACCTGAAACACCTCGCAATGCCGGATGCTACACCTGCACGATTAGATGCACAAAACACCCGGCGCGCAAAGCCGGTCCGGGCAGCAAACCCGGCGATTTCTGCGTCCAAACCATTACAGCGGTTCCCCAGTCGCTGAACCCCGGGGCCACTGAAGCCGAGCGGCTCGTTTCCTCAGGCAGGAGCTACCTTGCATCAAAGCCCAAAACCGGCCGCAGCCACTCTGGAACCACTCTAGAATGCAGGTGAATGGACCTTGAAGCGCCGGACTGCCATTCTCTGGACAGCCGTGGTGGTTGGCGCGGTGGCGGCGGGTGGGCTCATCGCCCTGCGCATCCAGCACGTGCGCGCCCGTTCGATCATCATCCATGGCGCCGTCGTCCGCCGCGACGAAGACGTGCGAAAGCAGCTGCCCGTGGCCAATGTCGTGGTCATGGCCTCGAACGGCTACAGCAGCGTCAGCACGCTCTCCGACACTTCCGGTTATTTCTCGCTCAACTTTCCGCAGATCGTGTGGCCCGGCCGCAACGTCGACTTGAGCTTCCGGCGCGACGGCTACATGCCCCTCGACCTCGAATTGCGGAGCGGCATTCACATCACGACGCGCCAGCTCTACGTCGCCCGAATGTCGCCCCTGCCCAAGGGCGCCCCGCCTAGTCCCACCGGCAAGCCTTCGGTCGTATCCAATATCAGGGTCCGATACACGGTCAACTCCGAGACAGAGGTCAACGTTGGCAGCGCCGTAAAGACCTTCGAAGTGGAAAACACGCCCAACGTGCCCTGCAATCGTCAGCCGGTCTGCTCGCCCGATCGCAACTGGAAAGCGGCCCGCGGCTCCGTCTCGCTCGATGCCGGCCAGGGAAACGAGTTTCGCGAAGCCCGCGCCTCCTGCATCGCCGGTCCCTGTCCTTTCACCAAGATCGATTCCGGCGGATATGTCCATGGCGGCCGCGACATTACTGCCTCGGCAATTGACTGGTCGGGCACCGCGACCTTCCTCCTTGAAGCGGAAGTCTTTCACGTCGCTATCAGCTCCAATGTCCGCGAGCTCTATCCGGTGATCTTCGGCGAAGCGTTGCACTTCACGCTCCCGCCCACCCAGGAAGGCGTCAGCATCGAAGCCGAGATTAACCGCACGCCGATGGTGTTTCCTCTGGGTCCCGATCTCTTTTTGAGCTGGGCCACGTGCAACGTGCGGACCGATCCGGATAAGACCACCGTTTACCGCTGCGAGCTCAAGCCTGGATACAAATTCTGATCTTCCACGGAAGCTCATGAAAACGAATTGTCATCCTGAGCGACCGGACAGGGAGCGAAGGATCTGCGGTTCAGGCATTTCCAGTCAAAAAAGCATCTCCACCAACTACTCTCACCGGTGAAGCACGACCGCGGTATCCGGAGGCAATTGCAGCCATTGCCGGTCGACGGCCAGACCGGATCGCGAGCTCAGCAGGATTTCCGACCCGCGCGGAAGCAGATGGGCGTGCGCGGCGCCGCCCAGGTTGCAGACCAGCGTGAGTGAGGCGCGCTCCACCGCGATCCATCGCCCCTCCTCGTCCCATTGCACATGCGTATGGCCGGGCTCGTTGTCGTTCAGGTCCGGAGTGCCTCTGCGCAGCGCAATCAGCTCCCGATACCACGCCAGCATTTCTGCATGTTGCCCCCGATCGATCTCCTCCCAGCGCAATCTCGCGCTCTCGAAGGTTTCGCGCTTCTCCGGGTCGGGAATCGAAGCCGGATCCCATCCGAATGCCGCGAACTCCGCCTTGCGCCCTTCTGAGACCATCCGCGCCAGCTCAGGATCGTCGTGATCCGCAAAGAACGGAAACGGCGAAGACGCCGCCCACTCCTCGCCTTGAAAGATCATGGGGACAAAGGGCGCCAGCAACACGATGGCGGCAGCGGCCTTGGCTCGGTCAAAGCCCGCGCTGGCTGTCAGGCGCTCGCCCTTTGCACGATTGCCCACTTGGTCATGATTCTGGATGCAGCCGAGAAACCGGCTCTGCGGAAGTTGTCGCGCCGGCCGCCCGTGCACGCGCTTGCGATACCGGGAATACACGCCGTCGTAGACGAACGTATCTTCGAGCGCCTTAGCAAGCTGCCCGACGCTGCCAAAATCCGCGTAGTATCCGCCTTGCGGTTCGCGCGCCAGCACGGCGAACAGCGCATGGTGAAAGTCGTCGCTCCACTGCGCGTCGAGCCCAAAGCCTCCCGCCTCCCGCGCCGTTACGATGCGAGGATCGTTGAGGTCGCTCTCGGCAATCAGCGCCAGCCGCCGGCTCAGCGCCGCCTCCAGCGCCTTCGTCTCCACGGCTAACTGTTCAAGGAAGTGAATCGCCGACCGGTCGACGAAGGCATGCACCGCGTCGAGGCGCAGGCCGTCGATATGGAAGTCGCGCATCCACATCAGCGCGTTATCGCAAAAGAAGCGCCTCACCTCGAAGGCATGCGCCTCCTCCAGGTTCACCGCGCCGCCCCACGGCGTGCGATGCGCCTTGGTCACGTACGGACCGAACTTGCCGGTGTAGTCGCCCTCCGGGCCGAAATGGTTGTACACCACATCGAGCAGGACCGCGAGCCCACGCCGGTGCGCCGCGTCGACAAATCGCTTCAGCGCGTTCGGTCCGCCATAGGGCTCGTGTACGGCATAGAGCGCCACGCCGTCGTAGCCCCATCCATGGCGGCCTGCGAAGGATGCCACCGGCATCAGCTCCACGTGCGTGACGCCAAGCTGCTTGAGATGATCGAGTTTTGCGATCGCTCCGTCCAGCGTGCCTTCGGGCGTGAACGTGCCCGCGTGGAGTTCGTACACGATCGCGCTCTCCAGCGGCGCCGCCTGAAAATCCGCGTCATTCCACCGGAACGCAGCGTGATCGTAAACCCGCGATCGCTCATGCACGCCCCGCGGCTGCCACAGCGAGCGCGGATCGGGATAGACCGTGGGGTCGTCGTCCACCAGAAAGCCGTAGTCGCTCCCTGGCTCCGCCGATTCCACCTGCGCGAGCCACCATCCATGTTCGTCGGGCCCATGCATGGCAATGCGCACATCGCCGGCCTGCACCGAGAGCTTACGCGCGAGCGGCGCCCAGATCGTGAAGGTGTGCATGCTTACTCCGAATCCAGGACCAACAACGCAACCGGAAAACGCTGAAGCAGCGCCTGCAACGCTGCGCGCCCGCCCTCGACGTGATCCGCGGTAAGAAGGTTGCGCCACATTCCACGAGGAATTTCCAGAGAGGTGCACGCCCAGCCATCGGCACGCAGCAATCGCCATCGCGGGGCCACCGTGAGCACGCGATGGGCGCGTGTAAATGCGATGACCTGCTCGGCCCCGGGACCATTGGCCAGCAGCGGCGTGTACTCTGCCTCGGCCTGGAACCACTCCGGGTGCTCGCAGCGCAGGTTGAGCGCTCTGTACGCGAGCCACAGCTTCGGCATCCCGGTGTCCGCGCGCGCCAGGATCTCTTCCGGCGAAAGGCCGGCCTTCAGCTCGTTCAGCATCGACTGCCGCAACGCGTAGTCGACCGGGCTGCGGTTATCGGGATCGACGAGACGAAAATCCCACAGTTCCCCGCCCTGAAATGTATCGGGAATTCCCGGCGCCGTATAGCGCAACAGCGCTTGCGCGAGGCTATTGGTTCGACCCGCCTCATTCACTTCCTCCACGAACTCTTCCAGCTCGGCAACGAATTCGCTCGATTGCAGAAGCCGGTGAACAAACTGATGCAATCCCCCTTCGAACTCCCTGTTCTGCTGGGTCCAGCTGGTCTGCTCCTTGGCTTCGCGCACCGCCTTTTCCATGTAGACCTGCAGTCGATCCTCGGAGATGGGCCACGCTCCAACCAGCGTTTGGTAGAGAAAGTACTCCGTGTTGCTGTCGGGGCTGCGATCGATCTTCAGCGTCTGCTTCAAGCCGGCCCAGCGTGTGCAGGCAGCGCGCCATTTCTGCGGAATCTCGGTCAGCGCGGCAAGCCGCGCCCGCACATCGTCGCTGCGCTTGGTATCGTGCGTCGATAACGCCGTCATGGTCAGCGGATGGCTCGCTTGCATGCGCGCGCAATGGTCGTGAAACTGCTTCAGAGAAATTCCGTCCTTCGCCGGCGAGCCACCCACCTCGTTGAGCCCGATCATGCGGTTGAAGCAGTAGAACACCGTGTCCTCTATGCCTTTGGCCATCACCGGGGAGGTGAATTGCTGAAAGCGCAAAAGGAACTCGCTCTCCAGCGCGCCTCGCGGGTCGAGCGTCAACACGTCGCCGATGAAGTCGAAGAGCTTCGGTTCGATGTCGGCGCGCTGCTCCTTGGCGTGCGCAATCGCCGAGACAATCTCGGCGCGATCCTCGTCGGTGATCTCGTTCCGCTCGGCAACCACATACGTCCGGTAAATGGAGAAGCACGCGGCGACCTCGCGGATGGCGCGCCGGATTTCGGCCCGCGTAAAGTCGCGCTGTTCGCGATGCA